>Ga0209770_10000296_pt1 | contig 28226 bp, 15 predicted proteins | sample LauGreSu1BDMLBDD_2_FD_187572 | JGI IMG/M metagenome (GOLD analysis project Ga0209770, IMG submission 187572) | Freshwater lake microbial communities from Lake Michigan, USA - Su13.BD.MLB.DD (SPAdes) (version 2) | ecosystem: Environmental > Aquatic > Freshwater > Lake | place: Lake Michigan, USA...
GCCTCGTTGCCGGCGGCCCAGACGAGCATCGAGTTCTTCGAGCGCACATAGGTGCCGGTGGTGAAGACCGTCGCCGAGTTCACGCCGCTGTAGCTCACGCTCGCGACCTTGTCGCCACGGTCGACCGCGACGCGCGCGGCGGTGGTGAGGTTCGAGAGCGAGGCGCTGCCGGTGGCGAGGTCGGTCACGCGCATCATGCGGTGGCCGAGGTTCCAGCCCACGCCCGAGCCGCCGATGGAGTTGTTGCCGTTGCCGGCCGCACAGCCCGTGCAGTTCGTTCCGTGGCCGTTCACATCGTTGATCGCGCCGCCGAGGGACTCCCAGCGGGCGGCCGTCACGTTGTAGCCCTCGTAGCGGTTCGCGCGGAGGTCGGTGTGGCTCGTGCGGATGCCGGTGTCGCAGATCGCGACGACGATGTTCGGGTTGCCGGTCTGGAGGTCCCAGGCGGCGCACGAGTTCATGCGCGCGGCCTGGTGGTGCCACTGCGACGCGAAGCTCGCGTCATTCGGGCAGCCGACGGGGTACACGGTCCAGTCCGGCTCGACATACTGGAAGTTGCCGGTCGCGAGGAGCCGCGCCGCGACGGTGTTCTCCGTCTCGCCCGCGGGCACCTGGATCAGGTACTCGTCGGTCTCCGGCACATACTTCACGATGTCGAACTCGGTGAGGCTGCGGATGGCGCCCTCGATCGCCGCGTTCAGCTGGTGCATCGTGAGCTGGAGCCGGTCCGCGTCCGCGTCCTGGAGCGGACGCGCGGTGAGCACGCCTCGGAACTCCTTGACGCCGGGGATCTCGATGAACAGTTCAGGTGCGGCCTCGACCGCATCGGCGACCTTCGACGGCGCGACCTGCGCCGAGGCGCTGGTGGCGATGAGCGAGACGAGCAGGGTGGTGACTGACAACTTCGTTGCGCGCATGAGTGCTCCAAGAAAATGAAAGGAAGGCCCCCTGACACGAACACCCCCGGACGGGTGAGATACCGCAGAGTAGCTATTCCCGAGGCAATGCAACCATTTTCGGACCAAGTCTGCTCCGGAGACGGCGCTGCCGGGCGCGACCGCAGAAACCGGGCGCATTTTCGCAGTTTCCCGCACGCCACGACTGAAGCCGACGCACCTTCCAACCACAGGAGTCGGGCGTCCCCGGCCCCTCTGAGGTCGACTGCAGTGTCCCTCCGCGCCCCCACGCGGACCGATCGAGGAGTCAGCAACCATGACCGGATGGCATCCGCGGCTGTCGCGTCGTTCATTCGTGAAGGCATCCGCCCTCTCGAGCGGCGCGTTCTTCATCAACTCGAAGTTCAACCACCTGAGGCTCGGCGACTCTCCGGCGAGCCCGCCGACGACGCCGTTCATCCAGCCGCTTGCGTTCGCGCCGTACGCGCAGCCGCTCCCCGCCGGGCTGGCGCTTGACCCGCTGCCGATCCCGGAGGCGCACCAGCGCTACGAGGAGTTCCTCCCCGTCAAGTTCTACGAGATGCCCGTGCGCGAGGTGCTTGCGCGTCCGCACCCGCAGCTTGGACTCAGCCGCTTCTCGACCTATGGCGGAAGTGCGCCCGGACCGACCTTCATCACCCGCTGCTATGAGCCCATCATGGTGCGGTTCAAGAACGAGCTGCCGCACGAGATGCAGGGCTTCGGCGTTCCGGAGATCATCACGCACCTCCACAACGGCAACAATGCGCCGGAGTCGGACGGGTTTCCGGGGGAGCGCTACGGGCCGGGCATGTTCAAGGACCACCACTACCCGAACTACCCGTCGAACGGCAACCCGCTCGAGTGCAAGGGCACGCTCTGGTACCACGACCACACGCTCGACTTCACGGCGCAGAACACCTACCGCGGGCTCGCGGGCTTCTACATCTCCTACGACGAGCTCGACAGCGGCGACGAGAACGACCCGAATCCGAACGCGCTCCGGCTCCCGAGCGGCATCCCGAACGGCGCGAACACCGACGGCTGCTACGACATCCCGCTCGCGTTCGCGGACCGCCGGTTCGACCAGGACGGGGTGCTCACCTTCGATCCCTTCGACTTCGATGGCTACATCGGCGACAAGTGGCTCGTGAACGGCCGAGTCCAGCCGTACTTCAATGTGAAGCGTCGCAAGTACCGCTTCCGCATGCTCGACGCCGGACCGGCGCGCTACTACGACTTCTGGTTCTCGAACCGCATGGAGTTCCAGGTCATCGGTGCCGACGGGAACCTGCTGCCTGCACCCGTGACCGTGCGGAACCTGACGAGCGCGGCCGGCGAGCGGTGGGACATCGTCGTCGACTTCTCGACGCTGCCGGAGACCACGACCGAGGTCTACATCGTGAATCGCCTCGAGCACTCGAACGGGCGTGGCCCGGACAGCGGAAGGCTTCCGCTGAACGAGTCGCCGCGAATCATCAAGTTCGTCATCGAGCCGGGCGCGGTGCCGGACCCGTCCCGCGTGCCGAGCGTGCTCCGCCCGCTCGTTCCGATCGACATCGTGAATCCCGTTCGGCGCGAGTTCAAGTGGACCCGCAACAACGGCATGTGGGCGGTGAACAACAACCTCTACGACGAGCACCGCATCGATCTGACCGTCCGGCAGAACGAGTGGAACATCTGGACATTCAGGACTCCCGGCGGCTGGGCGCATCCGATCCACTTCCATGTCGAGGAGGGGCGGCTCCTCAGCTACAACGGGCGGCAGATCAGCGGCGGAATCCTCGGCGGCCGAAAGGACGTGTTCGGCCTATTCGGCGGCGACGAGATGGTCGTGGCCCTTCGCTTCCGCGACTGGACCGGCCGCTATGTGATGCACTGCCACAACGGCATCCACGAGGACCACGCGATGATGATGAACTTCAACATCGTTCCGCAGTCGTAGCGGGACGTGGCGCAGGCAAGGAGTGGTTTCCGAGTAGTGAGGAAACCGAACGATGAAGCGGCGTGATTTTGTCCGTGCCGGTGCGGTGGCATCGAGCGCTTTCTTTGTAAACACCCGCCTGCGGGCGGGAAGCCTGTACGCGCCCCCGTCGAGTCCCTCGACGACGCCGTGGCTCCAGCCGCTTGCGTTCCCTCAGTGGGCGGTCGGCTCCGCGCAGACGCCAGTGTTGGTCCCGATCGATCCGTCGCGGCACCAGCGCTACGAGGAGTTCCTCCCGCAGAAGTTCTACGAGATGCCGGTGCGGATGCAGCTGGCGCGCCCGCACCCGCAGCTCGGCTTGACGAACTGGATGACCTACGGAGGCTCGGTGCCGGGCCCCACCTTCATCACACGGCTGGGAGAGCCGATCCTCGTCCGCTACCTGAACCAGCTTCCGGGCGAGATCCAGGGCTTCGGACATCCCGAGGTGATCACGCATGTCCACAACGGAAACCACGCCTCCGAGGCCGACGGTGGGCCGTGGGACATGTTCCCGCCCGGGACCTTTCGCGACCACCACTACCCGCAGTACGCCGCGGCAGGTGATCCGGACGAGGCGAAGGGCACGCTGTGGTACCACGACCACGCGATGGACTTCACGGCGCAGAACACCTACCGCGGGCTCGCTGGCTTCTATCTGATGTTTGACGAACTCGACTCGGGCGACGAGCGCGATCCGAACCCGAACGCGCTGCGGCTGCCGAGCGGGGTCCCGAACGGCGGAACCGGCGAGGGCTGCTACGACATCCCGCTCGCGATCATGGACCGTGGATTCGACCGCGACGGCATCCTCGCGATGGACACGATGGACATGGACGGCATCGTGAGCGACAAGTACCTCGTGAACGGACGAGTCCAGCCCTACTTCGAGGTCGACCGCCGCAAGTACCGCTTCCGCATCCTCGATGCCGGCCCGGCGCGCTACTACGACTTCTGGTTCTCGAACGCGATGGAGTTCCAGATCATCGGCACCGATGGAAACCTGCTCGAGCGGCCGATTCCAGCCCAGCACTTCGCGATGGGCCCCGGCGAGCGCTACGACATCGTCGTGGACTTCTCCGCGCTGCCCGAGTCGACGCGCGAGATCTACCTCGTGAACCGCGTCGACATGCCCAACGGCCGCGGACCGAAGAACAACCTGCTGCCGATCCCAGAGTCGCCCCGCATCCTGAAGCTCGTCATCCGGCCCGGTGCCGTCGCCGATGCGAGCCGCGTCCCCGCGTTCCTGCGCGAGGAGGAGCCGATCGACCCCGACGACATCGCGCGCGCGACGCGACGCGAGTGGGACTTCGACCGGCGGAACGGCATGTGGACCGTCAATGGCAGGCTCTTCGATCCGAACCGCGTCGACGCGGTCATTCCGCACCTGCAGCCCGAGATCTGGACGATCAAGGCGCATGGCGGCTGGGCGCATCCGATCCACTTCCACCTTGAGGAGGGGCGCATCCTCAGCTTCAACGGGCAGGAGGAGGACGACCCGGTGTTCCTCGGCCGTAAAGATGTCTTCTCGCTGCGCGGCGGCGAGGAGATGGAGATCTTCGTGCGCTTCCACGACTGGGTCGGCAAGTATCCGATCCACTGCCACAACGGCACGCACGAGGATCACGCGATGATGGTGCGTTTCGACGTGGTGCGGTCGCTGTAGCGCCGCATGCCGGCCGCTGCGGATCCCCGAAGATACGCGGACGCCCCGAGCGTCCTTCGCGGCGTGGACAGGGGTTTCCGCAGATATGCGCGCGGCGGCGAATCCTGCCGCGGTTAGGCTGCGAACCTGCCGCGTGCGGCAAGATGTGCATCCCGCGCGACGACGGTGAATGGACGACGACCAGAGAATGGCGCCAGTGATTTCCCTTACTCCCCGGAGCTCAAACTTCCCGGACATCAATTCGGGGCGGCGTTTTTTCCTGAAGGGCTCGGCGCTCGCGACGGGCGCCTTCTTCATCAACACGCGGTATCCGCTGCGTGCGCTCGGCGGTGATTCGCCTCAGAGCCCGGAGACGACTCCGTTCCTCGAGCCCCTCGCGTTCCCCCGCTATGCGACCCCGCTGCCAAGCTTCGCTCCGCTCGATCCGGTTGCGGACATGGCGTCCTTCCAGCGCTCCGCGGAGTTTCCCGTCGCGTATCAGTATGAGATCGCCGTGCGAGAGGTACTGGCGCGGCCGCACCCGCAACTCGGGTTGAGTCGCTTCTCGACCTACGGGGGCAGCGCCCCTGGCTTGACCTTCATGGCCCGCTACACGATGCCGAACCTGGTGCGGTTCCGCAACGAGCTGCCGGAACAGCTCCAGGGGTTCGGGTCGAGCGAGATCGTGACTCACCTGCACAACGGCAACCATGGCTCGGAGTCGGATGGATTCCCCGCCGACTACTACCGCCCCGGCTACTTCAAGGACCACCACTACCCGAACCATCCGGCGGGCGGGAACTACCTCGAGGCCAAGGGCACCCTCTGGTACCACGACCACACGATGGACTTCACCGCGCAGAACACCTATCGGGGTCTCGCGGGGTTCTACCTGCTGTTCGATACCCTCGACTCGGGCAACGAGCGCGACGCCAATCCCGACGCCTTCCGGCTCCCGAGCGGCGTTCCGGACGGCGGCCGCGTGAAGGGCCGGTACGACATCCCGCTCATGCTCTCCGACCGGCAGTTCGACGAGAATGGCGTGCTCACCTTCGATCCGATGGACATGGACGGCTACATCGGCGACAAGTTCCTCGTGAACGGCCGGGTGCAGCCGTACTTCGACGTCGAGCGGCGCAAGTACCGCTTCCGTCTGCTCGCCGCGGGCCCCGCGCGCTACTGGGATCTCGCGTTCTCGAACGGCATGGAGTTCCAGGTGGTCGGCACGGACGGGAACCTGCTGCCTGCGCCGATTGCCGCGAGCCGCGTGAAGCTCGGCATCGGCGAGCGCATGGATATCGTGGTCGACTTCTCGACGCTTCCCGCCTCGACGGCCGCGATCTACCTGGTGAATCGCGCCGAGCAGGAGGATGGCCGCGGACCCGAGCGCGATCCGCTGCCGCTCGGCGAGTCCCCGCGGGTCCTGAAGCTCAACATCCGTCCCGGCGCCGTGCCCGACTTGAGCCGTGTCCCGACCTCGATGCGGCCGCTGCCGCCGATCAACCTGCAGGCGGCGCGTCGCCGCGAGTGGAAGTTCGACCGCCGCAACGGCATGTGGACCGTGAACAACGAGTTCTTCGATCCGAATGTCTCGCGCGCCACGGTCGTGCAGGGTAGGCCGGAGATCTGGCACTTCGACACCAACGGCGGCTGGGCGCATCCGATCCACTTCCACCTCGAGGAGGGGCGCGCGCTGACCTACAACCGGAACCCGGTCGCGGGCACGGTCCTTGGCGGACGCAAGGATGTGTTCACGCTGTACGACGGCGACGAGATGGAGGTCTACGCGAACTTCCGCGACTTCCTCGGGCGCTACGTGATGCACTGCCACAACACGGTGCACGAGGATCACGCGATGATGATCCGCTTCGACGTCGTCGCGCCGAGCTGAGTGCGCGGCGGGGTGGGTCTCGGCGCGTTGCAGGCGCACGCCGCGCGTGGATACCATCGCCGCATGAACCGCGCCCTACCGACGATCGTCCTCCGCGCGCTCCTGTTCCTGATCCTCGCGGCGCATGGGACGCCGTTGCGTGCCGCGGCCGCCGCGCCCGCCACGACCGGCTCGGTCCGCGTCGGGTCGTTCAACATCCGCTACGCGAACGATTCCGACGGACCGAACGCCTGGCGGCACCGGCGCGCGATGGTGTGCGGGATCCTCGGGGACGGCGACTTCTGGGGTCTGCAGGAGGTGCTCCCCGCGCAGCTCGAGGAGATCCGTGCGGCGCGGCCGGAGTTTGGCATGGTCGCGCGAACCCGCGAGGTGGATCCATCGAGCGGGGAGTCGTGCCCGATCCTGTACCGGACGGACCGCTGGGCACTCGATCCGGTCGACCACGGGACCTTCTGGCTCTCCGAGTCGCCGGAGGTCGCAGGCTCGAAGTCCTGGGATGCGTCGCTGCCGAGGATCGCGACCTTCGCGCGATTCACGGCGAAGGACGGCGGCCGCGGCATCTATGTATTCAACACGCACCTCGACCACAAGGGCGAACGCTCGCGGGTCGAGTCGGCGAGGCTCCTTGCAAGGCGCATCGCGGCGAGACGGCACCCGGGCGACCCCGTCATCCTGCTCGGGGACTTCAACTGCGGCCCGGCGAGCGATGCGCTGCGCGCGTTGGTCGGGGACGGGAAGGCCGGGTTCCGCGACGCGTGGCGCGAGACGAATCCCGCGGCGCCCGAGCAGCCCACCTTCAATGGGTGGGCGGATGTCTGCGCGGGCGAGCGGATCGACTTCGTCCTCGTGGCGGGCCCGCTCGAGACCGAGAGCGCGTCCATCGACGCGGCGAAGCGGGACGGCCGCTGGCCGAGCGACCATGCGTTCGTGCGCGCCGAGTTCGTCTGGAAGCCGTGATCTCAAGTGAAACGCGCCGCGGGTCCTTCGACCCGCGGCGCGCCTGAGCACCGGAACACCAGCCGTCTCACGCTACGGGCAGGCGCCCCAGCTTCCCAAGAGGAGAGCGAGGTCTCCGCCGCCGACGGTGCCGTCGGCGTTCACATCCGCACCGCCGGCCTTCGCCGCGGGCATGCCCCACGCGGCGAGCAGGAGTGCAAGGTCGTCGCCGACGACGGAGCCGTCGCCGGTGATGTCGGCGGGGCAGGGCGTCGCGCAGGCATCGAGCGTTCCATCGGCGTCGGCGTCGAGCTCCGGCGCGCGGGCGATTTCACAGGAATCGACGAGTCCATTGCGGTCGCAGTCGCCGAACCAGAGGTCCTCGACCACGAGCGCCTGCTCGAAGGTGTACATCGCGGTCGCGCACGCGGCGCTGCGGCCGGCCTCGCCGACGGCTGCGATCGCGCTGCCATCCGGAAGCGGGAGCGCCGGGTGGTCGAACGGGGCCTTTGCGTCGCGCACGCGCTCGTCGGTGAGCGTTCGGAGGAACGCGGCGAGATCCGAGATGTGCGCCTCGGTCAGGTTGAGGTTGTGCATCGAGGGCGCGAGCGTGTCGAGGTTGTTCTCGTGGAAGTCGCCTCCGCGGTTGTAGAAGCGGATGACATCCTCGAGGCTGGCCACGCCGCCGTTGTGGAAGAATGGGCCCGTGAGCTCGACATTGCGAAGCGACGGGGTCTTGAACGAGTTTGCGACCGCCGGGGAGAGCCCGAGCGCGCCGGGGACGACGCCGAACTCCGTCATCGGGTGGCCGCCCACGAGGCGGTTCGTCGCCGAGAGCGGCACGCCGTTCGGGTGCGTGCCTGCGACGCCCGCGTCCTCGCCCATCGGGCGGACGCCGAGGTTGTAGAAGCCCTCGTCGTACATGCGGAACGGCAGGGAGCGCAGCGTGCCGCGCAGGACGCCGTCGATCTTGAAGGGGTAGTCGCCGACGGGGAAGCCCTGCAGCTCCAGCGTGAGCGAGTAGCGGCAGTTCAGCGTCGAGGCGTCGACGATGAAGCTCGCGAACGGCCCGATGTCGGCGAACGGCTTCTCGATGTGGTAGCTGAAGTTGCAGGGGAAGATCGAGCGGCCCGCGAGCGGCACATGGGTGAGCAGGTTGCCGTACGGGTCGTAGAGGTCGATGCCGCCGCCGTTGATCGGGAAGTCGAGGAGGCGTGCGCCGGGCTCCGCGCTCACGGGAGGCTCCTCGAAGGTCGTCGCGATGAGGATTCCGCCAGGCAGGTCCTCCATGATCGCGATCGGAAGCGGCGCGAAGGGGCCCGGGGTGACGGGCGGCTCGTCCGGGAGGTTGTCCGCGTCGAGCGGGAACGGATCGACAGCGTCGAAGATCCCGTCGCCGTCGTCGTCGATGTCGGCGTTGTTGCCGATGCCGTCGCGGTCGGTGTCCACCCACTCGTACTGGTTGTTCGGCAGCGCGTCGATGTGGTTGGGGAAGCCGTCGTTGTCGGTGTCGGGAGCATTCGGGTACACGCCGCGGCCGGGAAGGCCCACGAGTCCCGTGCCCTTGCCGCCGTAGGTCGCGACGCTGAAGGCCGGGCTCACATGGCACTCGCGGCAGTTCGTCTCAGGGGTGGTGGTGAGCGGGTCGAGCTGCTGGTCGAGGTTGAAGAAGAGCCGGAGGCCGCGGATCTCCGCGTCGCTCAGGAGGCCCGGGGCGAGGCCGAGCGGCCCATCGAGCTCGATCCACTGGTCGTACCGCGAGTCGTCGGAGATGAGCGTCATCTCGTACAGCTGCACGGCGAGGCCGAAGAAGAGCGACATGTTCTCCTCGGTGACGCTGGCGCCGGAGGGCGTGAGCGCATTCGAGCGCCACGCCGGCTGGAAGGCCTGCTCGATGAGCTGGCGGTAGGTCGCGGTGAGGCCGGTGCCCTTCGGATTCGCGATCGGACCGAGCATGCTGTCGGTGGAGCTCACCTTCTGCGTCGCGAGCGCGCGGGAATCGAGCAGCTTGCGGGCGACATCGACCCAGCCGCGGCCGTGCGCGGCCATCTCCTGGGCGTTGTTGACCGGTCCGACCGCCTGCGAGGCGAGCGAAGCGTGGTTGAGCAGGATCGAGACCTGCGACGGCTCGCCCGTCTTCGGGTTGACCTTCCAGACCTTCGCGTTCGGATCGACGGTGCCGAAGGGATTCACGCCGTTGAACCAGGCGTTGGCGCGGCCATCCCAGAACTGCCGGACATAGAACGCGGCGTTGATGACGCTCGGCGCGTTGCGGGCGGTCACCTGGCGCTGCTGGCCGTCGGCCGAGGTGAAGACGCTGTCGGGCTGGATGGTGACGAGGTCCGCGTTCTCGCCGTTCGCAACGAAGGTCGACTTGAGGATGCCGGGCGACCCTGCGACATCGTCGAGGTTCTGGATGCGCGTACTGAGGCGGTCGGCCGGGTTCGCGAACTTCGTGGTCGGGAAGTGGCTGGCGGCTGCGCGCGCGCCCGGCGCGAATCCGCTGCTGAAGCTGCCGTCGGCGCCGGGATGCGCGATGTTCGTGAGCCGCGAATCGACGCCCGCCTGGTGGTGGCAGGTCGCGCACGCGGTGACGCCGTCGGTACCGAGGCGCACATCCCAAAAGAGCGCCTTGCCGAGCCGAATCGCAGCCTCGCGGTCGGCGATGTAGTCGTTGAGGTCCGTTGGCTCGGGGACAGGAATGCTCTTGAGCGAACGCTCGAAGAAGCCCTGCACGACCTGAGCATGCGTCGTGGTCTCGATGAGCGCGTGGAACGCGGCGAGCATGGCACACGCCAGCACGCCGGTCGCGCGCGACCGCCCGGAAAGGGAAGACATGAGCTTTACCTCTGGCTTGTGGGTAGGGACGAAGGGACGATTCTTCGCGGTGGCCTGGGACGAGCAGGGTCGCGCGGTACGCACCCACGGCGCACCTTGATGTCGACCGTACGCTCAAACTGAGCAGAGTCAAACACTTGTGCGGTTGCGCGTGGGAATGTCAAAAGAGGGGCACCCGCGCGAGGTCCATTATGGGCCTCGCGCGGGTGCCGGGCGGCGATCCGCGGTCCGCGCTGCAGTGTGCGCGGGCGGTTCGCTGCGGGATGCGTGCTTGGAGGACATCCTGCGTTGTCGTCGTCAGGAACCCCAGTCCTCGCGCGGGAAGGTCGATTCACCGAAGCCCACTCCGACTTCGGTGGAAGCAACCTGATCCGTGCTGCACGCACCGGTAGGTGGAGATCTGCCGCGATAGGAGAGCATCCGAGCGCAAGTCAAATACAGGCAGGCGTTTAAATTCACGAGGATTCTGCGGCGGCGGTACGTGCGTGCCTGTCCCATGATGCGTGCCTGTCCCATGACGCGTGCCTGTCCCATGACGCGTGCCTGTCCCATGACGCGTGCCTGTCCCGTGATGCGTGCCTGTCCCACGATGCCCCACGATGCCCTGACGACGAAACAGGCCCGCGGCGGTTGCCGCGGGCCTGAGTTCAGTTCACTGCGCTTCCGTCAGATCACCATCGCGGAGTCTCGACCTCGTCGGCCGGGGTCAGCGTCGTCGGGACATCGCTGCGATACACACCCTGCATCGCGAGCGCCATGTCCGTCGAGTCGATCCAGCCGTCGTTGTTGATGTCGGCGACAGCCAGGTGGCCGAGGCCGTTCCTCCGGAGGTCCTTCACCTTCACGCGCTCCACCGGGTTCGAGCCGGTGTATCCGCCGCCGCAGCTTTCGCCGGCCCGGAGGAAGTTGAGCGCGATGAACGCGAAGTCGCCGTTGTTGACGACCGCGTCGCGGTTGAAGTTGCTCCGGCTCGCCGCCGTCTTGTTCAGGCCGCGGTCCGAGACGAAGGTACCGAAGTCGAGGATGTCGACTGCGTTGTCATCGTTCGAATCGCCTGCCACGAGGGCGAGCGGCGTCGCCGTCGCGTACTTCGTGCCGCTCACGCCGAGGGTGAGCGCCGAAACCAGCGAGTGCGTCGCATCCTTGGCGCTGATGCACGAGTAGTCGTCGCGCGCCGGCACCGCGAGGTCCAGCACCGCGCCGTCGTTGCCGGTGAAGGCGACGCTGGCCGTGGCGACATATCCCGTGCTCAGGCGCACGCGGATCGGGAGCGAGTAGGAGAGCGAGGCCCCCACGCCGCCCACGAGGTTCACATCGAGCGCGACGAGCTGCTCTGCGAGCACCTCGATGGACTGCGACTGGCTCACCGCGTTGCCGCGCGAGTCGATCGCCGACCAGGTCACGGTCGACACGCCGATCGGGAACCGCGCCGGCCACGCGCTCGCCGCGGGCAGGCCGCTCGATGCGGGGAACTCGACGGCCAGGCTGACCGGGAGGACGCCGCAGTCGTTCGAGGCCGAGACCGTCGGCTCCGCCACCGTGCCCCCGAGCAGGGTGCCCGCGTCGGCGTACGCCGTCACGGTCTGCGCGGGGATCCCCGCGAACTCGACGGCGTTGAGCGCCGAGAGGTTCATCAGGTTCACGATCGAGAAGGGGATCGGCGTCGAGGTGTCCGTCCCGGTCGACTGCGACGAGATCAGCGTCGGGAAGCCCGTCTCGGCGAGCGTGACCAGGTCGGTCGCGCCGCAGATCGGGGCGATGGCGCGGAAGGTGAGCTGCGCCGCATTGCCCGTCAGGACGCCTTCACCGCTGCCCCCGAGGTCGACGCCGGTGCTGAAGGACACCGAGTTCGCGTTCGAGGTCATGAAGATCGTCTGCGGGAAGGCTGCGCCGCCCACGCCGAACTCGTTCGGCACATACTCGAGCTTGGTCGGATCGAACACGACACGCGCCTGGAGGCCAACGGCCGGGACAGGCATGGTGCCGAGGTCGATGTACACCGAGAACACATCGCCGGTCGCGACCGCGGCATCGCAGTCGACGATGAGCGACGCGCCGGCCGAGAGCGACGCGATCTGCGCCGCGCTCATGCCCGAGGTGTCGGTGTGCATCGTGGATCCGCTCGCGAGGTACATCGCGATCTCCGCGATCTGGGCGGCCGAGAGGCCGCTGTTGATCCGGATCGATCCGGTGATCGAGACCGAGTTCGGACCCGAGACGCTCGCAGCCAGCTGCGAGGCGCTCATGCCCGTGGCCACGACCACCGTCTCGCCCGCCGGCGACTTCGAGACGAGCGCCGCAATGACGCCCGCATCGATGGTCGCGTTGACGGTGAGGTTCTCGACGCTCGCGATGGCGCCGATGCCGGAGGCGATCACGCCGAGCTGCCCGAGGCTCATGCCCGAGGCGTCGATCGTGATGGACGCTCCGCCGACGAACGCCGTCGAGGGTGCGGCCTTGCCGAGGAGCGCGGTGATGCGCGCCTCGCTCATGGCCGAGGTGAGGGTAAAGGTGCCACCCAGTCCCGCCGCCCGAATGTGGGCCGATCCATCGGCCACTGCCTCCAGCTGCGCCTGCGTCATGCCGGTCGCATCGACCGTCGCAGCCACCGCGTTCGTGAGGAACGCGCCGATCTGCGCTGCGGTCTGGCCCGCGTCCGCGTCGACCTTGGTCGCGAGGAACGCATAGGCGTCGTCGATGTCCTCGCGGAGATCGTTGTCGTCGTCCGCGTCGCACATGTCGCCGAGACCGTCGGCGTCGTTGTTCGCCTGGTCCGGATTCGATGCGCTCGGGCAGTTGTCGAGGCCGCCGAGGATGCCGTCGCCGTCATCGTCGCCGACATTCGTGGTGAAGGCGCGCAGCGGCGGCTGCACGTTGATCGTGCGCCCGTCGATGCCGACGGCAGGGAGGGTCGGGGCGCCCGGGAGCGGAAGCTCCGGGTGGTCGAACGGACCCTGCTCGAGGCGGACGCGCTCGTCGGTCAGCGTGCGGAGGAACGCCGCGAGGTCCGCGATGTGCGACTCGTCGAGGTCCATCGCGAGCATCGCCGGAGCGATCGACTCGATGTTCGCCTCGTGGAAGTCGCCGCCGCGGTTGTAGAAGCGGATGACATCCTCGAGCGTCGCGTAGCCGCCGTTGTGGAAGTACGGGCCGTTGAGCTCGACATTCCGGAGCGTCGGGGTCTTGAACGCGTTGTCGACCTGGATCTCGAGCCCGGTGATGTCCGGCATCTGGCCGAACTCAGGCAGGAACCCGTTGACCGCAGCGCGACGCGACGCCGACAGGGGCACGCCGTTCGGGTGCAGGCCGTTCACGCCCGGATCCTCTCCCGGCGGACGGACCGCGATGTTGTAGAAGCCCTCGTCGTACACGACGCCGGCCACCGAGCGCAGCACGCCGCGGTCGACGCCGTCGATCTTCATCGGGTAGTCGCCGTAGGGGAAGCCCACGATGAGCACCTCGATCGACATCTTGCAGTCGATCACGGACACGATCGTCTCGACGAACGCGTCGACGCCGAACTGCGGGACGGGGGTGACCGTCTCGGACGCGTGCAGGCAGGTGTAGCTCTCGCGGGTCCCGAGCGGGATGTGCGCGAGCAGGTTGCCCTGCGCGTCGGAGATGTCGATGCCCTGTCCGAGCAGCGGGAAGTCGAGGGTCTGGATGAACGGCTCGATGCCGAGCGGCGGATCCTGGAAGACCTTCGTCGCGAGGATCTCGGCGGTGATGTCCGGCATGAACGCCAGCGGCATCGGCGCCATGCGCGGATCGGCCGGCGGCGGCGGGCCGACGCCGGGCTCGAGCGGCGCCGGATCGATCAGGTCGGGGATGCCGTCGTTGTCGTCGTCGAGGTCGGCGTTGTCGCCGATGCCGTCGCCGTCGAAGTCGTTCCACTCGGTCGGATCCACCGGGAACGCGTCGATGACATCAGGAACCTTGTCGCCGTCGCCGTCAGGCGTGCCGACGGGGAACGCGCCGATGCCCGCCTGGACATTGCCGCCGATCTTGCCGCCGTAGGTGGCCACGGTGAACATCGTCGTGATGTGGCACTCGCGGCAGTTCGTGCCCGGGAGCGCCGGATCGAGGTTGAAGAAGAGCCGCAGGCCGCGGAGTTCCTGCTCGGTCATCATGTGACGGGCGTCGCCCATCGGTCCGCCGAGCTCGATCCACTGGTCGTAGCGCGAGTCGTCCGAGACGAGCGTCGCCTCGTACATCTGCACGGCGAGGCCGAAGAAGAGGGCCATGTTGGCCTCCATCTGCGACACGCCCGGCTGCACGGTTCCGCCGTTCCACCACTCGGGCTTGAACGCCGCGGCGATCATCTGCTGGTAGGTCTGCGAGACGCCGTTGCCCGGCGACGCAATCGTCCCAAGGACGCTGTCCATCGGGTCGACCTTCTGGCTCATGAGCGCCGGGTCGTCGAGCAGCTTCTTGGCCGCATCGACCCAGCCGCGTCCGTGGGCCGCCATCTCGATCTCGCTGTTCACGGGCCCGACGGCCTGCGAGGCGAGCGACGCGTGGTCGATGTCGACCCGGACCTGCTCGACCGCGCCGGTCTCTGCGTTGATCTTCCAGACGCGCGCGTCCTGATCGACGGTGCCGAACGGATTCGCGCCGTTGAACCACGCGTTCGCGCGGCCATCCCAGAACTGCCGGACATTGAAGACCGCGTTGATGACCGACGGCGAGTTGCGGCCGGTCACCTGGCGATGACGCTGTCCGTTCGCAATGAAGACGGTCTCCTCAAGCGGCGTGCAGATCTCGTTGCCGTTCGCGTCGAGGCCGACGAACGCATCGCGGAGGACGCCGGGCGAACCCGCGACATCATCGAGGTTCAGGGTCTGGAGGCTGAAGCGGTCCGCAGGGTTCTGGAAGCGGACCGTCGGGAACATGGCCGACGGGATCGGCGAGCCCGGCACGCAGCCCGGCACAAAAACGCCGTCAGCGCCCGGGTGGGCGATGTTCGTGACCCGCGAGTCTGCGCCAGCCTGGTGATGGCAGGTCGCGCACGCGGTCTGACCGTCGCTGCCGAGGCGCACATCCCAGAAGAGGGCCTTGCCCAGTCGGATGGCCGCATCGCGGTCCGCGATGTACTCGTTCAGGGAGAGCGGTTCGGGTCGAGACATCGTCTTGAGCGACGCCTCGAGGAACTGGGCCGACGCACTGCTCGCACACGCGGCCACGACCGCGAATGCAAGCATTCCATGTGACAACCCCATGGACAGTTTCTTCATCTGCCACCTCGAAAGTCCCCGGAATGAGTTCGGCACGGACGAAGTGCCGACCTGCCGCCGCCCGGACGAAGGGCAACGACCTACGCCCCGGAAGGGGGGACGGGGCGCGCGGTGAAGGTGGAGCCTGTGCGGGCTAAGTCAAGTACGCGGATCAGCTTAAGTGCATGAATTTTTTACACTTGCACCACTTGCGCCCGCGCACTTATGAGCGGGGAGGCGCCGAGGCCACGCGAGTGGACCAAGAAAAACGCGCCCGGAGTGGACGGGCGCGCGATGCAAGATGCGATGGCCGGATGCCTACGGGCAGAGGCCCCAGGCGCCGAGGAGTAGCGCGAGATCGCCGCCATCGACGACACCGGACCGGTCGATGTCTCCACCGGCTGCGGCGGGGGTCGAGAGCCCCCAGGACGCGAGAAGGATCGCGAGGTCGTCGCCCGTGACCAGCCCGTCGCGGGTGATGTCGGCGGCGCACGCCGGCGCCTCGCACGCGTCGAGCAGCCCATTGCGGTTGCGATCGACCTGCGTCGGGAACCGCGCGAGCTCGCAGTCGTCGAGCAGGCCGTTGTGGTCGCAGTCTCCCTGCCAAGGATCGATCGTGGCCAGGATCTCCTCGAAGGACCGGAGCGGCGGTGCGCAGGCATTCCCGCGACCGGCTGCCCCGACCGCAGGAATCTCGCCGTCATTGATCGGAAGCGCGGGGTGATCGAACGGCGCCCGCTCGTCCCGGACCCGCTCATCGGTCAGCGTGCGGAGAAACGCAGCAAGGTCTGCGATGTGGCCCTCGTCGAGATCCATCGCAATCATGGCCGGCGCGAGGTCCGCGGCATTCGCCTCGTGGAAATCGCCCCCGCGGTTGTAGAAGCGGATCGCATCCTCAAGGGAGGCCGCCGAGCCGTTGTGGAAGTAGGGGCCCGTCAGCTCCACATTCCGCAGGCTCGGCGTCTTGAACGCTCCGTCGACCCTCGGCTGCAGGTTTCCGCCGTGCCAGAGCGGGCCGAACTCGGGCAGGAACGGTCCAGACAGCAGGCGGCGCGCCGCCGCGAGAGGCGTCCCGTCCGGATGCATGCCTCCCACGCCGGGATCCTCCGCCGTCGGACGGAGCCCCAGGTTGTAGAAGCCCTCGTCGTACATGACGAGCGGTTCCGAGACAAGCGTTCCCCGGTCGATTCCATCGATGGTCACGCGATAGGCCCCGAGCGGGAAGTTCAGCAGCGACACCGAGAGCGTCAGCCGGCAGTTCCGCGTCCGAGCGTCGATCATCAACGCCGCGGTCGGACCAAGCGACTGCACCGGCACCGCCGGCGCGTAGACGAAGTTGCACGGAAACGACGCGCGGGCCGGAAGCGGCGCATGCACCGCGAGGTTTCCATCCGGGTCGTAGACGCGGACGCCGTCTCCGGTCAGCGTGAAGTCGAGCGGCCGGATCGACGGCTCGATGCCGAGCGGCGGCTCCTCGAAGAACATCGTGCGCCGGTGCATCCCCGCGAGGTCCGGCATGAATGCAATCGGCTGCGGCGCGAACTCCGCATTCGGGTTCGGCCGCTGCCCCTCTGGCATATTGAGCGGATCGAGGGGGAACGGGTCGACCGCGTCGGGCAAGCCATCGTTGTCGTCGTCGGGATCGGCGTTGTTGCCGAGGCCGTCGTGGTCGGTGTCGATCCACTCCGCCGGATCGAGCGGAAAGGCATCGATGATGTCGGGGTATCCGTCGTGGTCGCTGTCGACCGCGCCGGGGAACGCCCCGGCGCCGTTGTGGCCGCCGCCGCCGCCGATCTTCCCGGCGTAGGTCGCGACCGAGAAGAGCGAGCTCAGGTGGCAGGCACGGCAATTCGTGGCCGGGAGTGTGGGATCGAGGTTGAACCACAGTCGGAGCCCGCGAAGTTCCTGCTCGCTGAGGAGTGCGGGTGCTCCGCCATTCGGGCCATCGAGCTCGATCCACTGGTCGTAGCGCGAGTCGTCGGACACGAGCGTCGCCTGGTAGAGCTGCACCGCGAGCCCGAAGAAGAGCGGCATGTTCGCCTCGGTCATCGTGAGCCCCGCTGCGACGGGCGCCTCCGAACGCCAGGCCGGCTGGAACGCGGCGGCGACCATCTCGTCGTACCGCAGCGTGAGTCCGAGTCCCGGCGCGGCGTGCGCCCCGAGCACGCTGTCCGACGGGCTGATCCGCTGGGCCGCGAGCGCACGCGTCGGCAGCAGCTTGCGCGCGACATCGACCCATCCTCTCCCGTGCGCGGCCATCTCGACATCGCTCCCAACCGGCCCGACCGCCTGCGAGGCGAGCGACGCGTGGTCGATGCGGACCGTCGCCTGCACCGGCAGGCCCGTCTTCGGGTGCCGCTTCCAGACCCGCGCGCGTGCGTCGACCGGACCGAACGGCGTCGCGCCGTTGAACCACGCGTTCGCACGCCCATCCCAGAACTGGCGCACATTGAAGATGGCGTTGATCACGCTCGGCGCCTGGCGTGCCGTCACCTGCCGGTACGCGACGCCATCCCGCACGAACACCGGCTCCTCGGCGGGGCTGCAGGTCTCGCCGCCCTCGCCGTCGAGGCCGACGAACGCAGACCTCAGGACGCCTTCGCTCCCGACCGCATCGTCGACGCAGCGGAGGCGCGCGCTGAAGCGGTCCGCAGCGTCCGCAAGCAGCGTCGCGGGAAAGCGGTCGCCGGCGAGCGTCGTTCCCGGCTCGGATCCCGCGGAAAACGCGCCATCGGCGCCGGGATGCATGGTGTTGCGCCGCCGAGCATCGGCTCCTGCGTGGTGGTGGCAGGTCGCGCACGCGGTCTGTCCGTCGCTTCCGAGCCGGACATCCCAGAAGAGCGCTTTTCCAAGGCGGATCGCAGCGTCGCGGTCGGCGATGTACTCGTCGACCGTGGTCGGCATCGGAACGGGGATGGTCTTGAGCGAGCGCTCGAACACGCTGAGCCCGTCGAACTGCGCCGCGCAGGGCGCAAGGACGGTGAGCGTCGACGAGACGGCAATGCACGCGTGGGGCAACACGCTTCGCGAATGGGCCATTCGCAACCTCTGGCGTCGCAGATTGGGGCAACTGTTCGGGAGGGCAACCGGGACGAACGGTCCCCGAACGCGGCGCACACCCACTGCGTGCCGCGCGATGAAACTACATCCGTCGATCGCGGACGCAAGAACCCCCGGCGAAATCAGAGCGAACGGTCGGTGGCGGGCGGCGCCGGCTGGTAATTCGGGATCTTGCGCGCCGGAGAGAGCTGTTCGCGCTCAAGGCCGGCGAGCTCAGGCCGCTTGTCGGGTGGAAACAGCGCGACCACGCTGCGCGCGGTCAGCACGGGGTTCGCGAGCGCGGGACACGAGCTCCACTTGTCGAGCCTGTGGTGTCCGAAGCGCGCCATCCCGGTGTGCCCGTTCAGGTTGCTGTCGACCTCTTCATCCGGATCGGAGAACCCGAAGCCCCAGCGGATGTCCTTGATGACCTCGCGCGGCGCCGTGAGGAAGTACCAGCCCGGACGGCCGTACAGCCCGCGGGCCTGCATGTACGCCTTGAGGTCGGCCGGCGAATCCTGCGCGAGCGAGAAGGTGTAGAAGCGCACCGGATTGCCCATGATCGGCTTCAGCAGGTCGTAGGCCTTGGTCATCTGTCCCGTCATGTCGGAGCAGATGCCGGTGCAGTTCACATACATGAAGGTGGCGGCGAAGATCTGGCCCGCCATGAGGTCTTGCTGGAACCGGACGACGCGTCCGTCCTGGTCGCGGAGCTCGTGGTTGCGGAAGGTGCGCGTGCCGTCCGCCTCCATGATGGTCGAGCCCGGACGCGCGGGGAACTCGGGAAGATCCCGCACATGGACTGCACCGGAATCGGAAGCCGCACGCGGCCCCGTCGCGCAGCCCGCGAGCGCCGCGAGCCCGGGAAGCACGAGCGCGCCGAGGGACGCGCGTCGGGAGAGCGGCGAGGTTTCAGACGGGTTCTCGTTGTGCGGCATGGCGTCTCCCGTGTCTCAGGGCACGATGTCCCAGCGGACCATCATCGCATGGTCCTCGTGCACCGTATTGTGGCAGTGCATCGGGTAGCGGCCAAGCCAGTCGCGGAACTTGATGTAGACGGACATCTCGTCTCCCGGGTAGAGCGTGAAGATGTCCTTGCGGCCGCCGAGGATCGTGCCGCCGACGGGCTTTCCGTTGTATGAGAGCACCATCGGCTCTTCGCAGTGCACATGCACCGGATGGGCCCAGCCGCCTGCGGTCGAGAAGTGCCAGATCTCGGCGGTTCCCTGCTTGCAGAACGCATCGCAGCGGTTGTGGTCGAAGAGCTGCCCGTTCACGGTCCACATGCCGTTGGACCGGTCGAAGTGCCAGGAGCGCTCCTGCGCGACCGGGATGTCCATCGCGGGCCGCGGGCGCAGCACGCTGGGGACCTGGCTCGGATCCTGCACCTGCCCCGGCCGCACGATCAGCTTGAGCAGCCGCGGCGCCGTCGACATCGGAAGGGTGTTCCCGGTCGGCCCGCGCCCGTCGCGCTGGTCCTCGCGGTTCACGAGGTAGACCTCGGTCGTCGACTCGGGAAGCTGGCTGAAGTCGACGACGATGTCCGCGCGCTCGGCCACGCCGAGCTTGACATGGTTCGCCACGATCGGCGCCGGCAGCATGTTGCCGTCCATCGCCACGACATCGAAGGTCATCCCGTTCGACATCCAGAAGTCGAAGAACCTCGAGGGTCCTCCGACGAGAAGCCTGAAGCGGTACTTCCGGCGCTCGACCTCGAAGTAGGGCTGCACGAGCCCGTTCACGAGGAACTTGTCGCCGAGGATGCCGTCCATGTTCATCGTGTCGAACGCGAGCAGCCCGTTCTGGTCGAACCGGCGGTCGGTGAAGATGAGCGGCAGGTCGTAGCGGTTGCGGACGCGGCGGCCGTCGGGCACACCGCTCGGCAGGCGGAACGCGTCGGGGTTCGGGTCGCGCTCGGTGCCGCTGTCGAGCGAATCGAACAGCAGGTAGAAGCCGGCCAGGCCGCGGTAGGTGTTCTGCGCCGTGAAGTCGAGGCAGTGGTCGTGGTACCAGAGCGTGCCCTTCGCCTCGAGCGGATTGCCCGACGCGAGCATGTTCGGCCAATGGTGGTCCTTGAAGCTGCCGGGGCTGAAGCGGTCCTCCGGGAATCCGTCGGATTCGGGCGCGTGGAAGCCGTTGTGGACATGGGTGATCACATCGCAGCTGCCGAATCCCGGGATCACCGAGGGCAGGGCGTTGTTGATGCGGCAGAGGACCGGGGTCCCGTAGCGCGCCATGAAGGTCACGCCAGGCACGGATCCCTGATAGGCGAAGCAGCGGCTGAACCCGAGCTGCGGGTGCGGGCGCACGAGCTGCTCGCTGATCGTCATGTTGTAGAGGTGCTGCGGAGCGAACTCCTCGTACCGCTGGTGCAGTTCCGGGATCGGCGCAGGATCGAGCCGCGCGAAGTCCGGCAGCGGCACGGCGTACGGCGCGAAGCGCAGCGGCTGGATCCACGGAGTGGTGAACGGGCTCGGCGGCTCCTCCGCCAGCATCTTCAGGCTGAACTTCGAGTTGATGAAGAACGCGCCCGTCGCGAGCGCGGAGCCCTGCACGAACTTCCTGCGTCCGATCGGAGAGGACGAGAACCGATCAAGCACAGTGCACCTCCAGTGAACACATCTCTTCCGACGGGATGCGGACACACGCTTCCCGGTACAGGATGTGGCAACGCAACCGTTGCAAGACGACCAACGACTGTCCGTGGTCACTCTGTCGGGACGACCTCGAGAGAGCCGGGGCAAGACGCCGCCCCGGTGGACGGTCGGAGTCTGCCTCCGACGGCGGGCGTGGCAAGCGGCCAAGCCCATACAGGCCGTACATTCAGCAGAAACAACACCGCAACCGCGGGGCCCGAGGGCGCCTCCTTTCAGAAGCGTCCGCGAACTTCCGCGGTGCGGTGGCGTTCTCACGCTGTTTACTGTGAAGAGGCGAGCGTTGTCGTCCTCAGTGGGGTGGCGGGGTTCCAGTTCTTCATCGCGGGGGCAGGGTCCGCGATCTTTGAGGCGACGCCCGCAAGCTGCGGACGCTCCGTGGATGGGAAGAGTCGCACGAGGAGGCGCGCGGTTGCCGCAGGATTGCCCTGCGCGGGGCACGCGGCCCACTTGTCGAGCCTGTGGTTCGCGAAGCGGACCATTCCGGTGTGTCCCTCGAGGCGCTGGTCGAGGTCCTCGTTCGGATCGCCGAAGCCGAAGGCCCAGCGGATGTCGGTGATCGCCTCGTTCGAGCCAGAGAAGAAGCGCCAGCCCGGAAGGCCGTAGACGCCGCGTGCCTTCATGAAGGCGCGCATGTCCTCAGGCGAGTCCCCGGCGAGCGAGAACATGTAGAACTGCACGGGCTTGCCCATGACGGGCTGAAGGAGCTCGTAGGTCTCCTTCATCTTCATGGTCATGTCGGCGCAGATTCCCTTGCAGTTTGCGTACTGGAAGGTCGCGCCGAAGATCTGCCCCTCGACGAGGTCGTCGTGGAAGCGGACCTTCCGGCCGTCCTGGTCGACGAGCTCGTGGTTGCGGAACTGACGCGTGCCGTCGGGCCGCATCGCAAACGCGCCGCGGCCACCGGGGATCTCGGCGTCCGCGCGCGGGGCTGCGTTGCGGCCAGCGGTCGCGCAGCCGCCGAGCAGGAGGCCGGCCGCAGGGAGGAACAGCCCTCCGAACGCAGCGCGCCGCGAGAGCGTCGTCGAATCAGGTGCCATCTTCTGATTGCGGGACATGGTTCTTCCTTCCGCAGGGGGACGAGTGCGGAACTCGGTTCTGTCAGCGCTCCCCCCGGCCGCGCGTGCGCGTACTGCATCGCACGCGCGGCGGGGGAAGCAAGGAGTGGTGCTTGAATGCCTAAATGCCGCGGATCACGGGACGAGGTCGTAGCGGAACATCATCGCGTGGTCCTCATGGGTGAGGTTGTGGCAGTGCATCGGGTACTTGCCGGTGAAGTCGGAGAACTTCATGTACACCGAGATCTCGTCGCCCGGGTAGAGCGGGTGCGCGTCCTTGCGGCCCTGGAGGATCGTTCCGTCGACGCTCTTGCCGTTCCGCGAGAGGACTCGCGGCTCGAGGAGGTGGTTGTGCACCGGGTGAGCCCATCCGCCCGCCGTGCTGAAGTGCCAGATTTCCGCCGTATTGAGCTTGCATTCCGCGTCGCAGCGGTTCTCGTCGAACAGCTTGCCGTTCACGGTCCACATGCCGTTGGTGCGGTCGAAGTGCCAGGAGCGCTCGCGCACCACCGGCCAGTCCATCGAAGGAAGCTCGCGCAGCGCGGTCGGGACGCGGCTCGGATCCGCAACGGCGCCCGGCCGCACGATGAGCTTGAGCATCTTGTACGACTGCGCCATCGGCAGCGTGTTGCCGCTCGGGCCGCGGCCGTCGACCTGCTCCGCGCGGTTCACGAGGTAGATCTCCGTCGTGCTCGCCGGAAGCTGGCTGAAGTCGACGATGATGTCGGCGCGCTCGGCGACGCCCAGGGGCACATGGTTCAGCTCCATCGGCGCCGGCAGCATGTTGCCGTCGTTGGCGATGTACTGGAAGCTCATGCCGTTCGAGAACCAGACATCGACGAATCGCGCGATTCCGCTGTTCAGGACGCGGAAGCGGTACTTTCGGCGCTCGACCTCGAAGTACGGCTGCACGGCGCCGTTCATGAGGAGCTTGTCGCCGAGAAGGCCGTCCATCTCCATCGTGTTGAACGCGAGCTGTCCGTTCTGGTCGAAGCGGCGGTCCGCGATCACCAGCGGGATGTCGTAGCGGTTCTTCACGCGGCGGCCGTCCGGCACGCCGCTGGGAAGCCGGAACGCATCCGGATTCGTGTCGCGCTCGTTGCCGCTGTCGCGGTCGTCGAACAGGAGGAAGAACCCCGCGAGCCCGCGGTAGACATTCGCTCCGGTGAAGTCGTGGCAGTGGTCGTGGTAGAAGAGCGTGCCCTTCGCCTCGAGGGGATCCCCGTTCGCGTAGATGTTGCCGTAGTGGCAGTCTCGGTAGGTGCCCGGGTGGTGGTAGTTCCACGGGCCCCCGTCGGAGGCTGGCGCGTGATGGCCGTTGTGGATGTGGGTGACCACATCGCAGCTGCCGTAGCTCGGCATGGTCGGCGGCATGCAGTTCTCCCAGCGAACGAGCACCGGGCGACCGTAGCGCATCATGAAGGTCGGGCCGGGGACCATCGCGTCGTAGCTCGTGTGCGGGCACGGCGCGAGCTGCGGATGCGCGCAGGCGAGCGTCTCGCAGACCTGGACCTTGTAGAAGTCGACGGCGGGGAACTCGTCGTAGCGCTGGTGGATGCTGAGGTCCGGCAGCGGATCGAGCGGCGCGAACGAGGGCAGCGGCACCTTGTACGGCGCGAACGGAAGCGGCTGCACCCACGGAGTGGTGAAGGGGCTGGCCGGCTCGTCCGCGAGGCGAAGGTGGTTGAACTTCGAGTTGATGAAGAACGCACCGGTCGCGAGCGCGCCGCCCTTGACGAAGCCGCGGCGATTGACCGAGAGCGAGGCGAGGTCGCGGTTACTCACGCGTCACCCCCGTGGGGAGCGCGAACCGCGACAAGCGCTTGAAAAAACCACAACCTTCACGGCCTCCGAGGAGGCATGAGCCATGCGACGACAACATGGGGGCAACTCCGAAATGGGATCAAACGCAATCCAGCCGGGACGACCTGCGGGCTGCGAGGGTGGTGAACCTCGCGATGCGCTGACCGTTGGAATCTGCGTCGTGTTCAGGTCGGAGCAAGCCGGTGCATCGAGAATTCGCCCTGTTTTGCGGATCTGCAGACAAGTGCATCCGTGATTCACCGAGCGTCGTCGTTTCGGTGAACTTATGGATTCTCGCGCATGGACTTCGCCTGGAGGCCGGAGTAGGGCCGGCCCAAGTGTCGAATGCACGACGACTTGCACGGAACGAGTGCACGAACGGCGGCGACTGATACATCGAATCGAAGCGAAATGGACGACAGAGCCCGTCGTCTCCGGGGATCGGCCGATTTCCGGACCAGACGCATTCGGGTTTTTCTTCGACACGGTTCGAAGCGCGGCGCTTTCGCGAGCACACGCGCTCGCGTCACGCGTCGCGCAGTACCTTCGAGCGATGCACCTTCGAGCGCCACTCCTCGACGCGGCCTTCGCGACCGCTCTCGCGCTGCAGGCGTCAGGCCTCGCGGCGGCAACGGACATCTACGCCACGGACTTCGACGCATACGGGACAGGCACGCTTTCTGGTCAGCTCGCGTGGACAGGCATCGGCGGATCCTGGGCAGTGAGCGGCGCGGTCAACGCGCCGCAGATCCCTGCGAATGTGATCGGGCCGGGCGTCGATGCCGGCGTGAACCCGGTCGGCGGAGCGGGCCGCATGGTTCGGCTGTGCACCGAGCGTTTCCTCAACGGACGCACGAAGGCGTGGCTCGACCTCGCAAACAGCGGCAAGTGGGCCGCTGCGAGTGCGGGAGGCGACGGTGTGCTCGAGTCGCGCGTGCAGCTGTTCATCCCGAGTGGACAGGCACTCGCCTCCGGCTTCGGGCTCCTGGTCGCCCGAACGGCGGTCGACAATGCCGGAGGGTTCCTCGTCAGCGCGCAGACCGGCGCGGTGTCGCTGCTGAACGGCGGCTTCGCCCCCGCGAACCGCGTCGCGACCGGCGTGGCGGTCAAGCTCAACGCCTGGAACTCGTTCGTCTACCGGTGGGAGGTTGCGACCGGCGAGGGCGAGCTGCTCGTCAACGGCGCGAGCGTCGCGAGTCACTCGACGACGCTCTTCGGCTCGGTCTACGCATCCAACTTGCTGGCCGCGACCGATGCAGCGCCGGGCGCACTGAATGCGTTCGGATATTTCGACGACCTCGCGCTTGCCGCTGTGCCCGCGCGGGCTGCCTGTGCGGCCGACCTGAACGGGGATGGAACGCGCGACGCGGCGGACCTCGCGGTGATGCTCGGCGCCTGGGGAACGCCCGCGGGCGATGCGAATGCGGACGGCTCCACCGATGCGCAGGACCTGGCGGTCCTGCTCGGAGCGTGGGGGCCGTGCTGAACTCGGCTCAGGCCTTCTCGCGCTTGATGCGGCTCAGCAGCCCAGGCCGGTCTGCGTAGAACTCGGCGAATCCGCACTCGGCGCAGACCCACGCGGAGACCTTGCTCCACTCGCCACCCTTGAACAGGATGGCGTTTGGATCCTCGAAGACGGCGAGCGTCAGTTCGTTGGAACTGTCGCCTCTGGCGCGCTGGTCGAGCACCGTGACATTGGCCAGGATCTGGCTGGATCCGCACTTCGGGCAGGAGCCTGTGGACTTCATGGCGGCGCGATCGTAGCCGCAGGGCGTGCGGATTCGCGGCAGTGGTCGGCAGGAGCGCCGAGAACGCAGAAAGCCGAGATCCGGGATCTCGGCTTTCTGCAGTGACTTCAAGCGGGTGAAGGGATTCGAACCCTCGACATTCACCTTGGCAAGGTGACACTCTACCACTGAGCTACACCCGCATTGCCTCCCGCGGCATGCCGCGGGTCGGGGAGAATAGCAGATGTCCGGCGGTCGGCAAGTGGGTCGGAGACGGGCCGCCTGAGGTGCCGGACGAGGGCAACGCCCAGTCCGCATGATCGCCCCAATCCGACCTGCCGAAGGCCGCGCGCCGGTTATGGGCAGCCGCCCCACGCATTCAGCATGGCGGCGAGGTCCGATGCTCCGGTCGATCCGTCCGCGTCGAGGTCGCCGCCCGCGGTTCCCCACGCACCGAGCAGCGTCGCGAGATCTGCCGCGTTGACCGTGCCGTCGCCGTTCAGGTCCGCGGGGCACGGTGACGACGGCGGACCGACGGTCGCGAAGGTCTCGGTGAGGAACCGTGCCGGCTTCACCGGACCGGCCGCGGTGCCGTTCGCGTAGTTGCCGAAGACATAGTTGGTGAAGACGCCGGCGTCGCTGAACATGCCGAAGCCGTGCCAGGACGCACCGATCGCGGGGGCGTACACGATGCGTGGACCGTTGCCGCCGGCGAGCGTCGCCGCGTCGCCGAGCATCCGCGCAGCGATGAAGTAGCCACCGAGCCCGGCGTTCGCGGGGTTGTCGGTGTTGAGAGGCACCTGCGGCCGCGTCGCCGCGTTGGGCCACTCCCAGCTGATCCGGTCGAGGCGCGCCTCGGCCGCAGCCGGCAGCGCGAAGCTCTGGGAGGCGAGAACCGCGCCCGGCGAGTACGCCGTGCCGTCCCAGTTCATTTCGACGAGCGCCAGTTCCACGCCCACGGCCGGTGCCGGCGTGGCGGCGGATCCCGCGCGGGTGATCCCGAACACCACCCGGCTCGGCGTGAGGACATCGCCTGAGGCCGCCGGGGTGAAGCAGTTGGTGTAGAACCACTTCGAACCGACTCCGTCGAGCGCGTCCGTCGGACGCCAGTAGGTCGTGTGCTCGTAGGACCGTCCGAACCTGAGATCCGCGGGCGGGGCGATGGCGTCGGTGACGGCGCCATTCACCTGCACCATGAAGCGCGCAGGATTGTCGCGGAGGAGCGTGGTGTTGGCTGCGTCCGCGGTCTGGCCGAACCAGTAGTTCGTCGCCCAGCTGCCGTTCGCCGCGTTGTAGACCGCGAAGTTGTTGACCGAACGCCCGACGGTCGGCTCGTAGACCACGCGCCAGCCGTTGGCGGCGTTCGCGGCGTCGATTCCGATGAAGCGGACGCCGACCCAGAAACCGCCGTAGCCGTTGAGTCCCTGCGTCTCGGTCTGGAGCGTGAGCACCGGCCGCTGCGCGGGGTCCGCGTCGCCCCAGGTGTTCGCGACCTGTTGCGTCACGGCCACCGTCGAGGCATCGAGCTGCTGGAAGAAGGACGCCACGAGCGGTCCGCGTCCGAGGGCCGCCCCGTCCCATGTCATCTCGTGCACGGTCACCTCGACGCGGACGCCCGGTGCGGGAGCTGCCGTGGTTCCGACGCGCCGGATGCCGACACTGAGGCTGTTGAGCCGGAACTGCGTCCCGCCCGACGCGTTGACATAGCAGCCGGTGTAGGCGGTTGCTTCGAGTCCGCCGATCGTGGCCGAGCCGTTCACGTTGTATCGCGTGGTCGATTCGGCGGTGGCGGTGTGGGCGGCCGGGTCCTGCTGTGCCTGCAGGCCGGTTGCAGCGAGGGCTGCTGCGACCCATGCGGTCGCGAGGCGGATGAGGTGCATGCGTTCTCCCTGAAGGAAGGCGGCGATGAGCGCCGTGATGAGTCCGCCGCGGGACGCGCGGCGGTCGCAGAAGGGTACCACGCGCGCGCCGCGATCCGGCTTCAGCGCGGCCGGCTACCAGCTGCGGATCACCGCCGCAGCGGCGATGCATCCGCCGAGGATCCTCGCGCCGCGCAGAAGTTCACCGAGCGGAAGGGGATAGACCGGGTTGAGGGCGACGGCCATCGCCGCGCACAGCGCGCACCAGAACGCCGAGCCCGCGAGGCCGAACAGGACCGTCGCGTAGCCGAAGCCGATCATCGCGGTCCATCGCGCCGCGTCGTTTCCGATGCTTGCGGGCAGCATGCCGAACGCATGGGTCAGCAGGAATGCGGCGAGAAGAAGGACAGGCACGAGTGCGAGCCTGCTGACGCCGCCGGCGCTGGTTCTCGAGGGCATGGCTCGACTATCGGCTTCCTTGCGGGTGCCGGTGCATTCAGACGAAAGGCGTCGACCGCACCGCCGGTCGGGGCGCTCGGGATCGTGCGTCAGGTTCGCACCGGACGATGGTGGCGGGCGCTCAGTGGCACGCGCCCCACGCGCTGAGCAGGGCGGCGATGTCCTGCGCGTTCGTCGCGCCATCGCCGTCGACATCGCCGGCCGGAGTGCCCCATCCGCTGAGGAGC
>Ga0209770_10000297_pt1 | contig 28192 bp, 24 predicted proteins | sample LauGreSu1BDMLBDD_2_FD_187572 | JGI IMG/M metagenome (GOLD analysis project Ga0209770, IMG submission 187572) | Freshwater lake microbial communities from Lake Michigan, USA - Su13.BD.MLB.DD (SPAdes) (version 2) | ecosystem: Environmental > Aquatic > Freshwater > Lake | place: Lake Michigan, USA...
CAAGCGCCAGCTGGGCGACGCGGTTCTGCAGCGAGCCGCCCCCCTGCTCGGCGGTCGACGCGCCGCGCCGCCGGACGGCCTCGGCCTCGATCAACTCGACGGCCTCGATGCGCGCGGGAGGCAGCAGTGCCTCGCCAAGGGCAGCCTGTGCGATCGGCAGCCACGCGGCGTCGCCGAGATGCACGGCTCCGGCGATCGCCTCGGCGAGCGAGAGCGTGCGGGGATGGGCGACGGCAAGCGAGGCGAGCTCCTCGACGCTCGGCTTCTCGCCGATGCGGCTGCGCGAGACGGCGGCCTCGGCTTCGGTCGCGGCGGCCAGCTCGCGATCGCGCGAGACGAGCTTCGCGATGCGTGCGATCGCATCGAGGCGAACCTGCCGGCGAACGAGCCCGGGGCCAGCGAGCTGGCTTCCGAGCAGCGGGTCGCCGGCGAGGCGGCGCCAGCAGTCTGCGGCGTCCCGCGCTCGGCCGTTCGATCTGAGATGCTCGCCGCGCGCGAGTTCGACGCGGACGCGCAGGATGGGCGTGGTGGCCACGCTTCCGGCGATCTCGAACACCGCGCTTCCCTGCTCGGGGTGCCTCGCGACGAAGGCGTCGAGCTTGTCCAGAAGCTCCGCCCGAAGCTCGTCGAACCCCGCCGTCCGTCCGAGCGCCCGCTCGGCCATCCGCGCGGCGTCGAGCGCGACGGCGGGGCGTTCGGTCGCGGCGGCGAGCTCCATCAGCGCGATGGCGGCCGAAGGATCGTCGGGCGTCGCCGCGAGGCGCTTGCGGAGCATCGCCTCGGCCTGAGCGGGCGGCATGATGACCTGCAGCGACTCGTCGCCTGCGGCGACGATGCGGTCCTCGAGCAGCAGCGGGTTGGTCGGATGGGCCATCGGCACGCGGCCGCGGACGGTTCCGGTCGCGAGGTCGACGAGGAGGATGTCGGCCACCCCGGGAACCACGACAGACGACCCGGCGATGCTCACCCGCCCTCGGATGCCGCTCCTGTTGCCGAAGCCGACGCGGGCCGGCTCGAGCGAACGGGTCGACTCCGACAGCGACCAGAGCCGCTTCGAGAGATCGCCGGCATCGAACGCGACGACATCGCTCCCGACACCGAGGACGATCGAGCGACCATCGCCGGCCGGTGCCGAAAGCAGGTAGTTGGGGCTGGCCCACGCCGTATCGGGGCCGACGGGCCGCGCCTCGACTGTGCGTCCGGTGAGCCGGTCGAGCGCCACGATCTCCTGCTCGTCGGGCGTCAGCCCCACGATGCGGTCGCCCGCGATCGCCGGGGTGTAGGACTCCCACGGTTCCGCCGCGGAGCGAATCTCGCGGAGGGGGACCGGAAAGCGGCGCAGCCAGACGACGGCGCCGTCCGAGGGTCGAACGCAGGCGACCACGCCGAGCGGGGTCGAGTCGACGAGTACCGCGCCGTCGGTCGCGAGTCCTGCGTGGCGCCGTCCGAGCGAGAGACGGCTGCCGGAGGACCCCGCGATGGAGTTGGCCCACCGCAGGCTCCCGTCGCGCCGGTCAAGTCCCAGCAGCCAGTCGACTTGCTCGAGGCGCTGCGTGGGCTTGCGTGCGGCGATGACGACGGTGTCGGCGACCAGGAGCGGCGATCCCACCGGGAAGAGCCCGGAGAGCTCGTCCCGTCCCTCGCACGCGTCGATCTCCTTGCTCCAGCGGGCGGCGCCGGACGCGGGATCGAGGCACCAGACCCGCGACGCAGCGGTGCGCATGTTGAGGAGCGCGTGGCCTTCAAGCACGATGAGCGCGTCTCGGTCCGCGGCGATCGCCGAGAGGTCGCCGACGCTGCCGCTCTCGCGCTCGACGCCGGTGCTCCCGACCTCGCGCGACCAGATCTCGTCGCGCGAGTCGACATCGACCGCTCGGACACGATGGCCTTCGCTCACGAAGATTCGCCCGTCGAGCACGGTGGGGATCGTGGTCATGAGCGACGCGTCGGCGCGGGCGCGGTCGACCTCCTGCTGGCGCCGGACGCCCATCGCGTTGCCGTGAACGCGGCGGAACAGGCTCTGGTCGAGGTCGAGCGCCCAGACCTCGCGCCAGGCCTCGTTCGGCTCGCCGCCGATGGCGCCGACGGAGAGCGGCGAACGGCCTGCGGTCGGGGCCGGACCGCGCGCGGTGTGGTCGATCGCCGCGAGCGCGGCTGCGACCGACTCCGGAGGAACCCCCTCGATGCCGGCGACTCGATCGCGTGCGGCGCCCGCGGCGGCGTCTCGTCCGAGCCTGCGGAGCGCGGCAGCCTCGAGCGTGCGCAGGGCCAGCGCCGGAGCGCCGGAGAGGTCCGGGTGGCCGTCGACGCGGGCGAGCTCGGCGAGCGACTCCGCCGCGCGGTCGGATCGAAGCGCGTCCTCGGCAAGCCTCAGCGAAGCGCGGAGGCCTGCGGTGGTCAGTCGTCGGCGTGAAGCCGTCTCGCGTGCGCCACGCTCCTCGAGCATCCGCTCGGCCGCGCGCGACTCGAGCTCGCGGAACCGCGCGAGCACATCGTCGTGGGCCAGCAGGAACCGCTCGGTCTCGTCGGCGACGGACGCGTAGAGCTCGTCGATCTCGCGCCCCACGCGCACGACGCGCGTGCCGTACTCGTCGAGCAGGCGGCGCGCGAGCTTGGCGGCCGCGACCGGGTTCTCCGGCGCCTGCATCCGGAGGTCCTCGAAGAGCGTCTGCGCGGTCGGCGAATCGACGATCGCAGGCATCGTGGACTGCTGCGCGAGCAGCGATCCCGCGGGAACGAGCGTCGCGCCGAGCGCGGCCGAGAGGATCAACCTTGTCGCGGCGCTCGCGTGCTGGCGGGGGGTTCTTCGGGGCACGGCCCAAGCGTAGCGCACCGGGGCCGGCGCCGGCGGCAAGGCGAGGTGCGCTCCCGTCGTCCTGCTACATTTCCGCCTTCATGCTGCGGCGGACGCTCCTTCATTCCCGCGTGCGTTTCCTGGGCCTTGCCTTCGCCGCGGCGTGGCTGGGGGGATGCTCTGTGCCGCGCCCGCGCGCAGTCGCGACCGAGGTGCGCGTCGCCGAGACGGGCGACGCAACGGCGCGCCTCGACATCGTGCTCGAGCTCACCAACACGGGCGAGACGGATGTCGAGCTCGTGACCTACGACTACACGGTCTCGCTCGAGGACGGGAGCAGCTACGGCGGACGATGGGCCGCGCTGCGCGCACTCCCGCCGCGCGAGTCGGTGCAGGCCGTGATCCCGGCGATCGTTCCCGCGCCGAGCGCCCGCGCCGGTGCGCGCTGGACTCTGGCGGGACAGGTCTCGTACCGCGATCCCCAGTCGATCGCGCGCATCCTGTACGAGGCAGGCATCCTGCGGACCGAGTCGGACATGAGCGGTTCCGGGTCCCTGGGGGCGAGGCCGTCGACCCCGGTCGCACCTGCGCAGGCAGGTCCCGGAACGGGCGGCTGACCCCGCGCGGGCCGCAGGGCCGGGCCCTCCCGCAGCCTCCGCCGCCCGGAATGCAGCCGTCTTGAGGCTCCGGCTTACCTGCCGTGATTTTCCGGCCGATCAGAGCGTGTCTATCTCTCGGAGGGACTCGCTGTGGCTGAATCGGCTCTTCTCAACGACATCCTGCGGAAGGCGAACGACTTCGACGCCTCCGACGTCCACCTCGTCGCAAACCATGCGCCGATGGTCCGCGCGCACACCATCATGCAGCCCCTCGAGCTGCCGGTGCTGACCGGCGAGGAGATGTGGCGCATCCTCGCGGCGATCACGAACGAACACCAGCGGCGTCACTTCGAGCAGCATCTCGACCTCGACTTCTCCTACGAGATCCCCGGCTTCAAGCGCTACCGCGTCAACGCGCACATGCAGCGCGGCATGGTCGGCATGGCGATGCGCGCGATCCGCACCAAGGTGCCGCCGCTGGCCGCGCTGAACCTTCCCGAGGTGATCTCGCGGCTGACCTACCTGCCGCGCGGCCTCGTGCTCGTCACGGGCGACACCGGATCGGGCAAGTCGACGACGCTCGCCGCCATGATCCAGGCGATGAACGAGCGCTACAAGAAGCACATCATCACGCTCGAGGATCCCGTCGAGTACACCTTCCAGAGCCAGAAGTCGCTGATCGAGCAGCGCGAGCTCGGCGCCGACATGCCGACCTTCGCGAGCGGCCTGAAGCACGCGCTGCGCCAGGACCCCGACATCATCCTCGTCGGCGAGATGCGCGACCTCGAGACCACCGCGCTCGCGATCACCGCGGCCGAGACCGGCCACCTCGTGCTCTCGACGCTGCACACCGTGAACGCGTCGCAGACCGTCGAGCGCGTCGTCGACATGTACCCGGCGAACCAGCAGAACCAGATCCGCGCCATGCTCGCGAACACGCTGCAGGCCGTCATCTCGCAGACGCTGTTCCGCCGCGTCGACAAGCCGGGCATGGTCCCGGCGATCGAGGTGCTGCTGTGCACGCCCGCCGTGCGCAACATCATCCGAGAGGCGCGCACCTACGAGATCCCGAACGTGATCGAGACGAGCCGCTCCATCGGCATGACGACGCTCGACAACGCGATCGCGGAGCTCTACTTCAACGGCATGATCTCGCGCGAGGATGCGATCGCGCAGGCCGCGTTCCCCGACAAGCTCGACCGCACGCTCGCGGCCTAAACGGAGGCAGTTTCGATCATGGCAACGCAGCATTACCGCTTCCAGGCCCGCAACGAGCGCGGCGAACTCACGGCAGGCGTCCTCCAGGCGGAGAGCGTCGCCGAGGCCGCGCAGCTCCTGCGCGCGCGCGGCGACCATGTCGTCCAGCTCGTGCCCATGGCGGCCGCGGGCGAGGACTTCAAGGCCGTCCTCAAGAAGCTCAACTACACCTCGGGCCCATCGCAGAAGGACATCCTGGACTTCACGACGCAGCTTGCGGTCATGATCCGCGCGGGCATCTCGATCCGCGCGGCGCTCGAGGGCATCTCGGAGCAGGTGCAGAACCAGAAGTTCCGCAGGATCCTCCTGCAGATCAAGACCGATGTCGAGAGCGGCAAGCAGTTCTCGGAGGCCATCGCGCGCCATCCGAAGCTGTTCGGACCGCTCTACGTGAACATGGTCAAGGCGTCGGAGATGTCGGGATCGTTCGCGAAGATGCTCGACCGCATCGCCGCGTACCTCCAGCAGGAGATCGAGACGCGCAAGATGGTCGTCGGCGCGTCGATCTACCCCGGCATCATCGCGCTGATGGCGGTGTCGACCACGGTGTTCCTCCTCACCTTCGTGCTCCCGCGCTTCGCGGGCGTGTTCAAGGGCAAGGAGGAGGCGCTGCCGGCGCCGACGAAGTTCCTCATGTCGCTCTCGGGCTTCATGGTGGAGTGGTGGTGGCTCATCCTTGCCGCCACTGTCGCGTTCGCGATCGGGTTCTTCGCCTTCATCCGCACGGAGATCGGCGGCCTCTGGTGGGACCGCTTCAAGATCTCGGCGCCGCTGCTGCAGCGCATGTTCCGCGCGCTCTACATCAGCCGGTCGCTGCAGACGATGGGCGAGCTGCTCAACGCGGGCGTCCCGATGCTCGACACCATCGCGATCACCGGCGATGTGTCGGGGAACCGCCACTACAAGCGCCTCTGGCGCTCGGTCTACGGCGCGGTCAAGCAGGGCAAGAAGGTGCAGTCGCAGCTGCAGCGCAGCCCGCTGCTGCCGCGCTCGGTCGTGCAGATGATCAGCGCCGGCGAGGAGTCGGGCAAGCTCGGCGAGGTGCTCGACGAGATCTCGGTCTTCTACGCGAAGGCGCTGAAGGACGCGATCAAGGCCGTCACCAGCATGATCGAGCCGATCATGATCGTCGTGATGGGTTCGGTCGTCGGCTTCATCGCGATGGCGATCATCCTGCCGATCTTCAAGATGTCCAGTCTGGTCTCGGGAGGCTGAGGAAACAACGATGCAAGCGATGCGTCGCAACATCACCGCCCGCGGCACGCGCGCCGCACGCAGGGGCTTCACGCTCATCGAGACGGCGCTCGCGACCGTCATCGTGGGCACGGGCGTCCTCGCGATCGTCTCGGCGCACCAGGCGTTCTTCAGGCAGAACGAGTGGTCGACGCATGCGAGCACCGGCCAGCGGCTCGGCAACGAGATCCGCGAGCTGACGCTGCATCTCCCCCGCCACGATCCGGTCACCGGGACCTCGTACTGGGGTCCGGAGCCGACGGAGTTCGATGTCGAGGACTTCGACGACCTCGACGATTTCGACGGCGAGGACGGCGACGGCGTCGTCTTCTCGGCGGCGCTCGGCAACGGCCCGCTCAGCGCGCTCGGCTACCCGCTCACCGACATGGAGGGCTGGTCGCAGCGCGTGTTCGTGGAGCATGTCGATCCATACGACCTCACCACGGTCGTCGACGACGGCGCGAGCGACATGGTCCGCGTACGCGTGATCGTCGAGTACCAGGGACCGGCGGACGACGATCCGCGCGAGATCACGCGCGTGACCTGGATCGCGCCGGGCTGACCGCGCGACGGATGGAGTTCAGGCGTGAGTCGCGAGGCGAAGGAGAGGACGATGAACAGGGCTCTTCACCACAGGCACCGCAACCAGGGACAGGCGCGCCGCGGCGTCGCCAGCGTCCTCGCGATGCTCTTTCTCGTGATCTTCGGGTCGCTCGCGGCCGCGATGGCGATCGTCGCGCAGGGAAACCTGCGCACGGCCGACAGCTCGCTCAAGGTCTCTCGCGCGCAGAGCGCCGCCGAGAGCGGGCTTGTCTTCGCGCAGCGGCGGCTCGACGACCAGACCAGGCGGTTCGTGATCTCGAAGGGCGTCGTGGACGCCGACTTCGCGGAGCGCCTGTGGATGGGCGACTGGATGGGCTCGGACGGAAGCGTCACGATCCTGCCGGCCGAGGGCTTCAACGGCCCCGCGAGCCCGGACGGGATCGCATCCGCGGTGCGCGACGCGCACCTGGCCGACGGAAGCTCGTTCGCGCCGAACGCAGAGCACCAGGGCCTTCCGGAGATCCTGCAGGACGGCACGCTCGTGACGGCGCCGATCCGGCTCGAGCAGGGCAACGACCGCCTGTGGTTCCAGCTGATCTACGAGCTCGTCCCCGGATCGCCGAATGTGCGCGTGACCTGCCTCGGCAACGACGGCGAGATCCGCCGGACGCTTTCGATGGAGTTCCGCCTCGGGAAGAAGATCGAGTACGCGATCATCTCGCCGAACCGCGTGATGATCGGCAAGAACGTGCTCGTCGAGGGACCGCTCGGCACGCGCTACGGAACCGATGCTGGCGAGCTCACCGCCGAGAACGGCGATCCGCTCGTGATGCGCTCCGACTTCCGCTACCTGACCGATTCGCTCACCACCAAGATCAACAACCTCGCGAACGCGGTCGCCGAGCACGACATCGACGGCGACGGCCGCCTGCGCCCGGGGCATCCCTCGGAGAGCATCGGCCTCGCGGGGCTCGCGGTGACCGATCTCGACGGCGACGAGTATGTCGATGACTTCGACTGCTTCCTGTCCGAGTACGACCTCGACTCGAACGGCATGGTCGTGTGGGACCCGGTGCGCGCGCAGGCCGCGAACGCGCCGAGCAGCACGCCGGAGTTCGCAGGCGTCGACGACCAGCTCGCGAGGCTCATCGACCTCGCGAAGCCGGACCGCAACGAGGACGGCATCATCGACGCGCGCGACGTGCGTCTCGGGTACTCCGACGGCGTCCTCAATGTCTACGACAACTATGCGAAGGTCGCCGGCCGGCTCGTGTTCGGCGTGACCGAGAGCACCTGGGAGTCCGTCGCCGGCGAGGACTGGCGCGGCATCGCGCAGGGTCCGGTGCGACCCGGACGCGACAGCTCCCCGGTGCAGTTCGGCGCCACGCCCGAGGAGCTGCGCGTCGTGACGACCGCCGACTTCGCCTCGAGCTCGACCTGGTTCGCGTCGATGGCGCAGAACAACTTCGCCCAGCAGGCGGCCAGCGGCGTCGACGGCGGCGGAACCTACACCCCCGCCTCGAGCGCGCCCTACGAGGCCGTGCCGTACGGCTCCGGCTCGGCGTACGACTACTACCGCCGGCCGATCTACGAGAACATGATCTTCCGCGATGTGCGCATCCCGAAGGGCACGAACGCGCTCTTCAAGAACTGCCGCTTCGAGGGCGTCGTGTACATCGAGACCGAGACCGACTGCGACGATGTGAACTGGAACTACACGGGCGCCCTGAAGCAGGTGATGACCAACGGCGTCGCCAGCTACGAGCTCGCGTTCCCGGGGATCAACTCCGCGCTCGCCGGCCAGACCCTGACGGACACCCGTCCGATCTCGAACTCGCTCCGCTTCGACGGCTGCACCTTCCTCGGCTCGATCTCGGGCGACACGCCGTCCGAATACACGCACTGGCGCAACAAGATCCAGATCACCGGCGCCACGCGGTTCTACTCGGATCCGCAGGACCCCGAGCTCCCCTACCAGCCGGACGGCGGAAGCCTCCGCGCGATCCTGCGCGCGATGGGCGACGAGAAGCTCGACCGCCTGCAGCGCAGCTCGGTCATGCTCCCCGGCTGGTCGGTGGATGTCGGCAACTTCAACAACTCCGTGAGCGCGGACCCCGACCTGACCGCGCGCGTGAAGCTGAAGGGCACGATCATCGCGGGCGTCATGGACATCCGCGGAACGGCCGATGTGCTCGGCACGATGCTCATGACCTTCCGGCCGATCCCTGGCCAGGGTCCGCTCCACTACAACGGCATGCCCGAGGCGTTCAACACGACCCTCGGCTACTTCGGCTCGCTCGACGGCGACGGCGAGGGCGCGCTTCCCGGAGCCTCGGGTTTCAGCGGGTTCGGCGAGATCCGGCTCCGCTACGACCCGGACGCGAAGCTGCCGGACGGCATCCCGTGGCCGGCGTCGATCGAGCCGGTCGAGGACAGCTACCGCGAGGGAGGTCGCGCGTGAACCAGTCGAACACCGCCAACCCGGGCCGCCGCTCGGCCGCTCGCCGGGGCTTCTCGCTCATCGAAATGCTCGTCGCGCTGGGCATCTGCTCGGCGCTCCTGACGGCGACGCTCGTCTCGCTGCACGCGAGCTTCCGCGCGTACCAGTCGACGACCGAGCAGGCGTCCACGCATGTGATCGGGCGCGTGGTGATGCACCGCGTCATGGCGCTCGTCCGCAACGGCGTCGGCTTCGGTCCGCTGCCAGACGATCCGCGCGAGCGATCGCTCGCGACCGACGAGATGACCTTTCTCGACGACATGGACCGCGAGATCACCCTCCGGCTCGACCGTCAGGCCAAGGTCCTCTACATGAAGGTCGACGAAGCGGCCGAGCAGGCGCTCCTCGAGGGCGTCCGCGGGCCGGTCGACGAGGACGGCACGCAGCTGGGCGCGTTCCAGCTCGAGTACGAGAACGGAACCAGGCTTGTGCTCGCCAGCTTCGACCTGACCGTCGCGGCGGACGACAACGCGCAGCTCTCGATCGAGGGCAACGATGTCGTTCCGATCCGGCTGGTCGGCTCGACCGCGCCGCGGCGCCTCGTCTGGTGAGTCCGGTCAGCCTTCCTGCAGCCGCGCCGCCTTGGCGCGCGCCACGAGGTCCTTCGCGGCGCGCATGAGGCGCTCGTGCGTGCCGATCCGCTCGGGATCGTCCGCGTGCGCCCCGGCGGCGACCTCCATCGGATCGCTCGGCGCGTACGCGCCGTCGGGCTTCATCACCCAGCGCTGCCTGCGGTCGGTGAGGTGGAACTGCAGGATCTCCCACAGCCGCTCGCGATGGCGGCGCGCCTCGATCGGCGCGGCGCACTCGACGCGCGTGTTGAGGTTGCGGTACATCCAGTCGGCGCTCCCGATGTAGAAGTCGCCGTCAAGTGGATCGGGCCTGCCGTTCCCGAACCAGAAGATCCGGCTGTGCTCGAGGAACCGCCCGATGGTCGAGCTGACTCGGATGTTCTCGCTGAGGCCGCGCACGCCGGGCCGGATGCAGCAGAAGCCGCGCACGATCAGGTCGATCTGCACGCCCGCGAGCGAGGCCTGGTAGAGGGCGTCCGTGACGGTGCGGTCCTCGAGCTGGTTCATCTTCACGATGATGCGGCCGCGGCCGCCGGAGCGCGCGATGGCGGCCTCGCGCTCGATCAGCTCGACGAAGCGCCGCTTCATCGCGACGGGCGCGACCAGGAGCTTCTGGTACTCGGTCTGGCGGCTGCGGCCGGTCATGTAGTTGAAGAGGCCGATGAGGTCCTCGGTGATCGCGGGATCGCAGGTCAGGAGGCCCAGATCCTCATAGAGGCGGGCGGTCTTCGAGTTGTAGTTGCCGGTCCCGATGTGGGCGTACGAGCGGATGCCGCCCTGCTCCTGCCGGACCACGAGCGCGACCTTGGTGTGGGTCTTGTAGCCGACGACGCCGTAGGCCACATGCACGCCCGCGTCCTCGAGCTTGCGGGCCCAGAGGATGTTGCGCGCCTCGTCGAAGCGCGCGCGCAGCTCGACGAGCACCGCGACCTGCTTGCCGCTCTCGGCGGCGCGGATGAGCGAGGGGATGAACGGGCTGTCGCCGCTCGTGCGGTAGAGGGCCTGCTTGATCGCGAGGACCTTCGGGTCGGCCGCCGCGGCCTCGATGAAGCGCTCGACGGAGTGGTCGAAGCACTCGTAGGGATGGTGGACGATCATGTCGCCCTCGCGGATGCGGGCGAAGATGTCGGAATCCTCGTCCTCCAGCCCGGCCGGCGCGACCGGCGTCCACTTCGGCCAGCGGTGCTCGGCGAGGTCGAGGTCGGCGATCTCGTTGAGCGTGCCCCAGTCGAGCATGCCGTCGGTCTCGTAGAGGTCCTCGTCGCCGAGCTGGAGTTCGTCCTCGAGGAACCGCATGATGCGGTCGTTCGGCCGGGCGCCGACCTCGAGCCGCACGACGCGCGCGAAGCGGCGCTCGCGGAGCTGCTGCTGGATCTGCTCGAGCAGGTCCTCGGCGTCGTCGCCGTCGCGCTCGGTCTCCGCGTTGCGCGTGACCCGGAACGGAAGCACCTCGAGGATCTCCATGCCCGGGAAGAGGTCGTCGAGGTTGTGGGCGATGATGTCCTGCAGCGACACGAACCGCCGCGTCGAGCCGAAGCGGTAGAGCTTTCCGCCGATCTCGGGGACCTTGACGCGCGCGAAGAGCGCCTCGCTCTCGCCCGGACGGCGCAGCAGGACGCCGAGCGAGATCGACATGTTCGAGATGAACGGGAACCGGTGCCCCGGGTCGACGGCGAGCGGCGTGAGGATCGGGAAGATGTTCCGGCGGTACCACCGCTCGGCCTCGACGCGCTCGGATTCGCCGAGGTCGTTCCAGGAGAGCAGCTCGATCGACTCCCGCGAGAGCGCGGGCTGCAGCGTCTCGCGGAAGGCGCGCGTCGCGATCGCGGTCTGCTCGAGGACGCGCTCGCGGATCAGGATCATCTGCTCCGGGGGCGACAGGGGCTCCCACGGCGGACTTCCGACGCCCGCGTCGATCTGCCTGCGGAGCCCGCCGACGCGCTTCATGAAGAACTCGTCGAGGTTCGAGCCGAAGATGGCGAGGAAGCGGACGCGCTCGAGGAGCGGGTTTCGCGGATCGAGCGACTGCGCGAGCACGCGGCGGTTGAACTCGAGCCACTGGATGTCGCGGTTGAGGAACCGCGCCGGATCGTCGGGGCCAACCGGGACGAGCTCGTTCGGCGGGATGGGGCGCTTCGTGTTCATGTGCTGGGCGAGTTCGGTCATGGCGTGGCGGGGAGCGCGCGAGGAAGGCGGAACACGGCGGTGCAGCGCGGCGCCTCGGTCACGCGAACCCACTCGACGCGGACGGCCGGAGCGGCGCGACGCAGACGGTGCGCGAGGGAGGCGCCGACATGGCGCGCGACCGCCTCGGCGGTTGGGTTCGTCGCGTCGAAGGGCGGGGTGTCGTTGAGGTTGCCGTCGCGGAAGGGCGCAAGGACCTCATCGAGCATGCCCTCGACGGCGTGGAAGTCGCACAGCAGCTCCTCGCCATCGAGGCGATCGCCGGCGACCGAGACCACGACGCGCCAGTTGTGGCCATGGAGCCGCTCGCGCACCCCGCCGAGGAGGATGGCGTGGGCCGCGGCGAACTCGCGCTCGACCTCGATCGCGAAGGGGGCGTGCTCGGAGAGGCTCGGCTGCATCGGAGGCCGAGTGTATCGCGGAAAACCGGCGCTCTCCCGAGGCCGCTCCGACCGTACACTCGCCGGCCACATGTCCGCCACATCCCCCGACCAGGCTCCCCTCATGCTCTCCGTCTCCGGCGCCCGCGGCATCGTGGGACGGACGATGACCCCGGTGGTGGCCGCGACCTTCGCGGGCGCGTTCGGTTCGCACATCCGCACGCTCGTGGCGGGGCGGCGCCCGCGGCTGGTGGTGGCCCGTGACGGCCGCTTCGGCGGCGAAGCCCTCGCGCGCGCGGTCCAGGGCGCGCTCGCCTCGGTTGGCTGCGATGTGATCGACATCGGCGTGGCGATGACCCCGACTGTCGGCCTGATGATCCGGGCGCTCGGCGCGGACGGCGGGATGGCCGTGACCGCAAGCCACAATCCGATCGAGTGGAACGGCCTCAAGTGCCTCGACGGCGACGGCCTCGCGCCACCGAAGCCGGTCGCGGAGGCGATCATCTCCCGGTTCAAGGCCTCGGCCATCGACTTCGCGAAGCCGCTCGAGATCGGCTCGATCGCCACGGACACGACCGCGGCGCGCCGGCATGTCGATCGCGTGCTCGCGGTCACCGGCGCGGCGGAGCGCATCCGGGCCAAGCGGCTGCATGTGGTCCTCGACAGCGTGAACGCCTCGGGCTGCGAGGGCGGGCGCATGCTGCTCGACGCGCTCGGCGTCGATGTCACCCACATCTTCGGCGAGATGACCGGGATCTTCGGCCACACCCCGGAGCCGACGGCGGAGAACCTCGGGGCGCTCGCGGACGCCGTCCGCCGGACCTCCGGCGCCGCGTGCGGCTTCGCGCAGGACCCCGACGCGGACCGGCTCGCGATCGTCGACGAGAACGGCCGCTACATCGGCGAGGAATACACGCTCGTGCTCGCGGCCCAGCGCATGCTCGAGCTCCGTGGCCCGTTCGCGCTCGCGGCCAACCTCTCGACCTCGCGCATGATCGACGACATCGCGGCGCGCTTCCCCGGCGCCGTCGTCCACCGGACGGCCGTGGGCGAGGCGAATGTCGTCGGCGCACTCAAGCCCGCGAAGGGACTGCTCGGCGGAGAGGGCAACGGCGGCGTGATCGTGCCGGAGGTCTGCTGGGTGCGTGACTCGCTCAGCGCGATGGCGCTCGTGCTGGACCTCGTCGCGTCGCGCGGCGAGCCGCTCTCGCGAATCGTCGACGCGCTCCCCCGCTACGCGATTGAGAAGACGAAGGTCGACCTGGCTGCGATCGGCGGGCTGCCGGCGGTCGCAGGGGCCCTTGCGCGCCTCAAGACGGCCTTCGCCGGAGAGCGCGTGAACGACTCCGACGGCGTTCGCATCGACTTCGCCGACGGCTGGGTCCATCTGCGCGCCTCGAACACCGAGCCGATCGCGCGGATCATCGCGGAGGCTCCGACCCGGGAGCGTGCGCGGGAACTGATCGCGATGTGCACCCGCTCCGCCGGACTCTGAGCCACGGCATCACCCGCGTTCCTGCGCCAGCCCGCATTCAGGACATGTCAGCTGTCCCTCGGAGAGCGCGTGTCCGCAGCCGAGGCACTCGCCCGCCGAGATCCGCCACCCCGGGCGTCGCCGGAGGAACGCCGGCAGCACGAGCAGCGCGAACACGCCGAGCGGAACCAGGAGCATGCCGGCGGGCAGCGTGTTCTTCGTGAGGGACGCGGAGCCGATCAGCATGGGGAACAAGGCGGGGTCGAGCGGGTCGAGCCCGGGAAGTGTCGACCAGCGGTCGACGCAGAATCGCACGCTCAGGAGGGAGAACGCGACGAGCGTCGCGCCTGCGGCCGCTGCGCCGATGGCGAGCGCGCGGACGCGAGACATGCGGTCGAACGAATCGCGTGCGGTGGTCGCGAGGAGAAGCACTCCGGAGGCGACCGCGAATCCCGCTGGAACCAGCGGTCCCGCGAGCCTCGCCACGGTCGCGAGATCCGGGACGCTCGGGGTCGAGTCGAACCGCGGGTCGATCGGCTGGCCGCCGTGGATCCACCAGGCGTTCACCCACGCTCCCGCCGCCGCGACCCCAATGCCTCCGAGCAGAAGCAGCAAGAGCCCCACCGCGTGCCGGCCGGAGAGCCCGAGCACGCGGGTACGCGGCCCGGTGCGCGGGCGCGAGGTGGCGCGCCACCAGATCGACACGCCCAGCGAGGCCCCAAGGCTGAGCCCGATGCTGAGCCCGAGGATCCTCGGAAGCGCGCTCGTGCCAAGATTGGCATGCAGGCCGATCCCGCGACCCTCGAGGAGCCGCTGCTTGAGCAGGGCGCGCTCGGGCTCGGGCGTGTCCTCGGCGAAGATCCGCTGGACCCCTTCCACGATTCGCGTCTCCGCGCGGGATGCCTCGGCGAGCACCCATCGCTGCGCTGCCGCGTGCGCGGCGAGCAGTGCCGCCGGCAGCAGGACGAGCAGCCAGACTTGCAACGGACTTCGCCAGGTTCGAGCGTTCACGGGGAGCCTCCTGGGGCTGGATCCCTCGGATTGGTCAGGGTGCCGCGGCAGGCGGCGATACACGCGCGCCTGCCGCGGCTACGGTCGCAGATCACGGACGTCTGTCAAGAGAACCAGTCGAGGATGCTCTCCCAGAAACCTCCTCCGGAGCCCTCACCCCCACCTGTGTCACCGCCGCCTGCGCCTCCGCCGCCGACTGGCGGAGGGGGCGCGACGCCCTCGCAGCGTGCCGGCGTCACGCTCGCGCAGCATTCGCACCAGGCGGTCTTCGAGAATCCGACGACGGCGAGGACATACGCGACGGACTTGGCCGTGCAGTTCTTGTAGCTCCCGCACCACGACGGCGTCGCCCCCGAAGTGCACTTTGCCTGCATGCAGCGCAGGAATCCCCACTGGCAGCTCGCGAACGGATCGAGCTCGTTCGGGTCGCCGCCCCACGCGCCGCAGGTGGCGTAGCACATGTCGTGCTGGGCGCAGCACTCGTTGAAGCAGACGGACTCGAAGGGGAAGCCGCCGGACGCCCCGCAGTAGCAGTGGTCAGGCGTCGGCGGCCACGGATCGCGGAATGGGCAGCCGGTGCCGGGAGCCATGTCGGTGCAGTGCAGCGCCACCTCGTGCGCGCAGTGCGAGTCCCACTCCGCGTCGCAGCACGCCGGATCGACCGTGCAGACGATCTGCCGGCATGCAGACGACACGATTCCGCTCGCGATCACGACCGACTCGTAGTAGTCGCCGGCGATCTCCTCGCAGAGCGCATCCCAATCGACGATGCATGCCGGATTCTCGGAGTGCACATGCGCGACGCACTCCTGGGTGTGACCGACCGTTCCTGCCTTGATCCTCGATTCCGTGAGATACGCGAGGTGCTGCGCGGCGATGCCCTCGATCGCGCCGGGCAGGCGATCGGTCGGCACGAGCTGCCTGAGGCCCATGACAAGCTGCACGGCGCGGGCGCCGGCCGATTGCGGCAGCCGATCGCGCAGCGAACCCGACGGAGGCGCGATGCCGCCGCCGGAGCCACCCGAGCCGGATGTGGACGCGCTGGAGTTTCCGGAGGATGGCTGCGTCGAGCCGACAGTGTCCGGCGACAGCCCACCGTGGCTGCCTTGCTGGAGGTCCACGAGCTCGCAGATCCGGATGTCGCCGCTCTCCGTGGTGCGGGCGGCCACGATGGTCCCGTCGCGCCGGATGCCGGCGGCCCACGGGAACACGCCTGGCGCGAGCTCATCGAGGTAGTGCGAGCCGGCGGGTTCGAGAAGCACCGCCCTCGATCCACCCTGCGCCGCCGGCACGCGCGCCATGCCGACCGCACGCTGCCCGGTGGTCGACGAAACGGGACGAACCGACACGCAGTCCGGCGAGGGAAGCGCGAAGAACCCACTCGCAGTCGGGGTGAACCAGCCCGCGGCGGGAGTGTCGCCCGCGGCGGGAATCGTCATGCCGACGGCGAAGCCGTCGTCGGAGACCGCACGGATGTCGAAGGCGATGTCGGCACGCTCGATCTCGATCGGCTTCTGCATCGGACGCGCCACGCGCGTCGGGAGCACTCGGAACGGCAGTTCGGCGGTCGCCGCGCCCGCTGCGCCGACCAGTCCGCTGTCCGGCGACGCGACTGCGCCCACGAAGCCGGATGGAAAGCCTGTCGGTACGCCGAGGGAGACCCAGCCCGGTGGAGCCTCGAGCGCCGCGTCGCGGAGCCAGAGCCAGAGCTCCATGGGCTCCGAACCGCTCCAGGCCAGCGCGAGCACATCTCCGGACTCGGTCGAGGAGATCGGAAACGCCGAGGAACGCTCGGGCGGCAACGGAAGGTCGACGCGCTCGTATCGCGGCGGGTCGACCGGGGCGACGGCGGCGATCGAGGGCGATGCGAGCAGCGGTACCGCCGCTCCAAACAGGGCGACGCCGGCGGCCCGACGGTGTGCTGACAGGCTGAACTGCATCTTCGATTCCTTTCTGGCGCGCGCGTCGTCAACGCCAACGAGGCATGACGGCTGCGGCACGGGCGGAGTGACTGCCGGATCGCATGCGTGAACGACCGCGAGCGAGCCGCACCCGAGGATCGGGCCGAACAGAAGTACGCCGGCCTGAGCGGCGCGCGAGTCCGAGTCCCAACTTCGACGCGGATTCGACACATCCGCAGGCGATTGCACTCGCGCGCGTTCCAACGCATCCGCGCGGCCGGATGGGAGCGCGCGGCCTGTGGGACATTTCCGTGCGGCCGCTGCTGCCTCGTGTCGATCGCGGTCTGCTACATTCAGCGCATGCCGATCGCCTCCTTCCCGCTGAGCCGCACTGCCGCGATCGCCTGGATCGTGTTGGCCGCGCTCGTCGGCTGTGAGGCGGTCCGCCGCGATCCGGCCAAGGCGACCCGCGCCTACCCGTTCCACATCACGCAGGAGCGGATCGCGGAGATCCAGGTGTTCAACGACGGCGACGCGATGCTCGTCGTCAACGCGACCACGGAGAGCTGGGACGCGGTCGACCTCTGGCTAAACCAGCGATATCTCTGCCACGTGGAGCGACTGGCCTCGGGCCAGACGCTGCGCATCCCGCTCGAGCGATTCTGGGATGTGCTCGGCGAGGGCCCCTTCCCGGGCGGACTCTTCCGCTACTACCCGCCGACCCCAATCCGGCTCGTCCAGCTTCAGTCGGCGCCTGACGCACCGCTTGTCGGTTTGCGTGCGATCCCGACCGAGCGCGAGCTCGATCAGGTGCAGCTGAAGCCGAGCCAGTCCTGACCCCTGGATCGAGACTTGCACAAGAGTCCCGACTCGACCGAACTCGGCAACGCGCTCCGCGGCACGAAGGCCGTCGCGCTTTCCTGGCACGGCGTGCTCTTCGACCGCGACCGCGCCGCGATCCACCGCGCGGTCACCGCGACCTTCGCGCGCTGGGGCGTCACGGTCGCCGACGCGGAGCTCCGCGCGACCCGCGGTCCGACTGGAAGGCCGCAGATCGTCCGGCTCCTCTCGATTCCACGGATCGCGGAGGAGTTCCGCGCACGAAAGGGCCGCTGGGCCGACACGAGCGACATCGAGGCGATGGGCCGCGACCTCGAGCCGCGACTGCTCGCGGCGGCGGGCGAGTCGCCCGAGCCGAACCCCGAGGCCTGCGAGGCGCTCCGCGACCTCCGGGCGCGCGGGATCAAGACCGCGGTGATCTGCTGCACCCCGCGAAGGCTGCTCGGCCCGCAGCTCGAGGCACTTGCCCAGTCGGGCGTGCCGGTCGACTGCGTCGTGACCGCGGACGAGGCCTGCGAGCCAGCGCCGGCGCCCTGGGGGATCTTCGATGTCCTGCAGAAGCTCGGGCTCGCGACCGCGTCGGAACTCGCGCTCGTCGACGACAGCCCGGCAGGCGTGACGGCGGCCCGGATTGCCGGCGTGTTCGGGGTCGCGCTGGCCGTAGAGGGTGCGCCGGCCGGCAGCGATGCGCGGGCCGTCATCCGCAGCCTCAGCGAGCTCGCCGCCCGCTAGCGGTCAGAGTCCGAGCCGTGCCTTCTTGGCCTCCCACTCGGCGGATTCACGCTTGTTCTCCGTCGCCAGGGGCTTGCCCGAGCGGATCGCGTCGATCTCGAGGCCGGTGAGGTGCATCGCGTTCAGGCGGTAGTCCTCGAACGCCTCGCAGGCGACCGGGACGATCGGCCTGATGAGCTCGTACATCGCCTTCGCGTAGTCCTGGATCTCGATCTGCGCGTGCGGATCCATGCGCAGCGACAGGAAGTGGAAGATGTTGTGCAGGTCGCACTTCCAGTACCACTCCGTATAGACGCTCACAGGCAGCACCGCACGGGCGAGCTCGCGCGCGACGCCCTTCTCGGTGAGCTCGAGGTACTTCTGGTAGTTCGCCTCGGCGTTCTCAAGGAGCTGCAGGAACTCCTCGGCGGTGCCCGCGTCGATCGGGCCCTCGCCGCCCTGGCGGTTCGACTTCGACTGCTTGCGGACATTCTCGATGTCGGGGCGGTAGAAGCGGTCGGGCATGATCGAGTAGCGCGCGCTGTACTCGTTCACATTCGCGGTGCGGTGGCGGATCCACTGCCGCGCGATGAAGATCGGCATGGCGATGTGGAACTTGAACTCGACCATCTCGAACGGCGTCGAGTGGCGGTGCCGCATGAGGTAGCGGACGAGCCCCCGGTCCTCGCTGACCATCTTGGTGCCCTGCCCGTACGACACGCGCGCCGACTGGACGATCGCGCTGTCGGCGGTCTGCCCCTCGGGCACGAGCCTCGGCATCGCGTCGACGAGCGCGATGAAGCCGTGCTGGTGGATCGGGATGTTCCACCGGCTCGCGCCGCCCATGACATCGCGGAGGGGCGTCTCGGGAAGGGTCCGCTCGATCGCGGAGAGGCTGGTGGAGACGGCGGTCGCGGCGGCGTCGGGCATCCCCGAAATCTAGCGAAAAGAGCCGCCCGCGGCGGACGCGAATTGCGGGCTTTCAGCCGCCCCGCACGCGCTCCGCCATCGCATACAGCCACTGCCCCACCGTCGGCGCCGTGCCCTGGAGCGTCGGCTTTCCCTTCGGCCGAAGGATCGGCTGCACATCGCGGACGGTCGGCCATTCGACCTCGATCGACTCGAGGCACTCGTCAAGTGTCGGCGCAGGCGATGCTTGGGTTGCGGCGGCGCGCGTGGACGGGAAGCGCCCGTCCGGCGTCCGGAGCTCGGAGGGCACCGCGAAGGCACGCAGCTCGGACTCCGCGTTCGGGAATCCGCCGAAGCGATCGGCGTAGGCCAGGCACGCCCACGCGAGCTCGCGCAGGCGCGCATCGGTCACGGCTGCGTCGGCGCGCACATTCGCGACCATGCGCCACGCGAACACCGTCATCCCGATGGTCGGGATGAGCGCGACCGCGACGGTGATCCAGAAGGCCTTCTTGCCGCGGGCGGTCGTCATGGTGGCTCACATCCGCGCGTTCGCGAGCCTGATGCGCTGCTTCTTGCCGCGCGGATCGGCTTCGGGCACCGCCGACAGCAGCGCGCGCGTGTACTCGTGCTGCGGGTTCCGGATGATCTCGTCGCGCGAGCCTTCCTCGACGATCCTGCCGTTGTACATCACGGCGATTCGGTCGCAGATGTGGTGGATGACCGCCATGTCGTGCGAAATGAAGAGGTACGAGAGCCCCATCTCCTGCTGCAGGTCACCGAGCAGGTTGAGGATCTGCGACTGGATCGACACATCGAGCGCGCTCGTCGGCTCGTCGCAGACGATCAGGCGCGGGTTCAGGCTCAGCGCGCGGGCGATGCCGATGCGCTGGCGCTGCCCGCCGCTGAACTCGTGCGGGTAGCGGTCGGCCGCCTGCTTCCAGAGTCCGCACTTGACGAGGAGTTCCTCGACGCGCGCGCGCGTCTCGTCGTCGCCCTTCGTGATGCCGTGCACCTCGAGCGGCTCGCCGATGATGCGTCCGACGCGCATGCGCGGATTGAGGCTGCCGCCCGGATCCTGGAAGATGATCTGCATCTCGCGGCGCAGCCTTCGCAGCTCGAGCGCGCCGGCGGAGAGCACATCCTTGCCGTCGAAGCGCACCTCGCCGCCCGAGTTCGGGATGAGCCGGAGGATCGTCCGGCCGACCGTCGTCTTCCCGCAGCCGGACTCGCCGACGAGGCCGAGCGTCTCGCCACGGCGCACGAAGAAGCTGACATCGTCGACGGCCTTCACATGGCCGACCGTCCGCTGGAGGATGCCGCGGCGGATCGGAAACCATGTCTTGAGGTTCTTCACCTCGAGAAGGACAGGCTGCTCGGACTTCGCGCTGGTCATGGGGAGGCCATGCTAGCGCGGCGATGCACCCTTCACCACGGGAATCCCCGGTCAGTATGCGCTCGGGACCATGATCTGCAGGACGCGCCCGTCGGGCACGGTCACGGTGAGCGGGACATCGACCATGCCGCCGCGGCGACGACGGCCGCCCATCGACTCGGTCGCGCGCGCGAAGCGCGTGTACATCTGGTCGATGCTGCCGATGGGCTGGCCGAAGATCCCGGTGACCACGCTCCCGGCGGGAATCGACTCGGCGAGCTCGCTTTCCTCGGCGATCCGCTCGAGGATGACTCCCTTCCGGAACGGCACGCCGAGGGCGCGCGCGCGGTCCTCGGTCGCGGTCGAGAACGCGTCGAAGCCGGCGCGTCGCAGGCTGTCCGCGAGGCCAGGGGCGAGGTTCGCGCCGAGGTCGAGCTCGCCGAGCTCGGCGACAAGCTCGATCCTCGTTCCCGCATCGCCCTCCTCGCCGAGCCGCCAGATTCCGAAGCGCACGCGGTCGCCCGGCCGGCGCGAGCTCACGACGGCGCGTACGGCGCCCTCGTTCACGACCTTCTCGCCGTCGATCGAGACGATGATGTCGCCGGCGCGGAAGCCCGCGTCGGCGGCGGGAGAGCCTTCCGAGATACGGCCGAGCACCGCCCCCTCGCCCTTGAAGGCCTCGGCCGCGCGCACCATCCTGGCCTCCTCGTCGGCGTTCGGAGAGAGCCGCGTGCCGGAGCGAGCGACCTCGAGATCGACGAGCGCCACGCCGAGGAAGCCCTTGCGCACCTCGCCGGTCTCGATGAGCTGGGTCACGGTCGTCTCGATCATCGACATCGGAATCGCGAGGCCGATGCCCGCGAACTGCGCCTGGCCCGGCGAGTTCCCGGGGTTGGTCGCGATCGCGGTGTTCATTCCGATCACGCGGCCGCGCACATCGGTCAGCGGTCCGCCGGAGTTGCCGGGATTGATGGCGGCATCGGTCTGGATGAAATTCTGGTAGTCGATGTTGTCGAGCGCGGTGCTGCGGCCAAGGCCGGACACGATGCCCGCCGACATGGAGAACCGGAAGTCGAACGGCGAGCCGAAGGCGTAGACCATGTCGCCCTGGGCCAGCGTCGCGGAGTCGCCGCGCTTCGAGGGATGCAGGCCGCCCGAGGAGACCTTGATCACCGCGATGTCGGTGCGGAGGTCGAGGCCGACCAGGTCGGCGTCGCGCAGCTCGCCGTCGAAGAACTGCACCTGCAGGCGCTCGGCGCCGTCGACGACATGGGCGTTCGTGACGATGTGGCCGTCCTCGTCCCAGACCCAGCCGGAGCCGCTCGATGCGTACGGCGCCACATAGGCGCGGCGGCGCATCGTGTTCATTGCGCTGACATGCACGACGCTCGGCTCGACGAGCCGGGCGATCGCCCGGTTCGCGCGGTTGATCTGCTCGAGAAGCGACTCCTGAGGCGCCGCCGCGACGCCCCGGCCGCGGGCCGAATTGACGGCCGACTCGTCGGCAAGCGGGTCGCGCGCACCTTCGGGCGCGAGCTCGCCCAGGGCAGGCATCGAGTTCGGCGGATCCAAGGCTGGCGCGGGCTCGGCCAGGATGTGCGAAGCCCGAACGATCTGCGCCTCAGCCCGGCCATCGCCGACACGCCGCACGACGATCGGCGAGGCGACGAGCGCCGCCACCCCAGCGACCAGGACCACGATGCTCGGACCGAGATACGGAAAGTTCCGCATGATTGAATCCCCTCAGTAGCAGGCGTCGAGACTTCGGATCTCGGGCGCTCCAGATGCTCAGGCGCGTCCGATCCGTCGGAAGAACTCCGCCCTCTGTTCGTCCGAGAGCGCGTATGGATGCTCGCCGAGCGATCCGGAACGCACGCGGTCCTTCCATGTATCGGCCATCTCGGAGAGCGCCTTGCCGAGCGGCACGATCGGAAGCGCAAACGGCGGCTGCCGCTCCGTGAGGCCGAGAAGGTCGTGGGTGACGACCACCTGGCCGTGGCAGACCGGGCCGGCGCCGCAGCCGATGACCGGGACGCGGGAGCGGCGAACGACCTCCTCCGTGACCTCCACCGGCGTCGCCTCCACGAGCAGCATGGTCGCCCCCGCGGCGAGCATCGCGTCGGCGTCCGCGATGATCCGGAGCGCCTCGTCTGCGGTCTTGCCGGCGGCCGCGTATCCGCCGACCTGCTTCGCATGCTGCGGCCGCGACCCGATATGGGCGACGACCGGGATGCCGGCGCGGGTCATCCGGGCGACCAGGGGCGCGAATGAGGCGTCGACCTCGAGCTTCACGACATCGGCGTGGCCCTCGGTCATGAAGCGACCGGCGTTCTTCACCGCCTCATCCTCGCCGGCCTGGTAGCTCATGAACGGCATGTCGGCCATCACGAGGCAGCGCGGCGCGCCGCGCTTGACGGCCGCCGTGAGGGTCACGAGGAAGTCGAGCGGCGCGTGAAGGGTGTTCGGATGGCCGAGGATGACCTCCGCGGCGGTGTCCCCGACGAGGAGCACCGGGACCCCCGCGCGCTCGAACCAGCGCGCGGTGGTCGCGTCGTAGCAGGTCAGCGCCGCGAAGGTGCGCCGCTCGCGCATCGCACGCTGGAGCGACCGCACCGTCACGGGCGCAACGGTCGGATCGGGGCCGGCCCAACTCGCTGCGGCACTGCTGGCCTCGACGCGGGTCGCTTCGGCCGGCCGGGCGTCGGAGGAAGCGACGGTTCGGGGTGGCTGCATGGGGCGGTCATCATAGACCACCCCCGCCCTGCGCTAGAAACGCCGGGACTGGTTCGGCACGATGTTGTCGCGGCCGCAGACGACCCAGTCGGCGATCTCCACCGCTTCCGAGAAGCTCTCGCGCGCGGCCTCGAGGTCGTAGCACGGGCTGAGGACCTGCCCCGCGCCGAGATGCTCCACCGACGGGATCGCATCCCCTGCGACGAGGGTCGTGGCTCCCGCGGTCGGCAGAAGGAGTCCTGACAGTCCGGGCGTGACGCCGTAGAGCGGGAAGAGGTCCACACCGGGCGCGAGGCGATCGGGTGCGGCGGAGGTCCGCTGGATGACCGCGATCTCATGCCCGAGCGTCTTCGCGAGGTCCTCGTCGCCGGCGTCGTGCGCCTCCTTCAGGCTTCCCACGAGCTGCACGCCGATCGCCTCGCGCTCGCGCTCGGAGACCAGCCACTGCGCCCTGTCGAACGCGAGGATCCCGCGCCGGTGGATCGGATTGAGACAGGTCAGGAAGACATGCGTGATCTCGTCCGGCCCGATGCCCGCCCGCTCGGCGAGGCGCGGGACGAGGGCCTGCGCGGGCAGCGACGGGTCGACGAGGATCTTCGCGCTGCCCGTCACGATCAGCGAGGTCGTGGCGTGCGCGGGGCGGACGGCGCCGCGCTCGCCCCAGTGGGGATTCGAGGCGAGGGTGCCGATCGAGATGACGCGGAGTGTGGCGGACATGTTCAGGGGCACCTACTCGACGAGCCCGTCGCGCGCGAGCTTGCCGATCGGGTTCGACGGGTCGCGGCGCTTCGCGCGAAGCGCCTCGACGACCGCCGGCGGCACGAGTGTCGCCAGCGCATCGAACGAGCCACCGAGTGCGGCGATCTGCTTGATGAGGCTCGAGCTGGTGTACGCGAAGCTCTCGCCGGTGACGATGAAGACCGTCTCGATGCCCGCGACCTGCCGGTTGGTGATGGCCAGCTGGCACTCGCTCGCAAGGTCGGTGATGTTTCGGATGCCGCGGACGATCGCGCAGGCCCCGACGGACTTCGCGTAGTCCACGGTCAGTCCGGTGTAGTGGTCGACCCGCACGGGCGCACCCGAGGGATCCTTCGCCATCAGCTCGCCCACGAGCGTCCGCGCGAGCGCCATGCGCTCCTCGAAGGAGAAGAGCGCCTCCTTGTTCGGGTTGCGGCCGATCGCGAGCACGACTTCGTCGAACATCCCGCGTGCGCGGCTGAGGATGTCGAGGTGCCCGTAGGAGATCGGGTCGAACGAGCCTGTGTAAATGGCGAGATGGCGGGCCACGCGCCGCATGGTAACCGCCCCTGCCTGCACGACCGGCTCAGCCCCACCTTGAGGGCACCCTCCCGCGCACGAACCGCTTGCATTCCGCCGCGTGGATTCGACTCTTCTGGTGTCGTCGGTCGCGTAAGGGACTCCGCGACCCCGACGGTCCGCTCTCGCCACGCTCGTGGCTCGACCGGACCTTGGATCGGCCCTGTGTCGGATTGCCTCCCCGATCAGGGCTTCCCAAACTCCGTGTGGTCAGGGGTGACTGAGGAGCACCCCTGGCCGCTCAACATAGACCACTGCTCCGCGAGCGATCGCGGGGCAGTGCGCCTTTTTGCACTTCAAGCACCGCGACCTGAACCGGACGGACGCAGCGCGGCCTCCGATGCAGCCCTATGCCACGACTTGCACTCATCGAACCGAAGGACGCCACCGGCGATGCGGCCCGCATCCTCGCCACCGCGCCGATCAACATCTACAAGGGCATCGCCGCGAATCCGGAGATCTTCGCGGCGTTCATCGCGTTCATGCGCTCGATCGGAACCAGCGGCGCGATCACCAAGGCCGAGAAGGAGCTGGTCATGCTCTATGCGGCCGAGTCGCGCCACTGCGGCTACTGCGTCGCGGCCCACACGAAGGTCGCCGCCGGCGTCGGCGTGAGCGCGGAGCGCGCGCTCGATGCACGGCGCGGCCGGGCGTCGAGTCCGCGCGAGCAGGCGCTCCTCGACTTCACGAAGGCGGTCCTCGCGAGGAACGGGAATGTCAGCGACGGCGAGCTCGCGGCGTTCCGGGCGGCCGGGTTCGACGACCGCGCCGCCATCGAGGTGGTGGCGGCCATCACCGCCATGACCTTCACGGCGCTCTACAACCACATCAACGACACCACGGTCGACTTCCCGGCCGTCGCGAGCGTCTGATCGGGCGCGAGGCTAGACCCCGGCCCTGCGAAGGCCTGCGCCTTCGAGGATCGTCCGGAAGTTCTCGCCGAAGACGAAGTTCTCCTCGGGGAACGCGACGCCAGCGCGGTTCTGGTCGAGGTGGCTGAACATCAGTTCGATGCGCCCGACGGGTGCCCACGCATGGTCGACGAAGCTGAAGCGGTCGACGATGCCGACGGTGCTGGCGCCCATCTCGTCCATGCGCTCGAGGGTCGCGTCGTAGCGAAGGGTCTCGCCGGGAAGGATGTCGCGCTCGACGGTCGCGGACACGACCTTGGCCAGGACGACCTTCTCGCGGAAGTCGTGGACGCTGCCGACGAGGATGCCGGCGGTCTGCGCCATCCCCTCGAGGATCAGCGAGCTCGGCATGACGGGGCGTGGAGGAAGGGTCGTCCCGTCCGCGGTCCGCTCGGCCGCGAAATGCTGGTGCAGGTGCTCCTCGGCGAGTGACACGGACTTGACGGCCACAAGCCGCTTCCGCGGCTCGAAGACGGTCACTCGGTCGATCCACATCCAGCGCATGCGGCAACTCAGGCGCCGAGCTTGCGCTGCACGAAGTCGCAGAGGCTCTTGACCGTGAAGTAGGTCGGGAGCTTGGTCACCTGCGGGTCCTTCTCGAACTCGCTCACATCCACATGGGGAACGCGCTCCTTCAGGAGGGCGATGCCCTTGGCGGTGACCTTGCCGGCCTCGACGAGCGAGGGGTCGGTCATGAGGTTCTCGGGGAAGAGCTCGCCCTGGGCGATCTTGAACGGCTTCTCCGGCGTCGAGAACTTCTTCTCGAGGCGGAACACGATGTCGAGATAGTCGATGCTCTCCGCGCCGAGGTCGCCCTTGAGGGTCGCGGTCGGGACGACATCGTCCTCGTCGACGCCCAGGGCATCCACCAGCACATCACGCACATCGGCTTCGATATCGGCTCGGCTCTTGGCCATCATGGTCTCCACGGGGACTCTCCACTTTTCCGGCGCCTCGCGCCTTACGGTTCGGTGCGAAGGGGGCGCAGTATAAGGCGGCCCGAGACCGCTGTCTCGCCCTGGGAAGAATCGGCCGCAAGTCCTCGCAGGACAGTGCCTTGCGCCTTGAACACATACGCGCCGTCCTCGCGAGACTTCTCGAGGCTGACCTCGACCTTCAGGGTCTCTCCGGGCCGGACGAAGCTGCCGTAGCGGAGGGCCTTGACCTCTCCGAGCACCATGCGCGGAAGCCCTCGGCGGGCGAGCACCGCGCGCGCGGCCTGCGTGAGCGACTCCACCATGAAGACCCCGGGAAGCACCGGGAAGCCGGGGAAGTGGTCCTGCAGGTACTCCTCCGCCGCGGTGACGTTCTTCACCGCGACCGCAGAGGTGTCGGTCAGCTCGAGAAACCGGTCGACGAGCGTGAAGTGCATCGCGGGAAGGTACCACGCCTTCCACCGGTCCGCGCGCCGCGAACAGTGGCGTTTTCATGCTGCAAACGCCGATATCGGGACCATGGCAAAGACCGCTCGGAATGCCTCGGCGCGCTCGCGCGCGTCGGAGGACGCTACGGATGTCACCCTCTCGAACCCAGGCAACCTTGCGTGGCTGCGCGCCGCGTGGGTGCTTGCCGCGGGCGCCCTGCTGCTGGTGGTGCTCGCGCTGGCGAGCTTCAACTCGGCCGACCCGCCAACCACCGCGGTCGCGATCCCGAACAACCCGCCGCTGAACCTCTGCGGGCGCTTCGGCGCGGCGATCGCGCACATCCTCTACGAGGTCTTCGGTATCGGGGTGTGGGTCCCCGTGTGCTACCTCGGCACGCTGCTCGCGTTCATCGCGCTGGGCCGGCCGATGTCGCACCCCTTCGTGCGGTTCATCGGGGCGGCCGTGATGATGGTTGCGATCGGCGGCCTGCACAGCGAGTGGTTCCCGGCGATCGGACCGGTTGCCGGGTACCAGTCTGGCATCGTGCCCATGTCGCTGTCCTTTGAGCTGCACGAGCATTTCGGGCTCGGAGCGTCGCTCATCTTCCTGATGATGCTCGCGGTCGGGTCGATCGTCATGGCGGACAGCATCGTGGCGATGCTCCCTGGCGCGATCGGCAACGCGCTGTCGTTCCTCTCGCCGCTGTGGACGACGGACTGGGCGGGCATCGCCGAGGCGCTGCGCGAGCGCGTCGGGGCGATGTTCCCGAAGCCGGCGGTGGCGACGGTGTCGCGCGGACCGCGGGCGCGGCGGATGCCGGAGCCGGCGGCCGCATCGGTTGCGGTTGTCGAGGACGACGCGGAAGAGGCTGAGGAGGAGTCCGAGGAAGAACTCGAGGACGAACTCGAGGACGAACTCGAGGACGAACTCGAGGATGACGCTGAGGTTGAGCTCGAGGATGCGGCTGAGGAAGCGCTCGCAGCCGAGGACGCGGCGAGTGCGGTCGCTGCGGTCGCACCGGAGCCAACGCGCGAGGCGTTGAGCGAAGACGAGCTCCGGGCCCGCATCGCGAGGCTGCCGGTCAAGATGAACACGAAGGCGCCGTCGAAGGCGCTGCGCGACGACGACATCCCCAGGACGCCCGACTACTCCGGATACCAGTTCCCCACGCTCGATCTCCTCGACGAACCCGAGGGCAACTACTCCGAGAAGATGGCCGCGCTCGTCCAGGACCAGGCGGTGATCCTCACCAAGACCCTCGCGGAGTACGGCATCAACGGCCAGATCAGCGAGATGGAGTGCGGGCCGGTCGTGACGGTCTACTCGGTCGAGCTCGAGGCCGGCACGCGCGTGGCACGGCTCGAGACGATCTCCAAGGACCTCGCGCGCGCGCTCACGGCGCCGAATGTCCGCATCATCCCAAACATGGCCGGCCGGACCGCGGTCGGCATCGAGGTGCCGAACAAGTCGAAGGAGAAGGTCCGGCTGAAGGAGCTCATGTCGAGCGGCCACGCGTCGGGGATGGCCCTTCCGATGTTCATGGGCAAGGACTCGGCGGGCGACCCGCTGGTCCTCGACCTCGCA
>Ga0209770_10000298_pt1 | contig 28086 bp, 23 predicted proteins | sample LauGreSu1BDMLBDD_2_FD_187572 | JGI IMG/M metagenome (GOLD analysis project Ga0209770, IMG submission 187572) | Freshwater lake microbial communities from Lake Michigan, USA - Su13.BD.MLB.DD (SPAdes) (version 2) | ecosystem: Environmental > Aquatic > Freshwater > Lake | place: Lake Michigan, USA...
ATCGCCTTCTTTATTAACAGTGCTCGATTCGTTAACAGGTTCTGGTTCTTTATCATTACCTTTTTCATTAACAGTTTCTGGTTTTTTACCATCGCCTTCTTTATTAACAGGTTTTTCTTTGTTATCAGCACCTGTATATGTGTTTCCTGTAGAAAAATTGTTCATTGTACCTAATAAACCACCACAATAGCAATCCTTAGAACAATTACATTTTTTTCTTATATTATACTCTCCTTTAGCTTTAAAACTACTAACTTTTCTACATTCACTAATTGTTAAAAATATCGGAATTGATAATAAACTTAAACTATACCAAGTATTCGGTAACTTCATGAAATAAACTATTAAACATATTATTCCAATACAGGCAATTCCAATTATAATTGACTTCATAATTAATTATTTTTAAATATTATATTATTATAATAATAAGTTTTATTAAAAAAAATAATCAATCATATTTTTTCAAAATCCAAATTTTTTAATTTAAATCATATTTTTTCAAAATTTCATCACAATCTAGTTTTGATACCGATTGTGGTGCAACACCTGATTGTGCGTCCTTAACTTTATCAGAATTATCCGGATTTAAGGTCTTATCAAAGAAGAACATACTGGCAGGTTGAACAACATCCGGTTGTGCATCCCCCGGTTGTGCATCCGTATATTCTTCCAAACTTTCCTGGTTTTGCAAATTTGTAGGAGGGTTAGCACCAACTTTTTGAAATTCACCTTTAGCTTTTACTATGTTATTAGCTTTTACTATGTTATTAGATTTACTACATTCTTCTATTGCAAAGACTATTGGAATAGAAAATAAACTTAAACTATACCAATAATTAGGTAACTGTGTTAAATAAACTATTAGACATATGGTTAAAACATAAATAAATCCGATGAAAATTCCATTGGTCTTCATAATTATATTATATATATATAAAATTTTAAAAATAATTAATATTATAATTATTCATCAAGTGGATCTTCATCTTCAAATTGTATATTTAAATCATTGTATCCAAATAGATCATCATCATCTTCATTATCATATTCTTCATTTTGCTGAAAAGAAAAATTAATATCATATTTATCTTCATTAAACATTTGTTTTAACTGAGCATAATTATAATTTGTAAATAATTCATCAAATTTTAATATTTTAGCTATTATAAATTGTATAAAATTAGATAACTTATTATTAAATACATCTTTATTTATTTTATCTAAATCTAAAATAAATTGATAAATTAATTTAATTAAAAATTTAGTTATATATTCATTATTATATTGCAATTTAAGCGCAATTAAAATATCGGATATATTATATTTAATATCGGGTATATGTTTTTCAAGTTTAGAAACTATTTGAATGTCTTCTAATAATTTAGTTAAAAGATTCGTAAATTCAATATCATGGTGATAAAGTATTTTTTTATGATTTTTTAATAAATTACAATATACCAAAATAGATCTAAAATAAGATACTAATTTATTTATACGTGTAATTGTATACATGTTATCTATAAGAGTTAAATCTTTTTCATTATAATTATAACCTTCAGTTAGACCAATTTGTTGTATAAATATAATATTAATATTTGCTAATTGTTTTGTAAAATTTACTAGAATAGTATCAAAATTTATATTATCAATATATTTAATTATATCATTATAATTTGATACATCAGTATATATTTTATTAATATTTTTATTATATTGATCATTATATTTTTCTTTTATTATATTTAATTGATTATTAATTAAATTTTGTTTTTTGAATTTATAATTATTATATTCTTTAATAAATTGTAAATATATATCAGGATTTTTATCTAATAAATCTATATATTTGATTTTACAAAATGTACAAATCGTATCATCACTATTATCGGTTAAATATTTAAAGTTATGAAATTGCATTTCATCTTGTTTAGTCATTTTATTTTGGATAGTAATTGGACATACATTTAAATATAAATTAAAAAATCCATCTTTGTCATGATTATCATTAGTTAATTTAATTATTTGATCATTCGAAATTTTAGATGAATATAATGATTGTTTTTCATTATTACATTTGGAACATTTATAATCAACAAATTGTAAATTATAAATTTTTTCAATATTTTTATCTAATTGTTTTTTATTAATTTCTATTTTTTTATTACCATCAGTAAATATATAAATATTAAAACTGTGAGATAGTCCATCTATTGAACAATAATATGTATTTAAATGAATATCTTTTAAATTAAAATATCGAGAATTATTTAATTTAATAAAACTAAATGGATGTAAATTGTATTTAATATTTTTATTAATTAATTCAATTTCATATAATTTAACTAATTGAGAAGCATTTAGATAAATTTTAAATAATTCATATTTAGTATTAGATTCTTGATTATTTATAGAATCTAAAAATACTTGATCTGTTATAAAAGTATTATATGATGTATTTTTATAGTTAGATATATAATTATAAATGGGTAAATTATATAATTCATGCTTAATATAAAAATAAAATAAATTAAATGATATAATTTTATAATCATTATAATTAAGAATTTTCTCAAACTTTAAAATATTTTCATCAATTATTGATGAAGAAAAATTACTAAATAAATTATCAATTTTATTAGAATCAATATTTGATAAATTTAATATTTTATCATAATTATTAAAATTAATTTTAAAATTATTTTCTGCATTATATAAAATTGTATTAAATTCATTTAGTGGCAATGCACTAATAAATTTACTGATTGTTTTTAATGGATAAATTGATTTAATTAAATAATAATAATTATAAATACTACTATAATCTAATAATTTAGTATTTAAGATTGTATTAGTATTTTCACTAATAGCGATTTGATCATTTTTAGAAATAATACCATATGTTTTTACCAATAATTCTTTAATTTTTTCATATTGATTATTATATTTTAATTTATATAATAAAATATTATTAGTCGAAATAATAATATCATATGCTTCTTTAAATCGTATTTTAATTAAATTTATTAAATCTTTATTAGATTTAATTTCTATTTTTTTTGGAATAATAATATTTTTTGGTTCTCGTTGACCTTTAATTTTTTTTTGTGTTGATAATTGAATAAAACTAATAAATGGATATTTAGTCATAATATAAATTAAAGTAGAATAAATAAAAATAATACTATTAAAATCAAGAATATTAATAATTTCTTCTTCATTGTATATTTTTGCTTTGCGTAAAGATTTTTCAATAATATTAATATTAGTTAATATAGAATTAAAAATGTAATCAATTAAATATTTTTTAGAAATATTGATATTTAATTCAGTAAATACTATAAATGAATATACTATATGTATTATATTATTTTTAACAAGTTCTAATGTATTATCAGTATATTCAGTAGTATTTAATTTAATTTTATCCTTATACTCAATATTTTGTTCTAAATCTAATGATTGACCCAATTCTCCACCGCATACCTTACAATAATAAATCATATTAATTTTAGCATTTGTCATATATTTATTAATAATATGTTTATTTATAGAAAATTCATTTTCATTATTTGATTCTTTTTTAGAAAATAATATATTATAATACTCTAAAATATGTGGACAAATTAAATTATATGAACATAATATACATTTATAATATTCATTAGTTTTATTTAAAGGATTTTTAATTAATTTATTTAATTCTCGTACTATTGGATATTTGTTATTAGTACTATGTAGTTCTTTAATTAATTCTTTATGTTTACATTTATTATTATTATTTTCAATTATATAATTTTGTAATTTTTTATAATCAATTAAAATAATATCTTTATATTTTTTAGGTAAATCATCAAAATTAAATAATTTATGTTTATAAAAAATAATTTCTTTACTATTTGGATTAAATAAATTAGGAAAACGTTTTCTGGTTAAATATTCTAGTTGTATAGATTTTAGATTATAACTATCTATTATTTTTTTATTATTTTTATATTCTTTATTATTATCTTGTAATAATAATAAATTTTTAATTTTATTTTGTATTGATTCTTGATCAATTGAATAAATTAAAATTTCTTCATATAAATTTAATAAATTATTTGCTTGAAATGCATAATAACTATGATTATTAAAATAATTATTAATTTTATATTCTAAAAATGTATTAAAATAAGAAATATAATTTTTAGAATAATTTTCATCAACTAATTTTTTAGAATCTTCTAAGTTAGCTAATATTCCTAAGTTACTAACTCTCCCTAAGTTACTAAATCCCCCTAAGTTACTAACATAATACTGTTCTAATGTATTTAAATAAGTCAAATATAAAGTTTTCAATATATGATTATCAAGTTTAGACAAATCAAATATTGATGAATTATTATATTTAATTTGAGATAAATGAATTGATAATTCATTATTGTAATTAAGATTATTGTAATTAAGATTATTGTAATTAAGATTATTGTAATTAAGATTATTAAAGTATTCTAATGATAAATTTAGATTAAATCTATTAGAAACATTATATAATCCTTGAATTACAAAATAAGTATTTGCAGCCAATCTTCGATTTATATATTTATTTTTATTAGTAAGTATTTTACAATCGATTGGATAATTTAAATTAATTGCTAATTTATTAATTATAGTATTTTTTTTAATATCAATAATATTTTTTATTATAGGATTATAAAATGTTAATACTTTTTTTAGTATTACATTTTTAATATTTGTATTTTCAATATTATATAAATCATTTATATAATCTAAATAATTATCATTAAACAGAAAATCAAGTAAAATTTGATTATATGGAATTTTAAATTTATTATAACTATTTAATAAATATATATTAAAATCTTTGTTTAATTCTTCATATAATAATTCTTTATCATTTTTTTTTGTAGTTTCGCTCAATTCTTCAAAATTTGTATCTAAAATTATATTTATTTCCGCCATTATTCAGATATATAATATATAATAAAAAATTTCTAATTTAGAATTTTTTAAATTGTATTTTTAAATTTATTTTACTAAATAATAATATAATGTCGTTAAGAGAAATTAATAAAGCAATAATCCAAAAATATTCTCAATCAACTTTATCTAAGTTTGATATTATTGGTTCTTATTTTGTAAATTTATATTATAATGAATTTTATTTAAAGGCTAAACATTTAAAAAATCAAGGTACTTATAATAATATTACAGAAGCATATAAAAATTTATTAAGTAGTTATGTGGAATTTTCTAAACAGCAAGATTTTTTCAAACAAATAGTAAAAGGAATACATACATATTGTATTTCTACAACTCGTTATACAACTATGAGTCATAAAGAATGTATTGATTTTATGGTATCTGAATTTGTACCTAATAATTTATGGTCTTCATTAAGAGAAAATCAAAAAAATAAATTATTCCATGAGTCTTTAATCTCTTGTATTGCTGAATTTACCGAAAAAATTATTTTAAATCATTTATATATCATTATTGATAATCATGATAAAGATGAAAATATTATTATATTACAAGATTTATTTTTAACTATAATTTTATTAGAAAAGGATAAAATATTTTCTAAATTTATTAAACCAAATAAATCTAATATTGATTTATTTAAAAATAAAATACAACAAATTATTGATGATAAAAATAAATTAAGCGATGAAAATAATACTTTAAATAAAAAACTATCTATTTTAGAAGAATTAAATAAAAAGAATTCTAATATTATTATAGAATTACAAAAGAATAATAAAAATTTAAATTCTATTTTATTAAAAAAACAAAAAGAAATTGAACAATTATCAAAAAAAGAACAATTATTAAATCAAAAAATATTAGAATATATAAATGCATTGCAAATAGTTAATAAAAAATCAATAAATCCTATACAAAAAATTATAAATAAAAATAATCTAGAAGAAAATAAATTAGAAGAAAATAATTTAGAAGAAAATAAATTAGAAGAAAATAATTTAGAAGAAAATAATTTAGAAGAAAATCATCTAGAAGAAAATAATTTAGAAGAAAATCATCTAGAAGAAACTTATTCTATCAAAAGCAATTCTACAGATAATGATTTTGAAAAAGATTGGGGTTCTACTAATAACTCTATTATAAGAGAGTTAGTTTATGATAAAACGAATGATAATGATTATTATTGATAAATAAAAAAATATTTATTAATAATATAATTTTTTAAATTGTAAATAAAAATGCCAATATCTGTATTGGATCAAAAACATAAACTAGAAGAATGTTTATTTGGCAATCCTTTAATAAATTATATTTTTGGTAATATAATTTTAGTATCTATTATAATAGTGATTTTTAACATAGCCGTATTATATTTAGCATATACTGATAATGCAAGTATATTAAAGTTATTTATTTGGATGAGTGCGAGTACATTTATTATAGTAATTTTACATAATAAAACTTTAAAATTAGAATATTTAGAAACTATTAAAACTAAAGGTAATGAAGATTTTAAAACAATGATGGATAATAATGCAAATAAAAAAAATGATAATAAAGGAGGATTTAATGAAACTGATATAATTACATTTTTAAGATAATTAAATGTTTAAAGGATTAAATCTTTTACAGTCGTATTCAATATATGATAGTTTAGAATTTTCACTCATATCTTTTAATAATTTTTCATTACTTGATAAGATATCTTCATCTAACATATCTTCTATAATTCGAATATTTTTTAATATTCTATTAGATATAGTTTTTTCAATGTATTTAGTTAATTTTGAATTCTCTAATTGTTTTTCAATTTCAGATTTAATAGGAATTCCTGTTTTGTCTACATTAAATTCATACCAACTTTCATATTTATCAATTAATTCAGATAAACATGTTTTATTTCCTGGAGAATAAATACATACATCATCAATAAATCTATTAATAATATCTTCTTTATTTCTATAATTATTTGATTCTTTATCAATAGTAGGTTTCATAATATTTTTTAAAGAACCACCATGATTATTATAGAGATCTTTATAATATTCAACTAGAATAGATAAGAAAGATTTTTTAATTTCTTCATTATAAGTAAATTCTTGAGCAAATTTAGTATTTTCTTTTTTTTCATACTTATTTTCTGGATTTGGTGTTGGTGTAAATAATATTTTAAATTCATATGTAACAATACGTCTCCAAATACCGTGATCAGTTGTTTTAATTGCAAAATGATAATTAGTAGTTACCATATGATGACAAACTGGTCTAAATTGTGATTGTTCTTCATATAACCCTCTTCCAGATAATGTTTCTTGAGAAGTAATTTCTTTTAATTTAGCAGTATTTAACACTTCATGTTTATTTGATTCAGAATAATATGCTAATCTTGCTGTTTTTAATTCCATTAGAGATGGATCAGCACTGGATGCTTTACTTCTAGAATCTGTTAAAAATGATAATGGCATCTTTTTACCATAATTACCTAAAACTGATTTAACAAGTTCTGCCATAAAAGATTTACCATTAGAATTATGATGTACAAATCCATCAGCAGTTAAATATCTATGGTTTTTATCTAATTCAAATCCATAATAATTATCTGTATCTAATAATTCTATTGAAAATGATTCTATATTAGGATTTATTGTTTTATTGTATACATTAGAATAATTTGATTTATACAATAAAATATTACCATTATTTAACCATAATTGATTCCATTTTAGTAAATATTTAATCTTAATATCTATAATGTCATCTTCTTTAATAATATTTTTATTATTTTGAAGAGTTGCTTTAAATGCTTCATATAATGATATGGATAAGAAAGTTTTATATTTTCTAATTGGTTCATTTAAACCATTATATTCATACCAAATAATACTATATTCATCATTTCTTTTGATAATTGAAATTAAATTTGAAAATTTTAATGATAATACATGATTAATATTAACAATAAATGATTTTTCTTTTTTAGGAGTGATTTTTACCATTTGGTCATTACCTCTATATAGCTCTAAAACTTTACGAGATGTATTATCATCACCCATTACAAGATCTCCAACCTGAATATCTTGAATTTTTTTAAGATCTCCACTAAACATCCTAATCAAAGAATCTTTTGAATGACATCCGGCACCGGTAATAATAAAGATCATACTATCTTTAGGTTTACCGTCTAAACAAGATGCTAAATAATACATTAAATAATGAAATGCGTCTTGTTCATCATCTGGAAATAGATCTTTTAATCCATTAATTAATAACTTTGTATTTGGATTAAGTGGATCATATTTTTCATAATCAATATCTGTAAATAATGTAATGGGATAATCATGAAAATTACGAATTAATCGCGGATTATTAGACAATTCTAATACACCATTACCAACTCCCATGACATTTTGATCTGTATTTAGATTATGGATAAATCCCCGTTTTCGAAATAAAACTTCTGCTTCTTTAATAATTCCTTTTTTAAATTCAGTTGTGTATAACTTTTGAGCAGATGTTCTTAATTTTTGAATACGATTTGTAATATAATCATTTTGTTCAGTTTTTTCAGGATATTTTTTAACTTGTTCCTCGGCAGTCTCAATAACTTTATTAATTTTTTCAGGTAATTTATTAGATATATATAAATATAAATTATCTGGTCGAACTTCTTTACGCCATTTAAATACTTGACCTTTAGTATGTGCATCTCTATCTAGTACAAATTCATACCAATCAATATCTTTTTTAGTTACATCACAAACAAATTTGTGTTTAAACAAATGATAAATATAATATGCGAAATGAAATTGATATAATTGACCGTTTAATACTCGATTTTCAGAATAAAAAACATCATGACTAATTGTATTTTGAATATCTTTAGTTAAAAGAGTATTAAATTTTACTTTATTATCTTCCATTGCCCATCTAATTAATGAAGCGATAGTTAATTTATTTGATGATTTAAAATTAATTGCCTCATTCCATAATTTTTCAAAACTATTTGTATCATATTTTTCTGGATTTCGTTGACTAAACATTTCAGCAATAGATTTATATTTATGCGGTGCAGATGGATTAATATTAGCAAGTGCATAAATTACATCTCTCCATGAACTATATACTTCAGCTCTTTTTTCATTTAATATTTCCATTACAATAGTTTTATAGTAATCTAAATTTTCATCAGCATCTGTCCTTTCAGTTTCAAAAGTGGCTTCAACTCTTTGTTTTTCTGCTTCGAATTTATTAAAATTTCTTTGCTGTAATAATAATTGATTATGATATTCTTCTTTTAAATCATAATACATCATTTCGATTAATTCTCCTTGATGATTAAGACTTAATTCACTAATAATATTATATTTATTCATCATATCAATTTTATTAGATTGAGCAATAATAAGATCATTTTTATATTTAATATTATACATATTAAATAATTCATATGGTTCATTGCTATCTTCTTTACAATTATATAAATAATAAACAGGTACAGAATTACTATTTTTGTCAAATGTTTCTGTTGTTAATGGACTTTCAAAATATTCTGCAAAATATAATTGTAATTCTTTACTTTGTAATAATTTGTTATAAAGTAAAATTTTTGCTTGTTTAGTTAATTGAATACCTGGAATAAGGATATGAAAACCATTTTTATACTTTTTTTTAAGTTCATTATATACTAATTTTTTTTTTGTAATAATGGCCGCATAAGTATTTAATGGTTCTTTAAAATCAATAACTTCGATAAAAATTTTAATAATAATATAAAATAATTCAATAAATGGTTTTTCATGTAAATCATTTTTATTACTATCTTGAAATAAATCAAAATCATACATAATTCCAGATCCTTCCTTCTTATCAAAATCACTATGTTGTCTTTCACGAAAATGTAATGTTAAATTATCATTAATACAACAATCTTTAAGTTTTTCAAAAAATCTAGTTCTTAGATGAGGCTTAATATAATATTTGCCAGTAGGTGCTGTAATATTACTCTCAATTTTAGATTCTTTATCGAGTTTATATTCTTTAAGAAAATTCATTAATTGTTTGTATTTTTCATTCTTTTCATAGTAAAGTTTATTTAAAATATTAATATGCTTATTATAATTATTAATAATTTTATGTTCTACTGTATTTTCTTGAATATCTCCATTTAAATGATTATTATCAAAAGTACAGTTATTATTCATCTAATAAAAAAGTTAATTTTTGATTAACTAACTATTATAACAAATAAGTTATTCTTAATTATTAATAAATCACTTATTTAATATTCAATTTTTATTAGTTTACTCAAATTTCTAAAGTTTATTCTGTTAATTTTTAATAAAAAAAATATTCATTGTTATCTAATAAATCCAATATTATATTATTTAATTTTAATATTATTAAATAATATATTTCTTTTATTAATTATATTAAAATTTTTGGATAAATCAACAATTAGATAAGTTAATTTTGATGAAATAGTATATGCAATAAATATATATTTATATTGTGGATATAACGTATATAACAATTTAGAATTAATATTATTATTACATAGATAATTAAATAAAATTAATTTAGATGTGAATGGATTAAATTCTATATAAGCTGTATTTAATAATTCATCTTTAGTAAATCGAATATTAAATAAAAAACATTTTTCAATATATATATATTTAGAATCAAAATTATTAATGGTTATATTTAGACGTATTGGAGAAATATTAATTTTTTCATGAATTGAAAGAATATTATAAGTATAATGAGATAAATTTAATAAATGTAAAATAATATCATATTCTTTATAATATGATTCATCTGGCTTAAATTCTATATTAGGTGAATCTAAGTCAGAATCTGATTCTAAGTCAGAATCGGAATCTAAGTCAGAATCTAAGTTTAGATTATTAATATAGATTGTTGGTTTAATAAATGGTTGTATATATTTATTTGGTACATAAATAAATATATATAATAAAATTTTAGAATATACATATGATAATATACTAAGTAATAGTGAATAAAATAAATCTTTGTCAATTAAAATTGATAATATCATATTCAATTATTGTATTTAATACTATTCAATTATTGTATTTAAAATTGAATTTATAATAATATATTCAATATAACTTAAAATATTAATTAAATACTATGAGTGATTATGAACAAGAACTTGAACAAGAACTTGATTTAGAACTTGAACAAGAACTTGAACAAGAACTTGATCCGGATTTATATTTAGATGAAGATGAATTAGAATTACATGAATCAAACAAATCTTTAAAATTTTACCCAAATAAAAATAAATCAGATTTAGATAATGATGATAATGAAAATGATTATATAAATGATCAAGATGAAAATGAATATCCGGATGAAGATATCCAAGATGAAGATTACGATAATATCAATGAAGAATATGAATTATCTGATAAAAAATTAACATTTATAGATAATGAATTAGAAAATGAATCAAAAATACAATTTATTATAAAAAATGATAATAAATTAACATCTAATATATTAACTATTTATGAAATAACTGAATTAATAGGAATTCGCGCTACTCAAATTTCTCAAGGGTCTCCGGTATTTATTGATATTGAATATTTATCAGATCCTATTGAAATGGCAAAAAAAGAAATTATTAATAATAAATGCCCATTATATATTAAAAGATATATTGGATTAGATCGTTATGAATTATGGGATCCAAATATTATGATTAAACCAAAAATGTAATTTCAGAATTAGTAAATCTAATTACTTTTTTTAATTTAAAATTGAAATTAAAATGAAAATATTAATATATAAGTATAATGAAATTTTGTGATATTTGTGATAATATTTTAATTATTTCAACTAAAAATGATATTTTAAAATTTATATGTCAAACATGTTTAAAAGAATATCCTGCTTCTGAAGAAGATACATTAATGAAAAATGTATCATTTCAAGAATCGGAATCATTATATAAATCAGAAATTTATTTAAATATTGCTCATAATGACCCATTAGTACCGTTAATTAATAAAAAATGTATTAAATGTGATGAAACTATTATTAAACAAGTCTTAATTGGTGAAAATTATCAAGGTATTTATATTTGTCCATTATGCAAAGTTAAATTCATTAATTAATAATTACTTAAATTCATTAATTAATAATTACTTAAATTCATTAATTAATAATTACTTAAATTTATTAATTAATAATTACTTAAATTCAAGCTTCCTATAGTAGCATTATAAGTTACATTTTCAATTTCTTGATTATTTGATGATGATAAATGAAAATTACTTTTAATATTATAATATTCTTTATTAATAATTTGTTCAACATTTATTTCTTCTGATTTTGATATAAAATTTAATAAATTTGAATATTTTTTTTGAATAAGTTCTTTTTCTTTTTTTGAAATAGATTCAGAATTTATATATTCATTTATAATATTTTTATTAATTTTTTTTATATCTAATGGAGTTTGATATCTATTAATATTATTTAAATTAAAATAATGTGTAACATTAATATCTAAATTTTTTGATTTATTTTCTGAAAAAAATTCAGTTAATAAAGAATAATTAGGAAATTGATGTAATTTTTTTTCATTATAATTTTCTTCATTTAATAATTGTTCTAAATAATAATAAGATTTTTTAGAAATTGCGGTTAATAGTTCTAAAATTTTTGAATTGACTTTTATATTATTGTTTAATGTTACTTTTTTCATATAAATAAGTAAATTAGTTATAAATGTAAAAGTATCATACGCCGAAAAATAAATAAATAAAATATAAAAATTTTTATTTTTAAATAAAAATTTTAATTTATGTACATTATTTTTAATATAATTAGGAAATATCTTATTTAATTCATTAATTATTCTTTTAGTTTCATTTTTAATAAACTTAGCTCGAATAATTTTATTATTATTTTCAATAATATTAGTATCTATTAATTTTAATAATATAAATGATCGACTATAATCTATAATACTTGGAAAACATCCGTAATGTTGAAATTGATAACAATTATTTAAATATTTTGGAGTTATAGGAGTCGAAGAACTTAATGAAGAGTTATTTGTAGTAATATATATATCAGTATTAGATACATTATTAATATCTGGATACTTATTAATATAATTTATAATGTCGATATTAAAATCATTATTTAAATCATATAATACATAATTATTATCCTTTAAATCTGATATTATATTTAAAGTAATGTTATTTAGGTGCAAATCTCCATGAATTATACCTTTTAAATTTAAAGCATATAAACTATAAATAATATCAAAAATATATTTTTTAAGTAATTTATAATTATTAAATAAATCTCCTATAGTAGGGTGAATAATATTTTTTGTTAATAAATTTAATCGATTAAATAATGTTCTACCTGAATATTCAGAAAAGAAACATAATGAAATATTAGACATTAATATTGATACTTTTGCTTCATTAATAATAATTTGAATTTTTGTTTCTAATTTAGATAAAATTTTATTTTTTTCATTAAAGTTATTTAATTTAATTAAATTGTTTTTGGTTAATAATAATGATTTTAATATAATTTTTAATTGATCACTATAATGTATTTTTTTAAATATTTCATCATTATTAAATAATTTTTTATCACTTTTTTTTATAAAAATCCAATCTATAAATAATGGAAAACATATAGAAATATTTTGATGAATTAAATTATTTATAATTCTATTAATTAATAATTCTTTCCATTGAAAATGTATTAAATGATTATATTCTTTAAGTTGGATATAATTAAATGGAAGTATCTTTTGTCCTATTTCTAATTTTAAATCTACATTATAAGAAACTAAAGAAGGTATTAAATTATTAATTTCATTTTTGTGTTTCTTATAAATTTCATCAAAATAATTAATATCATAATTTGAAAATAATATATCATAAAAATTGTCACTCATAGAATAATTATTATTATTTTTAACATATAATTCAACTAACCAGATTATACAATAACATTTTATTAAAATAATTTTATTAGATAATTTTGATTTATACTTATTTAATATTTTTGAATTTGATAAATTGTAAACTAAAAAAGATAAATCAAAATATTTATTTTTATAATTATTATATAAAAAATTATAAATTATTTCAAGAATTGGATTTTTTAATAATATTTCAATTTGATTAAAATTTATAAATCGATGTTTATATTCACCATCCTTAGATATTGATGATAATGATAATATAATATATTTATTCTCAATTATATTATTTATTAAATGTCCATATACAAATCCATAATTAAGATCTTTGCCATTTCGTATGATTTTAAAAATAGTTAATATAATATTATTTTGAGATAAATTAATATTATTTGATATTACTAAACTATTAAGATATTTAGTAATATCGAGTATTTCATAGGTTAAATTTTTAAATTTACTATAATTATTATTAGAATTCTTAAAAATTAAGTTTAATATATCTTCTTTAATATGATATTTTTCTAGTATCTGAATTAAAAGTTTTTTATTCGAAAATTCCATATTAATTTATATATTCAATTAAATAATTAAATTTAAATAATAAAATATAATTAATATAAATAAAATGCCACCTAAAAAAAAAGAAAATGAAGTATCTGAATTAACACAAGATGAAATTAATGATTTTTTAAAAAATAGTATTTTAATACCATCTGATCAATGGCAAACATTACCTATTAATTCTTATATTAGTTATTTTAAAGAAGATGGTAAATTTATAAAAGGTGGATATATTAAATTAATTTTTACTAAAAAAGATCCTAAAACTGACGAAAATAGCAATTATTTAATTTATGGTACAAAAATAGATAAATATAATAATGATAAATATTATAAAGAATTTACTATTAATTTATCTAACATTAAAGAAATTTATAAAAAAATTGATAATTCTGCGCTAATAGAATATCAAATTATTAAAAATAATATTAATAAAATTATTAATACCACAAATACTAAAATAGAGGAAATGGTGAGTAAAATGTCTAATATAGAAAAAAAAATAATAAAATTAGAAGAAAATCATTACAAAACTATTAAACTGATTAAAAATTTACATAATATTAAAAATTTAGATAACATACAAAAATAAAGTTATTCTATAGTTGAACTAAATGAAATTGCTTTATTTCCAACCATATGACTAATACGATTATTTTTATTGGTAATTCTAGAAATTTTATTACCTACTAGACTTTCATTATACATCATTTTATCATAATCTATATTTAATTTACTATTTTCAATAGCTTTATCAGTATTTTTTATTAATTTTTTATTAATTCCATTTAATTTTAAATCAATATTTTTATCATCATTATCTTTTTTATTACGGTACAATTTATATGATTCCATTTTTTAAATTAGTATCTATTTAAAAAAGTTGTTTATTATTTATATTATACAAAAAAAAATATTATTAATTTTTAAAATTAATTAGTATTAATTTCAATTAATTAGTATTAATTTCAATTAATTAGTAATATAATAAAAGTAGCTATAATAATAATCTAAAAATGTAATATTATTTAAATAATCATAAATAATATCATATTGGTCAGATACATTAATATTTAATTTTTTATTTTTAATATCTAGATATAAAATTATTAATAATTTATTTAGAATAATATAATTAATATTAACTTCTGATGGTAATTCATTAGTTTCGATTATTAATGAATTTTTTAAAATTTTATCAATATTATTAATATTGTATTCAAAAATATGAACATTTTTAATTAAATATCTTGCCATATATTTAATCATATAATCATACATTTTCATAACAGATTTAAATTCTGGAAATAATAAAATAAATAAATTCATATCTTTTTTTGTTAAAAATATTTTTAAACTTATTAAATTTAACATATTATAATAATTTTTATTAATATTCATATTGTTAAATTTATCTAAAACATTGTAAAAGTGTAGTTGTTTAGTAAATGTATGATTATAAATTAAATTCCGAATTTTAGACATTAAATTACTTTCTATTAAAATGTTAGAATAATTTTTTGTTTTAGTAAAATTTTTAGATCTTAAAATAATTCCAAAAATAGGTTCATAATTATGTAAAGTTTTTTCTTTTTTAAATCTTGTAATTTCATTATTTAAAATATTATATATTGATTCTAAATTATTAAATTGTGTTAACTCATATTGATGATTAATTGGAATTCCTAATTCTTCAGTTTCATTAATAATTAATTTTTTATAATTATTAAATTGAAACATATCTACAGATTGTAAAAATACTAATTTATTATTATTCATATGCATATTTTCAATAAAAGGATGATATAAATGATATTTCATACATAATGTATAACATTTATCTTTATTTAAATTATTTAATGAAAATTCTGGATAATATGTTAATATTTCAGATAAAATATCGAAATATGTTTTATTATTAATAAAAATTAGATTAGTTGCATCATAAGCTTTATTAGTCGAAATTTTCCATGCATCATTATAATAATATAAATTAATAATAGTTCCATCATATACTTTATATAATTTATAATCATACGAGTTATAATGATATTCAATTTCATTTTTAATTAATTTTTGAGAATTAAATAATGGAATTGGGATTACTAAAAATTTATAAGTATTATTTACTGTATTATGTTCTAAAATTAATCCATTACATTCAAATGAAATAGGATTTTCAAAATTTGATTTAAATCGATTTGCAATTAACATTATTCTTGATGTGCTATTTTGATTATTAGGATTTTCAATTACCGTTTTAATATAATTTTTATAAATATAAGAACGAATATAATTAAATGATTTATTAGATTTTTCTTGAAAATAGTTATAAGTATTCATATTTTATAAACTATTGCTAAAACAATATATTTATTAATATTATAAGTAATATTTAAATTGAATTCAATTTTATTATTTTTTGCTTCTAAATATATTATTTTTTAATTTAAATCCAGAATTATCATTAATTGAATTATCAATCATACTTTGTTCAGTACGTTTTTCTCTAAATAAATATTTAGATCCATGAATTCCTAATTTCCTATCTTTAGATCCCGAATCTGTAAATATTATGTCGTTTTCAAAATCATCAGTATGTAAAGCATCATTAGATTGATGATTTGGCTTTCTATGATGATTTATTTGTTCATTATTAAAATTTTGTAATTTATTTTCTATACTAGTTTGAACAGAATCATAATTATTAGTAAATTGTGAAGCGATATTTGAATAATTCATAATTTCATAAGTATTATTATTTTTTTGAATAGAATTTTTATCAATATCATTATTATTATATAAAAATTCAGAATTAATATTTTTAAGAAAACTAATTTTTGATGCTTTATTATTATCTTCTTTATTATTACCTTTATTTAAAAAATTCTCATTATTAGATTTAACAACTTGTCTTAATATTTCTGTTAATAATATATCTTTAGTTTGTTGTTTTGGATTAATTAAAACATTGTCTTTATTATTGAATTTAGATACTTTATTAGAAGCTAATGATTTATGTAAAATTTCATTTAAGGTTTCATATTGTTTAGCACTAAAAAGTTTAGAATTTAAAATATCTGATAATTTATTTTTTTTATCGTCAGTTTCTGTTGTTAATAGTTCATTATTTTTAAAAAATTCAGGATTTTTATTAATAGATCGATTTTGATCTACTTTAGAAATTTTATAATTTATATCTTGATTAGCAAAATTACTTCGTTTTTTATCTTTATAATGTTCAGTTAATAAAACTAATTGTTTTAATAATTCTTGTTCTGCATCTAAATTTTTCTGTTTATCATCTTTTTCTTGTTCATTCTTATTTTTTAAAATATTAATATCTTTTACATTCATTTGAGATAATAGTTTACTATATTTAGCAATTTTATATTTTTGATCTGGAACTGAATCCCATCCTTTAGGTAATGAAGACATAGAAATTTCATTAATTATATCTCTTCGATTACTTAAATCTTTTATTTTAGTTAAATCCGGCAAAGTATCATCGACGTCGTGTAAATATACTCTTGACATATCAGAATAAATCGGTAAATACCCTGGGGTCCATGCATCTGTAGATTCTTCATAATTTTTATATCTTTCTTTAAATCCTATATATGTTGATTTTTTATTTTTTTGCATTTGTGACTCTGAAATGCCAGATGTTGGAATTGCATTATCAGAATCGTCTTTAAATGAATACTTATAATCATCTTTTCTATTCCATATTTGTTCTTGATATTTTCCCATTAATGGTCCACTATGAATAGATCTAGGATCTTTATCAGTAAATCCTAAAAATAAATCATTTTGAAATGGTTCTTTATCATTTCTACGTCCATAATAATGAGTATTTAATTTACCTATAGAATCATTATTTTTTCTAACTTCTTCATATGCAAATGTTGCTGGTTCAGGCGAATAATCTTTTAAAGTATTTTTATAATAATCATCTAATATATTAGGTTTTTCTAAAATATTAGTTACTTCAAATTTTTTTTTAAGTTTTTCAGTATCTATATATTGAAAAGTACCTAATTTAGACATTTAATTAAAATTATAAATTTAATTAATTTTATTATTATATAATATAATAATTATTTTTAACTTTTAATTTTATATTTTAATCAAAAAATCTTTTAATAATGGATAACAATAATAAATCAGAATTTGTAATTATTTCAATTAATAATCAAAAATTAAAAAAAAAAAATCCAACTAACAATATTAATAAACATGTTAATAAATACAATAGTAAAAATAAATCTTATTACGAATCACAATATCAATATAATACTTTTAATTGTAAATATATATCTAATAGTGATATATATTTAGAAAAATAATTAAGAATTTAAAATAATTAAGAATTTAAAATAATTAAGAATTTAAAATAATTAAGAATTTAAAATAATTAAGAATTTAAAATAATTAAGAATTATATTTTATAATTAATATAATTATTATGTTAAATACTATTAAATTATTTATAAAAAAACAATTGGATAATAATACTAAAAGTATATCAAAAACAATTCAATCAGATGTTAATGATAATATATTATTATTATTTCAAAAAGAAAAATTTAAACAATTAGATTCTGAATATGATAACAGTTCTGAATCTGAATCTGAGATCAGTTCTGAATCTGAATCTGATAAAAGTTATGAATCTGAATCTGAATCTGATAACAGTTCTGAATCTGATTTTGATATAATTAATAATGTATATTCTTCCATTTCTGAGTCAGAAAATGATAATTCGGAAATAGAAAATGTAGAAGGCAATAATACAGACGATGATATGGAAACTAAATACATTAAATCAATTATTAACAATAAAAAAAAAATAAATGGAAGTAATTCTGAAAGATTATCTTTTCAATACGATATTACTGAATTATTAGACATAGTTAAATAATTTATTTCTTTTCTTCATTTAATTTATATTCTACATAATTATGTAGTTGATAAATAATTTTATTATCTAATAAATCTAAATTTATTCTAATACCATCTGAATTTTGTTTAAAAATATTAATATCTAAATGTTCTCTTTTTAAAAAATTTAATATAGATATTAATGTTTCTTTATTAAATTGTAAACATCTATGACATATATTTTGTTTAATAAGATCTAAAGATTGATCCATTAAATTATTTTTTATATTTAGTATAAATTTCAAAAATATTATTATTAGATTTAATTAATTTTTCTGAATTGTATTTTATACTTAAATCATTAATTAATTTTAAATATAAATAATATTTTTTACATAATTCATAAAACATCATATATGAATTGATATGTATATAGGTTTCATAATTATCATATATACAAAGTTCACCATTTGAAATATCATATTGTTCATCAAATGATATTATTTTTTTTGTATATTTGTTAGAATTATTAATAACTTCAATTAAATTAATCATATTTGGCTTAGATTGTTTTTTTTTATTAAATGGATATACTAAATCTTTAAAATAATCCCAAGTATTATTTTTGGTATTTAAAATATCTTGTTTTATTTTTTCTTCATATTCAATATATAAAATAATATTATCTTGTAATAATTCAATTTGTTGTTTATTTAAACTAGAAACTTGATAATATATTACATTAGAAATAATTGGAATAAATGGATATGCATTAATTGTAATTTTATCTGATCCAACTGAATATTTTACTTTTCCAACAATAATTGGGATAATATCATCTTTAGTAAATAATGATAAATCTTGATTATTTTTAATTAAAGCAATTATTATATCATTTAGTTCATCTGAGGTTTCATTTTTTAATATTAAATTATTATTTACAATTTCTTGTATTTTCATATTTAATATAACTTCATTTTTATTAAAAATTAAACATTCTGCTTCAAACTGAATTGAAACATTAAATGAACAATTTAAATCATTTTGATTAAATTCTAGTAAAGATCTATTAATTATTTTATTGATTTTTAAAATATAAGAACTAAGATAACATTTATATTTATATTTTTTGTTAAGTAATGATAATAATTTTTGATTAATATCTTTTGTAAATATATCTGTGATATTATTAATATTTAATGTAATATCGAAAATCTTAGTAATCTTCATATTTATTCTATCTCATATATATAATTAATTATTTAAAATTCAATTTTAATTATTAAAAGTGAAATATGTAATAGAATGATTATAAATATCAAATTTATTTAATGATAAAAATAAAATATTAAATTTTTGTTTAATATTTAAGTGCAAAAAATTTATTATCTTAGACACTAAATGCTCATTATATAAATAAATAATAATATTATTAGAATTTAATACACTATTAGAATTTAATACACTATTAGAATTTAATACACTATTAGAATTTAATACATTATTAGAATTTAATACACTATTAGAATTTAATACACTAATATTTTTATTATAATGTATTAATAAATTTTGAATATAATTTAAAGTTGGAATATGATTTTTATAAATACATATAATATTGTATTGTATATCTGTTAAAAAATTATATAGAATAGTTTTAAGTTTAGAATTAATATTAAGAATATTTAAATATTTACTACATCTTAAATAATTATATATTTTTATATTTGATAAATTATATAAAGTGAAATCAATAAAAATATAATTAGTTAATGAATTATTGTATTGTTTTATATAATATTTAAAAATTGTATATATAATTTTACTATAAGCATAATTATATATTATATTTTTTTGTATATCTAAATTTTTTAATAATACTTTAATTGAACTATAATTATCTATAATTAAATAAATTATATAATATTTAATTGATGTTGAGGGTAAGATAATAATATAAAATTTTGAAACATTTGATAATAATTTTATTATTAATGAATATGATAAATTTGTATTAAATAATGCTAATTTATAATACATTTTAGAAAATATACCATAATAAATATTTTATTTAAAATTATATTATAATAATATTATATAAAATTATAGAATAATAATATGGATTCTAGTGAATATAAAATTATTAATACTAATTATTCATCAGAAGATCTTGAAAAAATTAATTTATTTAATCAAACACATATAAATTTAGCTAAATGTTTATTAAAATTTAATAAAGAAAAAATGTTTAATGATTCTTATTATTCTAAATTAGATATAAGTGATAAAATTAAATATATTCACAATGAAGAAAAATATAAATTATTTTGTAGAACTTATCCAATTGTAAGTAAATATATTATCGCATTTGGATTATTTAGTACAAAGGCATTTACAAAATATTTAAATTGGAAAAATACTATTAGACCTAGTGATAATTATAGAAATGAATTAATACAAAATCAAAGAAAACAGGAATTATGGAAAAATAAATACATCTATAGTATATATGTAAAATATTTATATCAGGAAAAACATCCTCATACAAATTTATCTGATATAAATAAAATATATCAAGAATCAATTGATTTATTAAATATAGAAACTAATGAATTTTTTGATAAATATGAAGAAGAATTAAGTAAAATCGAAGATACAAAAAAAGAATATACAATTGAACGCAAAAATAAAATTAAAGAACAGTTAAAAATTAAATTAGAAAATAATTTAAAATCGAATTAAAGAACACTTTAAATTATTAATATAAAAATATGATTATTAATTTTTATTTTGTTAACTTAAAAAAAGATAAAAAATCGTATATAGTTATTACTAATAAAGAAACCAATGTAAATGAATTATTATATAATAAATTATATAACATACCAGTAACAAATTCAATAAATTATTATGAATTTTTTTATATTAAAAAAGGGATGCAAATTTTGTGGGATCAAAATATTTGGGATGAATTAGTAAAAATATATTTATCTAAATTAGATCTATTATATTTGATTGATCAAGAATATATACTTAATATATATTCTAATGAAATGATATTATTTTCGTTAGATGAGTACGAAACTCAAATTAAACAATTCATAATGAATTACTATGATAAACTCAAATTAAACAATTCATAATGAATTACTATGATAAACTCAAATTAAACAATTCATAATGAATTACTATGATAAACTCAAATTAAACAATTCATAATTGATCTAATTTTTTTTAATATATTACAATTAATTAATATAATTTTTTTATTTTTTTTAATATAATTATAATTAATTAATCTAATTACAATGAATTATTTTATATTTATATTTTTACAATTATTATCATTTTTAAATTTATCAGTTTTTTGTTATGAATTATGTACTTATGGTGCATATGATAGATATCAAAAATTAATTACTCAATATCCTGATCATAAAGATAAATTTACAATACTTAGTAAAATACCATTACCTATTTGGGTAACTGATCGAGACCCAAATGCATTTAATAATGTAAAAACAGCATTAGAAAAATGTGAGAATTTAATTAATATATTAATTGTATACGCATTGCCTAATAAAGATTGTAAATCTGGATTTTCGTCGTCAGGATCAAATAAAAATAATCAGGATTATCAATCTTATATAAATAAATTAAAAACTATAGTAGATAATAAAGAAGTCATATATATTATAGAACCAGATGCAATTGGTCTTAGTATAGATCATCAATGTGGACAAGATTATCCGGGAAATATTAAAAATGCAATAAATATTTTATCTGAAAATACAAATGCAAAAATATATTTAGATATAGGATATTGGAGTTTAATATATAATGAAGATCAAATAAAAAAAGTGATCAATTTAATTAATCAAATTGATCCAAATCAAAAAATAAATGGAATTACATTAAATTTATCTAATTATAGATCTAATAATGAAATGATATTTGCATGTAATCGATTTAAACAAATGTCTGGAAAAAAATATAATTGTATTATTGATACTAGTCGAAATTGGAATGGACCAAGTTCAGACAATCAATGGTGTAATTTAATTACAGCAGGTATTGGGGAATTACCAATTAAAAATCCAGCAGAATCAATTGATTATTATTTATGGCTAAAACCTCAATATGAATTAGATGGTCCATGTATTGGATTTAGTAATTCATATCAAATAAATAAAAATGCAGGTGATTTTGATTTAACATATTTAGTAAAATTATGGAATAATGGTAATTCGATACTAAAAAAATGTAACTAATTACATTTTAATTCAGTAACTAATTACTTTTTAATTAAAAATAAATCATATAAATTAATCATTTTAACAGCATATGTTTCGTTTAGTTTATCTTGAATTACTTTATGATAAGCTTGAATTTGTTCTATATTTAACTTTTCTTGAATTTCAAATTGTAATAAATGATTATATTCTGTATTTAATTGTTCATAATTAATTTCTTCATTATTAAATTTTTCAATTAAATAAATTTGAAATTCTTTTTTTTTCTTATCTAGTTCATTAGATGAATAAATTAATATTGGATGGATAGATAAATATTTTAAAAAATATTCATTTTCATCGTATAACTCGTATGTGCGATTATTCATTAGTAGTATTAATAGATTAATAAAAGTAGTATATTCAATTAATTTAGTGTATTCAATTTTTTTTTATTAGAATAGGAAAGATAATTGCATAGTATATTGACTAGTACATGTAATATGTCGACCTGATAATAATCTTAAATAAAAATTAACATAATTAGGATTAGAAGATGAAAATTTTCTATTTTTATACCCTAAACTAAATTTAGACGCAGATATATTAATTCTATAATAAGAACTATCAATTGGTCTAAAGTGTTTGCTTTGAGACAATGGGATTGCAAATATTATATTATTACTTTTAATATTATCAGCATTACCTATACCTATAACATTTAAATCAGTTGCATTATTTACAATATCTGAACATATTAATACATAATCATCTGCAAAAATATTTTCATAACATAAGATATCATTTATTGATATTATTTCTGTAATGTCAAAATAACTTTTTTGTTCTAATCCTAATATATAATGTAATGAACCTGATGTGTTACCAAAACTAGAACCTACACTTACAAAAGTATTTAAATCACCATCAGCCCATATTATAGAATTCCAATCCATATTAATTGGCGCATTTGGTATTGCAGTCCACGTAGTCCCATTATTTGAATACATTAATCTATTAAAGGTTCCGGAAGAAGCAACGGCATAAAATAACCCTAGCGATGGTGACCATGATATTGACGTCCAATAATTATCCGCAACCGCATTCCGTCGATTCCAATTTATACCGTTTACTGAAGTCATGACTCTATGCGTTACTCCAGAAGAAGAAACTGCACAAAACAATCCTAATGAAGGAGCCCATGTTATAGATCTCCAATCATAATTATCAGAAGCATTATGATTTGTCCAAGTAATACCATTAGGGGATGTCATAACACGATGAGTTCCTGATGCAGCAACTGCACAAAACAATCCTAATGATGGTGCCCATGTTATGGAAGTCCAATAATTATTTTCTGATGACACACGACTAGTCCAAGTAATCCCATCTGGTGATGTCATTACCCTATTACCTATTCCTGTAGAAGAAACTGCTACAAATTTTTGCTGACCCACTGATCCTCCCCATATTACTGATTGCCAATCATTATTTGATGCAGATGTTCTTAATGTCCAAGTAAGTCCATCTGGCGATGTCATTACTCTATTATTATTTCCAGAAGAAGCGACTGCACAAAAGAGTGATAAATCAGCAGACCAAGTGATAGAAGTCCAATTATAATCGGCAGGTGAGGATACGGTAGACCATATATTCATACTATCAATAGATCTCATTATTCTATCCCCAGTACCGGAATTAGAAACTGCAACTAATACATCATTTCCAGATACTGAACCATAAGCAATTGATCTCCAATCATTATTTGTAATAGATGCAGTCGAAGCCCAAGTTGTCCCATTAGATGAATATATTATTCTATCCTTAGTTATATTACTAAAATCAAACCCAATTCCAAATTTAGCACCAGTTGTGTTTTTAATTGTAATTTTTGTAGTTAAATTATCATATGATACTAAAAAGTTAGCAACAGGCGAAAATTCATTTTTATAATCATTTAATTGATTTTCAATTAAATCTAAAATTTCTCCAATATTTTCATATTGTTTAGTTCCTAAACCTGGATTTAAACTAATCGTAGTATCTTGTGTTTTATATTTATTAGGAATAATTAATTTATCAGAATTATATAATACCATTTTACAATTAACATCATTATAATTTGGAAAAGGACTAGCTGGTTCTCCTATACCTGTTGAACCAGATGCATTAATAACATCAATATAATTATATGCAGTAATACTTTGTGTAGATGTTCCTGCGATTTCAGTAATATTTAAATAAGTTCCATTTCCAAATCCTAAAATTGAACCAATAGAGTCTTTATGATTAAAGTTTATTGTACACGGATTATTGCATATAATAGTATATGCGGTTGTAAAGGATTCTCTTTCTATTTTATAATTAGTCACAACATTCTCAATTGCTGATTCCGTTACATCAAATATTAAATCATTTCCAGTATATGGTAATGATATTGCAGGATCATTAGGATCTTTTGGATTATTTAATGCTGATTTTACAGCCTGTGATAATTGATAATCTGTTTTTAATGAAACTCGAAATTCTACATAAATTAAATGTACTATATTTTTATATTCTATATAAAATGAATTATTAGTATTTCCAAATAAATTTATTTCAGCATTTAAATCTAAATTTAATAATTCTATAAATTGTGGAGGTTTAAAAAACAAATTAGTTGGAAAATTTAATGTAATATCATTATTTAAATTATATACATTACTTTTATTTGCATTAGATAATAAAACATTTTGTCTAATCATTATTATAAAAAATTATTTTATTATAATAAGTAACCAAATCAAATAATTTTTATTTATATATTATATATTTTATAAAATATAATTTTATTGTAATCATTTCATTACCTTTAAATAATAAGTGATTAAGGATGACAATTATTAATCAAATTACTAGTTTTAAAATTTCTGGTTTTAGTTTTAATGGAACAGATACTCAATTAAACTATACTGCAGGTGTTACTGGTGGAATTGCACAACCATCAAAATCTTTAGTATTAAATGCATCTAGTAACATAACTACTGGTATAAATTCATTAACAGCAACTAGTTTAGTTTCTACTAATTTAACAGTAAATGGTGTTTCTTTTACATCATCAGTAATTAATAATATATTATCTTTAGATGGTGTCACTGAAGGAATTGCCACAGGAGAAAAAGTCCTTATTGTAGATGCTTCAAGAAATATAATTAATATTAATAATTTGACAGCATCTACCTTAACTGGTACCTTACAAACTGCAAATCAAAATGTAATAACTCAAGTTGGTACTTTAATTTCATTAACATCAAATGGTAATGTAAATATAGCACAACATAATGGTACAGATACTGGTTTACACTTAAATGGTACTTTAGTTACAGCAACTGCAAGTGATATTAATAAATTAAAAAATATGATTACAACAACTAATGAATTAAATATCTTATCTGGATTAACATCTTCTACATCTGAATTAAATCGTTTAACCGGATTAACATCTTCTACAGTTGAATTAAATCGTTTAACTGGAGTTACAGCAACTAATAATCAATTAAATTTTTTATCTGGAGCCACAGCAGGTACAGTTGTTGCAAATAAAGCTATAGTAGTCGATAGCTCTCGTAATATTGTTAATATAGGTAATATAACTTCTACTGGATCAATAACATTATCTACTGGAAGATTGTTTTTAAGTAATAGTATTAATGGTTTATCTCATAGTTATACTACAGGGGGCTCAGCTGAAATTATTACATCTACAAACGGTTTAGATACTAATTATATAGGTACTAATACTGATAATGATTTTAGTCTAGCGGTTAATGCTATACGACATTTAACTATAAAAAAAACAACAGGATATATAGGTGTCGGAACTAATCTTCCTAATAGAGAATTAGAAGTAAGTGAGCAATCAGGGAATTGTTTACGTTTATCAAATTCTGGTTCTAATTCTTATTTAGATATGATAATTAATAATCAAGGTATCTTAACATTAACATTAAATGGAACAAGTCCATCATTTAATTTTTCTCATTCTTTATCTACGATTAGTACAACTGCTTCTACCGATACAACATCAGGTGCTTTGGTTGTTGCTGGAGGTGTTGGTATCGCCGGAAATATTAATATTGGGGGTAACTTAAATCTAGGGGGTAATATTACAAATGTAGGGACATTAGCCTTAAATGGTGCTAATGATGTAATTACATTGACTAATACAAATCCTGCAAATAGAACTAGTTTAAAATTTGTTAATGACACGCGTAGTTGGGAATTAGGTAGTCGTGGATCTGGATTATTAGTGGCAAATTCTTTTTATCTATTTGATAATACATTAAGTGCGTATCGTATGGTTATTAATTCATCAGGTGATATTGGTATTGGTACTACTACCCCAACTGTTAAATTAGATGTAACAGGTGCTATAAGATTAACTAATAATAT
>Ga0209770_10000299_pt1 | contig 28065 bp, 17 predicted proteins | sample LauGreSu1BDMLBDD_2_FD_187572 | JGI IMG/M metagenome (GOLD analysis project Ga0209770, IMG submission 187572) | Freshwater lake microbial communities from Lake Michigan, USA - Su13.BD.MLB.DD (SPAdes) (version 2) | ecosystem: Environmental > Aquatic > Freshwater > Lake | place: Lake Michigan, USA...
GGCACTAGCGGTACAACAGGTACTAGCGGGCAAGCTGGAGGAATAAGATATAATTTTTCAACAACTACTACTGACGCAGATCCTGGAGCTGGAATTATAGCCTACAATAACTCAACAATAGGAAGCGTCACATTTTTGTATATTGATAACGTAGATCAGTTATCAAATAATCAAACAGCTTGGTACGCTACTTGGGATGATTCTACAACAACGGGAGCAAGAGGAATAGTGACAGTATCTAGTAGAGATACTGGAACTATTGTAAATAATTTTCAAGTAACTGGGGCTGTAGTTGTAGGTTCTGGGTACTATAAAATTCCAGTAACTTACATTAACGGAACCCTGCCAAGCAATGGAGCCTTGCTTGTTGTCCAGTTTAGTCGTACAGGCGATACTGGAACAAATGGTACTAGCGGTACGACCGGCACTAGCGGCACAACTGGCACCAGCGGAGTAAATGGCACTAGTGGCACTAGCGGAGCCGGTGGTGGCGGTTCCAGTTATTTTATAGTGACTGGCTACGCAGGGAATAGCTTAACCCTTGGATTAGATCATGCGGGTGACTACATAAGAACAACTTCAGCAACTCCTGTAACAATTACCGTTCCTCCTCAAAGCTCTGTAGTTTGGGTTGATAATACAGAAATTATGTTTGAACAAGCAGGCGCTGGTCAAATAACTCTTACTACTGGCGCTGGTGTAACAATCAACAGTAGTGAAAGTTTAAAAACAGAAAAACAATATTCTGTAGTAGCTATAAAACGCACATCGTCAAATGTTTGGACATTCTTTGGAGAAAGAGAACTAGTTTAATATAATATATTAAAATGCAAACTTTTCTTTATAATACAAATACGCAAGAAAGAGAAGGGCCAATTAGAGATGGGCGCTATTTGGTTGATGGGCAGCCAGGCATTTTGCCAAATTATTTAGTTGAATTAGAAATCGAAAAACGCCCAGACGTTCAATATAATTACGCTACTGAAACTCTTGAATATCAAGCTTACGCTGATTTAAATAATTTAAAATGGATCGAAGAAAGCTACGTTAGACAGTTAACTCCAGAAGAGATCGAGCAAAGATTGCCTAAAGCTCCAGATGTTTGCACGCCAAGACAATTAAGAATAGCCCTAATTCAAACTGGAATTAGTTTATCTACTATACAAGGGTATATAGATGGGATACAAGACCCAATTCAAAAAGAAATTGCTATCGCAGAATGGGAGTACGCAATTGAAGTAAAGAAACAGCACCCACTTGTTCAAATGATTGGGTCAAATTTAAATTTAACCTCTCAACAGATTGATGATATTTTTACATTTGCTGTTACTTTATAAAATATGAATGTATTGGCAACGGCTTTGAGAGATAAAAAACCAAAAAGGAACGTCGTTTCTATTGCGGCAGGTTTTATTTCAGGCGCAAACGGAATGGCTCTCGATAAGAGAGGAAAAGTTTGGGGGTGGGCAAACAATTTTACGGGTCAAATTGGCGATAATTCTGCTACAAGTAAATTAACCCCAGCTTCGATACTGGGAGCAAACAAAACTTTCTGTAAAATAGAAACAGGAGATGGTCATTCTCTTGGTATAGATAAAAATGGCAGAGTGTGGGGATGGGGAAACAATTTTTCTGGAGAACTTGGAAATAACGCTACACTTAGCCGACTTACTCCAGTTTCAATTCTTGGGACCAACAAAACTTTTTGTCAAATATCAGCAGGAACATCCTTTTCTGTAGGTATAGATTTAAGAGGCAGAGCTTGGGGTTGGGGTTATAATATTTATGGTCAACTTGGAAATAACGCTACACTTAGCCGACGCACTCCAGTTTCTGTTCTTGGCAATATAAAAACTTTTTGCAAAATATCAGCAGGATTAGATCACGTTTTAGCTATAGCCAGAAATGGCAGATTATGGTCATGGGGGGATAATTTTAATGGACCTCTTGGAGATAATTCTTTAAATAGCCGACGCACTCCAGTTTCTGTACTTGGAGCGGTTAAAACTTTTTGTCAAATAAGCGCAGGAAATGCATTTTCTCTTGGAATTACTAATACTGGTCGCGCATGGGGATGGGGATATAATACTTATGGTCAACTCGGAAATGGATCAACAACAGTTACCAGCCGACTTACTCCAGTTTCTATTGCTGGAGCAGTTAAAACTTTTTGCAAAATATCAGCAGGAGATACACACGCATTAGCAATAGATAAAAATGGCAGAGCATGGGGATGGGGAAGAAATGAATATTTTCAACTTGGAGATAATTCTACTATTAGTAGCAGATTGACCCCCGTTTCTGTTGCTGGAGCAGTTAAAACTTTTTGTGAAATAGTAGCCGGTGGAAGTTTTTCAATAGCAATAGATAAAAACAAAGGTACGTGGGCTTGGGGAAGATATGATCAGGGTCAACTTGGCAATGATTTTAGAAATCAATACATAAAAAGACCAGAAAAGCTTTATGGAAACAAAACATTTTGTCATATAGGCGCTGCTTATTCATATTCTGTAGGTATAGATAAAAATGGAAAAATATGGAGCTGGGGCCAAAATTTCTTTGGGTCATTAGGAGACAACTCTACAATAGATAAAGGCACTCCAGTCTCAATACTAGGAGCAAATAAAACTTTTTGTAAAATAGATCATGGGGGCTTACACTCTCTTGCGATAGATAAAAATGGTCGCCTATGGGCATGGGGAAGAGGTCATTTAGGACAGCTTGGTAATAATTCTACCCTTAATAGATTGACTCCAGTTTCTGTACTTGGCGCTGTAAAAACTTTTTGTGAAATTTCTGGCGGAAATGCTGCTTATGATGCTTTTTCTCTTGCGATTGACAAAAATGGCCGCGCGTGGGGATGGGGATTAAACACTTATGGGCAGCTTGGAAATAATTCCACTGTTGATAGATTGACTCCAATTTCAATTCTTGGAGCTGTTAAAACCTTTTGTAAAATATCAGCAGGGAATGATTTCAGTATGGCAATCGCTAGAAACGGAAGATTGTGGACTTGGGGAGCTAATGTTTATGGTCAACTTGGTGATAATTCTACAATTAGTAAGCGCACTCCAGTTTCTATTCTTGGAGCTATAAAAACTTTTTGCAAAATATCTGCTGGGGCTGTATATTCTATAGCGATAGATAAAAATGGTCGCGCTTGGGGTTGGGGAGAAAATTCAAGCGGTGTAGTTGGAAATAACTCTACTACAGTTAACCCAAGAACTCCAGTATCTGTTCTTGGAGCAATTAAGACTTTTTGCGAAATAAGCGCAGGAGCTAACCATGTTTTAGCTATTGATAAAAATGGTAGAGGATGGGGATGGGGAATAAACAGTGTCGCACAATTAGGAGATGGGACTACAGTCGCTAGAGCCACTCCAGTTTCAATAGCTGGCACTGTAAAAACTTTTTGCAAAATATCTGCTGGAGGGTCAGGTAATTCTTTGGCTATTGATAATTACGGCCAAACGTGGGCTTGGGGTTCAAATTTTTATGGAATGCCTGGATTGAATATCACGGAAAGAACTCCAATGAGAGTTTGTAATATTTAATAATGACCAAGCCAATAATTGTTATAACTCATGAACGCTCTGGCACCCATTTATTAATCAATTGCATTAATTACGATAAAAACGGGCAGTTCTCAACTATTGGCTTTGCTTCGGACCAAAATGATTTTAATTTAAAAAGCTACAAGCATACCACATATAAACATATTATGTGTGGGGCTTACATTGTAGACTCAGTAAATAAATCTCACCACCAAATTGAGTTTATGCAGGATTATTTGGATTTTTTATTTACCAAATATAATGTGATTTATGTTAAGCGTGATATTAAGGATGTACTGAATAGTTATTATAAATTTATTTCACTAGGAAAAAAAGATTTTCCATCTTTCGAAAAATGGGTGTTTAGTAAACCTGATGAGATTGGGCAAAAATTTATTAAGCCATATATTCCAGATCCTCACGTTATTGTGGAGCCAGAAAATTACGTTCACCGTTGGTCCCTGCACACTAATGGTTGGCTAAAATATAAAAACAACATGCTTGTAGTGAACTATGAAGATATGCTCACAGATTATCTAGTCGAAAAACAAAGGATTGAGGATTGGATTGGCAAAAAGATTGCCCCTGAAATTCCCGATGTTCACGATAAATCTTTGCCTAATTTTGGTCTAGTAAAAGGAAAAATTGGTAGCTATAAAGAAGTTATGTCAGAAAAATTAATTGCAAAGATTGAAGATTGTCTCTCTCTTTTTAATATTAGAGAGACGAATGAAAAAGGATAACCTAGTTTTAACCATCTCGATTGGCGATTATTACAATGAGGTAGCAAAGCTTACGCTGCCATCAATTAAAAAATACGCAGAGAAAATCGGGGCCGATTTTCTGAATGTTGCGGAATTTAACAAATACTACATCACTCAAAAGTGGAATAAGTTTCTTATTGCTGAACTCCTAAACCAATATAAGCGAATCATTTATCTTGATATTGATATTTTGATCAGAGACGATTGCCCAAATCTTTTTGAGATTGTTCCTGAAAATAAATTGGGTATGTTTAATGAGGGTCGATATGCGCCGCGATTTGAATATCTGGAGCAGGCTTCAGAATACTACAAAGAGCCACTAAAGAAATGGGGCGGCAAGTTTTATAACTCTGGCGTGATGGTTATCTCACGCATTCACAAACAAATTTTCCGTCTTCCAAAGGGCGTTGATTTTGTAGAGACTGACCAACCTTATATTAACCTCCGAATTCTAAACGATAAGGTTGAGATGCACGATTTGCACTATGACTTTAATCGTATGGATATACTTGATAAGTTTTGTGGAATCTCTAGATTAAATTCTTATATTGTCCACTATGCTGGTGCGCCGAAAAATATGCAAATGGACGTTATTCTCAAAGATATCTTTCAATGGGAAAAGGACAAAGAAGAAGGTTACAAGTATAAGCGCAATATCTTGATTTCTGTTACTGCTGGAATGGGCGATCAGCTTTGCTCAGAGCCCGCTATCCGATACACTCAAAAGATGTATCCTGATGCCAACATTACTGTTGTCACTCATTTCCCAAGACTGTTTGAACACCTTAGTTGCCCAGTAATGAATTACGATCAATGGAAGGGAATTAATGATGCATTGCTTACAATGCACACTTGCCCAGAAGATGATCAATCGGAGCATAAAATGTCTCACGTTCTATTCCACCCTACTGATTTTGCTTCAATGTCCATGATTAAGCGAACGATCCCAAATAAAGATAAGACTATCGAATTAAAATTGGAGGCCGAGGATGTTTCTTATATTATTGATTTTTTTAAGGACAAAGATCCAAAGAAGCCTGTTGTTGTGATTCATGCTGGCAAGTGGTGGCCTTCAAAGACTTTGCCCCTTGATTGGTGGCAGCAGATCGTTAACAAACTGTCAGAAAAGCTTACAGTCGCTCTTATTGGCAAAACTATTGACGAGAAGCAAGGTTACTTGCCAATTCAAGTTCCAGAGGGCGGATACGATCTTAGAGACCTGACTACTCTTGGTCAACTTTTTGCCCTTATTTCTTTATCTAGATGCTTAGTAACCAACGATTCTTCGCCACTTCATGTCGCGGGCGCGTTTGATAACTGGATCGTTACATTTCCAACTTGCAAGCATGAAGACCATATCTTGCCATTCCGTAATGGCACTCAAGCCTACAAGACCAAAGCCCTACGCAAAAATCTTCTCCTAGATGACCTTGAGATTCGCCACACAGAGTTTAAGCATGATACTATTGACTTGATTCCAAAAGGAAAAACAGTGCTTGAGTATCTCCCAGATGTCGATACTGTTGTTAAGGAAGTGATGGATATTTACGACAACAAGCGATGAATAAATTCAGTTCTTTCCGCCCGCTCATGCATGAGCATGAGTACAAATTCATTGAAAAACACTTAAATAAAAATGACACTCTGCTTGAGTTTGGTAGCGGCAATAGCACTATTTATTTTTCTGGAATTGTAAAGAGCGTCATTTCTATTGAGCATGACATTGATTGGATTAATAATCTAAAGAAATTAATTAACGCTTACGATATCCAAAACATTGAACTAATCTATCAAGCGGCGCATTCTCCAGATCCAAAGCCTTGCAGATACGAGCAGTTCAAAGACTACGTCCATCTACCAGCAACCAAGAACCTACAGTTCAGTAAGGTTTTGATTGATGGCAGAGCAAGAAAGTATTGCGCCAAATATCTTTGGGATATTATCGATGAAAATGTTGTAGTTTTTATTCATGATTTTAATCGCGCAGATTATCAAATGTCGCTAAAGTATTATGACATGATTGAAGTGTTAACAGAGGGGCAAGGAATCGCCGCTCTAAAAAAGAAAAAAGAAGTCCCCAAAGAAGACTTCTATTACTAATAAAAAACCCCCGAATTTCTTCGGGGGTTTTGTTTTGTGGGGTTATCGTTATACGATAATTGGGGCTGGGGCGTAAGTACCAGTTTGTGTGAATACGAACAAGCCGTTTGTAACGTCTTGTGGACCACCAACCTGAGTTGTGAATGTCAGATCAACGCTCTTGTTGTCTCCGATTGTTGAGGAGAAGTTTTCGCTTACAAGTTTAGCGCCTCTGAGTTCGTAAACAATTCTATCATTCGCACCAGGGAGCTTGAATGAGAAAGCAAGAGTTTTTGTAGTGTCAGCATCAAGAAGGGTAGAGATCGCACCAGAAGATTTAAGGTCAGCAACGATTGCGCTCATATTGCAAGTAATTTCTACTGGGAAGTCAATTACTTTGGTGAAGCCGAATCTGCTGCCAAGACGCTCAAGTGTAGTACGACCGATTGGTACTTCGATTGAGAGGTTTTGGATGTGGGCAGCGGTATTGTCGGCAAGATTAAGACCAGTGGGAAGATCTGTAAGAACACCGTCTGTTAAGAGAAGGGTGATATCACCAGGGCGAAGAGCAGAGGCTCCAACAACACCAGTAACAGGGGCAGGAAGGGCGAAGGTATTGCTGGATGCTGTGCCGTTTTCTACGTTAATACCAGGAATAATGGCTGAAGCGCCAGATGAACCTGTAACAACATTTACGTTAAGACCTTCTGCTGTTACTGAAACGGTTGGAAGTCCACCGACAGCAGCTTCAAGAGAATAATTGGTGATGTAAGCATTGCCGATACCGATTGCTCTTGTGGTAGTGGCATTGTAAACACCAACGGCAGAAGCATTGGCGTCATTACCTTCAGCAACAGTCAGGATATGGAAGTTACGACCAGAAACGATGCCAATGTTATTGGTTGCGTTGCTAGCGTCGATAAGACCGCTGATAAATGAAGCTGCTCCACTTGCGGTTCCTACGTTAAATCCAAGTGCGGTTTCGTTATTGCCAGTTGTGAGGTAATAAGAGAAGTCAAGATTGACGGTTGGAGCTTCGATTGAGATTTGGTCAATACGAGCAAGCTGTCCAAATTGATTTACGTCCTGACGATTGATTGTAAAGCCATAGTTGGCTGATTGAACGCGATGAAGCTGTCTAATATTAGCGGATGTGTGCGCCGCTGTTGGAACCAGGGTGCCATCCGCAACGAAAAGAGCTTCTGATTGATAAATTACTCTATTACGTGCCATAAGTTAAAGAAGGTTTTGAATACTTTACATTTTTTTATTTATAAATGGAATATTAAGCCCTTGGATATCTATACTTTGTAATTTCAAAGTCCATAAAGCCTATATACGATCTGGCTGCTCCAGCGCTTGCCCTTCTGTCCTTAAACTTTGATACTGTTACGTCTTTGATAAAAAGTTCAGAATTTGCATCTGGATTAATGTAGTAATCATCAAACGAATATGGGGGCGTTTTAATATCGCCATATTCATTAAGAGGGTAAGAAGTAAAATTCTTTTCTTTGAAGACCTTTTGCTCTGAATCGGCAAAAAGTGACATTACTCCCTCTAGGGAATAAGGGCTTTCGGCAAACACTACGCATTTTATATACGCAGTAGTTTCATCTTCGCCGCCAAATGAAAAAGGCTTGTTATCGATGTTATCTGGGCATACATAAACCGCTGGAAATACTTGATCATAAGGATCAAGATAAGCTCCAGTCCAAGGGAACTTTTTATTAGCCTCTAAATTATTTTCAAGAATAAGGTCGTCTTCGCTATCGTTAGATAAGTAAACGTTGAACTCTTTAACAGCGAAGCTTCCAGTAACAGCTACGCCCGTAGAGACACCCGAAGCCAAAACTCTGCCGTTTAAAAAATCAATTTTGAGCCCATCATTTCTTGATTTAAAGACAGAATTAACGTAAAATCCAGTTGGAATTGTGGCTCCAGTAATGCTAGAGTCAAATACCCATTGCTTATATTTGCTGCCAAATGGTTTGTAAGTAGTTGATAGTCTTGGATCTGAGTAATAAACAAAGCGACCAGTTTGGTTTGAGTAAGCTTCTCCTTTGTCAAGAAGATAGTGGTCTAACCAAAGCGCAAAAGACGTTGTGACATTATGTTGATATTGCGGTTTCATCTAATTGAGAAAATAGTTTTTCATACTTAGCTAAAATTTCGCTAATGTATTTCGTGTTTTTGAATCTGGCCTTAGAGCGAACTTTATTTTTCAATTGAATCGCGGCTTCTGATCTTGATTGGGGTATATCTTTTTCCAGATAAAGATAATAGCCAACCCCTGATATTCCTGTTTCAATGCCCTTCGCCCAACTACGACCAGGAGCCCAAGGCATTGGGGTTACTTCCCAAATATCTTCTTTGGCGGGCATAAATATATTCCAAACCGCTCCATCATCAATGAACCTAGAGAATGTTATCGTTGTTTTTTCTAAAATTTTTACGATAGGATCAAGAGGTCTATCTCCTGCATAAAAACCAATGTAAGAGAATAGATTACCGTAACCATTCAAAGTTCCGCTCAAGTTTGGAGCGTCTGGTCCTATTAAAATTTCTTGAGAAATAGGATGGTTTGCAAACTCAGAAATCATTTGTCTTTTTAAATTGTTAAAAGATAAAATAATTCTTTTTTCAACAGAATCTCTTATGATTCTGCCAGACTGTTTTTTAATCAAATTTTGAACTTCTCTTGGAAACGCCATTTTATTCGTTAATTGGAGTCAGGATAAAGGAATAGTATTTTGGGCCAAACATGCCATAGCTTTTTTGGTCCGAAGCGATGCCGTATCTACGCCCATCAAATTCAACTTTTCTTGCTTCTTTCAGATAGCCATATCCTGTAGCGTCCACTTTTATTTTAACACTGCCAGCAGGATAAAGAACTTTTTGTTGCGCGTCCGTGCCTGAAAAAAGATCTTTCTGTTGGCTTAAATATTTGATTCTAGCTTTTACAGAATGGGTGACACTGGTATAAGTTGGCGCATCAACAGCGGAATTAGTGTCTGCATCATATAGCGCGTTGTAGGTTGGAGAAGTTGAAATAATAGTCATCTGAGGATTCATGATGATTGATATCGTTCTCGAAAACGTCTCATGAATATTGTCAAAAGCCTCGTTTATAAATGTTTTTTGACTATCAGATATATAGGAAGAAGCCATATTTTACTTTACACTTTTTATATTAAATATAATATAAGGTAAGGTAAAAGGTTATGACAGGAAAGGAATATCTTAGTGATAAGGTTAAAGCTGGCACCTCTGATTTATTTAAGAGGATGCTTACTATTTTAGAAGACATTAAGCACGAACATGATAGGCAATTTGATCTTCTAGCTTCTTCTGCCCCAGACTCTTTTAAGCTTGTAGTTAAGCAAGCGAATTACCTAGACGAAAATAAAATGGCTTTGTACAGAAAGCGCATTTTGGACATGGGCAACGAATCGATCAGAAAAATGGCTTCTGAAATTGATTTTGTCCGAGTTGAATTTCACCATACCTTTAAACAATGAAAGAACTATTTAGTTTTAATGTTACTCTAAGCCAAGAGGTAGAAAAGACCGAAACAAAAGAAGAGAACGGCAAGACAGTTACCGTTTCTTCGAAGGAGACTCAAGAAGTTCCTTATAAGATCATTATCAAGAATCCATCTCGCAGAAACATTGAAGATGCGGAACTTCAGTTTAGCGTTGAGATGTCAAACTGCATCAAGAAGGGCATCCTTACAAAAGGAATGTTGCTGAAGAAGTACTCCGATTCTGGCGGCTTTATTCTTGAGGCTGATAGAGTAGAGCTTGGCAAACTTTATTCTTTTATTATTACCCAGCAAGAAGTTTATCAGCAATTGACATTAAAGACAGATCGTGATAAGGCTGAAGAAGAGAGTGTTATCTCTTCTATTGTTGAGGCTAAGAGAAGAATGTCTGAACTAGAGTCAGCTTATAATAATTTATTCAATAATACTGCCGACAGCATTGCTCAAAATAATGTTATTCGCTGGTTCTGCTTGAATATGGCGCATAAGCAAAAACTGCCAGACGGCAAGATTGAGCCAATGTTCCCCGGAGAGACTATCGAAGATAAGATCGAAATTCTTCATAAGATGGACGATGAAGACGATCCTCTCTATACAAAAGCTTATAAGAAGCTGGCAACATTCGCAGCATTCTGGTACTTTAGTAAGAACGCAAAGAGAGAAGATTTTGAGAAACTAAATTCCGACATTGAACAAGGAACCGTTGATAGCTAATGATCTTTCTCTTCGGTTTTACGAAATAACTAAAGGATTTTCCGAAAGAAGGTTTAAAGGAAAAAGCTTTTTCGTCAAGCATATTGGCCTTGACGAGAGAGCTTTTTTTGATTACAAATATCAGCATTACTATAATTATGCTCTAAAAAGAGGTATTCTTTCAGAGGAAGAAGCTTTAAAAAAGGCTAAAAACAATGGCGATTGGACAGAAAATGACGAGATGGAAATTGAAAAAACAAAAGACTTTTTATCTCGACTAGCTTTAACAAAAAAAAATTTATTCAAGAAACTAGAGATTCAAGCGATAGAAGATCAGGAGATCGAGCAGCGTGAAAAGCTAGCAAAAAAGACCGATCAAAGAAAAGAAGTTTTGGGAAAAACGGCAGAAAGCTACGCCTCAAATAGATCTAATGATTACGTGTTATACGAAACTTTATTCTTAGATAAAGCGTTAAGCAAAAGAGTTTTTAATCTAGAAGAGTTTGAGGATCTTACTTATGAAGACTTATACGATTATATTATTTTTTATAATGAATATTCTCTCCAGTTTTCTGAATTAAATATACAGAAAATTGCGCTATCAGATTTCTTTTATCCTTATTTTTTGGCTTTAGAGAGCCCAAACGACTTCTGGGGTAAGCCGATGATTGCACTTTCTGATTATCAAACCCGCTTAATGATTTATGGTAAAGTATTTAAAAATATATTTGAGAACAATGATAATATTCCAGATTCTATAAAGAAAGATCCAGAAGCTTTATTCGCTTATGTTGATAAAACTAAGGCAAAGGAAAAATTTGAGTCTAAGAGCAAAAAGAGAATTCCAAATGCCAGCGGTGAGATGGTTTTCGGCGTTTCAAAGGATGAACTGCCAAAAGATACTCAGACAAAAGCATTAAACAGCGCAATGAAAGACAAAAAAAGTATGAACATGGAAGACCTTATGAAATTACATGGAGAGATGTAGTTTTTCCGTGTAAATAAGCTAAAAGGTAAAGGATGGCAAAAGGAATCACAGTCCCAGTCACGCAAACTGGATTAGAGCAATCTATCCAAGGCGCAGCCAAGAAAGTTGGAAGTATTAGCATTCCAATTGATGTTGATGCTAAGTCATTCAAAAACCTTTCACAGCCTCTAGGCAGAATAACTGGGCTAGCGACAGAATTCGAAAAGTCAATTGCAGCGTCAAACGCCCGTGTTATCGCATTCGGTGCGTCCGTAGGCATTATTAATGGCGTTCAAAACGCTCTTGCTAGCTTAGTAACGACCACAATAGAAGTTCAGAAGAATCTGACTAGTATTGGCGTTATCTTTGGTAAAACTAACGAAGAGCTTAGTAGCTTTTCAAAAGGTCTTTTCGCAGTAGCTAGAGAAACGGCACAGTCTTTCCAGACCGCTAGCGAAGCGGCACTTGAGTTCTCTAGACAGGGCTTATCTACAGAAGAGACCTTAAAAAGAACAAAAGATGCCCTTACTTTAACAAGATTTACATCTTTAAGTGCGGCGGATGCTGTTGACGTTTTAACTGCCGCTGTAAATTCATTTTCTTCAAGTGGAGTTACTACTGCGGACATCCTAAATAAACTAGTCGCCGTAGATACAAAGTTTGCAGTTTCTTCAGAAGATCTTGCCAAAGGTCTTTCTAGAGCGGGTTCAATCGCACAAGAAGTTGGCGTTTCTCTTGATCAACTGAATGGTATTATTACTGTTGTTCAAGAAAAGACTGCCCGTGGTGGTGCAGTTATTGGTAATGCTTTTAAAACAATCTTTACCAGAATCAGGTCAAACGAGACAATCCAAGCTCTTCAAGAAATAGGCATTTTCTCAAGAGATGCATCTGGCAATCTTCGCCCAGTTGTTGATATTCTAACTCAGCTTGCTGGTAAATTAAATGGCCTTAGCGAAATTCAAAAGATCGAAGTTCTTGAGGCTGTAGCTAGCAAATACAACATCAACTCGCTAAATGCGCTGCTGGATGATTTAGGTTCTAGCGCAAGTAAGTTCCAAGAGATTGCTGGAATATCAGCAGACGCAAATAATGAAGCTTACGCAAGGCAAGTTGAGCTTAATAAAACTCTTGACGCGACAATAAAGCAAACTGTTGTTTCAGTTAGCGAGTTAGCTAACTCAATTGGCGAAATCGGCGTAACTGCAAATCTTCAGTCGCTGCTTGAGTTTTTTAATGATATTATTTCTGGAATCAATAGCTTTATTGATTCAGAAAGCATTGGCGGCGACATTGCTAAAGGATTAATTTCTGGAATTAGCGGTGTATTATTCAAGATTGGTCTACCAATTCTGGGCGCAATTTTCATTAAGCTGACAAAGGATATTGCTCAGTTTGGCGTTGAATCGCTGAAAACAATTCTTGGAATCAATCAGCAAGTAAAAGAAAGACAAGCTCTTGAACAAGCTGTAGTAAATACTTTGATTAGAGACAGAGATGTTATGGCAGCAATTCTCGCTCTGAGTGGCGATAGAGCAAAGCAAGAAGAGTATCTTTTAAATCTTTATAATCGTCAAATTGCGGCGCTTGAGCAAGTTCAGTCGATTGCGGGCTCTGTTGCTCCTGGTTTGGCTCAGGCTGGTCTTTCAGCAACTAGCGGATCAGTTCAAAAGAAAGCTGGTAGAGCAGCAGAAGGCTATCTCCCAGCCCAAGAAGCTGCTGATGTAAAGCGCGGGGTTGGCGGCGCAGACAAGAATGCAAAAGTAGTCAAGATTCCAAACTTCTCTTTTGGTGGCGGTAAGAAGGGCACAATGTATGCGAATAGTAGCGAATACGTTGTTCCTAATTATAACGGAGGCGATGGAACCGCTATCTTCAACAAAGATATGGTTCGCAAGTATGGAATGCCAGATAACGCTAAAAAGATAAATGCGGCCAACGGCTATATTCCAAATTTCACGGACGGTAAATATATTTACGATTCAGATAGATTGCCAGCAGACAAGAATGCTCTGCTCAAGAAAATTTTAGCATCTAAGGTTAAAAAGAATTTAATTTTAGGCCCAGCGGGCACAGGCAAAACAACTTTTGCCGCAGCAGGCGGAACCTTTATTACAAAACCAGAAGATGCTGATAAAGCAACAGAAATTGATATTCTTTCTGGTGGAGCTAGAACGAAAGATGGAGGAATTTCAGCTAATCTTGAATCGATTATCAGCGCAGTAAACTTAAGCGGAGGAAAAGTCTCATATCTTTATGCTGGCAATATGGATATTATTGCCAGAAGAATCAATAGAGAAGAAAAGGGTGTTGGAGAAGGAGATTTGAGATCAGAGAAGCAGATCGCGGGGACAAAATACGCGCCGCTAAATCAATTTGATTTTATCGATAAGGTAAAATCAAAAGCTAAAAATTTTGGAATTGTAAAAAATGCCGCAACTGGTTATATTCCAAATTTTGCTCAAAAAGCGCAATCTCAAGCTTCAGAAGCTCAAGCAGAACAAAGAGATTCAATAACAATTGCAGATGCTAGAGGTCGCTCTGCAATGCTTGTGCCAGATAAAAAAAATGAGCGAATAATGGAAGCTTATTTGGATAAGCCTTTAAGTTTTGGATTTCAAACTAAAGATAAAGGGAAAAAACTGGGTGTTGATTATGTAAAATATCATACATACGGATTGAATCAAGAAGCCTTTCAATCAGAGGGCTTAAAAAAGAGCGGTGATCTAACCAATATTGAAGCTGATGTGCAGGCATTTGGATTAGATATCGCCAAGAAATATTCTTATGAATATGCGGCAGAGTATTCAAAGTCTTTAGGGGGTCCAGCTACTGGCATTCAGATCTCTGACACAGATGTGAGAAAGGCTTTTCTTGCTTCTAAAGGAGCAGTATCTGGATTTTCTTCGCTTGGAGGCGGCATTTTTGAAACAGCTATTAGAACAGGCGTTCAAGGCGAAATTAATAAAGACTTATTAAAAGCCCAACAAGCAGAGCTTGGTTCTGGCAAATTAGACTTTAAGGTAACTGATATTATCAAAAGACTTTTCGGAGTAAATAGAGGAGAAACAGACGCCGATAGTAAAATCGAAGGAAATCCAAAAAGTACAGGAAGAGCCTTTGCTGATCAAATAGCCGCAAATAATCTTTACTCGTCAACAAACAAAGTTGCTATACAAAATGCAGCGGCTGGTTATATACCAAATTTTGCAAAAGCTAAAGCTAAAAAAACTGGAATTGGAGGATTACAAGGTAAACGTCAAAAATTTGATTTTGAAAAAAATGTAGAAGGGTTTGCTTCTAGCGACGATGGTGAGGAAAAAACGGCTCCGTCTATTTTAGGAGGAAGAGTTTTTGAGTCTAGGTTGAATAATCAGATAGAAATGAATCTTACGGAAAATAAGGTTAAACCAGACGTAACTAATGCCTCTTTTATAAATTGGAAAACAAAAGGCAGTGCAGAGGCAGAAGCAAAGCTTTCTGTCGCTGCTGGATTGAGAGATAAGAGATTAGGAATTCCAGTTTCTAAAGGCGGAAAGGGAAATAAACTTATTGTTCCAACTGATGCGGCAATAGGTGAAAATTTAAAGAAATCTTTAGAAAATAAAAATATAGAAGCCCAAAAAGCGTCAGGCGCTAAATTTTCAACACAAAGCGTTTTTGGGGCAGCAGAAGATACAATAGCGATATGGAAAAATGTCGATAGAGATAGAGTTCCGTATAAGAATATTAAAATTCCAAAACGGGGAGATGTTGATAAGGTAAAAAAGCAATATGAAGAATTTACTAAAAAACCACAAGAAAAGGGCACAAAGTTTGTCCCAAGTTATGCCGAAAAACTTTCTGAAATGTATGATTGGGATGGTACAATCATCCCAAAAATATCAGGAAAGTCCGAAGAATATATCCAGTCGCTTCAAAAGCTGCAAACAACAGACTTGCTGCCAATTGGAAAAGAACTAGTCGCTTTAAAAGCTGAATTTGATATTGCAACAATAAGGCCAATATTATTTAGAGAGCCAATCAAGCAGACAGCCCAAAGATTGGGCCTGAAAGTCGATAAGATATTTCCTGTAGGCTCGATGTTCGATAATCGCAGAACACAGGGCAAAAAAGGAGAAAGAAAGCTTTATGGTCCAGAAAGAAAAGCTCTCTTAGCCGAAGGTACGGGCAGAAGCATTGTTGACGATGAAGAGGCTAATTTGGCCGCTCTTGGATCTCGCGGCATAAATGCAAATTTAAGAAATCGCGCTTCTTTTGGTTTCGTTCCAAATTTTGCCCAAGGATTAAAGCAGCAAGACGTTTTAGCGCCATCTGGGCAGTTTTATGATCTTGATGCTGCCGATGCATTCCTTGCTGGATCTAGCGTAAATCTTGATCCTGCATCGTCTGCCAGTAAAGGCTTAGGTCAGGAATTAAAGAAAAAAATTCTAGCTTCAGCTAGAAAAGTCTATGGGCCAAAAGCTCAAATTGGAATTTCAAGACTACCGGGTCAGAGAGAAGCTTTCACTTCAGCAGTATTGGCTAATCCTGCTTTGGCTGATGATTTTATCGCTTTACAAAGGGCCACAACTGGAGGTGTCGGACCAGCGGCAAACACTCCAGACGCTCTCGCAAAGTTTAATAACCCAACACCTTTTGATCCAACTCCTTGGCCTGCAATCAGAGCTACTGGCGGCAAGACTCGCACAGTTAAGAAGGTTGGACCAGCGTCTTTAACTGCTGCTTTTGGTTTCGTTCCAAATTTTGCTTCTCAAAACGCAATAGACGCAATGAGAAGAATCATCTCAGACCCTGCGGCTCCACAAGGAGAAAAAGATGCAGCATCGTTAAAACTTTCTCAACTTACAAAAGCAAGTTCATCAAAGAATGCAAAAACAACAGCACAGAAGACTGCAAAAACAAAGCTTCCAATAACTCAAGAGGACAAGGACTATCTTAATCAGAACAAGGAAAAAATTGTCGCAGGAATGGGTAGAAGTTTTGGAATGCTGTTTAATTTAGATGCTTTGGAGATGGGGGATTTAGGCTACGTAAAACGTTTAGATCCAATAGTTGCGAAAAAATTGTCGGAAATAGCGCAAAAACAAGGTGGCAGAGATTCTATTAAGTCTTTGGTTGATTTTGGATCTGCGGCGAAAGGGTATATTCCAAACTTTGCTGATCCACTGAAAGAGGCTGTTGATAGAGAAATTTCTGCTGGAATAAAGCCTTCTCAAGTTCGCATTACGCAGGACGACCGTTTAATAACAACCCGCAATCCACAGGGGATTGCAGTAATAAATACCAAAGATGAGCCAAATGGCAAAGTTCCTTCTAACAGAATAAACGAGAAGAATGGAAGAAAAGCGGCAGTCTCTATGGCTGCAAAAGGATTTATTCCAAATTTTGCGGGCGAGGGTAAGCAAAAATTAGATATTTCGAACTTGCCACTTGGATTAAATGAAAAAGATTTTAAAGCTTTTAGAGCAGCGCTTGCGGAGGCAACAATAAAATTTTCTCAAACTAATAAAACTGTTGAAGAAATTAATAACGCCTCTACAGATTTAAAAAGTAAAATAATAGAAATTGCTAATCAATATAAAATTGGCGCAGACAAGCAGGGAGCCATAACAAAAAAAGCTGATGAATTAATAGAAGCTAGAAAAAATTTAGCTACTAAAAATGCTGGAGGTGGCGGTGCTGGCGGTGGACCTGTTTCGGTCGCAAGCGCAGGCGAAGGCGGGGACGGACGCAGGCGCGCGCGGAACACTACAAAAGAGTTTGATGCGGGTAAATTTTTGTTACTTCAATCTGCTATTGTAGGCGCTACATCTGCTATACAGGCTTTTACTGACGAAACTTCAAATGCTGCTCTTGGACTAGAATTTGCTACAGGCGCAATTCAAGGAGTAGTAACTGGATTACTGATTCCTGGTAGCTTGGCGATCAAAGTAATATCAGGAATTGTTGCGGCAGGAACTTCGTTAATTCCAGCTTTTGGAAAATTAAGCGATAAACTAAAAACAGAAGAGGAAAGAATTGTCGAATCATTAGCTAAATTAGGAGAAGAAGCTAGAAAAACTGGTGAATCAGTTGCTCCAGAAAAGTTTTTGGCGGCGTTTGAAATAGAACAAAAAAAATTAGAACAAACTAAAAAAACAGAAACTGTTGGAAGTAATTTAGAAGCAGCGATGGTCAATGCAAATGTAAACCAAGCAGCTTTTGCAGGATTAAGCCAAAAAGAAAAAGATTCCTTAATAGCTGGACTTTCTGCTGCAAATATAAAAGAATCAGTTGATATAGAAAAATTATTTAAGCGCGGAACATTTCAGATGGAGGCGGTTGTTGCACCGTTCAAAACGAAAACCGTAGAAGGGGAGACAAGAAACTTAGATGTTAATGCCACTCTTGAAAATATAAGATTAAAAGTTTTAGAACAAGCAAAGAAAAAAGAAGAAGAAATTGCTAAGTTTAGAACCGAGCAAGAATTACTAAGGAGTGAGGCCGCAAGAAAAACCGTAGCTTTTGAAAATCAGCAAATATTAAAAAAGCTAAAGATACAGCAAAGTATTTTTGATATTGAGCAAAGTATAACAGAGCAGTTTTCTTATAGAAATATATACAACGAGCAAAGGATGACTGCTTTAGAGCAAGAGAGAGGAATGATAAATGAGACAGTGTATTTGCAAAGAAAATTTGCCATTGACAAAGCAAAAATAGAATCAGAATCCATTAAGCAGCAGAAACAAGCTGCGCTAAATTTAAAGAAAGACTTTTCTGGGCTTGAAGGCGGACTAGGAAATATTTTTGGCAATCTTGATTTAAATCAACTTAACCAAGTTGCTGATCAATTATCAGCAAGACAGTATGAAACTGAATCAAAAACAGGAAAGGCTGGACAAGGCGCAATTGGTTTAATTAAACAATTTGCTGGAGAACAAGGAATAAATATTGATAATTTAAATAATCTATCAAAAGAACAGCGTGAATTAATTTTAAAAGCGGTACAGACTTATTCTAATGCCTTAAAGGGTGTTGGTTTAAGTCAAGAACAAGCTATTGCTGCTCTTGAAGCAGCTTATCAACAGACCCAAACAGCAGGACAAAAGCAAGCAAACGAAATAAACGCTTTAACAGAAGTTCTTAAAAAAGGCGGAAATTATGAAGATAGACTTAATCTTTTTAGAGGAGACTTAATTAAATCTGTAAAAGAAGTTGAGGTTAAAAATTTATTAGAAGTTGAATCAGGAAAAGAAATTTACGATTCTCAATTAAGGCTTGCGGAAGCGAATAGAAAGCATGTTGATGACATGCGATCAGCTTTTCCTATTGCAAAAAGAGCAGAAATTAGCGCAATAAATCTGGAAACAGAAACGCAGAAAAAAATAGACTCTATTGAAGAGGAAGTTATAAATTCTGCTGTTAGATTAAAATCAGAAAGACTGCTTACTGCTGCAAATAATAGAAAATTAAAGGCAGAAAATGATGCATATAATGATGTTGTTAAAAATACAAATATTGCATTAAAATTTGGAGACGCTAGACAAAAACTTATAAAATCTGAAAGAGACGCTGAAGAACAAAATCAAGTAGAAATAAAATTAGCTCCTCAAAGATTAAATGCTGAAATAAATGCCATAAGAAGAACAGCAGAGCTTACAGAGGCCAGAAACGCTGCATTTACAGAAGAAAATAAAGGCAGCATAACAGCAGCAAAACTTTCGCAAGCTAGAGCCGATTTAACCAAATCTATTATTGATGCTGAAATTGAAACAAAAGTTGAAATAGAAATGATCAGAGGCAGATTTAAAGCTGATGGAGATTTATTAAAAAATAAAATAGATCTTGCTAATGCATATCTTCAATCAATTACATACGAAGAAGAGTCTGCAAGAATAAATCAAGAGCTTCAACTTGAAGGGCTTGAATTGCAAAAAGCTAGAAGAAGAGCAGTAGCAGCGCTAGATAAAGAAAATCTAGAAGCAGGAATTTCAAATTCCGTCCAAAGAATTCGTATTGAACAAGCGAATGCTGTTAAATCTACTATAGAACAAGGGGCTGGATATACAAGGGCTAGACTTGGCAGAGGAACTTTTGAAGCTCAGGCAAAAGCTGCCATAGCTCAAGAAAGAATGGGCGGAAGAACAGGAGAAGAGGTTTCCGCAGCAGAGCAGTACGAAATCGCTAATGGAATAAATAATTCTGTTGGTCAAAATCTAAAATACCAGAGAGCGGTACTGCTTGATCAAGCAGATACATTCCAAGATATAATCGGAAAACAAACTCCACAATTATTTGCAGATGGAATGGCGCAGGCTATGGAAGCGGCTTTAAATCAAGCTGATGATCTTGGTGGCGCATTAAGAGGGGTTGCGATGGGCTTCTTGAAGAGTCTGCAAGGAGCCTTCCTGCAAAGCGCTTCAAAACAGATCGTTGCTTCTGTTCTTCCAAATGCCCTTCCGTTCTCAAAAGGTGGCATGGTAAAAGGTTATGCTACTGGTGGTCTCGTAACAGGAGGAAGCGGATATAAGGATGATGTTCCTGCAATGTTGAGTGAAGGCGAATATGTTATTCGCAAATCTTCTGTTCAAAAGTACGGTAAAGATAATCTTACCAAATTAAATTCTGGTAAAATGCCAACTATGGCAGATGGTGGATTTTTCCTGCCTGGTTTTAGAGGCCAAGAGTCTATTTCTGGAATAGAAAATTTAAAGAAGTTCTCTGAACAAACTACTACTAGTGGCGCAACTGACGTAATGAAAGGAGGCGCATCCTCGGCGTTTATTAATCTTGAAGATCAGAGCATGAGGCTTTCTAGATTCGCCTTGCTTGGGGATGACACAATCAATCAAGAAATTAGAGATGCCCAGCAGAGTGCTTTGGATGCAATAGAGAAAAGACGCCAATACGATTTACAAAAGAAAGAAGAAAGCAAGCAGTTTAAGAAACAAATTATAGGAACTGTTCTCTCTGCTGCTTTAAGCTACGGAATGAGTTCTTTCCTAAAGCCCGCTGCCGCTGCCGCAGCAATTCCAAATGTTGGTTTTGATCTTGGTGAAGTCTCTGGCTCGCTTAGAGACTCGGCATTAGAGGGAATTAGCAATAATTTAGGTCAAAATTTTGCAAATCTAGGCCAATCAGCAGCGGCGACGACATCTTCGATAACTGGAAACTTTTTGAATAACTCTCTTAATCCTGTTCAAATAGGATCTCCATTACAGCAATATAATAATCCAGTCACAAGTGTATCGAATAAATACAAACCATTACGACGCGTCACGCCTTTTAGCTTCCCTGGTAGAGCTTATGGTGGACAGGTTGCTCGATATGCTGCTGGTGGCGGAACCAAAGATGATGTTCCAGCTTTGTTAATGGGTGGCGAATATGTAATGAGCAACCAAGCTACAAAGAAATATGGCAAACAATTCTTTGATTCTATCAATCAAGGTCGCGCCCCAAGATTTGCCGCTGGCGGTGAAGTTGGCGGTGGCGAAATGCTTGGCGAGAAGTTCGATAATCTTTCTAGCAAGCTAGAAACAAGGGGTGCTCCAGAGGTTAACATTACCGTTAATGTAACAAGCTCTGGGGCTTCAGAGACCAAGAGTCAAGGTGAATCAAATCAAGGTGGGATAGATTATAAGAAAATGTCAGAAAGGATTAAGGCTGTAGTGATCGAAACAATCAATGAGGAAAAGCGTTTGGGCGGATCACTTAGGCCGCGAGGCTAAAGGATGAAATCTTCCGTATCAAACTATGAGAGCAATTTTTATCTCAGCGGCGTCAAAATCCTTGGCGTTTCTGATGTAAATTTTGGCTATTCAGTTCCTGTTGAGCACTTAGGCGTTATAGGCTATAGAAAATTTAATAGTTTTATTAGTGGTCCGCCCCAAGGCTCGTTGAGCGTTCAAAAGTACCTTTCGCCAAACGATTTTTTATTAAACTATACAGGATCAATTGCCGCAAGTGGCGGCTTATTCTATAATAATAAAAATTTTACCTTTCAGTCTGCCTATTTAAATTCATTTGCAGTTTCTTGCTCAGTAGGAAATTTCCCACAGCTATCTACTGATTTTGCAATTTTTGGTAATGTTGGGACTGGGCTAGCATCAACAACTAGCTCGACTACTGGAGCTTTGTCTGTTGTTAGACCGGGAGATATTTTAGTCCAATGTGACGGCACAGGAACAAACAGAATAGAGGCATTTACTTACTCTGTAGAGTGCCCGCGCGTCCCATTTTATCACCCGACTGGCTCTGCGCCAATAGATATAAAAACAATGAGGCCGTATAAAGTAACGGCCCAATTTACTCTTGGCGTATACGATTACGAATCAAAAAGAGCTTTTGATTATATTGTAGACTCAAACAAGCGCAATGTTAATATAACTATAGGATCATTAGCCACTTTCACAGTCAACAACATGGAATTCATAGGAGAATCAATCAATAGCTCTGCTACAGATGAAGTCTCCATGACTCTTAACTATCAAGGATTCATCTAATGTCTTTCCTTTACGATAGAGATCAAAACGTAACTGGGACGATTCCGTCGTCCTTTACTTTTGTGCCTTCGTATGGGACTCAAGTATCCTTTGCTTCAGAAATTGCTGATTATGGGACCATTGACAATTATCTTTATACAATGCCAAAGGCGCTCAATCATCTGCAAATGCAGATCACGATGCCTTTTGAAAACAGAAAGCAAGAAGAGGCCCGAAAGCTAGCTGGCTTTTTTGAAGGTTTGCATGGTACTGGGTATTTTTTATATACCGATCCAGCCCAGATATATAAACCAGTTAACTTATTTTTGAACAGCATTGATAATACATTTGTTGAAAATGACCTATATTCGTTAAATGCCAATTTATCAACAGACCAGATTTCAACAGTTTTAAATTGGAATCAGCCGCTGATAACAGGTTCAAATATAAAAGGTAATTGGGCTACTTCAACAAGTTATCAAAAGTATGATGTGGTGAGGTATACAGGTAATGCCACTTTCCCAAGCAATACTGGCAATCTGTACGATTCGTTTTATTACTGCAAAGAGGCTCATACTTCTCAATCATCACTTACTCCAGCTTCAGTTGATACAGTAAAGTGGTCAAAGGACTTCTTTTTTCAGCCAACTTATTCGACACCGCTTTCAAGAGAAACTGCCGTAATAAAAACTGAATTGCCTTACTCTTTTACAAAAAGAACAAATTTTGGTCTTCATGCAAACGCATTAAAGTCTTTTAGGTTAGATTTTAAAGGTGTCAGCGACGCTGAAGCTAGATGTATTCTTCACTTTTTAATAGGCAGGCAGGGATATAAACGATTCCAATATAAAATACCAAAGATATATAATCAATTCAAAGTATTTTTTGCGCCACAATGGACACATACTTTTGTTTATAAAAACGTAAATGATATATCTGTTACATTGGTTGAAGATCCTCTTGGTAGGGTTAGCGAGGATATCACCAGCATATCTACTAATGGATTAGTTTTATATTTAGAAGCTTCTGGAACCTCATCATATAGATCTGGGACTTCTTGGTATGACTTAAGTGGATCTGGAACTGCGGCGACTATTTATAACACTCCAGTATATTCGTCTAGAAACAGAGGGATATTTGTTCTTGATGCAGTAGATGATTATGTTGATTTTTCTGTTTCTGGCCTAAGCTCTATTGCCACAGTTGAAATTTGGGCAAAAGTAAATGCGCTTGCAGGAATGATTATGGGATGGCTTTATTACGATATATACACAATAGGAGCAACTGGAATTGGATTCAATACCGCAGGCAGTGATTTATACGGAATTCCATTTGCTCAAGTAACGTCTTTGGGATGCGTTGGAAACTGGAAGCATTATGTTTTTGAAATGAGAACTAGCGTATCTTACACAAATAATAAAATTTACGTTAACGGTCAACAGCAAACGCTCTCTCAAATAATAGGTTCAGAAATCAGCGCAAACAAAAATTTCAATAGCGGAAACGGGAGAATATCGGGATGGAGAGTCGATTCTGGATACAAAATGAATATGGATCTTGGAGCTTTTAGAATTTATAACCGCGATTTAACCCAAGAAGAAATAACAATTAACTTTAACGCTGGAAGGGATCGTTTCAAAATCTAATGAGACAAGCAATTTCATATGAAATGTTGATGATGCTTGTTGGGCCAAGCGGGGCCGCAGATCATTCAATAAATCCGACTGGATTTGCAAAGCTTGATTTCATCCAGTCATATGATTTTTCTTTTAGTGTTGATCGTGCGGCATTAAAACAATTGGGAACTGGATCATTTGCAACAAGGCAAACACAATTTGCGCCAGATGTTAATTTTAATTTTGAATACTATTTGACTGACGGATGGAATGAAAATTTTATTGGGTTAAATGTTAGTAGCGGCGCTTACGCGAACCCGTTCAATGAAATTTTCAATGTTAATTCTGACAGAAATTTTTATGTTTTAATTTCTCCAGATAATGGTGATGATGCGAATTCTTTTAAAACTCAAAGCATTGGCAACAATAGCGAATTTGATAATTTTAATATTTTAGGGGTAGGCAACTCATATATATCAAATTTTGAAATAAGCATCGCTGTAAATCAATTGGCAAAAGTAAATACATCTTTTCTGGCAGCTAATGCAAGAATAGAAAGGATGAATTCAAATGAATTTGGAATTAACTATTTATACAGCCCAGCCGTTTTTACTACTGGAACTGGATTTATAGCCAGTAATGATGCCTCTCTTTATGTTTCAACTGGAGTTATAAAAAATTCAATTCCTTACTTTAGAGATAGAGATTACTCAAATCTTTACAAAGCTGAATTTAATGGTGGCTGTCCATATAGCGCTTGCACCATAACATCAACAGCAATTTCTGGTAGCGGAATAACATTTGGCCTTGATTTTGAAAACTTCCAATCAATGACAATTTCAGTACCATTTGAAAGAAAGTCGTTGTATGGCTTTGGGAGCAATCATCCATTTTACAGAAAGATTCAAGAGCCAGTAGTTGGGACGTTTAATTTAGACTCTCTGGTCGATTCGTTTCAGAGGCAAAATTTAGTAACTGTATTCTCAAATGAAGATAGGACTGTAAGTGGTTATAATTTTGACATAATGTTTTCAAACATTACTGGGAAAAATAAATTTGGCGTCAAGATCCAAAATGCTAGATTAGACTCATATTCAATTGGCTCTTCAATTGGAGATAGATCAATAATATCAACCTCTTGGTCATTTGAGATAAATGATTCTACTGGTATTTTGTTTTCTGGCTCATACCCAACCCCAACAACTGTTAGTAATAGAGTTACTGATTCATTTAACACATATCCTAGGTAATTAACTGTAAATAAAGATATGAGCCGCACAATCGCAGATCTTCAAGAGTCAACGGTCATTGATGATCAAGATGAGATCTTGTTTTACCAAAATTCAACAAAAGTTACCAAAAGGGTAAAGAGAGGTAATTTTTTTAGCAGCAGAGGAATTGTAGTAAGGGGAAGGGTTATAGACGCAGAAGGTAATGATGTTGGTTTGGCTGCTGCTGCTGCTGCAAATGATGCCGCTGTTGCTTTAGTGAGTGCACAAGGCGCTCAAGCTACCGCTGATGGAAGAAATAGAATATTCTATGCAGACACGGCGCCAACAAATCCAATTGGAGGATATGCATTAAGACAGAATGATATTTGGTATGAGACAGACAACGGTTATAAAATGTCAAAGTGGACGGGATCAGCATGGGAGGCGTATCAACTAGATGATCCCGCTTTAGCTGGATTAAACGTAGGGAAATTAACTGCTGGATTTATTAGTTCTCAAGTAATTTCTGTTCTGGGAACTACGGCAGACAGTACTCAACCAGCACAGTGTTCTGGGTTTATTGAATCAAGTAACTTTGTTCCAACTTGGGTGCCTAATATAATGACGGTTAGAGTATATACCACCTCTGGAACTTCTGGGCTTGCATTTGGAAAACAAAGTGCAAGTGATGTTACTCAGGTAAAGGTGCTTCAAAGTGATGGTAAATATAAATTATATACATCTAAATATGATCAAGGCCCTGGTGCTGCGAATGGACCTCCAAATGCAACTTATTGGGATGAAGTTGCAGATGCAAATATCCCAACAATTCAATTAAAAATTAGCGACACAGTTACTAAAGTTGTACAAAATTTTGGATTTAGAATTGTTGCAAATGGATACGCGGAATTCGGCGGCTCTTTATTTAGAGGGGCAGTTATTGCAAATGAAGGTTTTTTTGGAAATAAATTAGATGCAGTAAGAATTGATAGTAGCGGATTGACCATGAGTAGTGATGGTAGAATAAAATCTGCGGGGATTGGATATAGTGGGACAGACTTTACGAGTAGTTCTGGAACTGCTGGAAGTGGTGGATTTTTTCTAGGAAACACTCAAGCAGAGGGTCAGGCTAACTTATATCAATTTTTTATTGGACAGCCTGGTGGAAATAATTTAAGATGGAATGGTACTGATCTTAGAGTAAATGCAAAGGTTGTAGGAATTGGAACTGGAGGTTTACTAGATCCTGACGCTGAATATGGAATAACAATTGGATCTCAATACGGAATAAGAAGAAGTGTAAATAATGGAACTTTGACTTTAAGCGGAGGAAGTGAAAATGGAATTCAAAGGGGCGCTCAAATCGATCTTGCAGGAACTGAATTAAATACATCTGCTTCTGATGATGGAAATGGCATATTGTCTCTACAAGCTGGATATAATTCAGCTTATAGTTTTAATGGACCAAGAGATGGCTCTATAGAATTTAGAACAAGTTTAGCGGTAGATAATGGAGATGGTGCGGATCTTGGCGTTCTAAGAATGAGAATTGATTTGGATGGGCAGGTTAATATTTTTGCTGGGCAAACTGTTGCTGGCGCTGCTCCAGATGGAGGGGCTGGAAAATTAATGGTAGACACAGAAATAGTGGTAAGAGAAGGCGCTACTAGAAATATAGTCTTAAAAAAATTAGATGGAAACGGAATGATTTATTTAAGAGATTCTGATGATTCAGTCACCGTAACTCTTGATGGAGGCGCTGGCGAAATAACCGCCTCTAGTTACAATTCCACTTCTTCAAAAAGATTTAAAAAGAAGATAAAAAATCTTAAGAATGGCTTAAATCTTGTAACTTCTTTAAGACCAGTAACTTTTGATTGGAAGAAAAAGGAGAAGAAAGATGACATTGGCCTAATCGCTGAAGAGGTTTATAAAATTTTACCTTCTGTTGTAAAACTAGATGAAGATGATCTGCCTTGCGCGATAGATTATTCAAAACTTACTCCAATTTTAATTCAAGCTGTAAAAGAACTTTATGCGGAAATCCATGCTTTAAAAAGTAAAATAAAATTATAAAATGCCACATCCTGTTACAAATTTTTTAGTCAATGGACCAGGGGGTACAGACGTTAATGGAAATGCTTTTGCAGGACCGACTGATTTGGGTGACATATTTATTGCAATAGGCGATACTAGCTATACTGGAGCTACAGGAGATACTGGCTACACTGGTTATACGGGTTATACTGGTGATACAGGAGACACTGGCTACACGGGCTACACGGGCTACACTGGTGACACTGGCGACACGGGCTGGACGGGTTACACTGGAGACACTGGTGATACTGGCTGGACGGGTGATACTGGCTGGACGGGTGATACTGGAGCGACTGGTGACACTGGCGACACGGGCTGGACTGGTCCGACTGGTCCGACTGGTGACACTGGCGACACGGGCTGGACTGGTCCGACTGGTGACACTGGTGACACGGGCTGGACTGGTCCGACTGGTCCGACTGGTGACACTGGTGACACGGGCTGGACTGGTCCGACTGGTGACACTGGTGACACGGGCTGGACTGGTCCGACTGGTCCGACTGGTGACACTGGTGACACGGGCTGGACTGGTCCGACTGGTGACACTGGAGCAACTGGAGCAACTGGCGACACCGGAGATACTGGAGCGACTGGCTCACAAGGATTCCAAGGCTTCCAAGGAGAACAGGGATTCCAAGGTTATCAAGGCGAACAGGGCTTCCAAGGAGAGCAGGGCTTCCAAGGAGAGCAGGGTTTTCAAGGCGAACAAGGGTTCCAAGGAGAGCAAGGGTTCCAAGGAGAGCAAGGCGCTCAAGGCGCTCAAGGCGCTCAGGGTGAGCAGGGCGCTCAAGGCGCTCAGGGTGAGCAGGGCGCTCAAGGCGCTCAGGGTGAGCAGGGCGCTCAAGGCGCTCAGGGTGAGCAGGGCGCTCAAGGCGCTCAGGGTGAGCAGGGTGCTCAGGGTGAGCAGGGTGCTCAGGGTGAGCAAGGCGCTCAGGGTGAGCAAGGAGGCCAAGGCGCTCAAGGCCCAGATGGTGCTCAGGGGCCAGCCGGTGCTCAAGGGCCAGATGGTGGTCAAGGGCCAGCCGGTGCTCAAGGGCCAGATGGTGGTCAAGGGCCAGCCGGTGCTCAAGGGCCAGATGG
>Ga0209770_10000300_pt1 | contig 28059 bp, 66 predicted proteins | sample LauGreSu1BDMLBDD_2_FD_187572 | JGI IMG/M metagenome (GOLD analysis project Ga0209770, IMG submission 187572) | Freshwater lake microbial communities from Lake Michigan, USA - Su13.BD.MLB.DD (SPAdes) (version 2) | ecosystem: Environmental > Aquatic > Freshwater > Lake | place: Lake Michigan, USA...
TCCTAAATAGAAAATTCCAAAGCCTGCTCCTGGTGCACCATTTGTACCGTTTGTCCCATTTGTACCATCTGCACCTTTTGCTGCAATCAAATCAAACTTAACTGTATTGGTTGGAAGTGTTCCAGCAGTTGTTACTGACTTTGTATAATAAAGTTGTCCTTGATAAACTACGACATCTCCAACTGCATAAGCAGCAGCAGAGTTATATGCACCTTGATATGACCATAGAGCAGGCGTTCCTGGCAAACCGTTTTGACCTGCTGGTCCTTGTGGACCTTGAGGGCCTACGGGTCCTTCGTCTCCCTTGTCTCCAACTGCGCCTGGCATCGGAACAATCTTAATAACTGCCATTATAGTGTACCCCCTGGTGTGATGTCGCCTAATACTTGAATGGTTCCAATAACAGGAGTCCAAACAGTGTCTTCTATTAATTCTGGAATTGTTACCTGTAGATCAAATGGTAATTGAGCCACAACTGATGAGTATTTCAATCCCCAATTTTTTGTAACCGATGGGTAGGCTGTAATATCGACAAATCCTACTCCAGGCTCACATTCGAGGGCATCCAAAACGTTACCAGATTGATCATAAGCAGTTGCTCTAAAAGACCAGTCGGTAGTATCATAATAATCTATTTCATTATCCTCATAAAACTCTACACGTAGGGTTCCAGTATCTCCTCTAACAACGCTCCATTGCATAGTGACTGGATCGGCACCAAAAGCAAGAGAAGAGTGAATAGGCATACTCAGATTATACCATAAATAAAGACTAATACCTTGATTGGTGGGTATAGGACAAACCAAGGTATTAGCCAGTAATAAAAGTATACCATAATAGGACAATCTGGACATGATATTTAAAGTTATCAAATTGTTATAATAGACAATGTCCGTTTTGTTACCATAAGTCTATTTTGACCATGTATGCGATAGTGTATACTAAATATATATAAAAGAAAAGAACTATCTTTATAGTTTTAAAAACTATCTTTATATATAGTATATAGCAAATTATTTATTATCAACTTTAGCAATATGCTCAATTAAAATTTTATACATTTCGTCAAGTTTCTTTTCTTGGCGATCTCTGGATCTTTCTGAATCTATTCTCTGTTCGTCAACAGCACTTTCTAATCTATTAATTTGATCTTTTACAGATGATCCGCCATTGGTTTTAAGTTCGTAAAGATAATGTTTGACAAGCCACTTGATTGCGAAGGCGATTGATGATACAATTGTAAGAATGGCTACAATTAGGGAAGCCCAGTCTTGGATTGTCATAGTAACATTATTATAAGGGGTATATTTAAAAAATGAAAACAGACATACTCAACACACTGGAGTATTCTAAGAATCTTATTATATCTCCTGACATGGATGGTTTTATGACGGCAAAATTATTAGAGCGTTTTAACGGTTCGCAAATAGTGGGGTCATACGACAAAAATATTTTATGTCTCGCCGAGAATATAGATCCGTCGGAATGTTTGTTCGTCGACTGCGATATGAATCGACAAGAGTATGTATCTCTCGGCAATCATATGCGACTCTTAGAAGATAATATGTCCGTCGAGTCGTTTAATCCGAATGTTCACTTCGGCGTTTCGACATATAGCGACAAGTTTCCTTTCGCAACCGCTTTTTTGATAAGTTTCGCAACAGAGGTCGAAACCTCACCTGCAGACCTTATACGCATGGCATTTGCTGATTCAACATTACGCAATATGGAAAAATACAGCAACAACATGCGAAACTGGTCTGATAGGATGGATCATCCTGCAGTTCGGTACATAATAGACAATTCGGACATTGCAAGAAAAGATGATGCACAAGCAAGGTTTGATTATGTTGATCAATCATTTACATCAAAACGTTATGGCAAGACACGTTACATAGATACCCTTAACAACGCCCTACAAGGCCAGGGGATGAAGTTTAAACCACTTACCAATGGTAAGAAGTACATATGCGACAAAGTTGGCATAGAAACCCTTATAAGGTATAATAGAGATATCATATCTTACGCAGAGATATTTACAGGAGAGTATTCTGTTACATACGACCAAGAAAAGGAATGGGCATGAAAAGACACGAAGTAATTGAAATTATGATTGAGACAGTAAATACTTACAATAGAAATTTAATGGCGCAGTCAAATTTGAGCGAATTAGAAATCAAAAAAGGAATTGACGGACAGTATCCAGCCTTGCAGCATATGATGGGTTTGATATATGACGATCTTGAGTCTCAAGGTGTTTTTAACTAAAATTTGAAAATTTTTATACCATGTTACGGATGAATTGGGCTATATCGTGTGATGCGCCATGATAACTACCGTGAAATTTTTTCTCTACTTGGTCTGCAATAACAAACCTTAGTTTCTGCTCAATTTGAAATAGCAAAACCGCTTGTGCTTGTTCTGGAGTTAATTTTTGTTGATCGCTATCCATTTTTACACTCACAATCTGTGCAGCATGTTTCTGAAAATAGTTTTACAGCAAGGTTAGGCTCTTCTTGCCAAAACTGATCTCTTCCCATGTTGTCTGTTACTGGGAAAGGACTTGATTCAAATTGTGGATTACTTGGCTCTGGTCTGACTTCTAGGTCCCAGGAATTTTCTAGATTATCTAATATGCCCATAAGAATATTATACCCTATTCCGTCGAAATCTGAAAAATTTTGTAAAACCCAAATAGCCTAAAATCTGAATATTTTGTCCAGATGTATGATACATACTATACAGAAAATACACACAAAAAAATAGTGCGCCCATAATGATGATGATTTAACTACGATCTAAAACCTCAAACCCTAAACCCTAATGCTTTGGCACTAGTACCATGATTTACTTTGATACTAGTACCATGCAAAACTTTTAGCATTTGCAAGGGTCTATGCGGGTCTCTTTCTCACTAAAAATGATGATACCTGTATCCCCGCAAAACTCGCAGGTGTGTGCGTATAGTGCATTCACTATGCAACCTCTTTCTCTAATAGTATTCCTAGAATTAACTCTAATTGTGGAGTAGTTAGTAATGCTTGGGCACAACCCCATGACCATGCTAAGTCCATGTCTCCATAGTGCTTCTTAGCAAGAGTGTTAATCTGTTGAGCAATCTCAAAATTAGTTTTCATTAGTTTTCTTCTTTCTCTAATAAGTATTGGTTATTTAATGGACGAGCATTGTTAGAGAACATAGCCTCTATCTTAGCCTTATCCTTTTCACGCTGGATAGCGTAGCGAGCCTGTTGCTCTGCTCTTATTCTTTCTAGTGTGCTCATTTGTTAGCACCTTTCTTTAGTAGGGTTAGGGCTTGCGCTAGGCTTTCCTTGCGCTGGGCTTCTACATAAGCCTTGTATTCATCTAGTGTCATTTATCTGACCTTTCTTTATTTAATCTCTATACCTAGTATTCTAGCACCTACCACTGACAAATTAGCCTGTTTCTCGGGCGTGTCGGGAAAGTATTTTTGTGACTTACATCACCCTCCAAGGGTAAAGGCTAGGATAAGGGCTATCCCTAAGCCTATAAAGGCTCCAATAGGGGCATAGTCTGCGTTCTCGTCTAGCCAATCGATTAGTGCTGTAAATGGGTTCATGTTAGTGACCTTTCGTTTAGTAGTTAGATTTTAACTATCTAATACTGCAAGTGTAACATAGATACCGCCAAAAGTCAAGACGACACGCCGTATAGATAATGTGATCCTCATCACACGGGCCGGCACGTTTTTGTCAAGCCGACACGCTGATAGAAATGGTCATTCTTATTTATGACCATACAAATGTGACCCTTATCACTTGTGATACACCTCACAATGTCCGTTTTGGTAGTATTTTCGACTTGCGATTTGTCAGACCCCCATGCTACACTTACAGTATAAAGAAAAACAAGGGTAAAGAAATCCCTTAAAGAAAGGTAGGTCAAAATGACTACACTAAACACACTATGCAAGTGGCATGAGCCTCTTGTTTCCGCTATCTCCGAAATTGGAGATGAGCAATTTACACTATGCATGAATTGCGAAAATAACATTGAGCGTTACTACTACGATAGTGACCCTGAGCAGTTTCCTACATGGACAGATTGGTATGTATCTAAATGAATAAAACTTTTGACACTATGCAATTTATAGATGAGCAAGGCTTATGCGCTATGGATAACATTTGCGCTTTTTGCATAACACTATTTGACGGGTGGAATAGATTTTGCCCAGCGTGTAAAGACTACAAGGGCGTTATGGCTCTCCCTGATTTTATCAACACTTATGGAAAGGAAGGACTTAAAAGATGAGTACCTTTGTTAATCTCCCCTCAGTTTGTGGGGCTACATCTGCAAGCGTAGATGTCTATGACCTAGACCTTAACCCTCATGGGGTTATCTGTTGCGATAACTGCAAGTCTATCGTGTTATGCCGTAAGGCGTGGGACTACCTATACAAGGAGGTTAAATAATGAATGTCTATGAGTTTAACGCTTTCATAAATGTAGAGGCTGAGTCCTATGATGAGGCTATTGATGTATTTCAATTCCAATTAAAGTATGGAATAAATAAAGATAATGTCTATGTCGCTGACATAAATGAATTGGAGATTGCAGAATGAAAACACTTCAAGAGAAATTAGATTTGGTATCTAAAGAATTAGAACCAATACTTTGGGATTTACTAAATGAAATTGAGGAGAAATAAATTGTTGGTAATTTTAATTGCAATGACTTCATTTGCTTTTGTAATTTGGATGCATAACGGAGCATAAATAAAAAAGGATCGCAGAAATAAAAACTCTGCGATTTTTTTGCCGGCCCCCAAAAAGTTATCCACAGGCAGATGTGCATAACTAATGTGTTTAAGGTCACACTTTTATTTCCCCTATTTACGGCGTGTCGATTTGCTTTTTTGACATTTCTTTGCTATACTTCTAGTATAACAATTAAATAATGACTAATTAAGCAATGAGCCTTAGCAAATAAATGTGACGAGTATCACAGTGAGCCTAAGCAAATAAGTGCCCAATTTGTCAGTGCCCCCTGTTATACTTACTTATACAAACAAACGAAAGGTAGTCAAAATGACTTACACTATAACACTAGAAACCTTTTCAGGTTCTACAAAAAAAATCAACCTATCCTCTAAAGGTCAGGTTGCTCAATTTATCTCAACTTATCCAACACAATTACCTGTTGGCGTATCTGTCAAGGTTGCTTGCGACTCTCTCGGAATTAGTGGCACACTTCGTGGCACTCAAACACTTACTAACTCAAACTAAGAATAGGAAAACTAACAATGGTACAAATCGAACACAATCTAAAGTTCATCACAGAATTTGACGAAACACATCCAATCGGAAAGCAAGCACTTTCTATTCCTCACTCAGATTTAATTGCTATGCTTGAGGGAATGCTAAAGGACCTTCTAGTTCCTGCACTAATTCCAGTAATTGAGGACATCAATAAAAATGGGTCCTATGCAATTCTAAAGGTGGCAGAATAAATGATGACACGCAAAGACTATGTAGAAACTGCAAGCATTCTAAATAAGTTTGCAGACACAATCGACTCACACACTTTTCAAGATTTAGTTTTTGAATTTAGCGAATGGTTTAGTGCAGACAATCCAAGATTTGATGAAAATAGATTTTGGGATGCTTGCGTTAAAGAAATGGAGTTAGTGTAATGAAAAAAGTAATAACAGTAATAACAGGAATATTTTTAGCCTTAACTTTATCTGCTTGCGGAGGAAGTTATTCAGCAATTGAAGAAATTAGCACAACTGTTGCAGATGTAACATTTGAAGGACAAGCAGAAAGAGCAGCAAAAAACTATTTGTCAATGATGCCTTTTTCAAGAAGTGGTCTTATTGAACAATTAGAATTTGAAGGCTATTCATCTTCAGAGTCTACAATTGCTGTTGACTCTCTAAATATTGACTATAACGAACAAGCATATAGAGCAGCAAAAAATTATCTTCTAATGATGCCTTTTTCTTCTTTAGAATTAGTCGAACAATTAGAATTTGAAGGATACACACAATCACAAGCAATAGCGGGAGTTAGCCGAATAGGTTAATAAAAAATCCTGAGCAAGATCTAAAACTGCTCAAAGATTTGCCGGCCCGTTTTCCACAGGTCAGACCAAGTTATCCACAGGTCATTTAAGATGTGAGTTTTATCACACCCACTGAGCGTCTCATTATTTAAGATTACTCGCTAGTAGGTTGATAATTTATGACTAATAGGCTAGACTTACATAGTAAGAAAAAATAAACAAAGAAATTTGTCAGACCCTCATGGTAGGATAGATTTATCAACAAACGAAAGGCAGACAAAATGTCAGCACTAACTTATACAATAGATAGCCTACTAGTAGGAAAACAGTATCGCTCAAAGTCTCGTGGCATTGAGGGAGAAATTAAAGAGGCAACGCCTCATGATGCATGGTATGGAAATGAATTCCAAGCCTATCGAATTCTTGTTAGACCAACCTATACAGGAAATTCTATTTCACTTAATCGTTGGAAAGATTTTTATGCGGTTGTCGCAGTAAAGGTAAAGGGGTAATAAATGAATAATTGGAATTGCCATGAATGCTATGATGAGGGTGTCCTCTTTTTTGGTAATGGTCACGAAGAATTTGACTCAGAATTTTGTGAGTGCGCTAAGGGCGTGTCGCTTGAAACTGAATACACCGAATGGTATGCTGAAAGTATCATGAACGAATTTTATAAGGAGAATGCATAATGAACGAATACCTATACTCAGTAACAGTTACCTATGACTCAGCCCCTACGCCTAAATGGGTTGGTCGCTACTCAGATGCTTTATCTGCCGTGGAAGTTTATCAAAAGTTTATTGACCACGGATTTGCTAACGAATACGCAACAGTTAATCTTTCTGAACCTTCAGGCAAGATGCACACAAAAACTTTTTACAAAACAGGAATGGTGGTAACACGATAATGGGAAGCAATTTTGCACAAGACTTAGCAGAAAACATTGACATAAGCCTTGAACAGGCTATCGGTTATCACTTACAAGGTAATCACTATCCACCAGTACCACTAAGCATGGTTAAGCCTTGCATTGAAGCGTTAGATGCGGCTCGTGAATTAGATGCAATGCGCCAGATTGAGATGCCTGAAGGCGTATTCTATAAAGGAAAGACCACTGCACCAGCATGGGCTATCATTGAGCAACACCACTTAGATGCATGGTTGCCACAAGATGAAAATGAATACTATGGTGAAGATGCAGGCTACGAACTAGGGTTAGGATTAGAATAATGTCTGATACAATGGTAAACATGGAATTGATCCACGCAGATAACTTAACACCAGACCAAGTAATGCTTGGTGATTTAATTAAAATTGACAATGACATTGTTGAAGTAATTTTTATTGAATGTGATTCAACAGGAGATAACTATGACATACAAACACAAAACGAATTTGGTGAAAAAGAATTTACTCAGTATGCTTATACTGATTTGATTCCATTGTATGTTTTTATTCAAGAAGAATAGTTAAAAGTATTTTTATGCACTTTCCCGCATAAAAATGCCGGCGTGTCGATTTGACATTTTTAACCCATTTATGCTAAGATTAGTTTATGAAGAAAAATGCAGAGGAATTAAGACGCTTAATGGAATTGCGCCGTAGCAATGCAGCCTCTGCCGTACCAAATAAAAAGAAATACGATAGAAAAAAATGTCAGTCCCTAATGGTAGAATTAAAGAAAGAAAGAGGGCCCCACTATGACTAAACTCCTACGCTCAAAAGATAGAAAGGTTGCTAACCTTGTCACACCTAACGGAAAACAAGCAAGTATTGCTAACACATTCGGACTACCCGCAGGAAAGGCTTATTCATGTCCTGGTGCAACGACTGTCTGCGAAAGTGTTTGCTACGCAGGCAAATTGGAAAAGGTCTTTCCAACAGTAAAGAAAAACCTATTGCACAATTGGTCATTGCTTAAAGACGCAGACGGTGAAACCATGGTGCGCTTACTTAATGAGATGATCACAGAATTCAAGGCTGATTGTGTAAAGCGTAAGGCACCTATGCTATTCCGTATTCACTGGGACGGCGACTTCTTTAACGATACTTATGCATATGCATGGAAAGTAGTTATTGATAAGCACCCTGATATTCAATTCTGGGTATACACTCGTGTTAAATCTGCAGCGCTTATTCTTAAGGATGTATCTAATTTATCATTGTATTTTTCTGCTGATAGTGAGAATGTTAAAACTGCCGTTGACCTAAAAATTAACAGTGGTGTACGCATGGCATACCTTGCTAAGAATTTTGCTATTGGTCAAGCGGATGTAAAAGAAATGATCGGACGACCTGCTGCTAAGTGTCCTGAGAATAATAAACAAATTCCACTAATCTCAACAAATGGAAGCGCTTGCGTTTCTTGCTCACTTTGTGTATACTCTAAGAGTGACATAATTTTTTCTGCAACTAAGAAATGAGATGATATGAGTTCAACTCAAATTATATTTTTGTTTTGGTTTTTGGTTCTTTTGTTTTTCTATCAATAAAAATTGGAAGGGCCGGCACGAAAATTTTATTTTGTCAAGTTGCAACACGCCTTTAAGATGTGATTAAGGACACACCACAAAACCTCCCCAAAATTGGTATTTCTGACATTTTTATGCTAAAATTATACTATAAGCAATTAACCCCCACAACGAAAGGCAAGACCCAATGACACTACATGGATACACTTACCAAATTGGTGATTTATTCACAACAAGCAAGACAGGCGTTACAGGTCGTATCGCAGGTTTCTCACCAATCAGTAATAAGGTTACTAGAGTTAGCCTAGTCCTAGCAAACGGCTCTCGTCGCTTGGCTATGGTCAAGACCTCTAAGTAATCTCAAAATGTGAGAAATGTCAGGTTTCGATTTGACATTTTTATCCCCAAAATGTTATACTTAGGTATAACGAAATAACAACCCCTAACAGAAAAGGAAATACAAAATGGCAGTAGCAACAGCAACTTACAAGGTAGGCGACACTTTCACAACACAGAAGTCAAAGGTCACAGGAGTAATCACAGAGATTAACCCACAGGCTAACGGAAATGTTCGTGTTAAGTTAGATGTCAATGGACAGGCTCGCTATACAACTTGGACGGCTAAGTAATCTAATTACTAATTCCTGAGCATGAATACAAACTGCTCAAACCAACCCCCTAACAGTAAAGGAACAGACCCACATGGCACGACAAAAAGCAATCTCAGTAAAGATAGCAACACCAAAAGTAATCAAGGCACTAGAGCAATCACTTGCTAAGTTAGAACTTGATTGGACATCACAAGAAGCAAACGAGGCTAAGTACGAGAAGGCTCGCAAGGCTTGGCAGAAGGAAGTTATTGACTATGCAGTAGCAAACATCAAGAAGGCAGAAAACTTCCGTACCAACTATCGTCATTGGTCAAATAACCTTAACATTGACTTTGATTTAACAGTTAGCGAAAAGGAAATGCCAAAAGAGCCTGAGAAGGACTTTGTTACACTACATCAGCACTCATACAATGAGCAGAAAGAGGAAATCTCTAACGCTATTCGTATTCTAAAGATGACAGATGAGGAAACAGTTAGCACAAGCACTTACAATGCTATTGCTCGTTATCTCTAATTTCTAGTTACCTGTTATTCTGCAACTCGCCTGAGTAACTGAAAATAACTAGACACCTGAGTAAGTGTATAAACTGCTCACCCCAACTAATTTAAGGAATAAAATGACAACAGAAACAACAGTAGAGTCTTGGAATGGATTTGCTATTACAGGATTTGTACTTAGCCTTACATTCACACCACTTGCGTTTATCTTTAGCCCGTTGGCACTTAGCCAACTAAAGAAAGACCCAAGCCAACGAGGTAAAGGTCTTGCACAGGCAGGACTAATTATTGCAACTATTCATGCAGCAATAATCTTTGTTATGCTAATGGCTTTCTCTCTATCAGTATAAATAGTATTCGCCAGGCTGATTAGGGCGATCATAGAAATACTATAGAGCCAGTTCACACCAACTGCAAGAAGTGTAACTACCTGAGTAAGTATCAAAACTGCTCCCCGCAAGGGCCCTTGACAAATGTCAGTGGCACCTAGTACAATTGGATTAACCAACTAACAGAAAGAGGCCCCCATGGACCAAACAGTCACAGGAATAGAAGAAGCAAAGCACTACATGACAAGAGAGTTTTTAGAGACTACTCTTGCACAAAACAAAGCACGTATCGATGAATTAGAAAAGCACATTGCTACAGTTACACAACGTTCATACGGCGAGGCTGCAGAGCGTAACCGTATGCGTAATGAAATGCAAGAGTGGACCTTGGAAGCGCTAGAGAATGGCACTTTTGATGAAGGCACCGCACAAGAGATTGCAGACATTTGCGGTTTTGAATTAACGAAAGAATTCGAATTAGAAGTTACAGTTCTGTATTCGGTTACCGTTAATGCACGTGATGAAGAAAGTGCACAGAATGCAATTCACGATATCGATTTCGATACTGTTCAATATGACTCAGATAATATTTCTTGGTTATCATCCAGTGTTGACAGAATAGATATTTAGTAGGGGGCTACTAATAATAAACCTGAGCATGTTTTAAAACTGCTCCTCTGTTCCCTCAAAAATTTTCCGGCACGAAAAATCTAAATTGTCAAGTCGACACACCGTGTGATTAAGATCACTTTAAGAAATGTCCGATTTGCCCATGTTTAACTATCCCGATTTGCATTTGTCACCCCTTCCGTGTATACTTAGATTAACAACAACAAAAGGAGAAAACTCATGGCACATGAACTAGAATCACAAAATGGTAAGGCTTCATTCGCATCATTTCGTGAACCTGCTTGGCATGGATTGGGTACCGTATTTACAGAAGAAAAAACAACAAGCGAAATGCTTGCTGCTGCCAATCTAAATAATTGGAATGTTCGTCTGGAAGATTTGGAAACCCCTACACATCTCACAAGCGACAAGGCGTACCAGTATGTCTTGCGTACTAACCCTACTGATAACACACAGACCGACATTCTTGGTGTCGTTGGTGAGCGTTATCATGTTATGCAGAATGAAGATTTATTCTCATTCGGTGACAACATTCTTGATGGTGGAGGTCGTTGGGAAACGGCTGGCTCAATCAAGGGTGGTCGTGTCGTATTCGGTGCATTAGCACTAGAGCGTGAAACTGTCCTAGACCCTAACGGTGTTGCAGATAAGGTAAAGACTTATTTACTTATCAACACATCACATGACGGCTCAATCGCTATTCAAGCAAGCATTACACCTGTTCGTGTTGTGTGCGCTAACACTCTTAACCTTGCACTAAACACAACTAAGAAAAAGAATGGTGTCAAGCAATCTTTCAAGATTCGCCACACTCAGACCGCTTCTGGTAAGGTTGCCGTTGCTCGTGAGACTCTTGGCATGGCTCATAAGTACATGGATTCATTTGACCTCATGGCTAAGGCTATGATTGAAAAAGAAATCACAGCGCAAGATTTCAATAACATCATTCTTGCTGCATACCCTAAGCCTGAAAAAGATTCTAAGGGTGCTTTCAAGAAATGGGAAAACAAGGTAGATGTTATTAACGACATCTATACAGGAGAGTTTAACGGCATGATTGCTGGTAATGCTTGGGGTGCTTTCAATGCACTAACTGAACGCCTTGATTGGTACCGTTCTGCTCGTGGTGGTTCTAACGAATCTATCCTTGCATCTGCAAGTGGTTTTGACCCTGCTATCAACGCAGAAAAAAATCGTTTGTTAAAGATTGTGCAAAGCACTTTGCAAATTGCATAATTAAAAAAATTCCTGAGTAAGAATTAAAACTGCTCACCATTAGGTCCGTTAGAATAGTTGGTTAGTTCGCTACCCTGTCACGGTAGAGGTCACGGGTTCAAGTCCCGTACGGATCGCAATAAATAAAATAAAAATGCCGGCAGGACAAATAGTACAAATCGGACATACAAAAATGTCAATCTTAAATTAAATTACGAAGAACTAAAAAAATCCCCAGAAATATCAAACCTAAAAATCTTTACGATACTTGACATTTATCCCCCAAACCCCTATAATTAGTATATGACCCAAACAATGAGAACGATTGACGAACTAGTCAATGAGATGTACATGGACAATGAGCAACATCTCGAATACATGGAAAATATGAACGGTGGAGATTGTGATTGTGCAATCCACACTACCTTGAATACAATAGTCAAATACTGGTGGGATGAGGAGAACTGATGTTAGGTTATGAGAGAGATGATCTAGACAATATGGTTCTTGCTATTGATTCTGCTTTAACTACCGTGAATCCTGACGATGACCCCTGGTTACACAGAAACCTAACACAAGCCTCAGACTTCCTGTCAGGACTATGGGCAGAAGGGTACTTTGACTAATGAGTAGAGAAGATATGATTGTTGTATGTGAACAGGCTATTGATGCCCTTGAAGAAGTTCGTGCTTATCTAGTTAATCAAGGAGACTAATATGTGGACTAAGTATAGTTATGTTTGTACAGACTGTGATTCTTTGATTGAGATTACTACCAATACCCTGCCAGTTATGGATCCAGGCTGTATTTGTGGTTTGGATACATTTGTTACCCGCACAGCAGTTGAGGGAGAACAAATGCCACCTGTGATGAGTATCACACCAATAGGACTTGTAAAAATCAACACCAACCCGTATAATTAATATATGGACCTAAACACATTCAAAGAATACATAAACCTACACCTCATCTCCTTGGAGCAAGACTCTGAGGCTATTGAGAAAGCAATGGATAACTATTCTAACTATGAGGACGATGAGTATCGTATGTTAGAAATTGAGGACATATCTACAAATGGGCAGATTATTGCCACTGCTCACCTTTTGTCAGTGCTAGAGGGTACAATATAAATATGGACACAACACAACTAGAACCACATCTACAACGCATGGTAGACGCAGGTCTATCAGGTACAGACATCTTGCATGGGGAACTTAAGAACCTTATGCTTATTGCTGAGCAGGAACTCACAGAGATTGCAACTGAGGAAGAAGAAGGTGGCTACTCAGACGCTATGCTATCTATGCAACGCACAGAGGCAGAGGGCAGACTAGACGCTCTTGTAGAAGTCTATGCTCTTACATACCAACTAGCATTTGCTATTAGTGAAAGGACTAAGAATGCCTAATTGTTTAGACTGTAACAACACCACACGATTTTGGTATGCAGAAACAGGACACAAACTTGGTATCTATAATGAGTCAGGGGTCATGGAAGATGTTGAAGATGACTACTGGGATGAACCAACAGACGGCATGTGTGCAGAATGTGAGTCAGTAAATATTGAAGGGGAGTTGTAATGTCAACTAACTTTATTGAACTTACCTTTGATGATTGGTGTGAGCAATACAAGCCAATCAAGAATCATATAGATACAAATGCTTCCTTTGACGGAGAGATGTTTGAGACCTATGGTGATGAGGTTGAGTTTGTTAAGACTCAGTCCCCTGAAAATATCTGGATGTACGGAGACGGTGACGACGGTGCCTCTTACCTGTGGAATGGCTGGGGATTTGTTAATAGAATAGGCTACTTTATCACTGAGGTACCCTGCCCACCTGATACGACCATTCAGGTCTTGGTCAGTCATAACTGGTACTACTGTGAGAACTGTGGTGCTGAAATGGAGGACCCTGATAATCTTATTAGAGATGCCTTTGATGAGGCAGACTTGCTAAAATGCCCCCTATGTGCTACACTTGATGAAATAACCCAAATAAAGGAGACCCAATGAAAACAGAAGTAGACAATCTAATACAAGCAGGCTGGTTTAGCGTAGACTCAGGACAAGCCATGGTAGGCGACCCATGCTACCTTGACGGCTGGAAAACAAATGAGGGCGAGGAGTGGAACCTAGAGGGCAAAGTAGGTGACTACTCATACCACGGTGCTTCAGCCACAACAATTGAAAACTCTTACGGAGAACTAGGAATAGGTACTGCCGTAGTATTTAACACAGGCTATGGTGACGGCTACTATCCTGTCTATGTTCAGATGAACGAGGACGGGCGAGTTAGCAAGGTAGTTATTGATTTCGAAGGTGAGATTAAATAATGGCAGAATTTAAAGTAGAAGTTATCTTTGAGCCAACAGGTGACTACATGACATTTAGATATGAGGCAGAGGCAGAAGATGAAGAAGCCCTGCTCAATGAAGTACTAAGCCAATTATCAATCGTATCTTTTAAGGAGAATAACTAATGGGAGCAAGGATCAACTTTGTATTTAAAGACGTTGAAGATGAGGCACACGTAGTCCTATATAGTCACTGGGGTGAGACAGAATGGCAGCGGGACCTAGCAATGGCGCTGCAGCATTCAAAGCCTAGGTGGAAAGACTATGCCTACTTTACCCGCATGATGATTAGTTATTTAATGCAAGACTCCGTGCTAGAGGAGACAGGGTTTGGCATTTATGCTATCAAGGGTACCAACTTTGATTTAGGTGAGACCACTGTAGTCATCGATATTGCTAAAGAAACTATCAATCATGTGGGCTCCACTGTGGTAGTTGACTGGGATAAATTTATGATAGCATACCTACCAAGTTTAATTGAGACAATCTAGGGATTGGGTCCTCTAGATTATCGGGTGGAAGGGGCAGGCGTGGGGCTTGCTCTTTCCCCCACTTTTTGATACAATAGATACAAGGGAGAATCATGCGTATAAGCAGACGAATCACAGAGGAAGAAAAGGTTGCCAATCGAATTGGTAACATGGTTTCAGACCTCAGAGTTGATTTAGAATTGGTGGGGGAATACCTAGCAAAATCTCAGCCCTATGTAGTGTACAATAGATTACAGGTAATAGCAGAATCAGCCAAAGAAACTAAGGAAGGTACAAATTATGCTTACAACAACATTTGAGAACAAGGCATTGATACTAGGACAGGTATGGATGCAACACAAGAGCGATAATGAAATGGCAGACTTCTTTGCATACAATGACATTGGCGTTCCACTTGCTTTCGCATTTGCCGAGGGTATTGTAAATTACACACCAACACTAGAGCAGTATGTTAATGAATCATTTGATTTATTACTAGAGGCAATAAGCATTGATGATGCAGGGTTTGAAGATTTGCAAGACCTGTGGGATGCACTAGAAGCAATCGAAGAGCACAACAGCACCAACCCTGAAAATCCTCTCTGAGGCGGGGCCGGAGACTCTTTTGTAACAAACCATCAAACCTTATATCTAAAAGACATTACGATCCAAACCAAAAAATCCCCAAACCTTAGACATTACGAACCCTTAAAACTTTCCCCCTGCTGAACTTATACCATAGTTTGTAAGGTTTGTCAAACCTTCATATCAAGGTGTATAATATATATATGAGTCCAAGACACTTTGCTAGATATGCTAAAGAAGATCCAAAAGGATATAATGCATTCACAGATTCTATGTGGAACTCTTTTGTTACTGTTACCCATAAGATTGGTTTGTCTCCTTTCTTTTCATTTACCCCCGATTTTTTGGAGGGACTAAACGCAAAGCAGATTGGCAAGCAACTTGGCACAATTTACAACAAATCAATGACTGATGATCCTATTACTGGTACCTTTGCCGATGGCGAAATCCCAGGGGATCAAGACCAAACCCCATAACAAATAACCCCTATAGAATAACAAACCATTATCTCCTGGTTTGCTTAAATAACATAAAGGTTTGTTAAAAAAAGATTACGATTATCGACAATTTCTCCCTGGTTTTGGGAGATTTTTTTATGGGGTTTTAAGGTTTGAAAGGACTTGACAAACCATTATATCTGTGATATCATCCGCTTCGGGGATACAAAGGTTTGAGGTTTGACAATATGAAGGTTTTGTGATAGGGCCTCTCTCCCGCAAAAAAGATTACGAACGCATCGTTAAAAGCGCTCCCTACTCCACTATCCTCCACAATGCTCCACTTCTAGAATGTCTAAATATATTATCAGTAAGATTAATCTGTGGATAACATGTGGATAACTATGAGATTTTTAGCCTATTGTCCTGTGGATAACTGTTCACCTTGGTGTGCTATGATAGGGTGATGTTAACAATACTTTTAATCCTAATCACATGGTATGCCACAAAGGTATACTATACAAAAACCTTCAAACTCTCAATGCCTACTGTAGATCCAAACATGGTTCATGCCAACTGTGCTAAGTGTTCTCAAACCATATACACCCATATAGACAACCTTCGTGCCCCATTCTATTGTTTGGCCTGTAAGTAATGATAGATGTCCTATGCTTTAACTGTGGGGCTATGTACCAAACCTCATATGGAAAAGACATTACGAAGCAGTGTCCAAAATGCCAGGGCAAATAAAGATTACAATACACCCTTTATAGCCTTATTGACCATACGGATCAAACCTCGTCTAGTTATCTTCGACGCATCAAATGTCTCCGTATAGCCCCCTTGTGGCATATCTGCCTTATCCAGGAAAGAACCATGCTTTTCCCTTAGTGTTCTTAGTACTAGGGTTTCTACTGTTCTCGCTTTATCCCGTTCGGAAAACCACCAATACTTAATCAATATCCAACCCTTGGTCCTATGGCTTGCAAACCTTCTACCTGAGACATCTGATATACCTATCTTAATAGCCTTATGCATTGGGCTGTATAGTATATATAGCAGGGTCATAACTCTATTATACTTGACATACCGTGGCAAATATGGGATACTTGATATATGAAATCAAATAGAGAGGCAGCGCTAACTCGTAGAGATAAAGTTAAGCCAAGAAATGTCACAATGCCAAAAGAGGCAATGAAGATAGCCGTAAGATTAGAGACAGCACGAAACTATAAAGATAAAACAAGATATAACAATATACTAAAAAAGTTGGCTGATGAGTATCCAGACTATGCAGAGTCTATAGAATCTTTATATTGGAAATAAATGTATTCAAACTGTGGCACTTATGCTGGCTATCGCAAACACCATAACCATAAGACTAAACCATGTGTTGAGTGTTTGGCTGCATCGAGTGTGTACAACAGATTACGATATGCCAATAATAATCGCCGTTCTGTGACAGCCAAGTATCGTGCTTCAAACCTTGATAAGGTCAGAGAACGAGAAAGATCTAAGAATAGGCGTCGTCGAGCAAACATTACGAACGACTATAAAGAATCCCAGGTTATATCTACATATGGGGATGTATGCTACTTATGTGGATTAGGCATTGATCTTCTGGCTCCCCGAAAATGTGGAGTCAAGGGCTGGGAGCAGGGTTTGCATATTGATCATGTTGTTCCTATTGCAAAAGGTGGCTCAGATACCTTACAGAATGTCAGACCAGCACATGCTTTATGCAATTTAAGAAAGTGGGCAAACATATGATCAACATGGAAATCCCAGATCCATTCCAAACCTTTGTAGCCAAGAAATATGCCAACGCTAAAGGCTATGTACATGACTTCTTTACTGGTGAGTGGTCTTATAGATGCCTTACCTGTAAGGAAGATCTTTTTGGTCCGTCCCGCAAAATTATGACAAAAATAAGACTATACCATACGAGAAATGAGTGCACAGGTGGATATTGATGAGTTTATGAAAGATCCTTGGAAACGCTTTAATGAGATGAGAAAGACTCCTCATGAATGTGATTACGATTATAGGATAGATTCCTCTGGAACTATGTTCTTTGAGATATGTAAACTATGTCTTGATACCAAGGGTGTTATTGAGATGAAAGCAGATGAAGGATACTAACCAATAGTGCCCGTCTAGGGCATAAGAAGGTTTATTACTTCTATTTTGCGCCGAACTTAAAAGAGTGTATGATAAAATATAGCCATGAATAAACTGGAGTCATCGTATAGCAAATTTATGGGCTACAAGATAGCCTGCACCGAATGCGACGAACTGCACCTTAAACCCAGCGACGAACCATTTGTCTGTTTTACCTGCCTATCCGATTGATGGTATAATAGTTATATGCCATACTCAATTAACAATAAGCCAGTAGGAAATGATCCCGACTCAATTAAAAGAACTGAATCATACAATAAATTTTTCAATAAATTAGGCAACTCTACAAAAAACATTATAACTATTCCTAATTTTTTAACAGAAGAAGAAATATCTTATTTGATGGAAGGGCTAGACGAGAGAGACTCTATTCGTTTTGTTTCTCAAAAAGGTCCTAATGGAGAGCCATTAACCTACATGCATAAATATAATGGTTTGCCTGATAAGTACAATATTATAGGTAGGGCTAAAAATGAAATAGAAAAAGCATACAACCTAGAAGATATCAATATATTAGAAAAAGAAGAGTTCTTGGGTGTTGTTCACTGGGAGACTGGATCTTACTTAAATGTTCATGTAGATGATCTTGGTTATGTAACAGAGAACCATTTGCCAATTATTATTTATTTAAATGATAACTATGAGGGTGGAGAAATTAAATTTGAAACGCATGATGTTTGTCTTAAGCCAAAAACTGGTGATTTGGTCATATTCCCTGGTAATGTGCACTATGCTCACGAAGTTAAAAAAGTTTTATCTGGAGATAGATATACATTACCTATTTGGTTTACGATAGTAGAAAATTAATGGATAGTACAAAAAAAAGAAAACTTTTAGATGGGTCTGAGGTAGATGATTACGATTACCCAATTGATTTAATTTTGCATACAAAGGCTCCTGCAAAATGGAAACTGATTGATCTTGAAACTGGGCAAGAGTACCTTGGTTCAGAGATATCTCATGAAACATTTGGAGAACTTCTAAGAAGCAAGGTAGCAAAAGCCAAGATAGGTTCTTGGTTTAAAACAAAGGGAAGAGTAATAAAAAATGGATAATACTAAAAAGCCTATAACCTTTCACTGGATGTGGAGAAGACATTGGCAAATAAATGATAGTATCGAGCACTTAGACCTTAATGGAATTCTCAAGATGGCCCAAGAACTAGATGGTGCTAACGTAAAATCTGTTTTACTTCCGTATGGTCCAGGAGGTATTGATTTTTCATTAGTAATAAAAGAGGCATTAGAAAAAACCAATCAACTGATAATGACAATCGCTTTACCAGCATATGGCGTAAGCCCAGATTATGCTGCGAAGATTCTTGAAACCTTAAATCGCTTTGCTCCTGGAAGAATTGGAGTAAACATGGTTGCTGGAAGATGGGGCGATGAAGGTAATGGTCATTCTGAAAAGTTAGTAATAGATCACTATATGCATGATCCATCGCTGATTGATACCCTTGAAAAAAGAGTTGCAATATCTGAAGTGTGGATGGATAAGGTAATGGCTTTAATGGAAAACCATGAGCACAAGACACACATGGCAGTTGTCGGTTCATCAGACACAACAATTGGAATAGCAAACAAGCATTGCGAATATATATATGTTGATGACAATCTGTTGGTTAGAGATCAGTTTAAAAAGATTGATCTAGATAAGGTGAAGCCAATAGTGATTATTGATCCACTTATTACCACACATCCAGACGATGAAAAGTATGTCAAGTATGATAAGAATGCTCCAGTTAGACAGCAGCATCATTTAGTAAAAGGATCACTGATCGATGTTGTTGCACAAATAAGAAATCTATCTGAAAAATTTGGTATTTATGACTTTATGATTCATACTGATCAGGAAGATATTAGTAAGTTATTAGATATGGTAAAAAACTTTAATGACATTGTGGTTCCTGAAGACAATGTCATCGGCTACTCTGACCTAACAGTAAAAACATTTAACAGGATTGGAAGCGATCCTAGCAATATTAAAGTATTTAATAACTATCTAAGCAAAGAAGAATGCGAACACATCATAGAACTTATAAAGAGTACAGAGACAAGTAATAACCGTCTTCTACAGAATGACGATGCTGGTTGGCCTGCCCTATCTTTATTGTATTATGATTCACTTACCTATTCAGAAAAGTATATACCTGGAATTCAGTCTATTTTAGAAAAAGAGTTTGGTGTAAAACTAAAGCCAAGAAATTCTCGTTTTGCTCAGTGGGTTCATAATAATAGTAAAACTATCCCAATAGATGACATGGGCCACAAAGACTCAAACCATTTAGCAGGATGGGTTTATCTAAATGATGACTATGATGGTGGAGGTTTATCTTTTATTAATCAGGGCCTATCTCTTAAGCCAAAGGCTGGCGATCTAATTCTATACCCTGGAAACCCTAACTATTGGTATCATGTTGGGCCAGCCAATGGTTCAAGGTATATCATGCCGATATGGTTTGATCTCGTCTAGTGGTATAATCATATTATGAATAAATCTAAATGCTTTTTCTGCAACAAGGATGCAACTCATTACGACATAGTTGTAAACCACTCTGAATATGTGGTTGCAGATGTTTGTTTAGATCATTTGTCTATGGGCCTTGTGTCATAGCATGAATCCAGCAAAAATAATTACCTATCCAAGATCTGGAACCCACTATCTTCAAAACCTTATACTCACATACTCTTCTAAAGAAATAACATTTAGCCACTATCAAGTTAACGAAGATAGTTTTATTATAACTATTGCAAGAGACCCTTTTGACAGTATTCAATCTCTTGTAGCAATGAGAAAGTATTACAATCCAGATACATATACTCAAGCCGACTACCTCGACTATTATGTTGACCTGTATAAATATTTAGATCAAAATGCTAATCTAGTTATTGATTACAACGATCTAATTAATTTCCCTGAAGAAACAACAAAAATGGTATGCAATCTAATTGGTTTTGAAAAAACACCATCAAAATATAATATGGACGGAGATAACAAGGAGATTGGATATTTGGTCTCTAGCAAAACAGTTAAGGAATATAATGAAGAATATTTTAAAATAGAGGACATGGCTAAATGCTATAATGAGTATCACAAACTGTTATCTAAAGCAAATAGAGTAAGGGCTTAGTAGTATGACAAAAATTACAAAAAATATTTTAAACTATTATAAAAATAATGAAAATAATTCCTTTTATTTAAACAAATATTTTACAAATACTCTTGAAATTGGTTACTACGCTCCACATGCAACAAATGTTATTCTAAATAAATCAAATGGTGATCCTTTTTTACCAACGGTGGATGAGCATAACACATACAAGATTAATAGCCTTGGTTTGCGTGGAGAAGTGGATCTTGATGCTGATGTTCTTGCCTCTGGTTGTTCTATTACTTTTGGTATTGGGATCCCAGAAGATGGAAGATGGACAAACCTTCTAAGCAATAAGATGAATAAGAGTATAATGAACTTAGGAAATCCTGGAGGATCTGTAGCAACTATCTGTAACCATATCATTCATTATTGCATGAACAACAAAATGCCTAAAGAAATTTTTTGTTTGATGCCAGATTTTTGGAGAAATATGGTTGTTGTAGACAAAGAATTTTATAAGTCAGGCGTAAAGAGAGAAAATGTTGGAACAAAAGATTTTTTAGAGTTAATGTTTTGTAATCCCAATATTAAAACAGATGAAGATATTGTTGTCATGGAGACAAAAGATAAACAAAATATAGAAGACTCACTTTCGCCACATCAACTAATTTTAAATGCTGTAAACTATATTTATATTTTAGAATCATTTTGTTTATCAAATAACATAAAACTACATTGGACAACATGGGACAGATCAAGTTCTATGGTCATGGAACAACTTGAAAAACTTGAAAATTTTAAATTAAAAAACTTTGTTCCTTTTTACCCAAAAGGTTCAGGAAATCAACTTAATTTTTTTATAAAAGAGACTTGCACTTCAAGCCACGATAACGAATTTAAAGACCATATATGTTGGCCTTCTGGATCTGATTATTCTGTTATAGACCATAAGAAACACCCAGAAATGTCTCATCCAGGAATTCATTTTCAAGAGCATGTAGCAGAGTTTTTTTATAACTTACAGAATCAAGTAGATTCCAGAAAATGAAAAAACATATACCATATTTAGTGACATTTCCAAGAAGTGGGTCTCATTATTTTGACGAACTTATTTATAAAGAAGCAGGAATTCACATCGAAAAATCTCATACTTTAAACCTACTATTTGATAAAAACAATAACAAACAAAGAAAGTTAATTACAATAGTTAGAGATCCAGTAGATAGTATCACATCCTATAGTGGATACGAACAAAGCAACGCAGGACCAAGGCCTTTGTTCGCTATCGAGATAAGAGTTAATCAAATTCTTACAGAGTACATACTTGTGCATAATTTTTTGTATGATTATGCAGACTATGTGATTGACTTTAATGATCTTGTATTATATCCAGATGCTGTAACTAAAAAAATTCTAAGTCTTTTAGAAATAGATTCAGGAGATTATGTGTTTTTTGATACATATCCAACAGAGTATTCTGAAGATTATCTTAAATCAAGCAAAACTTTACCAAACTATGACAAAAATCTTTTAGATAAATTTAATTTTGATTCATGTTATTTTTATTACAACAGGATTTTAGAGAAAAAGATTATCGTTTAGTCAATTTGACAAAAATAAGACGTTAAGGTATAATAAATATATGAACCAATTTATGCAAGACTATGCCTCCTGGGTGCTTGCCGTCATTGGCGTTACAGGAATCTTCTTTGTTGGTCGTAAGACTATTTGGGGATGGTTTGTGCTCCTATTTAACGAATGTCTTTGGATAGCATATGCCCTTTATACTGATCAATACGGGTTCATTTTCAGTGCCCTCGCATATGCAGCAGTCTATATTAAGTCATACCTGCATTGGAGAAGAGAAGAATGATTAAAAATGTTTGTTCTCTATGTAATCTAGACAAGGCATCTGAATGGTTTTGGGACGCTCATCAAACAATGAGTGATGGAAAAGTTTGGTGTGTTAATGCCAAAAGAGCCTAAGATAACTCAGATGGACTGGCGTAGCCTTGGCTACTGGCCTGTATGGAAAAATGGAAAAAAAGTTTGGGTAAAAGACGACAATAGAAATAGGCAATAACACTTATTTCAACCCTGTGATACAATTAATTATGAAGTTTTTAACAAGAGATATTTTGCCTTTTTATAAAGAGAATGAAGAAAATGATTGGTATTTAAAAAGGTTTTTTTCAAATACAAAGCAAATTGGACTTTATAAGCCAGGAAGTAATGATGTTGTTAGTTCAAAACGTATTAGTAAAGATAACTCTGTAGAAACAGTTGATGAGGTAAATACCTACGAAATAAATTCTATTGGTTTAAGAGGAGAAATTGATGAAAATTCAGAGATACTTGCATCTGGTTGCTCTATAACCTTTGGTCTTGGTGTTCCAGAATCTGGTAGGTGGACAAACCTTTTAAGCAAAAAGATTAACAAAAGTGTTACGAACTTGGGCAATCCTGGAGACTCAGTAGAAAATATTTGCATGAACATAATCCAGTACTGCTTAAACACTAAAATGCCAAAAGAAATTTTTTGCTTTTTCCCAGATTTTTTTAGAAGCGTGGTCATAGTAGACAAAGAATTTTATAAGTCAAGAGTCAACAGAGGCAGTATGGGAACAAAAGATAACTTAGAACAAGTTTTTTGCAACCCAAAAATAATTCAAGACAAGAGATCATTTTTTATGGAAATACAAGATCAAAAATATATAGAGGACTCAACTTCCCCACATCAACTCGTTGTGGACTCTATTAGGTTTATTTATGTTTTAGAATCATTTTGTTTGTCAAATAATATAAAACTACACTGGACAACTTGGAACATACCATCTAGTTATATTTTAGAAGAATTAAGTAAAATAAAAGATTTTAAATTAAAAAATTTTACATCTTTTTATCCTCCTGATTCAGAATATGAGGGCTTGGGCGCACTTATACTAGAGAATTGTAATCCAGATACTCACGAACACGAGTTTAAAGATCACCCATCTTGGAATGTGGGATCTGACTATGCTTTTATAGATGGTAAAAAAACATTTAAAAATTCTCATCCAGGAATACATGTTCAAGAACATGTTTCAGATTTTTTTTACAATTTATATAAGGGACACAATGAAAACAATTAAGATTCAAAAGACTAAGATTTTTCCATTAAGATGGATAGGAAATTTTTGTGGGGAATATGCTGGCAATCACCTTATTAAGGCTATTGATTTAGATGAGCAACTAGATAGTAACTTATCATTTCGTTATAAATACCACGCAAAAATGTGGGTGATTCTCAATAAACCCTATGAGCGTTGGGGCACTTATTACATTGTAGATCTTGACAAATAGCCCTGTATGGTGTATAATTAAGTTATGAGTATATATGACTTGTCATTTATTGACAATAAGGGTAATGAAATAAAACTGGAAAGTTTTAAAGGTAAAGACATGTTAATAGTTAACACGGCAAGCCATTGTGGATACACAGCACAGTATCAAGACCTGCAAAAAATTCAAAGTGATTCTATTGTTGTAATTGGATTTCCATGTAATCAGTTTGGTAACCAAGAGCCAGGAACAACAGAAGAAATTGAATCATTCTGTACAAACATTTATGGTATAACCTTTCCTATATCACAGAAGATAGAGGTTAATGGACCAAGTGCTCACCCAATCTACAAGAAACTAAAAGAAATTGCTACAGGTGGAAAAGATATTGGTTGGAACTTTGAGAAGTTCTGGGTATCTGCTGATGGATCAATTACTCATTATCCTAGTTCTCATCAAGTATTCGATATTATTAAATAGTATTTGACAGCAAGTTCCTATTAGGGTATACTTATTATATGAGTATAGACGAAATGACATTACGAGAAGAGATTGCAAGGGCTATTGAGGCTCTTCCAATTGAGGACTCTGTCACCAATGCCCTGGGTATGCGTATCCTTGCAGCAAAGGTTGCAAGAGGAAAAGATAATTATATGACCACCATGTTTGAAAGACAGGAGGATTTTGAATGATTAGTATATTCTTTTTGCTTCCAGCATTTGTTATAGGGTACGTAGCATGCTATGTTGTCATGACATATAAAGTTAATCAAGACTAGGATGAAGCCTTCTGCATACATCTTTGACGTAGACGGAACTCTTGCTAATGTAGATCCTTACCTACACTATGTTCGTGGCTCTAATAGGGATTACAATGCCTTTCATGAGGCTTCTATAGATGCCCTTCCAAATATAGAGGTTGTTCAGATGCTAAATAATGCTGTTTCTGATCAGCATGCCATCTTGATTGTTACATCTCGTAAAGAAAAATATCGTGGATTAACATCTATGTGGCTTGCAAAGAATAATATCAGGTCTCATGCTTTATTTATGAGGGCAGACGATGATAGCAGACCAGACTATGAAGCAAAAAAGGATATGCTTGATAAGATTAATATACTATGGGATGTTGTACATGCAGTAGATGACAACCCAAATGTAATTAAGTTATGGGAAGATCATGGAATCCTTACAACAAAAATTGGAACATGGGATGGAAACAAATCTTGACACACATATCTCAATATGGTATGATTAGTTTATGAGCAAACGAGTTAAGAAGATTTACAAGTGCGTTGAGTGTGAGACTATGATTACTATTGTAACAAAGGTTCACGAACTACCAGAATCAATCATTTGTCCTTGTGACAAAGTAGCAGAAAGCCAGTGATATAATGAAAAAGTCAAACAATAAAGTATCTCAGCACAAGATCAAAAGAGCAGTCAAGAATAAGAAACGAATACAGGCCAAGCCATACTTATCGAAGTTTGAGCAGCAACAAAACAGGATCAGAGAAGAAATCGTTCTTGGATCTTTACGCTCAGTCCCTAACTAGAACTGGAGATATCGTGGTAGATCAAGAAGAAGTAAATAAGATATCAAAAGAACTAAAACGTTATATTATTAAACAACATATGAAAACATATTATCATACCACTATTGGAATTTTATGTTTTCTTCTTGGAACATTCTTTGGGTTACTAATTAAATAAGGACTAGCACCAGTAGCCAAGTTGGTTAAGGCACCGAACTCATAATTCGGCTATCGTAGGTTCAAGTCCTACCTGGTGTACTACACATCTGTAACTCAGTTGGTTAGAGTACCTGCCTTATATGCAGAGAGCCGAAGGTTCAAGTCCTTCCAGATGTACAAGGCGAGTGTTGCATAATGGTAGTGCACCATCCTTCCAAGTTGGTAGTGCCAGTTCGATTCTGGTCACTCGCTCCACACCTCTGTAGTTCAGTGGACAGAACGATGGACTTCTAAGCCATGCGTCGCAAGTTCGATTCTTGCCAGGGGTACTTTACTTTTTAGGATGCTTTGGTTCGTATGGCGCAATCTTAGACTTAACTCGACCATCTTTGTATAGTCTAACAATCCATCCATCTTTAATCTGAATAGGATTAAACGCTGCTGCTTTTTTCTTTGGCATTACTTTACCAACTTAAATGGAGAATCTGACCAATTATCTGACTTAGCAACTGGTATACAGTTTGGTACTGGCTTCCCATCAGCACCTGGCTTCATTCCTCTTTGAACATATCCATCCCAGCAAGGTGCAGCCTTTCCCATTTGTGCTTCATACATTGCCATAGCAACTTCTGAATCTTCTGGCTCAACCATAAGTGGTGGGATCTGAACATACATTGACATTGCACATGCCGTATATAGCCTTGTTGCTTCCCACATTCCACCTTCTTCTTGTTCAAATAATTGAATCATTACTGCAGGATTTTCTGCCGATGCTTCCATGTAGTACTCTGTACCAGGGTTTCCAAGGGAACCTTCATACATGACATGAACAACCTGCCCTATATGGGTATCTCCTTCCCCACCATGTGAGGTCATTGCGAAATCGCCTTCTTTTAGCATATAACTATTATAGCATGCCTTAAAACTATCACTGAAGGATATCTGGATCGTCAGAAAAGGCTATGCTTGCTGAATGCCTTGGACACATTGACTCAACGCTATGGACTACACCCTTTGGGATATACGCTGCATCTCCTTCACTTAACAATACTTCATAGTTTAACTCTTGATTGTCATGAAAAACCTTCCATAGACTTTGTCCACTACCCTGAATAAATAATCTGTCTTGTTGGTCTGAGTGAACTGCTGGATCCCAAAACTCAGTACCCCATCCATCTACACCATTATCATGTATTGTAAGTTCTTGCGGAGTCTTTTTAGGGTTGTCTGTATTAAATTTTGAAAAAAGGCTAGATAGATTATTGTCTGTCATTGCATTATTGTTTCTGTTTATAAAATGAATAATCATCATTGAAAAAAGTACATGCCCCTTATGAGATAAAGAAATATCTGAGACTGCTTTTTTGTAATACTCCAAAACCCTTGCATCATTTTCAATAACCATCGTGCCAAAGGAGTTGTAGACTATTGTTTCAGTTTCTTTTGCACGATCATAAAAATCGTCTATATCTTTCCAAGAAGGAAAATCTTTGTAGAAATTTTTTACAACATGCAGCCTTCTTTCTTTTGTGGCTGATATTAGGTCTTCTTTTGTCATTAAGGTCATATAAAATTATAGCACATAACTAGCCAGTTAATCGGTTGTGAGTTCTTATCCTATGACAGTTAGCGCAAACCACCTCACACTTTTCTATCTCTTTTTTGATAGCCTTCCAGGAAAACCCATCGTGGATCATTCTTGATATGTTGTACTTTTTGTCTCTTATGTGATCAAAATCTAAGATAATGTGATTACTTATACCACAGTCTACGCAGCCAGAATCTTCTTTTATCTTAGCAAGCATCTTCTTATACTGCTGCTTATTATAATGGTCTAACTCTTTGTCAGTCATTGATATTATTATACCGCCAAATATTAAGCCCCACACAGGCAATTCACCTGACTTGCGCCACGGTCTCTATCCAATGGGTAACTAATCCATCACTAAGGTCCTGTGTGGGGACATTTATATTGTACTACTTGATTTTGATTATCTTAGGCTTCTTTTCTTCAGGAACAATGCGTACTACATGAACATGTAGCATGCCATCCTTAAGTTCTGCAGAAGTTACTTCCATATATTCTCCCAGTGCAAAAGATCTTATGAACTTTCTTCCTGC
>Ga0209770_10000301_pt1 | contig 27774 bp, 24 predicted proteins | sample LauGreSu1BDMLBDD_2_FD_187572 | JGI IMG/M metagenome (GOLD analysis project Ga0209770, IMG submission 187572) | Freshwater lake microbial communities from Lake Michigan, USA - Su13.BD.MLB.DD (SPAdes) (version 2) | ecosystem: Environmental > Aquatic > Freshwater > Lake | place: Lake Michigan, USA...
CCGCGCTCCGCATCGATGCGGGCGAGCTCCGCCGTGCAGCCGTCGCGCGCGGCCAGCACGCGCTTCTGCGCCTTCGCCTCCGCCTGCCGCAGGCGCCGATCGAGCTGACGGGGGACATCGGCGATCGGTCCGTCGAGGTTCGCGTGCGCCTCGGCCTCCGCGGCGGCCTCGCGTTCCCGAAGCACCTTCAGCTGCCGCTTCCGGCGCTCGTGCTCCAGCTCGACGACTCGGTCACGCGTCGCACGGCAGCTCGCGATGGCGCTCTGGAACGGATGCCAGGTCCGGCGGAGCGACCGCCGCACGAAGAAGTGCATCGCGCCAAGCACCGAGATCACCACGAAACCCGCGATCGCGGCCGCGAGCCCCGCCGCCTCGATCCACACTCCGCCCCGGTACAAGGTCGTCGACCCGCCGATCACCGCGGCACCGACGATGACCGCGCCGCCGAGCGCGTAGGGCGCGGCGCCGGAGAGCATCCGCATCGACCGTCCGCGCACGATGACATCGTGCGCCGCGCGCGCCTGCTCGAGATGCGCGAGCAGGTCGCCCTCGCGCACCTCCGCGTCGTCGGCCAGCGGGGGAAAGGTGTACTTCGGCGGCCGGACGCTCGAGCTCCGCACGAAGTCCCTGGCCGACTCGTCGAGGCGGTCGATCTCCTCGGTCAGCTTTCGGATCTTCTCGTCAAACTCCCGCGCGCGAACGCGCTCGATGTCCTCGCCGGCCTCCCGGGCCGCCTCGGCGATCAGCACCGCGTCCTCGAGCTTGCCACGCAGCCGCGCGAGCTCGTCGCGGTGGAACCGCTGGATGCGCTCCTGCTCGGTCTCGTACTCGAGCTCCGACGCCGACGCGAGCGCGTCGCGCTGCTCGGCCGCAGCCCGCGACTCCGCGGCATGCTGCTTCTCCGCCTTCGCGAGCGCGTCGAGCCGCTCGGCCTCGATGCGCTGGAGCTCCTTCTGGTGGCGCGCCTCGACCTGCGCGCGCCGGGCCGGCGTCGACTTCGCCAAGAGCGCGAGCCGCGTCTCGCGCTCGCGCATCGCGTCGCACAGCGCTCCGACGGTCCGCTCGACGCCCGCGGCGGGCGAGCCGCCCCCGCGCGCCGCAAGGAGCGCGGGGAGGTCGTCGTTCGAGATTCCGGTCGATGCTGCGGGCGCGGTCACGGGCGCGGAGCGTACCACCGGCGGCTACCGCTGCGCGACGGTGCGTGCCGCGATCGCCTCGGCCGATCGGTACGGCGAGAGCATCGCTCCGGCCTCGCTGCCTGACTCGGGATGAACGGGGAGCCGCACCACGCTCTCGGGCAGGATGAGGTCCTGGACCGGCGTGCCGCCCTCGATCGCGCGGCCGTCGCGCCGGCGCAGCGTCGCCGGCGCGTTCGCGGCGGAGTGCCGCGCAAGCTCCTCGAGCAGCGCCTTCTGCTTCGCCTCGCCGAGCGCCTTCCAGTCGGCGCGCCCGCGGCACTTCGGGAATCCACTGCAGCCGAGCCACGGACCGCGCTTGCCCTCGCGGACATTGCACGGCTTGCCGCACTTCGTGCAGACGACCTCCGGATCCTGCAGCGGCGGCGCGCTCGGCAGCACGACCTTGTCCTTCTTGTCGAGCCGGACCACGAACTTCACCGTCGGGTAGTTCACGCTCGAGATGTACTTGCCGAACTTGCCGCTGCGGAGCACCATCGCGGAGCCGTCGACCGGGCACACCATGTCGAGCGCCACATCGCTCACCGGCTCGCCCTCCTCGTTCAGCCGCGACGCGAAGTCGCAGTCCGGATAGCCCGAGCACGACAGGAACCACCGGCCGCCGCCGAGTCGCTCCTTCGTGCGCTTCCCGCACTTCGGACAGGCGTACTTCGACCAGCGGAAGAGCGGGACCTCCCGCATCCGCTTGAAGCAGTCCTCGAGGACGGCGCCCTCGAGCATGCCCTTGATCTCCCTCAGGATTGCGCGCCAGTCCTCCTCGTTCGCCTCGACCTTGTCGAGGCGCGCCTCCATGCTCCGGGTGTACTCGTAGTCGAAGAGGAGCGGGAAGCCCGCGACGAGCATCGAGACGACGGCCTCGCCGAGCGGCGTGGCGTAGAACCGCCGCGACTTCTGCTCGACATAGCCGCGCGCCTCGATCGTGTTCACGATCGACGCGTAGGTGCTCGGGCGGCCAATGCCGCGCGACTCGAGTTCCTTGACGAGCGAAGCCTCGGAGAACCGCGCCGGCGGCGAACTGAACCGCTGCAGCGCATCGAGCGAGACGCCAGCGAGCTCCTGGCTCTCTGCCAGCGCCGGGAAGGTGGCCTCCTCGTCGTCCTCGGCGATGTCCTCGATCAGCTTGAGGTAGCCGTCGAACACGATCACGCTGCCCGAGGAACGCACCACCGCGCCGGTCTTCCGGTCGCTGCGCTCGAGGCGAACGGTCGTGAGGTCGTAGACCTTCGAAGCCATCTGGCACGCGACGAAGCGCCGCCAGATGAGTTCGTACAGCCGGTACTGCTCCTCGCTGAGCGCGCCGCGCACCGCACGGGGCAAGAGCGAAGGATTCGTCGGGCGGATCGCCTCGTGCGCCTCCTGCGCATCCTTCCCGGAGGCGTAGAAATGCGCCTTCTCGGGCAGGTAGCGCTCGCCGTACTCGCGCTGGATCAGGTCCCGGGCGGCATGCATCGCCTCGCCGGCGATGTGCGTCGAGTCTGTTCGCATGTAGGTGATGAGGCCTACGCGATCGCCTCCGATGTCCACGCCTTCGTACAGCTGCTGCGCGATGCGCATCGTGCGGTCGGTCGAGAACCCGAGTTCGCTCGACGCGGCCATCTGCATGGTCGAGGTCTTGAACGGAGGCATCGGCCGACGCGACTTCCGTTCGGTCTGCACGCTCGCCACGCGGTAGGTCGTGGCCGGATCGATCGTGCCCGAGACGGTTCGAACGAAGCGCGCCGCGCCCTTGCCCTTCGGGTCCTCGCGCGTCTCGATCTTCACGGCGCCAAGGCCGGCCGCCTCGACCGCCGCCTTCACCTGCGCCGAGAGATCGCGCGGTTCTCCCGCGCTTGCTTCGGCCGAGAGCTTGAACTCCTTGCCTCCGACTTCGACGAGCCGTGCCTCAAGGGTCCCGTTCCGCGAGAGGAAGGCGAGGCGCTCCTTCTGGCTCGGCGCGAGTCCCTTCTCGTTGCGCTGCGCGAGGAATTCCGCGATGGCCTTGCCGACCGCGCTGCGCTTTGCCATGTCCGGCGTGAGCCGCACGAGCACTTCCCACGACTCCTCGGGAATGAACTCGCGGATCTCCTCCTCGCGCTCGACGACCAGCCGCGCCGCGACGGTCTGCACGCGCCCCGCGCTGAGGCCGCCCTGGCGCATGATCCGCCAGAGCAGCGGCGAGATGCCGTAGCCCACGATGCGGTCGAGGATGCGGCGGGAGTTCTGCGCGTTGACCCGCGACATGTTGATGGCGCGCGGATGCTCGAACGCGTCGCGAATCGCCGACTTCGTGATGGCGTTGAAGACCACCCGCTTGGCCTTCGACGGATCGACATCGAGTACCTCCGCGATGTGCCACGAGATCGCCTCGCCCTCGCGGTCAAGGTCGGTCGCGAACCACACATCTCTCGCGGCCTTCTTGAGGCGCCGGAGCTTCGCGACCAGATCGCGCCGGTCTGCCGTGACGACATAGGTCGTGTCGAAGGTCTGCATGTCGACGCCGGGAATGTCCATCGGCTTCGGCTCCGCGGGCTTCTTCTCGCCCTTCTTCGCCGGGGCACGCTTCGCCTTCGGTGCGCCGTCGGCCGTCGCCGCGCGCTCGGCCCTCTCGGGCAGGTCGCGGATGTGGCCCTTGCTCGCCTCGACGACGAAGCTGCCGAGGTCGCGCAGGTACTTCTCGATGGTCTTGGCCTTCGCCGGGCTCTCGACGATCACCAGCGCGGACCCGTCCGCCATGACGGCGCCGGGGCCGTCCTCGCCAGTCGCAGCGCCTGCGCCGGTCCGGGTTCCCTGCGATGCGCGTGCGCGCGGTTCGGCGCCTCGCGGAGCCCGTCGTGTCGTCGTCTTCTTTGCGGCCATGTGGTTCTTCCGTCTCGCGTCTCGCGGTCTCTTCCCCGGAGCGCCGTTCCATCGGCGACCATGCCCCTCGAAGGTGAGCGGCACGGGGAAATAAAGGAGAGCCCCCTCCCGAGTCAAGCGCTGCGGGGCGAGTTTCGCGATTCCCGGGCGTGGCTTCAGCGCCGCTTGCACGCGCGCGGATCCGCGTGTACACGCGCACGCACGCGGGCACACGCGCGCACTCACGCGAGCGCGAGTGCGGCCATGCACGCGTCCGCGAGTTGCGTCGCGCTCGTCGCGTCCTCGCAGTCGAGTGCGATTCCGGGCCGAAGCGCGCGGAAGCGCTTGAGCCAGGTGCGCTGCTGCTTGGCGAGCCGGCGCGAGCGGATCTTCGTCGCCTCGGCGGCGTCCTCGAGGTCCTTCGGCCTCGGCGGGCGCGCGCCGTCGCCGATCGCCGCGACAAGCTCCTCGTATCCGCACGCCGCACGCGCCTGCGCGCAGAGCCCGCCCTCCGCGACAAGCCGGGCCACCTCGGCGACGAACCCCGCCTCGAACATCCGACGGACGCGCGCATTGATGCGCCGGTTGATCGCCTCGACCGGCCAGTCGAGGATCACGGTGAACAAGTCGTCGCGACGGGGACGCACGCCCGCGTCGGCCCACGCCGTGCGTCGCTCGCTCGCCGCCGAGCCCGTCGCATGCGCGATCTCGAGCGCGCGGATGATCCGCCGACGGTCGTTCGCATGCAGCCGCGCCGCCGCCACGGGGTCGCTCGCCGCGAGCCGGGCGTGCAGCGCGGCGCTCTCCTCGGACTCCAGGCTCGCGCGGAACGCCGCGTCGGCCGCGGGCGCCTCGTCGAGCCCCTCGAGGAACGCCCGGATGTAGAGGTTCGTGCCTCCGACGACGATCGCGGTCCGGCCGCGCTGCTCGATGTCGGCGATGGCCTCGTCCGCCGCGCGCAGCCAGCGCGCGACCGTGAAGCCCTCCTCGCGCGCGTCCACGAGGTCGATGCCGTGGTGGGGGATCTCCGCGCGCTCGGCCGGTGTCGGCTTCGCGGTCCCGATGTCCATGCCGCGGTACACCTGCATCGAGTCGGCGGAGACGATCTCGCCGTCGAGCCTTCGGGCGAGCTCCATGGCCAGGTCGCTCTTGCCGCCTGCCGTCGGTCCGAGGATGACGATCACGCGTCGTCGCGCGGGCGCTGGCCCCGGCGAGGATGGTCCGGGCGCATCAGGCATCGTCGATCGCATCGAGGCACACGAGGTGCTTTCCCTCGAGGACCTCGAGGCTCGCGCCTCCGCCGGTCGAGACATGCGAGAGCCGCTCGGCGAGGCCGAATTCCTCGACCGCCGCCGCGGTGTCTCCGCCGCCCGCGATCGTCGTCGCGCCGGCCTCGGTCGCGGCGACGACCGCATCCGCGACCGCTCGGGTCCCCGCGTCGAACGGCGGCATCTCGAACACGCCCATCGGTCCGTTCCACACCACCGTGCGCGACGAGCGGATCGCGGCCGCAAAGGCCGCGCGCGAATCCGGTCCGATGTCGAGACCCATCCAGCCTTCGGGGATCGCTCCGGACGCCGTCATCGTCTCCGTGCCGGCCTTGAACTCACGGCCGCAGGCGTGGTCGCTCGGCAGCAGGATCTCGCAGCCGCGCGCCTTCGCCTTCGCGAGGATCTCGCGCGCGAGCTCGACACGGTCCGTCTCGACGAGGCTGTTCCCGGTCGACACGCCCTGCGCGCGGAGGAAGGTGTACGCCATGGCGCCGCCGATCACCAGCCGGTCGACCTTCGCCATCAGGTTCTCGATCGCGAGGATCTTGTCCGACACCTTCGCACCGCCGAGGATCGCAAGAAACGGCCGCTGCGCCGACGCGATGCGGCCGATCAGGTACTCGAGCTCCGCCGCGAGAAGGAAGCCGCTCGCGCACGGCTTGCCCTGGGCGCGCATGGCCATCGGCAGCGCGTACATCGAGGCATCCGCGCGGTGGCTCGTGCCGAACGCGTCGTTCACATAGAGATCGGCGAGGTCCGCAAGCCGGGCCGCGAACGCAGCGTCTCCCTTCTTCTCGCCCTTCGCAAACCGCAGGTTCTCGAGAAGCACGATGCCGCGCTCGGGCATCGAAGCCACCGCCGCGCGCGCCGCGTCGTCCGAGCAATCCTGGGAGGGAAACCCCACCCCGTGCGGCGCCTCCGCCCCGAGCAGCTCCGCGAGCCGTCTCGCGACCGGTGCGAGCGAATACTCCGCCTCGAACCCCTTGCCCTCGGGCCGGCCGAGATGGCTCGCGAGCACCGCCCGCCCGCCTCGGGAGATCACCGACCGGATGGTGGGGAGGCTCGCTCGGATCCGCCGATCGTCCGAGATCACGCCGCCGTCCATGGGCACGTTGAAGTCCACCCGGATGAACACACGCCTTCCCGCAACCGGAACCGAATCGATTCGCTTCTTCAACATGGGCGGCACTATATGGACCGCCGCCGGCCCCGTCGGCGCCGTTCTTTCACCGCAGACCTTCGTCCGGCCCGCCCGGGCTGCTATCCTCCGGCCTCCGGGTCCGCCCTCATCCTCACACTCTGCAGGAACGCCTCCATGAGCATGTTCGATCTCCGCGCAATCCTCGCTCCCGCCGTGGTCGCCGTTGCCGCGATGACCGCTTCCGTCTCGGCGCAGTCCGAGCTCAAGGTGGGTTCGCGCGCGCCAGCCCTCACCATCGCGCACTGGGCGCAGGGCGAGGAAGTCAAGCTTGACGGCGCCGGCAAGACCTATGTCGTCGAGTTCTGGGCGACCTGGTGCGCCCCGTGCAAGAAGGCCATTCCGCACATCAACGAGCTCTACCAGCGCTACTCGAGCCGCGGCCTCGTGGTGGTCGGCGTCAGCGACGAGCCCCTCGAGACCGTCAAGCCGTTCCTCGGCAAGATGGGCGCGAGCATGACCTACCCGGTCGCCTGCGACAACGAGCGCAAGACCTCGACCGACTGGCTGCAGGCCGCCGGCCAGAGCGGCATCCCGTGCGCGTTCATCGTGCGCGACGACCGGATCCTCTGGATCGGCAACCCCCTCGACGAGCGCTTCGATGCGGTCCTCACCTCCGCGATCGCCGGCCGCTACAACCCCGAGCTCACCCGCCGCGCGAAGCCGACGCTCGACGCCGCGAACGCCGCGGTCCGCGTGAAGAACTACAAGGACGCGCTGAAGCACTTCGACGCGGTCCTTGCGATCGACCGAGAGTTCTTCGGCGATGTCGCCGTCCGCAAGTACCGCACGCTGCTCGTCGATGCGAACGACCCGGCCGGCGCGCGCGCGTGGGGCGAGCAGATGGTCATGCTCTACCGCCGCGACGCGAACACTCTCGGCGAGCTCGCGCTCGCGATCGCCAAGGACGACTCGATCAAGGACCGCGACTACGAACTCGCCATCCAGGCCGCGGACGCGGCCGGCGCCGCGGCGCCGAAGTCGGATCCGGCGACCCTCGCGCTCCGCGCCGAGGTGCTCGCCTGCGCGGGCAAGTACAGCGAGGCGAAGGACCTCCAGTACGAGGCGTGGATGTCGGCGGGCAGCGGCGAGAAGGCCGACTACAAGCGCATCCTCGACAACTACTCGAAGCAGGCCTCGAAGTCGAAGGCAGGCTCGTGACCGGCGCCGTGTCCGAGGCCGGCCACGCGAACGATCCCACGACGGCGTCCCCCGGATTCGGGGGGCGCCGTTCTTCGTCACGGCTCCCGTCCGGCCTCTTGGTCGCGCCGTCGATCCTCTCCGCGGACTTCGCCCGCCTCGGCGAGGAGTGCCGCGCCTCGCTCGCCGCCGGAGGCGACCTGCTCCATGTCGATGTCATGGACGGTCATTTCGTCCCGAATCTCTCCATGGGTCCCGCGGTGTGCGCCAGCGTGCACGCCGCCGTCCCCGAGGCGTGCCTCGATGTCCACCTGATGGTCACCGATCCCGCCGCGTACATCGAGCCCTTCGCGAAGGCAGGCGCCTCGCACATCACCTTCCACATCGAGGTCGTGCGCGATCCGCGCCCGCTCATCGCGCGCATCCACGCGCTCGGGATGTCGGCCGGACTTGCGATCAATCCCGATACGCCGGCCGAGTCGATCGAGCCGTTCCTCGCCGAGATCGAGCTCGCGCTCGTGATGAGCGTCCATCCGGGCTTCTCCGGCCAGAGGTTCATCGACCGCGTGCTTTCCAAGACCCGGCGGCTCCGGGACTCGGGACCAGCCTCGCTGCGCGTGCAGATGGACGGAGGCGTCGCGCCCGAGACCGCACTGGCCGTGCGCGCCCACGGCTGCGATGTGATCGTCGCGGCCAGCGCCATCTTCGGCCGGTCGGACTACGCCGCCGCGATCCGTGCGCTTCGCGGCGAGGGCGGTTTCCGCTAGGATTCCCTCGTGGCTGAATCGACCTGGACCCAGACCGACCTCGCACAGACCCCCAAGAAGGGCGTGCCCGAAGGCCTTTGGATGCAGTGCCCCTCCTGCGAGGAGTCGCTGTTCAAGAAGGCCGTCGAGTCGAACCTGTGGGTGTGCCCGAAGTGCCAGCACCACATGCGCGTCGGCGCGCGTACCCGCGTCGAGCAGATGCTCGACGCGGGCACCTTCGAGCCCTTCGACGACGGGCTCGTCGCGATCGACCCGCTCGGATTCGTCGACCAGCGCCCGTACACCCAGCGACTCGCCGATGCCCGACGCAAGACCGGCGAGCGGGATGCGCTCCTGTCCGGATTCGGGTTCGTGAAGGGCCGCCGCGTCGTCGTGGCGGTGATGGACTTCACCTTCCTCGGCGGATCGATGGGCTCGGTCGTCGGCGAGAAGATCACGCGCGCGATCGAGCGCGGCATCGACCACGACCTGCCCGTCGTCACCGTCAGCTGCTCCGGCGGCGCTCGCATGCACGAGTCCGGCTTCTCGCTCATGCAGATGGCGAAGACAAGTGCGGCGCTCGCGCGGCTCGACGAGGCGGGGGGGCTCTTCATCTCGGTCCTCGCCGATCCGACCACCGGCGGCGTGACCGCGAGCTTCGCGATGCTCGGCGATGTGATCTTCGCCGAGCCGAAGGCGCTCATCGGCTTCGCGGGTCCGCGCGTCATCAAGCAGACGATCCGCCAGGATCTCCCCGAGGGATTCCAGACATCCGAGTTCCTGCTCGAGTCGGGATTCGTCGACCGGATCGTGCACCGCAAGGACCTTCGGTCCGAGATCGGCCGCGTGATCGACTATGCCGGCCGCTGAATCCGCGCGCGGCGCGCGCCTCTCGGCGGCGTTCGGCGCGCTCTCGGCGCTCGCGTTCGGACTTTCCTTCCCGCTCTCGGAAGGCTTCGTCGCAGGCTGGCCGCTTGCCTTCGTCTGGCCGGCGCTCCTCGCTCTTGCGGCCCGCAGCGCGCCACGCCCGATCTCGCTCCTCTGGACTGTCGGCGTCCCCTTCTTCGTCGCGTTCCTCGCCCACGAGTGGTGGATGCGGCACATCACCGAGCTCGGCATGCCGGTGCTCGTCCTCTACCTCACGGCGTGGACGGTCGCGCTTGCGATGGCGACGAGGCGACTGGGTGAGCGATTGCCGCTCGCGCTGGCGGTGCCGATCGCCCTCGTCTCGGTCGAGTACCTGCGCGGATCGCTTGTCTGCAGCGGGTACGCGTGGTTCTTCACCGCGCATCCGCTCGTCGAGTGGACCGATGTCGCGCAGATCGCCGCGCTCGGCGGCGGCTGGCTGCTCACCGCCTTGGCGGGATTCGTGGCGGGTGCCACCGTCGATGCGGCGGTCGGACGCGGCCCCCGCCGCATCGCATGGCCTGCCGCGGCGGCCGTCGCGGTCGCTGCAGCAATCGGGTTCGGCCGCGCCGAGCTCGCCGGGCGCAGCGGGGCGGACCCCGCCGCCACGGCACGGATCCTCGTCGTCCAGACGAATCTGCCGATGTCGAACAAGCTCGCGTGGCCGCCAGAAGCCCAGGAACGCGACTTCCTCGCGTTCGCGCGTCTCACCCTCGATGGCGCGGCGGGCGCGGGTGGTCCGGTGGACCTCGCCGTGTGGCCGGAGACGATGCTGCCCGGGCTCGGCCTTGAGCCGGAGAGCCTGCGGGTGCTCGAAGAGGGGCGCTACTACCCCGGACGCCGCTACGACGACGCGATGCGCGACCTTGCACGCCGAATCGGGGCACCGGTCGTCGTCGGGTCCATCGCCTATCTCGGACTTCGCGTGGACGGCAACCGGTTCGCGTGGGATCGCCAGTTCAACAGCGCGTATCTCGTCGGCCCGGACGGCGTCGCCGGCCGCACCGACAAGATCTACCTGACGCCGTTCGGCGAGATGATGCCGATCATCTCGAACTGGGACTGGCTCGAGGCGCAGCTGCTCGCGCTCGGCGCCGAGGGGATGACATTCGACCTCGACAGCGCGCCGGCGGCTGCATCGCTCAAGGTGCCGGGGCGGGCGGGCGGTCTCGCCGTCGCGGTCCCGATCTGCTTCGAGATCACCCAGCCATGGGCTGCCAGGCGCATCGTGTTCCCCGACGGCCGGCGCGCCGCGGGCGTCGCCGTCAACCTCTCGAACGATGGCTGGTTCGGCGAGTCCCGCGCCGGTCGACGGCAGCACCTCCAGGTCTCGCAGCTCCGTGCGATCGAGCTGCGCACGCCCGTGATTCGATGCGTCAACACCGGCATCTCCGCGGAGATCGACGCCTACGGCCGGGTCGGCCGATCGCTTGCCCCCGAGACGGCCGGTGCGATCGTCGCGACTCCGACGCTCGCCACGGACCGGCCTGCCGCGGTGCTCCTCGGCGACACGGTCGCCATCGCAGCCCTCGCAGCCTGCCTCTTCGGGCTCGTCTGGCGGCCCCGACGGCAGGCGCTCGAGGCCGCGGTGGCGTCGATCGACCTCGCGGCGCCCATTTGAGTCCGCCGACCCGCGCGGCCGATATCCTCCGCGCCGCGCGGAGCGCGGTTGCTCCGGTCCACCACCCGTTCGAATGGAGTTGAACGATGGCCGCTCGAAACCAGCCCCAGCTCGCCCTCACGATCGCCACAGCCGCCATCGCGTGCTCCGCCGCGTGCGGCCCAAAGCTCGATCCCGCCACCGCGCGCGCCCAGTTCAGCTCGAAGTCGCTCTCGCGTCCCGGGATGGTCGCCCCGTCGGACGCGAGCGAAGTCCGCCGCGTCGAGCCCGCGAAGGTCGACCCACCTGTGCCCGCCGAGACGGAGGCCGCGCCGGCCCCGGCAGTGGCCGTCAAGCCGCGCGAGGAGCCTGTTGCCGCAACGCCCGCAGCATCGCCCGCGCCGGAATCCGCACGCGCCGATACCCCGCAGCCGAGCCCTGCCACCACGCTGGAGGCCACGCCCGATCGTTCGTCGGAGCGCGTGCTTCGCGCGGCCGCGGCAGGGCAGTGGGCTGCGCTCCGCGCGCATGCGATCGAAGCGTCGATCCGCAATCCGCGTCTGCTGCGCGAGCTCGCACCTGCGGCGCTTCGCGACGAGAACCGCGGCGTGCGCTTCGTCGCGTGCATGGCGGTCGCGGAAGCCCGGATCGAGGGACTTTCCGAGTCGATCACGCCGCTGCTCGCTGACCAGAGCGCGTCGGTGCGCGCCGCTGCGATGCTTGCGCTCGCCCGCGGCGGCGAGCCGGTGAACTTCTCTCCGCTCGCCGCGATGCTGGCGGACAATGATCCCGAGGTTCGCGCGAACGCCTATCTCGTGCTCGGGGAGCTCGGCAATGAGAGCGCCATCCCGATGATCCGCGAGTCGCTCGGCCGCGGCATGAAGCGCGTCAACCCGATCCGCGTCCGACTCGTCGATCTCGCGGCGGCGGAGGCACTGGTCAAGCTCGGTGATGAGAACGAGGTCGAGCCGATCCGGGCGGCGCTCTTCGCCCCGCCCGAGCAGGCGGAGCTCACGGTCGTCGCCTGCGACGCGGTCAGGCGCCTGCGCGACGAGGTCGCCCGGCCGATGCTCGAGCGGCTCATCCTCGCCGGCGGCAATGGCGTCCGCAGCCCGGAGATCAGGCTCGCCGCGGCCCGGGCGCTCGCGGTCCTCGGAGACGGACGGATCTCGATGGCGGTGGCGACCCAGTTCCTCGCCCACCCCGACGCCCGCATCCGAGCGCAGGTCGCGGCGCTACTTGGCGAGCTCAAGTCGCCGGAGGCTGCAGGAATGCTCGCAGGCCTCCTCGCGGACCAGAACCCGACCGTGCAGATCGCCGCCGCCGGCGGCATCGAGGCGCAGCCCTGACGCGATTCGGTGCCGCGGAAGCCTCCGCGCCGATTGACACGCTCCCCGACTATCGGTACAAAATCCAACCTTCAGATTCTCGACCCTTGCCGGTCGGGAATCCGGAAGGCGCGAGACGGATGCATCCCCCTCAGAGACGGGGCCGTATCGGTCGCGCGAGATGCATGAGAGAGATTGACTGAGCGAGTTTCGCGTGTCGCGCTCGGCGCGCGCGCAAGTCCCCGACACGGCCAGCTCCCACTGGCCACTCTGATAGGAAACCCGAAGTGCACGTCCTGACCAAGATCTTCATCGTGCTCGTTGCCCTCCTCGCCGTGGCGATCGTGCCGCTTGTCGCCGTGAACGCGACCAACGAGTCGACCTTCCAGAAGAAGTACAAGGAAGCCCAGGCGTCGGTCACCGCTGCCGAGGCCGTGCTCAACACCGAGCGCTCCGCGTGGCTTGCCGCGCAGCAGAAGCTCGAGGGCTCGCTGCGCGAGATGGAGGCGCGCGTCGCCGACCTCACCAAGCAGGCCGACGCGAAGAGCGTCGAGGCACGGAAGGCGCAGCAGGAGCTCGCGGGAACCAAGGCCGCGCAGGCTTCGATCGCCTCGAGCCTCGAGATCCTCGCCCAGAACGGCAAGGCCTCGAACGAACTCACCGAGACGCTCGTTGCAGAGCTTCGCACGCTCCGCACGCGCTCGATGGACTCTGAGAAGCGCCTCGTCGAGCTCCAGGAGGCCTTCGATGCCTCGCAGTCGAGCCTCGAGGTCGCCGACGCGGCCCGTCGTGCGCTGCAGGAGGAAGTCCGCCGTCTCGCCGATGAGAAGGACCGCGCGCTGACCACCGTTGCCGACTATGTCGCGACCGTCGGCGAGCTTCCCAAGGCCAAGGCCGGCGCCGTGTCGGACCGCGTGGTTGCGAGCCGCAGCGTGTCTGCGACCGTCATCGGCGTCCGTCGCGAGAACGGATCGACCCTCGCGGAGATCAACGCCGGCGCCCGTGACGGCGTCAAGGCCGGCTGGACCATGACGATCGGCGACGGCAGCACCTTCGTCGGCAACCTCCGGATCACCGAAGTCGATGTGAACCGCGCCGTCGGCGTGGTGGAGCTCGAGGACGCTGCCGCTCGCGGCGAGGTCAAGGTCGGCCAGCGCGCCATCGCGCGCGCGGGCGAGTGATTGGTCCCACCCCGAGGTCGAAACGAGGCTCCCCATGGCAAAGACCGCCCGCTCCGCATCCCGCAGTGGTGACATGAATGTCTACACCGCACTCCTGTTTGTCGCCGCGCTCGTGCTCGGCACCGGCGTCGCGCTGGTCAGCATCGCGAACATGAAGCAGGCCGAGGCGGGTGGAAACCCCGGCTCGCCGCTGAATGTCGTGCGCTGAGCACGGCCCGCTCCAACTCGCTCACCCCCGCGGCGTCGCTTTGGCGGCGCCGCGTTCTTTTGGTACCTTTCCCCCTCGGTCGCCGGATTCCGGCGCGAGCGGGGGAGGGCCGCCAAGCCCCCCAGGGGAAGCCTTCGTGAGGGAGATTCCGTGAGCATCGTCGACAAGATCTTCGGTTGGTTCAGCGTCGACATGGGCATCGACCTTGGCACCTGCAACACGCTGGTCTGCGTCAAGGGCGAGGGCATCGTGCTCAACGAGCCGTCCGTGGTCGCCGTCCGGAAGGGCACCAACAAGGTGCTCAACAACGGCACGGCCGTCGGTTGGGCGGCCAAGGAGATGCTCGGCAAGACCCCGGGCACGATCAGCGCCATCCGTCCCATGAAGGACGGCGTCATCTCGGATTTCGAGATCACCGAGGCGATGCTCGCGTACTTCATCCGCAAGGTCACCGGCCGCAGCCGCCTCTTCGCGCCGCGCGTCGTCATCGCGGTGCCCTCCGGCATCACGGCGGTCGAGCGCAAGGCGGTCTTCGAGAGCGCCGCCCGCGCCGGTGCGCGCAAGGTCTACCTGCTCGAGGAGCCGATGGCGGCCGCGATGGGCGCCGGTCTTCCGATCGGCGAACCGACCGCCAGCATGATCGTCGACATTGGCGGCGGCACGACCGATGTCGCGATCATCTCGCTCGCCGGCATGGTCACCTGCGAATCGCTCCGCGTCGCCGGCGATGAGTTCGACGAGGCGATCATCGGCCACATGAAGAAGCAGTACGGCCTGATGATCGGCGAGCAGACGGCCGAGCGCATCAAGATCGAGATCGGCAGCGCGGCGCCGCTCCAGAAGGAGCTCACGATGGATGTTCGGGGTCGCGACTCCGTCCAGGGCCTGCCGCGCAAGGTCGTGGTGTCGAGCGAGGAGATCCGCGAGGCACTTCTCGAGCCCGTCGGTCAGATCGTCGACAGCGTCCTCCGCACCCTCGAGAACGCCGACGCCGAACTCAGCGCCGATCTTGTCGACAATGGCATCATGCTCGCGGGCGGCGGCGCGCTGCTCCGCGGCATCGGCAAGGTGATCGAGGACCGGACCGGGCTTTCGGTCCGCATCGCCGAGGATCCGCTTACCTGCGTCGCCCGCGGAACCGCGATCTACCTCGACAGCCTCGAGGAATGGAAGGCGACCCTCGACACCGACGCTGACGAGGGTTGATTCAGGGGTGATTGGACGTGAGCTGATTTCCGGGCCAGAGGGTTGCCGGCCGGAGCGATGAAGGACCGAGGGAGGGACTGACGGCCGGGAACTGATCGGATGGACCCAACGCGCCTCTACCGATTCCTCCGCGAACGCCTGACCGGACCCCGGCGCGACTGGACCATCGCAGCGCTGGCCCTCGTCCTGGCGCTGCTTCCCGCGCGATTCCTCGAGGCGTGGACCAACGACCTCTCCCGCATCGTCTCGGTGCCAGTCGTTCCGATCATGCATGGGGGCATGGCGCTGCGGGACTGGATCCGCCCGCCTCGCGAAGCCTTTGATCCGCGCGCCCCGGAAGTGATCGAACTCGAGATGTCCGCCGAGCGCTACCGCACGCTCTTCGAGCAGTCGCGTCTGAAGACCGAGTCCCTCGAGCGCGAAGTCGGCGAGCTGAAGGGAATCCGCGGCCGGATCGCCGATCCGCGCGTCCAGCTTGCCACGGCGAGCGTGGTCGGCGTCGATCCCACCCGATCCGGTGGACTGGTGCGGGTCAATGTCGGCAGCCGCCACGGCGTGCATCGCGATGCGCCAGTGATCGCCCGGGGAGATGTCTTCGCAGGCGTCGTCGCGCAGGAGCCCGGTGAGTTCGTGTCGATGGTCCGTCCGGCGGCACGCTGCTCGCTCGCGGTGCGACTCTATCCCGCAGACGGCGCCACGCCGGACCGGGCGCCCGCCGCGTACGCGGGCACCGTGCTCAAGCCCGCCGATGGCGGCATCTGGCTTGGAGACCTCTTCGCCTCGGATATCGATGTGCGTGTCGGAGACATCGCCCGCCTCGCGGACGAACGGCTCGGCGATGTCTCGCGCGGGCTGCGAGTCGGAATCGTCCGTCGGATCCTGCCGAGCGAGGAGAACCCGCTGGTCCGCCGGGTCGAGGTCGAGCCGATCGCCACGCTGGTCGGCGAGCCGACGGTCGTGGTCGCCATCCTTCCTCCCGAGGGGAGGCCGTAGCCGTGCGCTGGAGCGTCTTCATCCTCGCCACGCTGGTCGCGCTCGCCTTCGACGCGAGCCTTGGCACGATCCTCCGCATCGGCGAGTCGCAGCCGCGGCTCGTGCTCTGCGTCGTCGTCTTCGCGCTGCTTTCGGCGCCGCGCGTCCACGCCATGCGCATCGCGTTTCTCGCCGGCCTCCTCACCGATCTGCTCGCCCCGGTGATCCGCCCAGACGGCACCCAGCTTGTCGTGATCGGCCCGTGGACGCTCGGATTCGCACTTGGGGCGCTCGCCGTCGTGCCGCTTCGATCGCTGCTCTACCACCGCAATCCGATCTCGAGCGCGTTTGCGACGGGCGTCTTCGCCGTACTTTCCGCGGTGGTGTTCGTGTCCGTGTGGGTGCTGCGGATGCTCGTGCTGGGCGACGAGACGCCGTCGTGGTGGCCGGGCACGAATGCGGGTGAAGTGGTGCGACAGGCGAAGTCCGCGCTGGCGAGCGGGGCGCTCGCCGTGCCCGCGATCTGGGTGCTCGAGCGCACGCGCGGCGTCTGGGGCTTCTCGACGGCGAAGCGGGTGATCCCCGCCGTTTCCCGCGAGATGCCGTAGAGTACGGACGACCATGCCGTCCCATGCCTCCGCGCCGCCGACCGAGTCGCCGCTCGTCGTCTTCGATGACGGAAAGGGCACCTTCGGGCCGCTGACCGACCTGCGCGCATCCTTCGAGTTGCGGGCCGGACTCGGCACCCTTCTCGAGCGGATCGAGCGCGCCGTCGGTCGTCGGGCGGACACGCTGCTCGTGCCAGCGCACCTCGCTTCAGTCGTTGCGGAGTCGACGGGGCGCCCCGTGAATGCGATCCCCGGGCCGGGCCGATGCCTCGCCATCAACGGCCGGCTCCTCGACGCTCACGCCGCACGCATACCCGCCGGCGAGATTCACGCCGATCGCAGCGGCTGCATCGTCGGCGGGTGGCTTGCGCCGGCCGAACTGGCGCGGATCGACTCGCTGAAGCCGACCCGTACGGTCGATGCACGCCTGGCGGCCGCGCCATGGGACCTCACCGCATCGATCCCTGCGAGCCTCGACGCGGATCTCACACTCTTCGCGCCCGGGATCGCGCGAGCGCTTCGACCCGACGAAGGACACTCGTTCGGAACGCATCCGATCTGCATCCATCCGACCGCGACGATCGGTCCGATGGCCGTGATCGACGCGTCGAAGGGACCTGTGATCCTTGGCCCTGGCGTCGTCGTTCGGCCGCTGGCGGTGCTTGTCGGACCCTGCGCCGTGCTGGATGGCTCGACCGTCGCGGAGCGCTCCCTCCTCAAGGCCTCGACGGTGATCGGTCCGCACTGTCGCGCCGGCGGCGAGATCGGCGGGACGATCTTCCAGGGCTACTCGAACAAGTCCCATGATGGACACCTTGGCGACAGCTTCGTCGGCGAGTGGGTGAACATCGGAGCCGGGAGCGACAACTCGAACCTGCTCAACACCTACGGCGAGGTCATCGTGCGCCTCGAGCCAGATGGTGGCCTTCTGCGGACGGGCCGGCAGTTCTGGGGCTCCGTGATCGGCGATCACGCCAAGCTTGCCATCGGCACCCGCCTCATGACGGGCACCACGGTCGGCACCGGCGCGATGATCGCGTTGTCGCGCCCGCCCTCGTCCCTCGTCCCGCGCTTCGCCTGGCTGGTCGACGGCGGCGACGGCGCCAAGGCGTTCCGCTTCGAGAAGTTCATGGAGACGGCACGCGCGATGATGTCGCGCCGCGGGCAGAGCCCCTCGGGCGCGCTGCAGGCGGCGCTGCGCGCGCTGCACGAGAGGGCGACGGCCGGCTGATGGATCCCGGCGCGCACACGGCGATCATCGATGGTCACGCGCAGTTCTTCCGCGCGTACTACGCGATCCGTGGCGGGCTTTCGAGCAGCGTCACCGGAGAGCCGACAAACCTCGTCTTCGGGTTTCTCTCGACGCTGTTCTCCTACATCCGGGCGCAAAAGCCGGCCGAGCTCGTCGTCGTCATCGACGCCGCCGGCGACACGGAGACCTTCCGCTCCGAGCTCTATCCCGAGTACAAGGCCCACCGCGATCCCGCTCCCGAGGACTTTCATCCGCAGGTGGAGCGCTGCCTGGAGGCGCTGCGGATCATGGGTATCCCCGTGCTCGGCATCGAGGGCGTCGAGGCGGACGATGTCATCGCGACCCTCGTCCGCCGCATGCATGCCGCGAGCCCGAGGACGCTGATCAGGATGGTCAGCCGCGACAAGGATCTCGGTCAGCTTGTCGACGAGCGCACCACCCTGTTCGATCCCCACCGCAACGCCGATGTCGGGCTGGAGCAACTCTTCGAATCGAAGGGCGTCCGGCCCGAGCAGGTCGTCGACCTTCTCGCCCTCACCGGCGACACCGCCGACAATGTGCCCGGTGTCCCGGGGGTAGGGCCAAAGACCGCAGCGGCCTGGCTCGCCGAGTACGGCTCGATCGAGGGCATCTACGCGAACATCGACAAGATCAAGGGCAAGAGGGGTGAGACGCTTGCCGCGAGTCGCGACGCGGTCGCGCTCTCCCGCCGGCTGGTCACGCTCAAGGACGACTGCGCGTTCGACTTCGATCTCGCGCTCGCCCGGTTCGAGCCATCTCGATGCGACCTGCCAGGGCTCCTCGAGTTCCTTCGGGTCCTCGGCTTCAATCGACTGCGCGGAGAGGCGCAGGAGATCTTTGGTGACGGCAGCGAGGCCGCCGTGCGGGAGCCTGCACGCGGCCACGGTCCCGAGCGCGAGTCCGAGTCGCTGTTCTCCCAGCCGGCGACCGTCACGCCATCCCCGGCTCCAGCGCCGAAGTCGACGGCGGCGCGACACGAGGCGGCCAGTTTCGGCACCCTGTTCGACTCGGTGGCGCAGTCGGACGCGCCCCCGGTCTCGCAGCGGTCCATGAAGGTCGTGGTCGTGAGGTCGGCGGGCGAACTGGACACGCTCGCCGAACGGCTCCGCCGCGCGGGGCGCTTCGCATTCGACACCGAGACCGACAGTCTCACGCTCCCGCTCGCGCGGCTCGTTGGACTGAGCTTCTCCGTCGAGGAGGGCGAGGCGTTCTATGTCCCGGTCCGCTCGCCAGAAGCCGCCTCGCACCTTTCGACCGATGTCGTGCTCCGTTCACTCGGGCCGATCCTCGAGGATGCCGCCATCGCAAAGGTCGGCCACAACCTGAAGTTCGACTGCGCGGTCCTCATGAACCACGGCGTCGCGCTCCGGGGCATCGCAGGCGACACCATGATCGCGAGCTGGATCGTCGATCCATCCCGGCCTTCGCACGGACTTGACGCGACCGCCGAGCATGTGCTCGGAATCCGGCCGATCCCGATCGAGAGCGTGATCGGATCGCGGGGCGGCGTGCAGCGCCGATTCGACGAGGCGCCGCTCGCCTTGGCGGCGCCGTATGCGGCCGAGGATGCGGAGATCGCCCTCGCCCTCGCCAACCGGCTCGAGGCCACCATCCGCCAGCGCGACCAGTGGCGGCTGTACGCCGAGATCGAGGTTCCGCTGGTCCCGGTGCTCGCCCGCATGGAGCGGGCGGGCATTCGGATCGACCGGGACGAACTCGCCACGCAGCGCCGCGCGCTCGAGGTGCGCCTTGCGAAGCTGCGCGAGGACATCGCGCGCAGCGCGCCGTGGGAGTTCAATCCGGATAGTCCGAGGCAGCTGTCGCAGGTCCTCTTCAACGCACCGGACGCCAGTCCGCCGGGACTCGGACTGCGGATCGTCAAGCGGACGACGACGGGCGCGAGCACCGACAGCGAGGTCCTCGAAAAGCTCGCCGACGATCCGGCCTGCCAGTCCGAGCTTCCCCACCAGATCCTCGAGTACCGGCAGTTCGCCAAGCTGGTCGGGACCTATCTGAAGGCGCTCGACGCGGCCGTTCTCCCCGAAACGGAGCGCATTCACTGCTCCTTCCATCAGACCGGCACGGCGACGGGCCGCCTCTCGTCGAGCGAGCCGAACCTGCAGAACATCCCGATCCGCACCGAGGTGGGAGCGGCGATTCGCCGCGCGTTCCTCGCGGGCGAGGGAATGACCTTCGTCAGCGCCGACTACTCGCAGATCGAGCTGCGGTTCCTCGCGCACTTCTCCGAGGATCCCGGTCTCTGCGGAGCGTTCGCGCGCGGCGAGGACATCCACCGCGCCGTTGCGGCGCAGGTGTTCGGCACCGAGGCCTCCGAGGTCAGCGATGCGCAGCGCTCCGCGGCCAAGATGGTCAACTTCGGAATCGTCTACGGCATCACCGCGGGCGGGCTCGCGCGACGCCTTGGTGGTGGCTGCACCGTCGCGCGCGCGAAGGAGATCATCGAGAGCTACCGCACCCGCTTCCGGGGAATCGACGAGTTCCTCTCGCGGTGCGTCGAGGACGCCAAGCGCACCGGCCATGCGACCACCATCACGGGCCGCTGGCGTCCGATCCCTCAGGTGCATTCGCGCAATCCGGCCGAGCGGGCCTTCGGCGAACGGATCGCGATCAACACGGTCGTACAGGGCTCGGCGGCGGATCTCATCAAGATCGCCATGGTGGAGCTCGACCGCCGCCTGACCGAGCGCTTTCCCAGGGCGAGGCTCCTGCTCCAGATTCACGACGAGCTTCTCATCGAGGCGCCGATCGAGGACGCGCAGCCCGTGTCGGTGCTGCTCGCGGAGACCATGCGAGAGGCGATGCGGCTCAAGGTCCCCCTCGAGGTGTCGGCCGCGACCGGTATGCGGTGGTCGGAAATCTGACGCAGCCGTCACAGACCGAACCGACGCGTATTCCAGCTGGAAACGGCGTGCAGGACCCGCTTGACGGCTTGTCCAGTTCTGCTACTCTCTCCATCCCTCGCGGGTCACCGCGGAGGTGTTGGGGCGGTAGCTCAATTGGTTAGAGTACCGGCTTGTCACGCCGGTGGTTGCGGGTTCGATTCCCGTCCGCCTCGCTGAAGAACGAAGGGCCCTGCATTCGGACGCCGAATGCAGGGCCCTTCGCATTTCGGTCGACATGCCTCTCGGTCGGTGTGCGGTGTGACCCACGCCTGCGGCCGTCGGACCACGACGCGCGATTCACATGCTCGCCGAATCGACGGCCCGCCACTTGATGCTGCAGCCCATGGAGGGGAGCTGGGTTGCCGGCGCCTCGCGGCCCTCGAGGACCGCGTCGAGCGCGGCGCGCAGCTCACGCCCTGTGACGGGCGCCGCAGATCGGGGGCTGCTCTCGTCGAGTCGGCCTCGGTACACGAGCCGGTGTCCAGCATCGAACAGGAAGAAGTCGGGGGTGCACTGCGCGTCGAAGGCGCGTGCCACATCCTGCGTCGGATCAAACAGATACGGGAAGCAGTACCCGGCCTCGCACGCCTCGTGCACCATCTCATTCGGGCCGTCCGCGGGGTGGCTCGACGGGTCGTTCGACGAAATGGCCGCGATGGCGATTCGCCGCGGCAAGTAGTCCCGTCCGATCGAGGCGAGCTCGGTCCGGATGTGCTTCACAAACGGGCAGTGGTTGCAGATGAACATGACCAGAAGCGGTCGTCCGGCGGCGTCGGCGCTCGACATTCGGAACCCTCGCGGATCGGAGAGATCGAACGCGGGACACCTCGTGCCGAGGGGGACCATCGAACTGTGAAGGGGCGGCATCGCGCTATCCTACATCCCGTGACACGACGCTACTCACGGGACGACGGCGCGTTCGAGGATGACGAATCCTGGCGGGACGACGATGGGCCGCTTGATGAGGATTCGGGCGACGAGCACGCGGACGACGACGGCGACGCTTCGGCGTACTGCCCCGAATGCGGGGCGCTCGTCCACGATTCGGCGGACATCTGCAGCAAGTGCTTCACCTGGATCGACGGCGCTGAACGCCATCCTCCGGGCGCGAAGCGTGCGCGGGCGCGCCGCCACGCGCTGGTCGCCTGGATCCTGATCGGCTCGATCCTGGCGGGGACGCTGTTCTTTCTCGTGGTAGGACTGCTCTCGTAGGGCGATCAGCCCCGCTCAGTCCTAGGCGACATCGTCCTGCGCCGCCCGCCACGCGAACAGGCTGCGGGCGATGTTCGAGTGGCCGCCGGCCGGCGGCTCTGGGTGGCTGGTTGGCTCGGACCGGCCGAGTCGGCCGCGCGGCAGCTTGATCGGCTCGGTGCTGATCGTGACCGTGTGCTTCTCGCGGCGATCGAGAGAGCGGTCGGCCTCGACCCGCTCGCTCGACACCAGGTCGCGAAGCTTCACGATTCCGCGGTGCTTCCAGTTGTTGATCGTCGTGACCGAGACGCCGAGCGCCTCTGCCGCGTGCTGGTACGACTTGCCCTCGCAGACGATCAGGCGAATCGCGTCCTGCTCGTCCTTGCTCAGGAGTCCGAGCGCGGTCTCCAGGATGTCCGATTCGACATCGAACTCCGGCTCGTTGCGCCGCGAGCGCGGACCCGCCTCGTCGAGGCCGCCGTCCTGCTGGACCCGCTCCTCGAGCAGTTCCCGCAGGCGCGCCGCGCGGGCGTAGCGGCGCCGGAGGAGATTGTGCGCGATCTTCAGCAGGTAGCTGATGGAGATCGTCAGGCGCTCGAGATCCGGGTGCTGGAGGAGTCTGACGAAGACCTCCTGCGAGAGATCCTCCGCGACATCCGGGGTGGTCGACTTCCTGAGGAAGGCGTACACGCGCTCGTAGTAGCGGTCGAACAGGTCTAGGACGAGCGTGGCTCTCTCCGTTGCGGCTGCCATCGGTGGACTCCTCGAAATGTTGCCCAGCGCCTCTCGCGTCTTCAGTTGTCGCGGGCTGCCGGCCATCCGCCGGCGCCCGAACTCTCCAACAACGAAGATACGCAGGTCCGGGGTTCGTTCCATCGGGACAATCCCCCAAAGCCCCGTTGCGGCCCTTCCTAGACTCGTGCTGGCCGACGCGTGTCGCCGAAGTGAGGATCTGCCTGCACGGCCATCGCGGCGGGCGAATTCCGAGGTGCTTATGTCCGGATTGGTGTTGTCAAACCCCGTGTTTTCTGCTGCAATCGAAGACATGGCGGCTCCGAAGTCCATCTCCGTCCTTCTTGTCGACGACCACGCGCTGATCCGCGCGGCGCTCGTCTCCGTCTTGAACTCCACCGACGACATTCGAGTGGTCGCTGAGGCCTCGAATGGGGCGGACGCCGTAGAGCTTGCACACAAGCACAGCCCTTCGGTCGTGGTGCTTGATGTGGAAATGCCTGGGGTGGACGCCTTCCATGCGGCGAGCCACATCCTCCAGCTTCGGCCCGGAACGGCCATCATGTTCCTCACCGGGTTCGCGCACGATCGTGCGATCGAGCAGGCGTTGAAGGTCGGTGCGCTCGGATTCGTGGTGAAGGGCGACGACCCGAGCTCGATTCCGGCGGCGATCCGCGCGGTCTCCCGAGGCGAGCAGTTCTTCTCTCCCACCGTCGCCGATCGCGTGAAGGGGAGCGCGGCGGAGATCCGCAAGCGCAAGGTCACCGGCACCCGCGGAGCGACGCTCTCCGAGCGAGAGGTCGAGGTGCTTCGCTATGTCGGCAAGGGCTACGCGAAGAAGCAGATCGCGGAGATGCTCGGCATTTCCGTGAAGACCGTCGACAAGCATGTGACGAGCGTGATGGAGAAGCTCGACATCCACGACCGCGTCGAGCTCGCGCTGTACGCCGTGCGCGAGAAGTTCATCTCCGCCTGACGCACCCGCGCGCGGAGCGACGAGCCGTGACCGAGATCGAGATCCTCCGCGCCAGTGCAGACGAGGCTGTCCTCTACAAGCCGGCGGGCCTTTCGGCCGAGCGCGGTCCGGGAGACCATGGCGCATGCGTGGCGACACTCGCACCGGGGCTGCTGGGATGGTCCCGATGCTGGCTGCCGCATCGGCTCGATCGTCCGACCCGCGGACTGCTGGTCGTCGCAGGGTCGGAGTCGGCCTCCGCCCGGCTCTCGGAGGAAGTGCGGAAGGGACTTTGGACCAAGTGGTACTACGCGCGCGTTCCGTGGAGAGACGGCAGCGCCGCCGGCGCGCTCGTCGGCCCGCATCGCTGCTATCTACGCCGAGAGGGGAGACTTGCGCGCGTCGTTCGATCGGGAGGCGATCCCTCCCGGCTCGAGGTGCTCGGAGTCGCGCAGTCCACCGACGATCCCCGCCACGCGATTGCGCTCATCAGGCTCGAGACCGGGCGATTTCATCAGATCCGCGCCATGCTCGCCCATCTCGGGTACCCCCTCGCGGGAGACATCGACTACGGGGGGACCGCCCGCCGTTCGGTTGGCTACGCGGACATCGACCTCGAGGCCTGCGCGCTCCGTTTCGAGCGCGGTGGCTTGGCTGAGACCGTTCGTCTCGCGAGTCACCGCGACCGTCAGGGTGTTCCTCAGGCGCTCGAGGCGCAGCTCGATCGCGTCAGCGCCGGACCACCGTCGCCGTGACACCCGTCGGCCAGTTCACCGACCGGCCAGGCGTCGTGCAGGATGTTCAGTTCAGTCCGCCACCTTGGACGAGCGTTGGGCGCTGCGTCGTCTCGGGCCGCGATCCCGCATGGGGGGTCTGCTGGTTCCGAACCCACGTCGACTTTCCGGTGCCATTCGTGACGACCTGCGAGACCGCGCGCCTCCACAGGAGCGCGCGTTCCGCCGAGCGTTCGGCGCGAAGGCTCGCCGTCAGCCCGGCCGGCGACAACGGGTCGGCGAAACCCGGGGTCGACTCAAGGAGGGTCAGCGTTCCGCCCCGAAGCGTCAACTCGACCGCGTCGGCGCCGAGCGGGGCTTCGTGCTCGGCGAACGCCGCTCCTCCGTACAGGCCCATCTGGCCCTTTGCCACGATCACCACGCGGACCACCGCATTCGTCGCATCGGCCGAGATGGGGGTCCTTCCGGGCAGCGGGGACCAGACCAGTTGGACATGCATGAAGACAGCATCCGGTGGTGTCGCGTTCGCCTCCTTCGGGAGGGACTCGAGATCGACATTGGAGAACCAGAAGCTGCTCTCGCTCTCCTCGACCGCGTAGCAGCCCTGCGCGAGATCGACTGGCAGAAACCGTTGCTCGGTCCCGAGCGACCGGAGTTCGGCAGTGCCCACGCTCTGGCGCGACGCGCAACCTCCGAGGGCCAGCGCTGCACCGAGTGCCGCCGAGGTCAGGGTCCGGATCCGCGGCAGGACGAGGAATGCGATCATGGCTGATCTCCCATCAGTCGAAGCGGTGCGCCGGTCGCGAGCGTCCGGACTGTCGAGCGGTCGCCCTGCGGCGGAGTCGCGCCGAGCCCGAGCAGGCTCACGCTGTCGCGCTCAATGATCCCGCGCAGCACCGATCGAGGAATTGCCGGAAGTGAAGACGCCGCCACCATGCTGTTCACGCTGTAGATCGCCTCGATCGCCCGAGCCGGGGTATCGAACGGGAAACCGGAGGCGAAGAGCACCCGATCCTCCACCGCATAATCGCGGCAGAGCTGCAGCGTCTGCAGCAGTTCCCACGGGCGGAAGGCGACGCCCGCTGTGGTTGCGAACACGCGGTCGTGCTTTGCGAGGAGGCAAAGCGTCTCGGCGACGAAGGGGCTCCCGAAGCCGCTGAGCACGATCGTCAGGTGCGGAAAGGTCCGGGCCACCTCGTCAAGCAGGTGCGGGCGCGCGAACTCGAGACGCGCGAGTGGTGCCGCGGGCCCGCTCCAGCCCAGGAGCACCGGGAGTTGCTGCGCCTCCGCCCGGTCGAACACCTTCATCGCGCGGGTGTCCGTCGGGTGGAAGCCTTGAAGCGACGGATCCATCCAGATCGCCGAAAACCCGTCGCGGCGGGACTGCTCTGCGCGCGTGCCGGCATCGGGACCCAGCGGGTCGATCGCCCGCGCCGCGAAGAGCCTGCCCCGTGACCTCGAGACGGTGTCAAGAACCGACTGCTCGCCGATCGAGCCGCGCAGCAGCCGACTCTCGAAGCCGATGAGCACCGACGCATCGACGGCCTGCGAGGCTGCTGCGAGCGCATCAGGACCCGCATCGGGCGCGAGCCAGCGTCCGGCGCATCCTCGCCGCACGGCGAATGAGAGCTCGTCGCCGAGCTCCTCCGTCCGATTCCAGGTGCGTGTCTCAAGGTCGACGATCATCGGCGCGGAATGTACCCGACCCCGGGGTCCCGTCGGGACGCCCTATACTCGCGGCCATGAGCAAGGCTGTCTGGAATGGCGAGGAACTCCGGTCCGACCCGCATGGCCGGGAGGACAAGCCGCGCAAGGTGCGGGAGATGTTCTCCGCCATCGCCCCGGCGTACGACCTCAACAACCGCCTCCACTCGTTTGGACTTGATCAGGCGTGGCGCCGCAGGGCTGTCGCGATGGCGTCCGTGGGGCCGACGGATGATGTCGTCGATGTCGCCTGCGGAACCGGCGACCTGACCGAGCTCTTCGCGCACACGCCCGCCCGCAGCGTGCTCGGACTCGATTTCACGCCGGAGATGCTCGATCTCGCGCGGCAGAAGAGCGCGCGCTCCGGGCGACGGGGGGCGTCGCCCAGCTACGCGCATGGCGATGCGACCGCCCTCGACCTGCCCGACGCGTCGGTGAGCGTCGTTTCGATCGCATTCGGACTCCGCAATGTCGGCGACCCCACGAAGGCGCTCGCGGAGTTCAGGCGCATCCTTCGGCCCGGCGGTCGGCTCGTGGTGCTCGAGTTCGACCAGCCCTCCAACCCTGTCCTCAGAGCGCTCAACCGTGTGTACACCCATCATGTGATGCCTTGGACCGCCTCGCTGGTGGCGGGGGACCGGTCGGGTGCCTATCGCTATCTCCCGCGCTCCGTCGAGACCTTCCTGGACCGCGACCGCCTCCGTGATGCCATGCGCTCGGCGGGCTTCGCGAGCGTTGAGCAGCGCGCGCTGACCTTCGGCACCTGCGTGCTGAGCGTCGGTCGGGTCGGACCCGACGCGCACGGATTGCGCGACTCCCGGTGATTGCGGTTCTCCCCGCACCCGGGGCGAAAGAGGACACCAGAGGCGCGCTTGTCCCCCTCAGACGCGGGTCCGATGCGGACCGCACCCAACCCCGGCCGGAGGATCCGGCCTGCACATCTCAACGGAACGGGGCGCAGAGGATCTTCCTCCATTCCGACCACGGAGCATGGCCATGCCTCAGGCCTTCCAAGGAAACAGTGGTCTACACCCGCACGGATCGCGGGCGACCGGCGACGAGTCGACACTCGAGCGCTTCATCCAGCTTCTCATCGAGGGAGACAGGGTCGGGTGCAGGGACTTCCTGCGCGAGTTCATCGGCGCCGGCCATGACGCACACAGCGCGCTCGAACGGCTGGCGTGGCCGGCCTGCGATGCCATTCACAAGCTCTCGCGCAAGGACCAGATCTCCGCGATCCACGAGCACGCCGCACTCGCGCTGCTGTCGCAGCTGGTGCAGCGAATCGAATGCGGGCTCTCCAAGCGTCCCGCACGGTGCCGCACGATCCTCGTGACCAGCGGCAAGAGCCAGTCCGAGGAACTTGCGGGCGAGATCTTCGCCGGGCTGGCGGAGGCGGACGGCTTCGATGTCGTCTTCCTCGGGGGCGGCGTCGAGTCGGACGACCTCTTCGCTGAGACCGGGCGGCGGCAGCCGGCGTTCGTGGTGAGCTTCGCCGCGAACGGTCCGGATGCGCCTCGGCTGCGGCGGTTCATCGACGCCAATCGCCGACAGAACCCGGTTCCCGGCCTGCGAATCGGAGTCGGCGGTGGCGTGTTCGAACGGGTTCCGGGACTCGCAGAGGAGATCGGAGCGGACCTGATCGCGGACTCGCCCTTCGAGATGCTCGAGGCGATCCGGGACAGCCTCCAAAGCACTCAGGATGCCCGTGCGGCCGTTCGTGGCCGCAGGGCGGCCTGATCGGCTGCCAGACACCACGCGACGCCCGGGGGCCGGATCGCGGGGGCTCCTCTTCGGAGCGCCCGGACCAAGGCTCTCGGGCGTCGTGCGTTGCCGCAATCGCGAGAGTTCGGACAGGCGGCGCAATCGGACCGTCCGGGCCGGCGTTCCACGGGTCGACCGCGGAAA
>Ga0209770_10000302_pt1 | contig 27683 bp, 21 predicted proteins | sample LauGreSu1BDMLBDD_2_FD_187572 | JGI IMG/M metagenome (GOLD analysis project Ga0209770, IMG submission 187572) | Freshwater lake microbial communities from Lake Michigan, USA - Su13.BD.MLB.DD (SPAdes) (version 2) | ecosystem: Environmental > Aquatic > Freshwater > Lake | place: Lake Michigan, USA...
CGATGGGATGGTCACGCTGACCAGTGGTTCGGATCGTCTCGGCCTGCCGTGGTACCTGCTGCCCCGAAAGGCGTCCAACCTCGCGATCGACGAATCCCAGCTCAACCTGACCGGCGGCCCTGCCACATTGAATCTTTCCAACATCGGTGGGGCTGCCGTTGGCATCTCCGAGGTCTTTCCCCTGAGTGGGACGAGTCCCCAGGACTATGTGAAGCCGGATGAGTTTGGCCGGGGCGAGGCCTTCCCCGACCTCAAGGCCGTCGGCATCCGGCGCTCCGGGACGACCGTGGAGTTTGCCATCGCAACCTATGAGGAGCGGAGCCATCCGGCCTACCCAGCCGAGTTTGATCTGTACCTTGATGTGGACCAGGACGGAGCCGAGGACTACGTGCTGGCCAACGCCATGGTTCAGCTGGAGAACGGGGATCCAACCGGTGAGGTGGAGGTCCAGGTCCTCGAGGTCCAGTGGACGGCCTCCGGGGCTTCCTTCCAACGGATCGGCTCGGGAATCGCCGACTGCGACTTCAACAGTTCCACCTGCATCTTCTCGGTGGACGCCGGGCTCATCAGCCTGGCGGATTCCGGGGTGTTGAACTGGTATGTGATCGCATTCGACAACTACTTCACCGGAGCTGCCACGGATTCGATCCCGTCGGGTGTCGCCTACATGACCGAGGACCTCGATCTGCCCTATTTCTCAATCCAAGGGGCTCAGACGCGCACGGTGCCGGTCGGTGCGGCTCCGCTGCTGACCGTCGAGGAGGTACCGGGTGGAGCTCTGGCCTCGCCGACCCAGGAGGGGATCCTGTTCCTCCATCGGAATGCGCAGCCCGGCCGCTGGTCCGACATCCTCGGGCTCTCGGTGAGCGTGCCCCAATGAACGGTGCCGAGTCCCACGGCGGCCGGTGCGCCCAAGGACTCGTTCCAGGGATTATCGGGAGCGGACCTTCCGCACAAAGCGGTCCATCCGCGTCATGGCCTCCTCGATCTGCGAGAACGCGGTGGCGAAGCAGCAGCGGACGAATCGCTCCCCGCTCGCGCCGAAGGCTCCTCCGGGCACGCAGGCCACCTTCTCCTCCTGGAGGAGGCCAAGGGCGAACTCCTTCGCTCCGAGTCCGAGCCCGTCGATGCTCGGGAAGGCGTAGAACGAACCCCGCGGCAGATGGCAGCGGAGGCCCATTTCGTTCAGAGCCTTCACGATGAAGTTGCGGCGGAGCCGGTACTGCTCCCGCATCTCGGCCGTGGCGGCCTCCCCGTGCTCAAGCGCCTCGATGGCAGCCTCCTGGGCGATGATGCTGGCACACAGCATCGAGTACTGGTGCACCTTCATCATCGCCTCGATGAGGGCCACCGGACCACAGGCGTAGCCGATGCGGAACCCGGTCATCGAGTAGGCCTTCGAGAACCCGTGCAGGAACAGAGTTCGTTCCGCCATGCCCGGCAGGCTGGCGATCGAGACGTGCTCCCCGTCGAAGGTCAGCTCGCTGTAGATCTCGTCGGTGATCACCAGCAGGTTGTGCTTCCGGGCCACCGCCGCGATCTCCTCGAGCTGCGCCCGGGTCATCGTCCCGCCCGTCGGGTTCGTCGGGAAGTTCAACATCAGCACCTTGCTGCGGGGGGTGAGGACGGCCTCGATGGCGGAGGCCCGGACCGCGAACCCATCCTCCGCCCGGCAGGCGACCGGGACGGGCTTCCCATGGGTCAGCACCACGCTCGGGCTGTAGCTGACGTAGCACGGCTCGTGGTAGACCACCTCGTCCCCGGGATTGATCACCGCGCGCAGGGCGAGGTCGAGGGCCTCGCTGACCCCGACCGTCACCAGGATCTGGTTCTTGGGGTCGTATTGGACCCCGAAATTCTTGGCGACGTACGCGCTGATGGATTCCCGGAGCCGGAGCAGGCCCAGATTGGAGGTGTACTGGGTGCGGCCGCGCTCGAGGGCGTAGATCGCTGCCTCCCGGATGTTCCACGGGGTCGCGAAGTCGGGTTCCCCCACGCCGAGGGAGATCACGCCGGGGGTGTTCTGGACGATGTCGAAGAAATCGCGGATGCCGGATCGCGGAATTCCGGCGACGTGGCGGGCAATGGCGGCCGTGGAGTCGAACATGGTCGGTGGGACAGGAGGCTGGCGACGAGTGACCCAGGGTGGGTTCGGCGGTCTACTTCGCGGGGGCTAGGACGAGTACGATCCCATTGGTCGGGCTCCCTGGGGTCAGGACGCGGAGGGCGTCGCTCTTCATGATCAACATCCCGTCGGCCTCGCGGGAGGCCTTCGCGATCAGCGTGTAGCTGTTTTCGGATCGTATACGGGCTGCATTGTAGCGGATGGAAAACGCCACGGGGGATCCCCCCTCGAAGTTGATCTGGTCTACGGCCAGGATGTTGGTCGAGGCCGGGGTGGGGATCGTCTCGATCAGGTGGATCCGGAGGGTCGAGTCGGCGGGCAGCGCGCCCCGGAACGTCACGGATCCCCTGAGAGTGGCCTGAGTGGCCTTGTCCCGGGAATGGGCGCACCCCAGCATCAGGCCGAACAGAAGGGCGATCGTGGCGTTTCGGATCATGAGCCGGTGAGGGAAAACTAGCCATGGACCTGTCGCAATTCGAAATTCCCGCGCGACCCATTGATGCCCAGCCCCCGGAGGCCAAGCGGTGGTGGTGCTTGGTTCCCAGGCCCAATCCCGTCACGATCCCTCCGTGCCGGCCATCGACGTCCATGGACTCACCAAGGAATTCCGCAGCGCCAAGAAGGCTCCGGGTCTAGGAGGTGCAATCCGGGGTCTGTTCCGCCGGGAAACAGAGACCGTGGTCGCGGTCCGGGACGTGAGCTTCCGGATCGAGGAAGGGGAGTTCGTCGGGTTCCTCGGGCCCAACGGAGCCGGCAAGACCACGACCCTCAAGATGCTCTCGGGTCTCCTGTATCCGACCCGTGGGAGCGCCAGCGTCCTGGGGCATGTCCCGTGGCATCGGGAAGATGGCTACCGCAGGCAGTTTGCCCTCCTGTTGGGACAGAAGAACCAGCTCTGGTGGGATCTTCCCGCACGGGAATCGCTGGAGCTCAATGGGCGCATCTATGGCCTGCAGGAATCGCGATTCCGCAGGACCATCGACGAGCTGTCCGAGCTGCTAGGAGTCCGGGACAAGCTGTCGACCGCCGTCCGGGAACTGTCACTCGGGGAACGGATGAAGTGCGAGCTCATCGCCGCCCTCCTGCATGAACCCCGGATTCTCTTCCTCGACGAACCCACCATTGGGCTGGATGTCGTGTCGTCTCAGGTCGTGCGCGAGTTCCTGAAGCGTCACAACCAGACCCGCCGGACGACCATTCTGCTGACGAGCCACTACATGGCCGACATCCAGGAACTCTGTGAGCGGGTGATCATCATCGACAAGGGGACCGTGTTCTTCGACGGCCGACTCGAGGAAATCCTGGGGCGGTTTGCGGGACACAAGATCGTCACCCTCCGTCATGACCCGACGCCGGTCGGAACGGTGGACCCTTCCCGGTTTGGGGAGGTCGTGGAGCAGACCCCCGCGTCCCTCAAGCTCAAGGTTCCCCGGGATCGGGTCATCCCCTCCGTCAAAGCCCTGCTGGACGCCTACCCCGTACAGGACTTCAGCGTCGAGGAGGTTCCGGTCGAGGACATCATCCGTCAGCTCTTCCGGCGGGATTCGCCCCCGGCAGCCGCCACCCAATCCACCTGAAGATCCGGGCCTGCAGAACGTCCACTCCAGCAGCCTTGTGAAAGATTTCACGAAGAGCTTGACCCATTAACGAACCTGTTTAATTTGCCCCTGCCTTAGAAAGACAAACTTCTCTCATTATCATGAAAACTCTGGTCCCTGTCGCTGCCACGGTCATTGCCGCTGCCCTCCCTTTGTCTGCGGCTGAGATTAACGGTAAAGTAACCCTCAAGGGCACCCCTCCGCCTGCTGCGGTGATTGCTGCGGTCAAGGCTGATGCCAACTGTGGCAAAGTGGCAGTGGGTGAGGCGAAGAGCAGGGTCTACGTGGTGGGGGCCAATGGCGCGCTCGCCAATACGGTCGTCTACATCAAGAAGGGTCTGGAGGGTAAGACCTTCCCGGCTCCGACCGCGAAGCCTGAGATCGATCAGAAGGGCTGCATGTACTACCCGTATGTGGCAGCCGTCATGGTGGGGCAGAAGTTCGACGTCAAGAACTCCGACCCGTTCATGCACAACGTCAACGCGACCCCGAAGGTCAACAAAGGGTTCAACTTCGCCCAGGCGTCACAGGGGCAGGTGAATGAGAAGTCGTTCGACAAGGCTGAGCTGGGAGTGCGCTTTGCCTGCAATGTCCATCCCTGGATGATCGCCTACGTGAACGTGATGGAGAATCCGTTCTTCGTGGTGACCGACGAGTCGGGTGCCGTCTCGATCAAGGGCGACATCCCGGACGGGAAGTACACGATCGAGGCCTTCCACCAGAAGGCGGGGACGCAGGTCCAGGAGATCGAGGTCAAGGGGGGCAAGGCCACTGTGGACTTCTCCTTCGAAGTGAAGAGCTGATCCGACGCTTTCAAGCCGGGATCCTAGTGACGGGATCCCGGTTTTTTCATGAACACCGACCGGTATCGATTCCCGTTCGCCCTGCTGACCGCCCTGGCCACGCTGGGATTGGTGTGCATGGGCGGGCTCGTCACGAGCAAGGGGGTCGGGATGGCGGTGCCCGACTGGCCCACCAGCTTCGGCTACAACATGTTCGCCCTGCCGGTGAACCAGTGGTTTCACGGCGGGGTGTTCGACGAACACACCCATCGGCTCTGGGCTTCCTCGGTCGGATTGCTGGTCGTGCTTCTGACGCGTTGGATGGGCGGTTCCCCGGCCAGAAAACCCCTCGCGGTGGTGGGGCTTCTCGAAATCATCGCAGGCATCCTCCTGCTGCGGCTCGGTCCCGAGTGGAAGGGCGGTGGAGCCTTTCTCGCGAGCATCGGCGGGGTGGTGATGCTTGCCGCTTCGATTCCCGGTTGGCGATCCCCGGCCGAGGGGATCCTTCCGAGGCTCGCATGGATGGCGTTTTTGTTGGTGCAGGTGCAGGGGCTGCTCGGCGGACTCCGGGTGGTGCTCGACAAGGCGCTCGTCGGTCATGTGACCCTCGGAACCCTGTTCGGGCTCGTCCATGGGTGTCTGGGACAGACGTTCTTTGTGCTCCTCGGGGTCATCGCGCTCCTCAGTTCCCCGTGGTGGGCACGATTGCCCGTCCATGGTGGGCTCCAGGGGCGGTCTGAGGTCCGGGGTCTCCTCTTGGCCATCGGATTGGTGGCCCTGCAATTGATCCTGGGTGCTTCCATGCGTCACCAGCACGCCGGGCTGGCCATCCTGGACTTCCCGCTCGCGTACGGCCGCTGGTGGCCGCTCACCGACCCGGAGTCGGTCGCCCGGTACAACCAGGTCCGGATGGACGAGTCGACCGTCACGGCCTTCCAGATCCAGCTCCAGATGATGCATCGCCTGGGCGCCGTGGCCGCCGTGGTGGCGATCCTCACGGTGTCGGTGCGGGTGGGACGCCGATTCGGCTGGGGTTCTCCCCTCGGTCGCGGCGCAATGGTGTGGAGTGGGATTGCGCTCGGCCAGTTCACCCTGGGGATGCTCACCATCTGGACCAACAAGGCGGCCGATGTCGCAACGGCGCATGTGGCGGGAGGGGCGTCGCTGCTCTGGTTGGGTACGGCATTGATTCTCACTGCCCGCAGGCTCACGATGCCAGCTTCGTCCGGGACGGAATCGTCCCGGGTCCCGGGACTCTCCCGGGTTGCTGTGCAGGGTACACCGTGAAGGCCACTGGAACGACCATCGCCCCGACCCCCGAGCTCGTCCGCGAGCGCGGGGTGGTCTCGTTGCTGATGGAGCTCACCAAGGCCCGGCTGACTCTCCTCGTGGTCCTCACGACCGTCGTGGGGTTCTACCTCGGCTCCCCTTCCTCGGTGGATCCCGTGCTGTTGACGCATGCGTTGGCGGGCACTGCGCTGCTGGCGGCGGGCGCGGCCGTGCTGAACCAGTTCCTCGAGCGGGAACTCGACGCTCGGATGCGTCGAACCGCGGAGCGCCCGATTCCGTCGGGGCGCATCACCCCGACCTCGGCGCTGCTCGTCGGGGCCGCCCTCAGTCTCCTCGGACTGGTCTGGCTCCTGTTCCAGGTGAACCCCCTGACAGCACTGCTGGGTGTGGCGACCTGGACCAGCTACGTGGCGGTCTACACGCCGCTCAAGCGGATCACGGTGCTGAACACCCTCGTGGGCGCGGTCCCGGGTGCACTGCCCCCACTCATGGGATGGTCTGCCGCCACCGATACGGTCTCGGCTCCCGGCTGGTCCCTGTTTGGCGTCCTCTTCTTCTGGCAACTGCCCCACTTCATGGCGATCGCGTGGCTGTACCGGGAGGAGTATCAGCGCGCCGGCTTCCGGATGCTCTCGGGCGCGGATCCTGATGGTGCGAGGACCGCAGCCTCCGCCGTCCGGAACACGTTGGCACTGCTCGGCGTCAGCCTCTTCCCGTTCGTCTTCGGACTCGTTGGACACTGGTACCTCATTGGGGCTGTGCTGCTGGGCGCCGTTTTCCTGGCATTCGCCATCCAGTTCGCCCGGACGCTCTCGCCGATCGCTGCACGGCGACTTTTCTTCGCGAGCATCATCTACTTACCCGTATTGCTGGGTCTTCTGGTTCTGGACAAGCAGACCCGGCGATTGACATCCCAGCGTCCAGGCGATTCAAGATCTGTGGCTTCCGTTCCGGCGGCGGTGGCGCAGACGCTCCCGTTTTCCGGATCAACCGACTGACACCACCTTATGGCGTCCACATCATCCCACACTGCGGCCTCGCACGGCGTCTCCCACGACGACCATCACCACCACGAGCCCGGCTTCTTCGAGAAGTACATCTTCTCGACGGACCACAAGGTCATCGGGATCCAGTACGGGTTGTCCTCGCTGGCCTTCCTGTTCTTCGGGTTCCTGCTGATGATGGCCATGCGGTGGCAATTGGCCTATCCGGGCAAGGCAATCCCGGTGCTGGGTGCCCTGTTCGAGAAGGTGCTCGGCACCGACATGGCCCAAGGCGGGGTGATGCAGGCCGACCTCTACAATGCCTTCGGCGCCATGCACGGCACCATCATGGTGTTCTTGGCGATCGTGCCGCTGGCCTTCGGCGCCTTCGGCAACTATGTGACGCCGCTCCAGATCGGGGCGCCGGACATGGCGTTCCCCCGCCTGAACATGGCGAGCTTCCACCTCTACTTCCTCGGTGGCGTGGTGATGCTGGGCAGCTTCTTCATCCCGGGTGGCGCGGCGAAGTCGGGTTGGACCAGCTACTCCCCCCTGGCGACCCTCGCCGACCCCGTCAATGTGATCGATGGCCAGACCCTCTGGCTGGTGGGCATGGTGCTCCTGATCACCTCGTCACTCCTCGGTGCCGTCAACTTCATCACGACCATCATCCAGCTCCGTGCTCGCGGAATGACCTGGATGCGCCTCCCGTTCTTCGTCTGGGCCCAGTTCGTCACGGCCTTCCTGCTGCTTCTCGCATTCCCCCCGCTCGAGGCGGCGGGTCTGATGCAGCTGGCGGACAACGTCCTTGGGACCTCCTTCTTCCTGCCGACCGGTCTGGTCACCAGCGCTGGACAGGTCCCGGTGTCGGGCGGCGGCAGCCCGCTGCTCTGGCAGCATCTGTTCTGGTTCCTGGCCCACCCCGAGGTGTACGTGCTGATCCTCCCCGCGATGGGTGTGGTCTCCGAGATCATCGCCAACAACACCCGCAAGCCGCTCTGGGGCTACCGCTCGCTGGTCTACGCCGCCCTGGCGATCGGCTTCCTCGCCTTCATCGTGTGGGCCCACCACATGTACATGACGGGCATGGGCACGAAGATCGCCACGTTCTTCCAGACGACCACCATGATGATATCGGTGCCGTCGGTCATTATCCTCTCGGCCCTCTTCATCTCGCTCTGGGGTGGTTCCATCCGGTTCAACACCCCGATGCTCTTCGCCCTCGCGTTCCTCCCGATGTTCGGCATCGGCGGTCTCACGGGACTCCCGCTGGGGCTGAATGCGACCGACCTCTATCTGCACGACTCCTACTACGTCATTGCCCACTTCCACTATGTCGTGGCTCCCGGGACCATCTTCGGTCTCTTCGCCGGCGTGTACTACTGGTATCCGAAGATCACGGGTAGGATGATGAATGAGACCCTCGGCAGGATTCATTTCTGGGGCTCTCTGGTGTTCATGAACCTGATCTTCTCGCCGATGTTCATCCAGGGCATCCGCGGCATGAGCCGACGCATGTATGACGGAGGGGCCACCTACTTCCAGGATGGCGTCGGTGCTGATCCGGGGATCCTCAAGCTGAACGTCTCGATCACCCATGCCGCCTTCGGCTTGGCGCTGTTCCAGCTGCCGTTCATCCTGAACTTCTTCTGGAGCATCTCGAACGGCAAGAAGGTCACCTCCGACAATCCGTGGGAGGCGACCACCCTCGAGTGGCAGACTCCGACACCGCCGCCGCATGGCAATTTCGCCAGCGAGCCGGTGGCCTATCGCGGGCCCTACGAGTACAGCGTCCCGGGCGCCAAGAAGGACTTCACCCCGCAGGGACAACCCGGCTGATCTGACCCGAGGTCATCACTTCCTCCGACTCACCTCCATGGACATCCCGTACACAGTCAAACCCAGACCCGATACTGGCCTCTACAATGCCAAGGTCGGCATCTGGTTGTTCCTGGCCTCCGAGGTCATGCTCTTCGGCGCCTTCTTCTCCGCCTACATCCTGTTGCGCGTCACCGCGCAGCATGGGTTCTGGCCGGATGTCGCGGACGGCTGGCCCCACGGCCTTCTGAACATCCCAATCGGCACGTTCAATACTGCGGTGCTCATCAGCTCCTCGGTCACCGTCGTCATGGCGTGGATGGCCCTCAAGGAGAACAATTTCCCGAAGTTCCGGAACTTCATGCTCTTCACCGTGGCCTGCGCCCTCGGGTTCCTTGGGATCAAGACGTTCGAGTACAAGGAGAAGTTCAGCCACTACGTCATCCGGACGACCGACGGCAAGGTGGTCACCGGCCACCTGGATGTGGACGGCAAGTCGCCGCTGTTCTGGAATCTCGACACCGTCAAGGCCAAGAACATCGAGAAGCTGAAGGTCGAGGTCGACATCCCGAACAAGTACCGGTTCCCGGTCGGGATGCATGTCCCTGAGGACATCCACAAGGCGCATGCCGAGGGTCGGCATCACGACGAGAAGGAGATCGAGGTGAGCCAGATCGAGAGCCTCAAGGCGTTCATCCCGTCGACCCATCCGTTCTTCGCGATCTATTTCACAATGACCTTCCTCCACGGTCTGCATGTGTTGGGTGGCGCCATCGTCCTCGGGTACTTCGCCTTCGTTGGCACGGACCTCTGGCGGACGAATCCCGAGCAGTTCACCAACCGAATCGAGGTCGGAGGCCTGTTCTGGCACTTCGTCGACCTCGTCTGGATCTTCCTCTTCCCCGTCGTCTACCTCCTCTGACCGCAACGCCCCGCATCACGCCATGAGCCACAACCACCATTCGTCCCACGGTCATGAAGCCGCCCATGGCGGTCATGACCACGACCATGACCACGAGGGGCACAAGAAGATCTATTGGGCCGTCGGCACCGCACTGCTGGTCGGCACCGTGATCACCGTCCTCGCCCGGGAATGGGAGTTCAGCAGCGTGGCCCTGACCATCGCCGTCGCCCTGTTCGTGGCCTCCATCAAGGCCTTCCTGGTGTGTGGCTACTTCATGCACCTCCTGTCCGAGAAGAAGGTGGTCTACCTCACCTTGGCCACCACGGTCGCCTTCGCGATCGCCATGGTTGGGCTGATCCTCTGGTCCGACAAGGATCCCGTCACTGGGACCTCACCCAAGACGTTCTATGTCCCTTAAGACCTTCCATATCGTGTTCGTCACGGTCTCCGTGCTGCTGATGCTGGTCATCGCAGCGTGGAACTTCGGCAATTATCGCGACAACGGGACGACCTCGGATCTGACCTGGGGCATCGTCTCCGTCGTGGCTGCCGTCGGGCTGCTAGTCTACGGCAAGGTGTTCCTGCGGAAATTCAAGAACGTCAGCTACCTGTGAGCCGTCTCCTCGTCAGCCTCGTCCTGATGCTCCTCGCCAAGCCGATGGCATTCGGATGCGCGGCCTGCTTTGGCCGCTCCGATTCCCCGATGGCGTATGGCATGAACGCCGGGATCATGACCCTCCTTGCGGTCATCCTCAGCATGCTGGCCCTGATCGCCACGTTCTTCGTCTTCATCGTCCGCCGTGCCGCCCAGGTGGATCCGGATGTTCCGGAATCCACTCCGACCTCGAATTCCTGAACCGCTTCACCGTTTGTCTGCCATGAGTCTCTGGAACTACCTCCTGCCTCCACCGAACGCCTCCGCGCAGGGCAAGGCGATCGACGACCTGATGATCTACATCCACCTCCTGATGGTGGTGCTGTTCGTCGGTTGGTTGGCCTACTTCCTCTACACGGTCTTCCGCTTCCGCCAGTCGGCCAATCCCAAGGCCGACCATGTGGGGGCCCGCGGCCATGTCTCCACCTACGCCGAGATCGGTGTCGCTGTGGTCGAGGTCCTCCTGCTGCTCGGCTTCGCTGTGCCGCTGTGGGCGAGGGCTGTCGATGAGTTCCCTGTGAAGAAGGGGGATCCCAAGACCGACCCGATCGAGATCCAGATCATGGGACAGCAGTTCGCCTGGAACGCGCACTACGCCGGTCTCGATGGCAAGTGGGGCAAGCAGGACATCAAGGATGCCTCGGCCAACAATCCCTTCGGTCTCGTGCCCTCGGATGCGGACGCCAAGGATGATGTCACCTGCCTCCGCGAGCCGTTCCTGATCCCGATCAACCGCGACATCATCTGCCGCATCTCCTCCATGGATGTCATCCACAGCTTCAAGCTCCCCCGGATGCGCATCACCCAGGACGCCATCCCCGGCCTGACCATCCCGGTCCATTTCACCCCGGTCGAGAAGGGTGATCACATGATCATCTGCGCCCAGCTCTGCGGGAACCTCCATTCCACCATGAAGGGTGAGTACAAGGTGGTCAGCCAGGAGGAGTTCGACACGTGGTACGCTGCGAAGTCCAAGGCCGGCGGTGCCGGTGCCTCCTTCGAATAGGCCATCGCCGACGTTGTCGTCCTGACGAATGACCCCGCCGCGGCGGGGTCATTCCATTTCGTCCCCGGACGTGTCGGCGTCCGGATCCTCGAGGAACGCCCGGGAATTCTTCCTGGTGCGGCCTGGCGGGCGCTGACGGCTCACCCGCTTGCTGAGTTCGGCACCCTCCTGGATGAGCTTCAGGAAACGTTCATGCCGATCCTTAGGAATCGAACCCGTCGCCACCCCGGCCACGACGGCGCATCCCGGTTCCGCGACATGCCGGCAGTCCCGGAATCGGCATCCCTGGGCCGCCAGCTGGATCTCGGGAAACGACTCCTCCAGTCCGTCCTCGTCGGCCCACACCTGAAGTTCCCGGAGGCCCGGGGTGTCGATCACAAAGCCCCCCGATGGCAGGGGAATCAACTCCCGCGAGGTCGTGGTGTGACGTCCCTTGTCGTCCTTCTCCCGGACCTCGATCGTGGCCTGGTAAATGTCCCCGCATAGGCGGTTCACCAGACTCGACTTTCCCACGCCCGACGAGCCGATGAAAGCCACCGTCTGGCCCTCCTGGATCTGCTGCCCCAGCAGGCGGAGCCCCTTGCGCCGGGTCGCGCTCGTGACCAGTACCTCGGCCTCGCCGATGGCGGCCTTCACCTCCTCGATCCGGGGAAGGGGATCGGGGCAGAGGTCCGCCTTGTTCAGGACGACCACCGGCCGGACACCGCCCTCCCGGACCACAGCCAGGAAGCGTTCGAGGCGACGTAGGTGGAACCGGGAGTCGAGCGCCAGAACGATGAAGGCGACATCGATGTTGGCCGCGAGGATCTGGACCGCGGCCGCACGTCCGGGGATCTTGCGAGCCAGACGGGTCCGACGGGGCAGCACCCTCTGGATGACGCCTGAATCCTGCCCGGAGGTTCCCGAGACCAGCACCCAATCACCGATGTGGGGCAGGTCGGCGGCGGAATTGGCCTCGTGTTCGAGGCGTCCCGCCACGGTGACCATCCGCTCCCCGGACTCCATCACGACCACCCGTGCCCCGCGATATTCGCTGACCACCCGGCCGGGTGCCCAATCGGCCGGCACCTCCGACCCCATTCGATCGGCCCACGCCTTCGACCATCCCAGAGCGGTCAGATTCATGCGCCCCGAAATACGCAACGGGCGGTGCAGGTCTCAGCCACCACGATCTCCGTGAGGAGTGGCAGCCCTGGCCTCAGCTGGCTCCAGATCCACTCCGCAATCCGTTCGCTTGTCGGATTCTCCAATCCCGGGATCTCGTTCAGGAAGTGGTGGTCCAGGCGCTGATGGATCGGGGTGAAGGCCGACTTGATGTCGGCGTAGTCCATCACCCAACCCATCTGTGGATCGACGGGTCCCTCCACGACGATCTCGACCTGGAAGCTGTGTCCGTGCAGCCGGGCGCATTTGTGTCCGGGCGGGACGTGCGGCAGGCGGTGGGCTGCCTCGAACTGGAACGTTCTTCGGAGTTGCATGGTGTTCAGACGGTTTCCCAATCGGTCCACGTGACCAGGTCGCCCAGCGTGGGTCGACCATCATGGCGCCACCCTGTGGGCGGTTCCTGCATACGACCGAGAGGACAGATCCGGGAGATCCCCCAGTGGGCGAGCACCGGGATCATCTCGGCGAGTCGACTCTCGCCGACGGCTGTGCCCAGGGTGCTCACGTGGCCTCGGATGACCTCGGCATGACGAAGCATGTCCTCGAGGCTGCGGCAGGGTTTGATGTAGACGAAACGGTTCAGGCAGGAGGTGCGGAAGCGCGGGTCCTCCTCATAGACCACCGTCCAGTCGGTTGACTCCGGACTGGCCCAGACCCGGGTGCCGGTCTGTGGGGCGTCGAAAAATGCGCCCCGGGGCACCGTCTTGGCCTCCTCTCGGGTGATTCTGTGGTGGGCCTGGCGGAGCTCGTGGAGCGAGCGGCGGCCGGCGATTTCTGCGGCGATTTCGACGGGCAGCGGACCCCGGGGCTCGGCCGCCTCCCGCTCAGCGAGCGCCGCCGCCAGGAATTCCGCGAATCCCTCGGCCGAGACGCTTCCGCGGTCTTCGACGTAGAACACATGCGGCGACAGGCATCCGAGTTGGTTCCAGGCGGTGATGTCCGCTGCAGCCCGGTGGGCGAGGCGGGATGCCTGATACGACGACAGCTGGTCGTTGCCGATGAATCCGAAGCTCAGTCGATGCCCGTGCGGGATCCACCGGCACCCGTGACGCAGCCGTGGGGCGATCGATCGCAGGGTCTCATCACTTCCCTGGGCCGTGACGCAGTCCGCCTCATGGAACAGGGCGGCCTCGAGGGATTCCTGCCCTCCCACCCACACCGCCAGCTCCAGGCAGCTGCCGAGCTTCGGCTCGAGGTCGGCGAGGGAATGGGCGAAGAGGCGTGGGATCAGGTTCCCGTTCCGCGGCAGTTTCATGAACTGCGCCGACCGGGTCAGGATCCCGAGCACCAGGGAGAACAGGGCCGAGTTCGGCAGGTTGCCCGCGGCGATGTGGACCAGCATCTCCGGTCCCCGGGCGAAGGCCATGCGTCCCTGGCGCAGCTCGGTCGCTGGAGCTGCGAATTCATCCAGACGGCGCGCATCCCCCAGGTCCTGCATCAGGAGTGCCTGCAGGTTCTCCGGGGTCAGTTGCCTGAAGAGTGCGTCGAGCCCACGACCCAGCGTCGCCGGGCTGAACCCGGTGTCGGCTGCCCCCTGCTCGAGGGCGATGCGACGGAACCCCGAGTCCGGTTGCATCCATCGTTCCGCAGCGAATGCGACCAGTTCCACCAGCTCCTGGGTGCGCCGCTGTGCCAGCCAGTTGGCCCGGTTGCGTTTTACCGCGATGCACGCGTCGCGGATCAGCTGGGGTGTCAGCACCGCTTCCGACGGGAGGTCCGCGAGGAACAGCTGCGGGAGGATCATGATGGTCGCGGGTTGGGGGACATCAGCGAACAACCGCGGGGCTCGGCGGTGGAAGAACGTCCGATCAGGCGAATCCGCCCGCCATCGTTCCGTGCAAGGTCCGCCGTCTGGATCATCATGGCCGACCACAGGTTCGCCAAGTCGCAGATCTGGAGCAGCCCCATCTCGCCTTCTGCAGCAGGTCGGCCCGTCTCCGGCGACACGATCCGGGTCCGGGTCCACGCTGGGAATTGGATCAGCGGATGATCCTCGGGTTCGGTCGTCGGGATCGAATACCCCGGGGAGCTCAGCTCGCTCATCCCGTACTCGGTCAGGATCGATTCGGGGGAGATCCCAAACCTCCCGGAGAGGGCGCGATGCAGTTCGCTCCGGGGCAATACCCTCGAGCGTCCCTTGTAGCCTCCCGTCTCAAGGATCATGGACCCCTCCGGCAGAGGCCACAGGCCTCTCGGCTGGGCATCCAAGACATGGACGAAGTTGAACGCCGTGCCGCACAGCAGGATGGGGTGGTCCAACCTCCCAAGGGCGGTAGCCAGACCGTCGATGTCGACCATCCAGCCCTCCGGGGAGATCCGTCCCCAGAATCGTCCGGAACCAGGGCAGGGATCCTGGGAGAGGGTGCCCATCATGTGGGCGAGGGAGGAATGGGGGGCCGCCTCCGGCGGTGGGGTCAGGGACCACAGCTCCGGGAACCGATCCCGCCGGGTACACTGGAAGAGCCCCTGTCTCAGGGACCTCTCATATAATCGGAGCGAGGCGATGCCGTGGAGATGCCGACTCGGCTCCTGTCCGGTCGTGCCACTGGAGTGGAACACCGTGGTCCTCTCCCGTTCTGGGATGCAGGTGATCTCGTTCTCCTTGAACGCATCCGTGGGAAGGGCGGGGATCTGGTCCCAAGTGATTGCCTCCGAAGGGGTCACCGAGTGCCGTCGTGCCCACGCCTGGATGATGGGATTGTTCCGATATTGGGCGTCGAAGATCCGTCGACACCACCCGTTGAAGATGTCCTCCGAGGTGAACGACGAGCCGCGGTCGGACAAGGCGTCCTCGAGGTTCTGGCTCAGCGCGACAAGCGCGTCGATGGGCAGGGCGGTTTTGATGGCGGCGGGCCGGACTGGTTTTCCGCGACAGTCCGGAGCGATATGGAAGCGGATCGATCCGGTGAGGGCAAGCGGGGGACTCGACACCGAGGGATCTCAACGGTCCGTTCCCCGGGGTCGGACACCTCGGAACCAACCGACAGTGATGAGGCCCCAGAGGATCCCGACGATCCATGGCACCCAGACAGCCGTGTCCTCTGAGAACAGGGCGGGACCGGTCAGCATCAGGGAGCAGTGTGCCACCATCCAGAGCGACAGGGCGGGGGCCACCTCCATCACGTATCCCCAGGCGCCCAGGAGCATCCCGACAGGCAGCAGGATGGCTCCGAGCGTCCAAGGCGGCGGGAAACTACCCCAGGCGGTCAGGCCGTAGATGCAGGCGACCGGCCACAGGATCAAGTTCCGCAGCACCTCCCACCCGAGCATCGGGAGGAATGGAATCCCCAGGAACACGGACAGGGTCAGCCACACCATGAGGAAGCGACCCAGCGCCGAGGGGATGCCGAGGAAGAACGCCGTGACGGGATGGTGGTCCGGATTCTTCATGAGAGGCGACTGAGGCAGGTCGTGCCCCTCGAGGCAAGAGGCGAGCAGCGCCAGTCGTGGAGCCAAGGGCCCGGGTCCCCTGCACAGTGGGGTGATGCAGTGCCCTGCAGCCCAGCGCGCGGGAACGTCGACCCCATGATCGGGATGCCCTCTCAGTGACCTGCCCTCCTTCTTCCGGGGCGGACCTCTGGCGAGGCCCTTGCTTGCCGAGATGGAGACCCACGGGTCAGCTTCCGCCAGTGTCCCCTCGATTCGCCTATGACGTGACCCGGACCTGGGAGGCAAATGCCGAGTTGGGGCCCTTCCTTCCTCCGGCGACGACGCCTGTTCCCGAGACCCCGCTGAAGACCTTCCTGGGGTTGCCCGTACGGAGTCGGTTGGGGATCGCCGCAGGGCTCTTGTTGAACGGTCGTTGGATCCGTGCGTATGCGGACCGGGGATTCGACCTGCTCACCTACAAGACCGTCCGGTCTGCGGCTCGGCCGTGTCACCCGATGCCGAACTGGGTCTGGGTCGACGATCGTGGTGAGATCTCGGGCCCTGTTGTCGAGGTCGCATCAACGCCCGGGGATCTCACCCGACTCAGCTCCGCCGTGTGCTTCGGCATGCCGTCGATGGACCCGGAACACTGGCGTCGGGATATCCGGTCCACCGTGTCGGCACTCCGGCCCGGGCAGGTGCTCATCGTGTCCGTGGTGGGGACGCCCCCTGAGGCAGGCACCCTCGAGGATCTGGCGGAGGACTTCGCCCGTTGTGCGGCGTGGGCGGTCGAGTCGGGAGCCCCGGTGGTCGAGGCCAACCTGTCGTGTCCCAATGTCTGTTCCGTGGAGGGGACATTGTACCTGGACGACAACGCCACGCGCCAGGTGGTCCGACGGATCCGTACCGCGATCGGCTCGGTGCCGTTGCTGGTGAAGGTGGGGGTGTTTCCTGGGGATACGGCGCAGCGGCGGTTCCTCGATGCGGTGGCCGGAGTGGTGGATGGGGTTACCTTGGTCAACTGCATCGCGCGACCCGTGCTCCGTCCCGACGGCGCCCCGGTGTTCGGGGACGGGTTCCGGACGGTGGGTGTCCTCGGGCGGACGATCCATGGCCCCTCGGTGGCTGCTGTGACCTCGCTCCGGCAGGCGCTCGATCGACAGCAGATCCCCATGGCGCTCGCCGCGGTTGGGGGAGCCTCGACGCTGGAGGACATCGCCGATTTCTTCCGCGCTGGTGCCGACGCCGTCCTCTGCGGGTCGTCTCCGATGTACCTGCCGGATCTCGCGATCGACGCCAAGCGCCAGCACCCCGAGTGGTGATCCCTGGGCGCTCGACTTCCCCTCACCGCAGTTCCATCCACCCCACCTCGGGGGCGCTCACGCCGGGACCCACCTGCCTATGGGCAGGGCCCAGCCGGCCCTCCGCGCCACCTAGGGCGCAGTCATTTCGCGCCGCGATGTCGCCTGGATGGGGCGAGGCGGAACGTTCCGATGCCGAAACCGCCAATCGAGGGAGCGGTGGCCGATCGGATCGGATCCTCCACCGCTGTGCACGGCTCGAGATGCATTTCCTTCCAGAGCGGGCTCCTCACTGTGATGCGATCCTCTGTCCCACCGGTCTCGACGAGGCGGAGGATGGTGCCCGTTCCGGACTCGGCTGCCTTCCAGGTGACGAGTGAGACGTGGTCGGGTTCGACGGTTAGGAAGGAGTGTTGATCGGCTGGCCAGTCGCCGGAGGGGGTACCCATCTTGTCGTTGCGGGTGATCTCGTGGAGTTCGAGAGGCGTCAGTGCCTCGGCTCCACGTCGATGGGCTTCGACCGGGTTGAAGGTGTCAAACGGCTGCAGGCGGTAGCGGAAGCGGAACACTCCCCCCTGTTCCGCCTTGTAGCCCTCGGGCGTGTAGTTCGCCATCACATAGGAGAAGATCGTCCCGGGACGGCTTCCGAAGTCCTTTGGCCAGCGTCCCCGGGCGATGTCGCCGAGGGTGACGAGCGGGGCGTCTGGAGATGACCACAGGATGCCGTGACCAGTGGACTCCCCGGCTATGGCGATCCATTCCTGGTGGCAGAACCATTCGCGTCCGGCCCCCGGGAGGAGATCGTGCTGGGGATCGATGAACCCATTCTGAGAGGCCAGGCGAAACCGGGGTTGGGTCAGGTCGAACGGGAAGACGAAATAGGCAGCCTCCTTGGAGCGGATGGGCAGTTTCTCCACCAGAGTCTCAAACTCGAGGACCGGGGAATCGTTGCGGAGGGTGATCGAGGTCTCGATTCGGGGATGATGCAGGTTGGTCGCTGCCATGCGGACCACAACACCCCAGGGATGGCGTCGGCACTCGAGGAGCCGCCCCCCTGTGGCAGCATGGATCTGGAGTTCGGGTTCCCGGGCAACCGTGCTGTATTGGACCAGTCGGTTGGGGAGCCGGTCCGCCCCTGTCACGTAGAGATGCTGGTGGAGTCTCCAGGCTGAATCGGGCCGGACCCATTCGCGTCCCGTCCGTGGATCGGTCCAGGAACGAACCGATGCCGTGGATGGATCCAGTGAGATCCGTGCGGTGGGGGTCTCGATGAGGAGCCCCGGTTCCGAGACTGGAATGGCGGGGGATTTCGGGAGCGGCCTCAGGGAGTAGCAGCGGTATCCGACGGAGGGTACGCCGCGTGCCAGGAATCGGATGCGTTGGAAGCCATTCCCCACCCGCACCACCTCAGACGCCGGCGGTTCTCCCGTGACGAGGTCCACCGGGTGGAATCCCTTGGGGATGTCCCCCTCGACCCAGCCGTCCCGCTCCCACGCCAGACTGTTGAAGACCACCAGCGTCCGGCTCGGATTCTGGATCCGATCGGCGAGGGCCGCCAAGGCCCGTGAGAGAAGGTGGTCCGCGGATCGGGCTGCATCCACCGTGCGGTGGTCCCTCAGCTCCCCCTGACGAATGCTCTGGAGGCTGTCGGGGTCGCTCACGCTGACGTCCGCATGCCAGGTATGCTCATCCGTGAGCAGCAGCGATTCCCACATCGACCCGAGGGCGTGCGGATCGGGTTGGAATCCGGGCGTCGCGACGGAGGCGATCGTCGAGAAGATCTCGGCGGTCCGGGCGCGTGCCATCGTGTTGCGGGCCAGGGTCGTGATGCGGGCGTTGGCCGCGAGTCCATCCTCCCAGTACGGTCCCCCGTCTCCCCGGACCACCCGCGGCGTCGGTGTCTCCCGGGTGACCCGCGTCATGGCATGAGCGAAGGTGCTGTACTCGAGCCGCGGGAAGGCGAACCGCTGGTTCCAGCGTTCGGCGAATGAGGCCTGCCCAGGATCGAGGGCGACGTTCTCCACCTGCGTCCCATACAGGATCACGGTCGATCCGGGATGTTCCGGGTGGTCGTAGGCCTGGAGGAAACGGGGCAGGGATTCCTCGGCCGACTCGATGCGGGGCGGGGATCCGAACAGGCTCGCACCCTGGTGGTAATGACGGGAATACCAGGTCCAGACCCGCCCGCCATCGGGTCCCTCCCAGAGGAAGGGGGAGTGGCGATGCAGTCCATTCTCGAGGAGGAACGGCGCCCGGTAGGCGTCGCTCGCCGCGACGAAGTGGTCGACTCCCGCCGCCGCGAGGACCGAGGGCCATGATCCCGAATGGGAGGGGACATCCGTGCTCAGGGCCACCTCGAACGGCAGACCGTGCTCCCGACTGAACCGGCGGGATGGGTAGAGCGAACGGATCAGGTTCTCGAGGGATGCGAAGCCGGTGAAATGGCTGGCATACACCGCCGGGACCTCGATCTCCCGCCGGCGCACCGCACGGATCAGGGCTTCCCGTCGTTCAGGGGAGCGCCCGCGGAGGTATTCCTGGAATACCCAGGAACCGTCGAGCGTGTACCGGAACTCAGGCCTCTTCCGGATGAGGTCCAGCGCCTGATCGACCGCACGAGACTGCAGTTCGGAGATCTTGGCGGGGTGGTCCGTGTATCCGATGTCCAGATGCTGGTTGGGCACCAGCAACAGGGTCCATCGACGGGCCGGTTCCAGGGTCCGGACCACTGTCCGGTCGAGTCCCTCCCCTCGGAGACGGACCTGCGCAACGGTGCCCGGCGTGAACTCCGGCACCTCGATCGTCCAGCGTGCCTCCCCCATGGACCGGCCTGACGGAAACCGGGCGCTCCAGTCGAAAGCGCCGATAGAGACGTCCACCTCCCGGGCCCGGGCCCAGTCCCCCGGATCCACGGTCAGCTCAACCTGCTCGTTCAGACGCCGTCCTTCGCGCCGGAAGAAGGGTGTGGGCCTCAGTTCCACGCGCGGTTCCGGATGCGGCCCGGTCGGTGGGATCGTCTCCAGGACAAGGGCGTCATGGACGAGTCCGGACACGCCCGGCCAGGTGAAGCCCGACGGCTGCGCATCATCGCGCTCCCCCGCGGAGTCGAGCGGCGTGAGGACCAGGCGGTTCCTGCCGATCCGCAAGGCCGTCTCGGGAATCCGGACACGGATGAGCGACCGCGAGTAGTGGGGTAGGTAGAACGCCGCCGCATCGCCCGCCGTGGAGGTCAGCGTCGGAGCCTGATGGTACCATCCCCGCTGGCCATTGAGGTCCACCTGGACTCGCGGGAGGCGGACGCTGTAGGCGAGGAGGTGCAGCGTCAGTTGGGCGCCGCCGGCGGGCACGGCACCGAGCTCGAATTCAATCGTGAACGGATGTTCCCGGAATCCCGCGGCTCCATTGGCCGGTCCAGGCTGGAATGCAAACCAGTGTCGCGCAGGATCGTCACGCCCGACCCGGAAGACCGGATCCTGGGTGGCGTCCCCGTAGTCGAGACGGGGACGTCCGGTGGCGGGATCCCGCCAATGACTGAATTCCCCGGACGATTCGTCCGGTTTTCCGATCTGCCACAGGATCTCCGACCGGGCCTCGACCGCGGCAAGCAGGGCGCAGCCGAGAGCGAGGCATCGCACAGGACGCCCCATCGCCACCGTCACGGCTTCACCCTCAGCTGGAAGAACCGCATTGGCTGCTCTGGAACGACGGAGAGCGAGCCCCCGGCATCGAGCACGAGTGACCAGGGGCCCTCGACCGAGTCGGCCTGCGAGAGGAACCCGAGGCCCAGCCATTCCACGCTGACGCTGCCCGAGGCCTCGCGACCTGCGCTGACCCTGGATGTGTTGGCGAGAGGCTCGAATCGGAAGTTGCCGGCGGCATAGCGGTCGGCGGGGCCACCGTCGATGATCTCGGGGAAGGCGTCAGGGTTGTCGCCCCATCGGGCGAGTCCGACGAACCGGAGGCAGCCGCCGTCGAACGTGCTGAACTCGATCTGTCCTGCCCCGCGGTTCCCATCCCGTTCGTCGGTCCCATAGCCCGAGGCAACAATCGTCCCGGCGAATCCCGGGGTCAGTTCGAGAGGCTTCGGGAGGGGCTTGAACCGGGTACCCCCGGAAAGCTCACCCGGGCTGCCCGGCTCGAAGACCAGCAGGGCATGTTCCTTCTTGGTTCGGCGGCAGTAGATCCGGCACTTGATGGTGCGCTTGAGTCCATCGCCCTCGTCATCGAAGACGCCCAGATGGGTGATCCGGATCGGCCGTACAACGTCGAAGTCGTTGCCGACGGAGCCCCCGTAGGCCTGGTTGCCGGCCGTATTCTCGGGGACCACGTAGGGGACGCCCGCGGCAGGCTTGTTGGGTACCGACCGGACGGTGTCGGAATCGATTCCTTCGCTGTTGTCGGCCCCGATCGCCCGGACGCGGTATTCCTGCGCCGTCCCGTTGGAGCGTCCCGAGTCGACGTGCGAGGTGCCCTGGATCTGGGCGATCGTCTCGAATGATCCGGAGGCGTTCTTCCGCAGGATCTGGTACCGCGCCGCCTGGACCGGTTGACGGATCTCGTCCCAGAACAGGATCGTCTCGGAGTCACCCGGGATCGCCGCCAGGCGGCTCTTGCCCGGGAATGCTGGCGCGGTGGTGACGAAGTCGAAGGTGCCGCCCGCGTAGGTCACGTTGGCCCCGGATTCGATCCCTTCCGGGAAGGCGCCTGGTGCGCCGTAGCGGGCGACGAAGGGATAGTAGACCGATCCGCGGCCCGTACCGGTCGTGATGCCCAGTGGACGGCTCACCGAGGTGCCGGCCTTCTCCTCCGGTCCGTAGCCCTCCGCGACGATGCTTCCGCGGAACCCCTTCGGCAGTTCCAACACGGGGCTGAGCGGTTTGAAGCGGCTGCCCCCCTTCAGGACGCCAGGGCTGGCGGGCGAGAAGGTGGCGGAGGCGACGGCCTTCCCGCTCGCCAGATCGAAGATCGAGACCCGGATCTCCGCCTTCATCCCGTTGGCGCCGTCATCGAAGGCTCCCAGTTCAAGGACGCGGATCGGATTGGCGACATCGAAATCCATGCCCAGCTGTCCACTGTAGGCGAAGTTGCCCGTGGTTCCGGGCGGCACCTGGAAGGCGATGGATTCGTCCGGCCCCAGCACGTAGGGTGAAGTAAGCTGTGCGATGGAATAGGGTCCGGCATCCCCGGAGGCCGAGACCGCCTGGACGACGAAGCAGTACTCTGTGCCGTTGATGAGGCCCGTCGCGACATGGCTCAAGCCCTGGACCTCCGCCACCTGGGTGAACGGTCCGGAGATGCCTGGACCGGATAGGATGCGGTACTTGGCAACCGGACTCGGCGTCGTGACCGCCTCCCAGCGGAGCGTCACCTGACGATCACCCGGAAGGATGCGCACGGTCGGTCCCACCGCCTCGATGGTGAACTGGCCAACATCAAGACGTTCGAAGGAGTCGTCCTTGAAGAAACGGATCTCGTAGTCCCCCGGGCTGGCAAAGCCACCGGCGAACAGGAGCGAGCCTGATTTCACCCCGGTCTTCCCGTCCTGAGTGCCATCGACGTAAAACCAGTCGAGGGGCGAGGCGTCCTCGCCTCCGACGCGATAGATACCGACCCAGTCCTTCGCATTGCCGGGTCCATAGAGAAACTCGACCGCGACCTTCGCTCCGGGGCGGTAAGACCGGGCCTCCGAACGGACCCGGGGTTCGAGGGTCACCTTAAACTCGATCTCCTCCAGCACGACGTAGCCGTCGTTCTCCAGCAAACGGACAAGAAAGGTTCCGGGCTCTGGGGCTCCCTTGGGAAAGACGACCTCGCCAGCGGTGACGGCCACAGAACCGACCTCAGTGCCGTCCAGGTACTGCCAGGCGAAGTAGTCCTGGGCCGACTTGCCCTCCACGTAGAGTCCCACCCAGTCCTTGGTGTTGCCCGGGGCATTCTTGAACCGGACCGTGATCGGTTCGCCCGGGACGTAGCGGGTGCGGTCGAGGGTGACTTCCGCCGCGTGTGTTCCGGAGACCAGGGTGGTCAAGACAAGAAGGATGAGGAGGTATGGGGACACTTTCATGGGAGGTTCCAGGTTATGGGTTGGGGTTGGTGCGATCGTCAAGCGACAACACCGCCCCACGAACCCGCGCTCTGCCTCGTCTCCCCCTCAAGGCAACCGGAGCCGCCAGACTTCCGGGGAGCGGACCCCAGGTCGGACCTCCCCACTGGGCAAGATCCATCCCCCCTTCCATGGTACGCACGGCAACGTCACGCGCGGTGCTGGCAGCCTTCCAATATCCGTCCACTGGAGTGTCTTGAGATCCAACCGATGCAGTGTGTTGGAGAATCCCGGATGCCTGAGGTCAGCCGGTTGTCCAAAGCGGGAGCCATCATCACCTCCAACAACGTACAGGGCATCGCGATGGACCGGTGCCGGGGAGGCGGCGGCGACGCAGGGCTCCGGAAGATCCGGTAGTCGGTCCCAGCCTCGCGACGGGCGGTAACGCCAGACATCCCGGAGATATCGACGGACGGGTCTTCCCCCCTTGATCTCCAGAGCCGCCCCGCCCATCAGACAGAACCCCTTGGTCAGCCCTGCGGCCACCGGCAGGATGCGGGGCTCTGCTGGAATCGGCGGCAGCTCCGTCCAGGCCACCTCGCGTGAACCGAGTCGGATGGAGAAGACCCTGCCGGACGCAACCTGTTCTCCGGGCTCCGAATTGCCGCAGGCGATATAAGCCGTGCCGCCCCCGTCCACGACACCTGCGCCGTTGGCCATCGGCATTGGCAGGGGTGGCGGGAGATCGGCAAGGGGCACGGATTCGATCCGACCCCGTTGCCAGCGAATGCCCGTCACATCGCTGTTGTGCCCGGTGGCGTTGCTTCCCCCAACACAGAGAAGTCGATTCCGATGTGTCAGCGAGACACCATAGGCTCTTGGATGGGTCAGGGTGCCGACTTCCTGCCAGGTGCCTGTCATGGACCTCAACGCCCAGACCGTGTCATGCCAGACCTTCTTCCCGCCCTCCCAGGGCGGGCGCCCAGGGAAGTTGGCCCCACCGGCCACAAGCAACACCCCGTCCGAAACGCCCGCGAACGGTGCTGCTACGCCGATCGGATCCGGCAGCGGCGACAGGGGAGTCCACGATGGCGCCCCACAGGCTTCGTCAAACACCCCGAGCGCCAGCAGAAATGACAGGACGGCTCGCATGGCATTGGGTCTAGCCGAGGATGTTGGCAGACGATCCCACGCTCACTGGCGACGCACCCGGAGGAGCTGTCCAGGTCCCGCATTGGACACGCGGTAGGTGAACTGGGTGAGGGGTGGGGTCGAAACGATGTCCTTCTGGACCGTCACGAAGGGTTGGTCGATGCCATCGCTGGATTCCACCATGTAGGTCTCCCCAGCCTTGCTCGCCCAGTTCAGCACCACGGCGGTATCACCACCGGATTGTGTATCGAGAGTGATGAACACCGCCTGAGGGATGGGATCGCCATAGAGTTCGATGTCGTCGATGCACCAGCCACCGGCGGTGCGGCTGGTGTCGGTCGGCCCCATGCCCCAGCGGACCTGGAGGGTTGGACTGCCATCGATCCAGTCCGGCAGGGGAATCGCCTCCTGGACCCATTCCTTTGCATTCAGGGATTCCTCCCGGGGATTGGTCCAGACGCGGGTCCAGTCCGCACCGTTGGTGGACACCTCGACGCTGGCCTGATCACTCAGTCCGCGCTCGATGGTCAGCCAGCGGGCGAAGTACAGGGTCAGATTCCGATGACCCGAGGTGTCGAAGGCCTTCGTGGTGAGGAATTCGGAGGCCTTGAGTCCGTTGGGATAGTCAGCCTGGAGTCCGTAGGCATAGACGTGGGGGCCCGTGTAGCCGCCGCTCGGCTTGTTCTTGCCGCCGGGGCGTCCCCAGGCCCAGACGGATTCGGTCTTCCAGTCCGGCTGGGTCTCCAGGAATTCCCGGCCGACCAGTCCGCGGTCGTCGGTCAACGTCACCGTGGCCTCCGTGTTCGCTCCCAGACCGGCACCCCCCGTGGGGGACTGGAGGGCGACCCTGAAGGATTTGGACGGGCGGCCACCGCTTCCGGAGATCGGGATCGTCAGCGTCTTGTTGGTCTCGCCATCCCGGAAGAGCACGGCGCGGTGCTGTCCCTGGAAATCCGTTCCCTCGACGGCGCCGATCCCGAGGGTCTCGATATCCACCGAGACCACCCCATCGGCCCCTTCCACACGGTCAATCGCGATCGCGACGCTGGACGACTTGAAATCCACCGTCACCCAGGGTTCCCGGAACTGGAGGTGCCCTGGTTTGGGCACTAGGTTGAACTCCACCTGCCGCGTCAGGAGTGCGCCCGTCTCCGGGATCGAGATCAGGAGGGAGTCCGAGTAGGTCGACGGCGGGAGGTTCGTGGCGGCGTCGGCGATGCAGACGAGGAGCGTGGCGCTGCCGCGTGGGGGGAGGATGCCCTCGCGGGGTTCCACCACGACCCAGCGGGATCCCCATGCGGCCTCCCAGGAGGTAGGTTTGGCACCCGAGTTGGTGAGGGACAACCGGACGCCGTTGGTGTCGAAAGGTCCCCCGACCGGTCCTTGTAGGGACAGCATCATGGGCCCCATTGCGGCGACCTCGTGGTCGATCGTTCGCAGGGCAAGGGAGACGACGGTGTTGGTCCCGGGCAGGACCGTGACGGAGTTCGTCGCAGGCAGGTATCCAAGCGCTTCGGCCTTCACGCGTTGGGGACCGTCCTCGAGACGGAATCGCACCCCGCCGGGACCGTCGTGGCGGCGCCAGTAGCCGTTGCCCACGGTGATGGAGGCATCCGGGAGGGGCTGTCCCGTGGCGGCATCGACGACGGCCACCTCGAGGGTCGACAGGGGGCGTGGAATGGAGTTGGTGAACCGGAACGATCCGATCCGGGTTTGCCAGTTCCCTCGTGTGGATTGGGTCAGGTAGTTGTTCACGTACCAGAACGTCGAGTCATCGACCGGATCGACGGCCATGGTGTTGTAATCGCCCCAGCGAAAGAATTCCTGGGACGCGGAACTCGCCTGCAGGACGGCCTCGGAAAGGTTGAGTCCTCCGACCGGGGCGTCATGGGTCCTCCCCGCGTACCGAATCCCAGGGAACGTGTTGGTGCCCGAGACGCTGTAGCCGACCGCGAGATTTCCCTGCCAGTCGAGGGCGACACTGCCCATCCAGCGGCTGTCAGAATCCGGGGCGTGGGTCCCCTGATCATGCAGGAAGAGTGCACTGCTGGGTAGGTTCCGGCGGAATTCGTAATAGCGCACCCCCACGACACCCGAGGGATCCACCTGGACCGAGTGGTTGACCACGATCGATTCGTGTCCAGCGAAACGCCGGAACTGGAGCCGGTTCATGAGGCGGTCCGACAGGGGATCAAGACCGTTGGTGACGCCGCGCTGTGGGACCAGTCGATCCCCCAGCACCATTCGGAAGGGTGCGACGGGGGTCATGGGCAGTTCAGTCAGCATGGAGGCCTCCGTGTGATCGAAGTCCGGGTTCAGTGTGAACCATCGGATTCCATAGGGGACGGGTTGTCCGTCGGCGTCGATCTCCAACGCACCGGTCCCGCGCACGGGAGAGCGAGGTTTGCTGGGTAGGTTGGCGAGGGTTTCCGGTGAGATGAGGCAGGCGAAGACGTGGGGCGTGCTTTGGGCCGGTGGTGCACCGTCCAGATCAGCTGGGAGCAGTCCATAGGGCTTGTTGGTCCATTGGCTCAGGTTCACGTAGGCAGCCGAGGCAGAGGAATCTCCCCGGAGCATGCGAATACGGTCGAAGGCGAACACCCCAGCTCCCTCAAATTGATAGTCGGGAGGAGGGCCGAACTGGTTGATCGAGACATAGTATCCGTCCGGCCAGATGCCCATCTTCGGATAGTCGTTCATCAGTTTGTTGGGCATGGGGAAATCGTAGACGAAGAACGGACCTGTCGGATCCGGGGTCTTCGAGACGGCGACCGCGGTCCGCGCTGGCCCGAGCCCTTCGATCCAGTCGCTTACGACAAATGTCAGGATGACCCAGCGGTCGGCCATCCGGTCGTAACGCACGACCGGGTCGCCGTCATCGTACTTCGATGCCGGCTCTCCGAGGGCAGCGAAGAGGGTGCTGAACTTGGAGACCGGCATGAGTGGTTTGCCGGAACGGTCGTAGACACGGTAGAGGCAGTTCACGGATTCCACATAGTGATCCGGCCCGATGTCCCCATTGCAGTCCGAGGGTGATGGGGCCTTTCCAAAGATGTTGCGGTTGTCCAATCCTGACAGCCCCTCGAAGGTCAGCAGAGGAGCTGGCATCGTGCCGGTGACTCGATCGGATCGGACCAGCGGATCGACGGTCGGGGCGCTGTCCGCTCCGTGACGTCCCAGGCGACGCGACGCGGGTCCGGCTTCGCGATCGAGATCCTCGATGAGCAACGACGGGGTCCAGCCTCGGCTGCCGGCCCGGGTCGCCTCCTCGGCGAGTTCCCGGAACGGCCGCGTCTCGGCGAACCGGATGGCCTCGATGCGAACGGCTCGCGGAGCGGTTGTATCCGGAGCGGCGTGGACAGGGTAGATGACGAAGGTCCAGAAGGTGAGGATCCCCAGCAGCGCGAGACCTGCGGGATGGGGGCTACGGGCAGGTGAGTTCATGGCGAAAGGTCTCGGGGGCATAGACTGCAATTCAATGGGAAATCCAGTC
>Ga0209770_10000304_pt1 | contig 27644 bp, 26 predicted proteins | sample LauGreSu1BDMLBDD_2_FD_187572 | JGI IMG/M metagenome (GOLD analysis project Ga0209770, IMG submission 187572) | Freshwater lake microbial communities from Lake Michigan, USA - Su13.BD.MLB.DD (SPAdes) (version 2) | ecosystem: Environmental > Aquatic > Freshwater > Lake | place: Lake Michigan, USA...
ATGCATATCTGGAATATTTAATTCATCGCTATTATAACTATTTGTAAATACTGACTTTGGAAATATATCTTTTATTTCCTGTGCGATAAACCCTAATTGATTAGTATCCTTGTTACCAGTCTTAAACTCTTTAATATAATTAAAGCTCTTTAACTCTAATTTATCTACATTTTCATAGCATTTGTCATAAGAAGCTCCTTCTATATTTTCTTTTATCCTTCTATCTGATGTTTGCGTCCAATATAAAGAATTATTAAAATTATAAATAGCGCCATTTGTTCCTAACATTTTAATATAGTCGCTATCACTTCCATTAATTGAAGATTTTACAATAAAATCCCCATTATAGTTACCTATTTTAAAATCTCTATTGGCATCACTTGAAGTCCCTCTTATTAAGTCTATTGTAGAATTAACGGCTGGTGGTACTGAACGATATCTGATTATAACTATACCTGAACCGCCATTTGCTCCATTTTCTTGACCACCAGCACCACCTCCTGCAGCACCACCTCCTCCACCTCCCCCACCTCTATTTGCAGTACCCGCGACCGCATAGGAGGGAGTATTGGAAAGGGCGTTGGAAACCCCTCCATTCCCACCTCCGTCAACACCAGAACCATAAGTACCTTCTGACCAAGTACCACCTCCTCCTCCACCACCATAAGTAGAAACAGTTCCAATAATAGAGTTTGATAATCCAGAACCACCATTACCACCTCCAGAAGTTGAAGCATTTAAACCATTCCCTGCGGCACCTCCACCACCACCTCCTCTATAATTATTGCCCGCCCCGCCATTTCCACTTACACTATTTCCAGTACCTCCACTATTACCTCCGCTTATACCACCAGAACCACCACCACCACCACCTCCACTTGAATAATTGCCAGAAACAACACTACCTTCCGTCGGTGTTGTTCCGGTTGTGTATTGATGCCCTCCTCCTCCTCCTCCACCAGCAGCAAATAAACTAATAAATGATGCATTTGTAGATGTAATTGAAGACGTAGAACCATTCCCTCCTGTTCTAGCTGCTGAATTACTGCTACCAGAGCCACCATTACCAACAAATACAACACAATTCCCGACAGGTAAAGTTACATTTGTTTTATATATAACATCACCCCCTCCTCCTCCACCTCCATATTGCCCTCCACCACCACCACCACCAACAAGTAATATATCACAATTAATGCCACCAGTAGGAACTGCAAATGTATAATTTATACCCGCTGTTGTAAAAACCATATACCTTTCATTTGTGCCTATTGCTGCATGTGTACTTGGACTATTACCAGAAAAGGTTGCAATAAAAGGTGTTGTAGATATAGTTTTATTATTTTGAATTATCAAACTACAAGTACTACTACTTTCATCATCTCTTGTTTTAACTAAAATATGTAGTTTACTTTGTGGATCTTCTGTACCTATTCCAACATTTAAAGTATTTGTGTTGTATATATTATTTCCCGATGTAGCCCAATTAGGAATTCCTCCTGTATAAGATATAACACCTTCATTTATAGCTATTGTAGTACCATCAACTTTAACACCTCCTAAAACAGAAGTAGATGCGGTTGGTAATGTATAAGGAGGAGGAGCAGATAAAACACCTCCTGTTATTGATAAATTATTGCCTACTCTAACACCTCCAATAAAAGTAGGATATGTGACATTACGATATCTAATAATAACTATACCTGAACCGCCAGCTGCTCCATCCGCATTTGCCCCACCACCTCCACCTCCTCCTCCGCCACTATTTGCAGTACCTGACGAAGAACCACCACCACTACCACCACCACCACCACCATCAACGCCAGAACCAGGCGAAAGACCTGTCCAAGCTATATCTCCATCTCCACCTCCACCTCCACCACCATAAGTAGAAACAGTTCCAAGAATAGAGTTTGATAATCCAGAACCACCATTACCTCCACTTAATCCTCCTGCATCCGAACCATTCCCTTCTGCACCTCCACCGCCACCTCCTTTATATCCATATCGTCGTTGAGCGCCACTACCACCATTTCCACTTACACCATTTCCAGTGCCGCCGCCGCCGCCACCACTTCCGCTTGAATAATTGCCATCAATAACACTACCCGCAGTCGGTGTTGTTCCAGGCGTTTGATCATGCGACGCTCCTCCACCACCACCAGCAGCAAATAAACTAATAAATGATGCATTTGTAGATGTAATGGAAGACGTAGAACCATTTCCTCCTACACGATTAGAATAATAATTACCACCACTTCCACCATTACCAACAAATACAACACAATTCCCAGCAGGTAAAGTTACATTTGTTTTATATATAACATCACCACCTCCACCTCCGCTGCCAGCACTTTTTGACAAAGAACCACCACCACCACCACCACCACCACCACCAACAATTAATATATCACAATTAATGCCACTAGTAGGAACTGTAAAAGTATAATTTATATCTGGTGTTGTAAAAATCATATACCTTTCATTTGTGCCTATTGGCTCGTGTGTACTTGGACTATTATCAGAAAAAGTTGCAATAAATATATTTTTTTCTGGTGCTATTGGTAATGTATAAGGTGTATGAGTAGATAAAATACCATTTGCATCTATTGATAAATTATTACCAACTCTAACCCCTCCAATAACAGACGATGATGCTGTTGGTAATGTATATATAATTGGTGCAGGAGCGGATAAAACACCTCCTGTTATTGATAAATTAGCACCTACTCTAACACCTCCAATAATATATTCTGATGCTATTGGTAATGTATAAGGTGTAGAAGTAGATAAAATACCATTTGCATCTATTGATAAATTATTACCAACTCTAACCCCTCCAATAACAGACGATGCTGCTGTTGGTAATGTATATATAATTGGTGCAGGAGCAGATAAAACACCTCCTGTTATTGATAAATTAGTACCTACTCTAACACCTCCAATAACAGATTCTGATGCTGTTGGTAATGTATAAGGTGTAGAAGTAGATAAAACACCTCCTGTTATTGATAAATTATTACCAACTCTAACCCCTCCTATAAAAGTAGAATATGTGACAGCGCGATATCTAATAATAACTATACCTGAACCGCCAGCTGCTCCATTTTGATTATTTATTCCCGTTGAACCACCACCTCCTCCACCTCCTCCACCTCTATTTGCAGTACCTGCGACCGCATAACTACCACCACCTTCTACGGCACCATTGCCACCACCGTCAACACCAGAACCAGCAGTACCACCTGACCAAGAACCACCTCCTCCTCCACCACCATAAGTAGATGCTGTTCCTATAATCGATACTGATAATCCAGAACCACCATTACCAGCACCAGAAGTTGTAGCATTCAAACCATTCCCTGTCGCACCTCCACCACCACCTCCTCTCGATTGTGAATTGTTACCCCCGCCATTTCCACTTACACTATTTCCAGTACCTCCACTATTACTTCCTAAACCACCAGCACCACCACCACCACCACCTCCACTTGAATAATTGCCAGAAACAACACTACCTGCTGTTGGTGTTGTTCCAGGCGATTGATTATATCCTCCTCCTCCACCACCGCCAGCAGCAAATAAACTAATAAATGATGCATTTGTAGATGTAATCGAAGATGTAGAACCATTTCCTCCTGCATTATATGCACCACTGCCACCATTTCCACCATTACCAACAACTACAACACAATTTCCAGCAGGTAAAGTTACATTTGTTTTATATATAACATCACCTCCACCACCTCCACCTCCATAATTCCCTCCACCACCCCCACCACCAACAAGTAATATATCACAATTAATGCCACCAGTAGGAACTGTAAATGTATAATTTACACCTGTTGTTGTAAAAATCATATACCTTTCATTTGTGCCTATTGCCGCATGGGTACTTGGACTATTACCAGAAAAGGTTACAATAAAGGGTGTTGTTGCAATTGGTGCTGTTGGTAATGTATATGGAATGGGTGCAGGAGCTGATAAAATACCTCCTGTTATTGATAAATTAGCACCTACTCTAACACCTCCTAAAACAGACACTGATGCCGTTGGTAATGTATAAGGAGTGGGAGCAGATAAAACACCATTAGTTATTGATAAATTATTGCTAACTTTAATACCTCCTAAAACAACATCTGACGCAGTTGGTAATGTATATGTATTATTAATTTTAAAATCATCACTGATTGAAATATTAGTACCTGCTGAAAGCTTGTGATCTAAATTACTATAACCAAAATTAGCATTATTAATTTTATATTTAGAATTTAATGGAATATTAATATTACCACTGACATCTAAGCTATTATCGAGAATACTGTCAATATCAACGCCAATACCAACTTTTTGATTTTTAAAAAGTAATGCGTTATAAGGATTTATGGAATCTTTAGTTTCCTTATAACTAATATTACTATTTCCTAAAACAATAGGCATAATTACTTTAATAGTTGAGGCTTTCTATATAAATATTATAATTATTTATAATAATAAAAAACAAGGATGTTTTATTTTAGTAATAATGTTATTCAATTTAGCAACTTTATTTTTCATATCTAAGGCTTAAATATGTAAATGTGTATATTTTCAGTTTCTAAGGTTGCATAGTCTCTCTCCTGATATCTAATATTTTATCTAATCTTTTTAACCTCAATTCTTTATCATTATTCATTTTAATTAATTTTTTCGCTGCACCATATAATGCATAGTTTATTTGTCCTATGTCTATCGAAAGCATATCTGGAATATTTAATTCATCGCTATTATAACTATTTATAATTGCAAATATTACTATTTCCTAAAAACAATAAGCATAATTGCTTTAATAGTTAGGCTTTGTATAAAAAAAATTATAATAAGTAGTAAGTAATAAATAAGTTATATTTTTAGATTGCTGGGTGTATCCTCTACAGAATACTGACATCCGAAGATATCATAGAATCTATTGGTTGGTTGCTGGGTGTATCCTCTACAGAATACGGACATCCGAAGATATCATAGAATCTATTGGTTGGTTGCTGGGTGTATCCTCTACAGAATACGGACATCCGAAGATATCATAGAATCTATTGGTTGGTTGCTGGGTGTATCCTCTACAGAATACTAACATCCGAAGATATCATAGAATCTATTGGTTGGTTGCTGGGTGTATCCTCTACAGAATACTAACATCCGAGAATGCCATAGAATCTATTGGTTGGTTGCTGGGTGTATCCTCTACAGAATACTAACATCCGAGAATGCCATAGAATCTATTGGTTGGTTGCTGGGTGTATCCTCTACAGAATACGGACATCCGAGAATGCCATAGAATCTATTGGTTGGTTGCTGGGTGTATCCTCTACAGAATACGGACATTCGAGAATGCCATAGAATCTATTGGTTGGTTGCTGGGTGTATCCTCTACAGAATACTAATACATTGCTGTATTATTATAATAATATATTGCTAAAACCTTATATCAATTTTTATAAATGTTTTCTATCGTTTTAATAAACAATTTTTTATCATCAGTTCCAAGCTTATCCCAATATATTTTTGAAATATTTAGTAAAATTACATTTACAACCAAATTGCCTCCCAAAAGCCCTTTATTATTGAATATTACATTATTTAATGTAAAAGGCGGTATGTCAATTTTTATATAATTATTGTCTATATATTTAATCGTTTTACAAGAGCCTTCTAAATAATCTCGTAGATTTATGAAAATATCTATCATTAAATCAATGCGGTCATTAACTATTTTATGGCGATATTCTATGTTTTTGTTATTTAATCTATTTTTATCATAGTCAAGGCCTTCGTAAGAATCGCTGGAATCGCTGGAATCTTCAGAGGAATCCGTAGTAGAATCCGAAGAAGAATCTGAAGTCGAATCCGAACAATAATTATTTTTCTTATTAAATATCTTGGTAGGATTAGTGTTAGATATCATCATTTTAATTTCTATCTCGTGCTCTATTCCGTCATCATCTATATACTGTCTCTTAAAATGCGGATACTCCTTTTTACATAATATGTCAAAATTGAATGGCTTTTTAACGCCCTTTAATAATATCCTGATTTTTTTGTTTTTATCCGTATGTAAATCAAGGTAATTAACGGGCAATATTATACTATGCTTGATAACCTTAGAAGAGGGATTATAATAGTTTTTTCTATTAAATCCCTTAGATAACCCCTTAGTTAAAAAAATATTGGCAAGATTTATAAATGTATTTTTTACCTTCTTCTTATCATTGAAATAATTACTATACATATCCTCCCAAAAGTTTATATCTGGATTACTGTAGTCGCCGAAGTCTCCGAAGTCCCCGAAGTCGCCGAAGTCCCCAAAGTCCCCGAAGTCGCCATAGTCGCCATAGTCGCCATAGTTTTTGTTATTATTATCGGTGCTATTAGGATATGCTCGTAATTCTCCGTAATTATCAAAATCTTCAATTGCTTTTTTATAGGCTATACAAGCCTTCTTGAATCTCTCTATCTTTGCATTTTTGACTTTGATATCTTGCGTTTTAATTAGCTTATCTGGATGACATTCTAATGCTATTTTTTTGTATATTCTCTTTATATCCTCCTTAGTATATTTAGAAATGTTATTAATATCTAAACCCAATATTTCAATATACATTATATAAGTGTTAGATAATATTCTTAATTTATTCTTTATATTGTATAGGCGCTAAATATTAGCCTTTATTCAGTTATTCTGTTAGTATTTTTAAGAAAATCTTTGTCGGTCATTCTGCGAACAAAGAATAATTTATTGACGGGGCACCCAGATGATTCGTTTTGTAATTCAAATCCGTAAGATTTTGCTATATTCGCCATAATATTACCCTCGTATGTCATCAAAGATATATGCTTTTTATTGATAGGACATATTAATAGCGCGTAATCTAATAATATTTTTCCCAGTTTTCTGCCTCGCATACTCTTGTCTATATAAACTTCTTGGATATAAAATGTATCAACCTTATCTGATGTACCGTCTATTTTGAAATATCTGCTTTTTTTAATTATCAAGAAGCCTACCATCAAATCATCGGAATACAATCCGTACAAGCGATTTTTAAGAATAAAATCATCTATCTCGTTCACTAAACCTTTGGGTGTATAAGTATCCTTTGTTAATTTCTTGTAATTATAGTATTGTAAGTAAGCCATTAACTTTTCCTTATTTTTATTCAATACCAGTCTAATAACTATTTTTTTTCCGTGAATATCCTGATATTCTTTCATACTCTTGTTATATAACCTCATTATCTCATTATACTCGTCTCTTCTATCCTGAATTAATGACTTAGATTTATTGACAGATATCAAATTGTTCAATAAATGTTCTGAATTATTATTTATAAACATCTTGATTTTATCATAATACAATTGCTTTTTAACATCTATATTTTCCTTCTTATCAACAGTTATATCAATATTTTCGAGAAAATGATTTGGAACCGAATGCGCATATTTAAGCTTCTTGCTCCACTCCTCGATATTTGATTTGCTAACATATATCTTTGTTAATGGGTCGTAAAACTTATTGCTATTGGATTTGCTCATAATCTCTCCTTATATCCCTTTACCTTCTCTATTATAATAAGTATATTATTTAGTTATACTCTGTATATCAATTTTTATTACATAGTATCGGTAGCCTCTCGATATTTATATAGAGATACTTAGATTACCTTAACAGTTCTTGAGACACTGGAATATCTATATTTTTTTCATTTTTAAATTTGAGTAGCGGAGCGTATCTTTCTGTTTTTTCTAAATTTTCAAAAGTTTTTTAGAAATTACAAAATAATTCAAGAGATGTACTCAAATTTTAAGTTTCAATTTTTAGAAATATCCAGTGTCTTTTTAATACATCATAATGTTATTATAAATAGCCTCTCGGTAGCCTCTCGGTAGCCTCTCGGTAGCCTCTCAATAGCCTCTCGGTAGCCAGCGATAGCCTTTTCTATAGCCCGCGTTGTGTGCGGTCTCCCCCCATTATTATAAAAATACTTAGATTACCTTAACAGTTCTTGAGACACTGGAATATCTATATTTTTCATTTTTAAATTTGAGTACATCTTTCTGTTTTTTCAAAAATTTCAAAAGTTTTTTATAAATTTCAAAATAATTCAAGAGATGTACTCAAATTTTAAGTTTCAATTTTTAGAAATATCCAGTGTCTTTTTAATACATCATAATGATATTATAAATAGCTTGATAGCCTCTCAATAGCCTCTCGGTAGCCTCTCGGTAGCCAGCGATAGCCTTTTCTATAGCCCGCATTGTGTGCGGTCTCCCCCCATTATTATAAAAATACTTAGATTACCTTAACAGTTCTTGAGACACTGGAATATCTATATTTTTTCATTTTTAAATTTGAGTAGCGGAGCGTATCTTTCTATTTTTTCAAAAATTTCAAAAGTTTTTTATAAATTTCAAAATAATTCAAGAGATGTACTCAAATTTTAATTTTCAAATTTTAGAAATATTTAGTGTCTTTTTAATACATCATAACGGTAATATAAATAGCTGTATAACATCTCAATAGCCGGTGACAGCCTTTTCTATAACCCTCCATATAAAACCGCGTTGGGGGCGGTCTCCCCCACTATAATTATATATATGATTTTATTAGCTAATTATATTTATATTCGTATTAATATTCGTATTTATAATTGCAAATTATGAATAATTGGAATAGATTAGATGAAAAGTTTGCGAGTATAATAAGCGATAATTATGAATATAATATATTGTTAAATAGGATATTATTATCTCAAAACAATACCTTATTATATTCCCCTCTGGGTTTTCCAATAGATTTGTTTTCAGATTTAATAATAAAAAAAAAGTTCAATATACAAAATAAAATATATAGATGCGAGCATATATGGGATAAAGCCCTCGTGTATAACGAGAACACTCACTTTATTGAGCTGGATATAATGAATCCCGATAATGCGAAAAATATTGATAAAATCACGCCATTCCTTCTCCACATTATCAAGCATAAAAACATAGGATACGATAAACACTTTATAATCATTAAAAATATAGACCTATTATCTAAACTGTATTACGATTTTCGCATATTACTCGAGAGATATTCAAATAACATAACATTTCTATGTACTACACACTATATGTCTAAAATAGAGCTACCTATTAAAAGCCGTTTTAACAGTTTCCGCGTGCCTCTCTTCACCTTTGAAGAGATAAATAATATATTTGTAAATTATCTCGGCATATCTGTGAGAGAAGAATTGGCTGCTATGAAAACGCGGAATATTATAAAAGCCCTCTTCATATCAGAGATTGAAAATAGTCCCCACGCTGGCGAAATATTAACCGAAGATTTTATAAAATATAATTATCCGCCTTTCTTTGAATTTATCAAGACATATGATAAAAATAAAAATAATATCGAAGATATCAGATATCTCTCTAATAAATGCTGTCAGTATAACATATCCATTCACAAAATCATAGAAGACTTCCTAATTCTCGTGGATCACGGCGATTACTATCTTCGCATTAAATATTCTAAATTACCTGTAAAAAAATATGAGGATATCAAGAAAAACGAGAAAATGAAAATAATAGAAATCGGTTCCAGCATAGAATATATGCTATCACAAACCAATAAATCCAAAGAGCCCATATATATAGAAATGCTTTTATTCAAACTCCTCTATTAGTCTGCCTGTCGCCTGGCCTCCTAGTCTGCCGGCTCATCGCGAGGATATGAAATGCCCTTGTTATATCCCTTCATAGTAATATACTTCAATTCGCTATTATATACATCCTTTTTTTCAAACTTAAAATTATTAAATATGACATCGGCTGCTATAAACTTATTACACTCATATTTCTTATCATATACTATTGTCATATACATATATTTGATTTTATCAATATATTTATCTAAACACTCATTATATAGCTGTGCGCCGCCAATTATAAAAGCGCTCTCTATTTCATCGCTTTCCTCTACATATGCAAAAGCTTCCTCAATATTCTTAAAAACCTTGATATTATCTTTGGAGTCGCTTACTTCGCAAGATATTTTCTCGTAATCTGCAGAACTTATTATAATATTTATTCTATCTACAAGAGGCCTCTTAGGCAACGAGTACCAAGTATTCTTCCCCATTATTACACAATTCCTTTTTTTTATATCCTCGCGCGCCGTAGTAATCCTTTTAAAATGCTTTAACTCCTCGGGAATATGCCAGCACATCTTATTGTCATACCCTATCCCATAATTCGTACTTGTAGCAACAATTATATTAATTGCCTTCTTAGAACTCATTAGAATGTAATTATATAGATAATCGCAATAATCTTTTATATATTACCATATATTACATTATATTATCATATATTACCATTTCAATAATAGAAAAAGAATATTTAATCCCTTGATAGCTATGTATATGCAAGTAGAAACCAATATATTTTCATTACCCTGGTTGTCTATAGTTCCTCTTAATTCATTATTGAATACAGAGCAATTCCTCATAGTCTAATGTAATGCTGTATAATATAATGTATTCTTTATATCGCCGTATTATTCGGGATTACATTTTATTATAGAGGTCGTTCATAATATCATATACGCGGTCCTTGTATTCTATTATGCTTTCACCCTCCTTCTTTTCTACCATATCACATACCTTGATTTTTATTTTATAATTTTGAACCAAGAAGAGTTTTAAGCACGAGTGAAGCATAGATTCGCCGTTGTCTGAATTGTGATGCAATGAATCATCCTCGTATTTTATTACGATAGGCAATATAGGATATCCCTCGACAAATGCGCCTTTTCCGCTGAACTCTGTGATATTCCCTGGAATCTTAGCTATATTACCAGAACCGGGAGCTATAAAAACTATGGGATCGCCAGGCTTACGATTATCTACGCGCTCCTTAATTTTATTGCTCGTTTTCCCTTTTTCTACATATATATTTCCGTATTTCTCATTATTCTCCTCGGTATATCCAAAGATACTATATAGTATTGTTCTTAAAATTACTATATTGCTGCGAGGGAAAGCACTTGCTATTACAAAACCGTCGGCAAGCGTCGTGTGATTAATAGTACATATAAACTTCTTATCGCTGTATAAATACTCCATATATTTAATGTAATCGGCTTTTGATATATCAATATTAAAAGACAAGATAAACATAATTAACTTGCCGAAAATTAATATGACAGACATTATACTGCTCTCGTCTCTTATGAAATGCAAAACAATATTTGATAATCTCAATAATAATAGTAAAAATATTACCCTGAATGGAACGAGAATATATAATATTATTGTTTTTATTAAATTGATAATATCATTTATTTTATCATTCATTTATTAATTATACACATTAATTATTACATTATTATCACGCATATCCGCGCGAGGGAACTACACGTGATTTTTATACATTAATGTAGTATATTTAGGGATGTCGATATTATAATATTCTTTATTTGCATATTTATTGTTTTTAATCCATATCCTCGCTATATAATATAATTTCTTGGGGCTTATTGAGACGCCGTTAATATTATTCATTACATCATCGCTCGTTCCTATCGTTTCTCCCAAAATACTCGCGCACAATTCAAAGAACTTTTTCTCAAAATCTTCTGGTGATATTTTGAACGACAAGCATCCGCCATTAATATTGAGCTCATCCTCGTATCTCGGAATAATATCGGCTCTCATTATAAAAAACATACCTTTCTTGAAAAGCTCCTTATATCCCTTGAAATATCTCGCATAATCTTCAACTGTTGATATCTGACCTATAATCTTATAACTTTTATCATCCCAATTAATATCATAGGGATCGTGAAAATATATAGACCAACAATCATTTAAAAAATTGCCATTATTAGTGTCCATATTATATAAAATATATGTTAATAATTCTTATATATTAGGATTATTTATCTTTTATGAAAACACATATATCTTATATATTATATTTAACAATAATAAAATATTAGCAATAAAAATACATTATAGCTTCATTATAGTATATTTATAATAATAAATACCTTCGTATAATATTTTAAAAAATATTGTTATTTATTTAGAATAATATAATGTTAGATAGTTTAAACTATATTAAAGATAGGTTTGAAAAATGCCGTGTAGCTGATGGAGTGTATAGAGATGAAGGTGAAGTTGATGCTGAAAATGAAGAAGATACGAAGAAATATGCCCTTTTTAAAATAATTGATTTAATAAAAGATACATATAAGGATGACCTAAAAAAACAAGAACAAGCAAAGGATAAATTAAAAAATATTACGAATAATTGCAACTCTATAATAGAAAAAAGGTTTGGGCTATCTGATTATTTATTTAAGAATAAAGTTCTTACACAAAAATATTATGATCTACTTACTGATCCTGAAAATTTTAAAATAGGATGGAAAACTTTCAAATATTTTTTTGAACAAAATGATTTATTAAAAGGTTCGTATATAAAAGAAGATGACGATGAAGCTATTATTTTTAAATTATATTCTACCAAGGGTACAATTTTGTATATTAGATTATCGCGTAGGAATTTGAAAGACCGACAATCGAAGGAGTCTTCGGAAGAAAATCCTGTAAACATATTTAAAATAGATATGGAAGACAAAAAACAATTACTTATATATTCATCGATAAATAATGAATATTTTCATATTGAGGAGAAGGGCCTTTCTGGAATGCACGGTTTAGAGCAGGAAGGGTCTACTGTTTCTAGTAGAACCCACAATTTTAATAAAATTTCAATTAATGATGAAGAATTAGCTAATATTTTTAAAAAAAACTACAACAAACAGGGGGGTATTGGTAAAAAAACAATTAAAAACAAATCTAAACCCTTAAAAAATACAATCCTTCAAAAAAAGGAAATACTAGGAAAAGATATGCGTATATATAAAATAAATGGTTCTAAAAAAGAATATGTTAAGTATAAAGGAAACCTAATATCAATTTCTGATTATAAGAAGATTATAAAATTGAAAAAAATTAAAAATATTGTTATTTATTAAGAATAATAAAATGGATACGGTTGATGAAACCAACAGTTGGCGGCCGCGAAGTTTTGGATTTTGTTCTCCATCTTTATTGAAAAATATAGATTATATAATTCACATTTTTGAAAAAAGCTTTAAACGTGACGAAATTATTAAAAAATATGAATATAGAAAATATTTAATGATTATAACAAATAATTGTAATTGGTACATTGAAAAACATTTCCCCATTGATAAAATACAGTTGGAAAAAAGTAAAACACAGTTGGAAAAAAGAAAACAAGAGGAAAAAGAAAAAATTAGAGCTGAAAATACTATTACTGGATACGATAATGTAGATATATATATAGATGACACAACCGATTTGAATATAAAATTTGAAAAAAGTGATAACGACCTTACATATGAAGAAGTATTTAATAAAAATCATTTATTAAATGACACATATAATGATGTAATTTTCAAGATATCTGCAGGTTTGTATAAAACATTTTATGTAAGAATTGATAAAAAAAATGATAATGAATTTAATATTAAAGATTTTATAACCGGTGAAATATTAAATGATAAATCATTTAATTTTAAATCTTTTTTGTCAGGGAGCTCAGGAACTGAGGTGGGAACAACTGTCACTTATCCATTTACCTCAATTGCTATTATAAATGATAATGTAAAGGCTGAGCAATATAATAAAGATCATTATCAACCAGGTGGGGGCATTTTATCAAAAAATAAGGGTAAAAAAGGGGTCTATAAATCTACTAAACAAAAAATCTCTGTAATTATAGACAAGAAGCCGTGTGATAGAACAGTTTATAAAAATGCAAAAGGTATCAGCTATATAAGATGTAACAATGAATATAAATTGTTAAAAAAATATAAGCTTGTTAAAAAATAGGAATAGCTCTCTTAATTATATACAGTTATACAGCGTGAGCATTCATATATATGAGGTTTTTGCGATTTTATAGAAGGATAGTTCGGATATATCGCGATTTTCGTTGAGTATATAGTTGATTGGAGCTATTTTTTCTAAATCGTTCTTGATATTGCGATGATTTATATTCGCGCATTTTCTAATAACCTGTTGAAAATCTTTGAGATACTTATGAGGAAATAAATAGAAATTATCGCAGATAAGATTCGGTCTCTCCAAAACACTAACAATATTTATTTTATCCAATTGTATATTGCTATCTGCAAAATCTTTTTGAAATAACAGGTCAAACCTCGTAATCAGCACCAAGTCATATTCGCCCCCGCCTTCAATACACAAATCTATAGCCGATTCTAATTTTTTATTCCTTGATATTATATAGTCTTTATCGTCTTCGCCGTCTTCGCCATTATCATTATCGTCGGCGATACGATATTTAACTGGCTTATATTTATCAATAATCTCAGCTATATCATTGTCGCTATTCAAGTTATTCGTGCTAATATACACATCTATGTCATACCCTTTGCCTTTGAAATAATCAAAAATATATCTTTGATAATTATCATAGCTATTATTATAATCTATAGAGTATAATGCGCCATACTGCCAATATCTATTTATTTCTAAAGAAATGCCGAACAATATCAGCGCCAACTTCATTCTTTTTAAATTATTATAATAACATATTATATTATTATATTATTTTATGCTATGGAATAAATTTGTTCTAAAATGTCAAAAAATACATAAAAATTGATTAGTTTATTTAAATAAATAAGCTGTCATATATTAAAAAGAATGATTTTCGATGTTACATAGAATAGTATCGTAATATCAAAATCATTAAAGTAGATTTAATTGCAATTATTGGAGGCTCAAGTAGTATCGAGAGCTATCGTATTATATATCAGAAGGCGAATGCCGAGAACCGCAAGGGGAATCGCTGATATATAGTATAGTTAATTGTAATTAAGTTTATTTTTTACCTTTTTGCATATTACATATTATTCATAAAAATGTTGTAAAAATTGATAGGCCGGCTAAGAATATTTATTCCCCGCCGAAACCGCTACAGCTACCGCATCCGAGTACCAATAGAATGTTTTTCACTTGCTATAATTATCACAGCAATCGCGTTACAAATACTGTAATCTTTGTAAAAGATAAAAACATCATCAACGTATACATTAATTTGAACGAAAATTACGATGATGACGAAGATTATGACCGAGATTATGCTGAAACTCCTCTATTAGTTATTAGCGAAGAAGATATTGAAAAATACCCAACCCTCTATAATATATATATCACAAGTATCTTGCTAACAGCAGATTCTACAAAGTTAATTGAAGAAGATGGATGTTATAGTATTAGGAAAAAAACTATTTGGAAAAATCTTTATATTACCAATAGTTATGGTAACAAAGACACATATATGTTCAATTATCCTGTAATGTCCTATAATCCATCGTCGCAACAGTATATTCGGGATATTGCGCATATTATTGATGATATTATAATGATAGACCCAATATTGCTATCTGGACTTATTGAAGATGAAATATATAAACTTGAAAAAGATTTGAGTATCTGCGAAGATTATACTAAAAATCTGTTGATGTATTCTCTATATATGAAAAAAATTATGCCAGATATCCCCGATGATTTGACGAATATCATCCTTGAAAAAATATGATATGTGTAAAAAGCATTTACTTATATTTACTTATGTGTATTTATTTTTTATCCATAAAAATGTTCTAAAAAATATACAGAGACTGTAAAAATTGATAAGCCGGCTAAGAATAATTATTGCCCACCAAACAGATTGAGCCAACCGAAAAGCCTTAAAAAGCCTTCCGTTGCTCTCCTCTGTTTCAAAAGCCATCGCCAGCGCTACCCGACAGCCAGCTAAGCCGACAGCCAAGAGCTACCGCTCACAAAACAAGAGTACCCACAAGAATGCTTTATACTTGCTATGATTATCACAGCAATCGTAATGCGTGTTGCCTAATCTTCATCAAAGATAAGGGCGTCATAAATGTTTATGAGAACCCTGAGTATAATTACGCACACCTGTTATTTGTGATGACAGAAGAGAAGATGAAGAAGGAGTATGAAGTATTGTACAAGTTATATACGATTAGTACGATGCTCACAGAAAATGCAAATCAGCTATCTAAGGACACGCGTGGATATGGTATTCACAAAAGAACAATCTGGAAAAACCTTCGCATCTGCAAAGACTATGATTGCGAAAACACCTATATGTCAGAATATCCGAAGATGTCATATAAACTATCTACGGACACTAATATTCGCAATAATATGCAGTTTATCGAGGATATTATTATGATTAGCGACGAGTTGATTGACGAAGAGTTGATTGTCGAGTTCGTAAATAACGAATCAAACTGTATTGAGAAGGAATTGTGTGATATGGAAAAAGAATTAGAAATAATGAAAACCATCGCGCAATATATGAACAGGATAATTCCCGAAAACTTCCCCGACGATTTGAAGAGCACTATCCTCGCCGATGTATATGTATTCTAATAAGCGTCTCAAGGCGCCTCAAGGCTCCTCATAGATATACCTAATCAGTATCCTTATTTGTATATGTTTTTATGTTTTTATGTTTTGTTTTTGTTTTTTCGTTTTTGTTGCAAAGATTAAAAAGGTTCTAAATATATGCATAAAAATGTAAAATTGACTATGTATTATAATAATAGTAATTACTCGCTAATCCAAGCAAGTTTCGCAAAAAGACTATCCTTCTCATTCCTTAATCGTACCAGGTTTTCAGAATGCTTTTCACAAGCTATCATTATCAAGGCAGATACAATAAGAGTTGCATAATCTTCATAAGAGACGAAGACATCATAAATGTTTATGTTATCTATTATTATGATGATGAAGAACGCGTGCTTTCACTTATTATGACTGAAGAAAAGATGATGGAATATCCTCAGTTGTACAAAAAATATGTGGTTAGTATAATGCTTACAGAAGACCCTACAAGACTATCTGAGACCGAAACAGGATATTATATTAGCAAAAGAACAATATGTGAAAATCTTTACATTACAAAAGACTATAATAGCAAAAGCACATATATGTTTGAATATCCTGAGATATTGCGAGACCTATCCGCGGACGCTGAGATTCGCGAGAATATGCACATTATCAATAATTGTATAATGATAAGAGACTGTTTGATTGCTGAATTGATTGAAGAAGAGTCAAAGAAAATTGAGAGAGAATTGTGCTATGTAGAAAATGATGTTAGAATGATGAAAGTCGCGTCGCTATACATCAACAAGATAGTTCCAGAAAACTTTCCGGAAGATTTGAAGAATGCTATCCACGCCAATATAGTATCCTCGTAAATCTCCTTATCTATATTTCTATATATTTTTATATTTTATTTTTATCTTCAATTTATGATGTCATTTTTATTGTTAGGAGGTTTAGCTTTAGTAGGCTTATATATAATATAATAAAAACATTATATAATGCGCGAGATATATGATATAGATTGTAAGATATAGCACGAGGATTATATAAAGAGGGTACAATATATAAGAATAAAACAACATATATATCATAATATTATGTTCAGATATTTTATTCTCGCATCTTTATTGTACTGCTCGGATTGTTTCTTTGTTTCATCTGCATTCCCTTCAAATCTCGCATATCTTCGTCCCAAATCAATTGCTATGCTATCCAATAAGGACGTCGGCGGAGGCGGCGGCGCTAAAGATAATGATGTAAATGTCAACGCCTTTAATAATATTGATGTCGATAAATCGGGGAAGCTGGATATTTCTGAGCTGGAGTTTTATTATGGAAAAAATAATTATATGGATATCGCCGATGTTAATAACGACGGTGAGATTGATTATTTGGAGTTTGATAGGTTGAGTAATATTAAAAAGTTCGGGGTGCGAAATGGCGGGAATCTGTTTGTTAGGAATGCCATTAATTTCGGACTCCTTGACAAGAACTCTATTTTAGCTGATGGCGAAGCTTCGGTAGTCATTGGCAATAAGGGATTTGACCCGCTAAATTGTTCTACAAGCATTAGTACTCTGCGAAGATACCGCGAAGCCGAGATTAAGCATGGACGCCTTGCTATGTTGGGAAGCGTGGGGTGGCCTTTGGCTGAACTTTATCATCCGTACCTTTCTAAAATTATGAATGGCGATAATTTGCTAACTGCCGGAGGCAAAGTTCCCTCGCTATTGAATGGAGGTCTTGGTAATATTAATCCGGTATTTTTTATGGCCGTTATTATATTTGCTACGACCCTTGAATCTGCAAGTATTTCCAAGAATTATGAAATTGAAAGTATTCCTGGAGATTTGGGATTTGACCCGCTAAATATTTATACTACAAATAATGTAAAAAATAAGCGCGAGTTGGAATTGAAAGAGTTGAATAACGGGCGTATTGCTATGCTCGCTATTACTTATTTCGCTATCAACGAGTTCATTACAGACACTCCTATTGCAAACTCATTCGCGCCTATATATTATAAACTCGTCGGTCAATATTAAATTAAGATGTCAGGCTCCTCGCGCTCTCTCTCCCGCGTTAGTTTATTTTTCTTCAAAACTTTTCTCTTATTATAATAAATGGAGAATAAGGTTAGTTATTATAAAGTAATTGATGGATTAAACTTTGATGCCGGGCTATTAAGTATGGCCGATGAGTTGATAAAGGGGCAAGGCGATGGAAGAATATCCATAGATGATTCCAATAAATTGCTTGTCAAGATATTTGACGGTGGTACTATTACTAAGGTTGAATGCCGAACCATCTTATATATATTGAAGAACTATAAATTGACTCACGAGGCCTCGCAAAACTTCCTAGACAAACTCATTAAATATGATTGATGTTGATATTTATATTTATATTTATATTTATATTGTAATGGCGACTAATTTACAAAAATTGATTTTATCATATTGATTTATTTTTATTGAACAAAATGTCTATGAATATTCAAGATATACCTATTGTTTTGTCCTATGATGCAATTGTAATTGCGCCGGCTAAAAAGAAGAGATTGACTACGCTTAAAAAATTACCTGAAAAGGGTGATATCAGCGCCCTCGCCCTTATCTCGCGATATCTAAGAAAAAACTAATAGGACTATATATTTATCTTAGATCATATAAATATTTCATATCGTTTAGGATGTATATGATGAGCAAACTATTTGTGTAATAGGAGTTCGGTAGGAATAGCAAATAACGGTAATAAATATAGTATATTTGGAGGGAATATATGACATAGTAAAAGCGGATATCGCGCTTTAATGCGATATGCTTGCAATTTTCGGGAGCCAGAGTAGTTTTTCGCAGATAATGAACGGCCAAGCAACCGAGAAGAAACACATTATAATGCGTCATATATCCTATGTAATACAAGAAACACGCAAAAGATATATTATTATATCCGATATAATATTCAATATTATGAAATATCTGCGTAGTTATTATCATAAAATATGCTAAATATTTTTTGTATTTTTCGTCGGTATCTAATGTATATAGAAATAGATTCCTGAAATTGCGATTATAGTGTATAGATAATCGGCTTAATGTTTTGCCGAAATAATACGCCCACCACGGATAAACGCAATAATGTATCTTCAATACTACGCGATGACCTTCAATCGCGCCAGCCGTGCCAGCCGTGCCAGCCGTGCCAGCCGTGCCAGCTGTGTGAGCTGTGTGAGCCGCGCCAGCGGATTTATTATATATGTAATGACATTCGCGGTGAAAATCAAATGCAACTGCATCTCCCTTCGCAACTGTGGTATCTTCGGGTATCATATTGAAACAAGTGATTACATTGCTATTATCGTCAAGACCCAGAATAACGCGATAACAAGAAGCAAATGGGAATAAATAATAGGGGCCGTCAATATGCTTAGTATAAAATATTTTATCTGATGTAGTATGCGAATCTTTTTGCGGAGCTGATACATATATCTCATTCATATCATTTATTATATCAACATTACATTTCGTATTTTTTACAAGCATATCAAGAATATTTTGATTCCTCGCTATCTTTGAATATAACAAGGATATGTCAGCCGGCAACTCGCTATACCACCAATGCGAAGAATTATCTTTTGCAGGATTCTGCGATATCACCCAATCGCGCAGTCTATCTATATCTATATAATTACTAACTTTGCATTTATACACTCTGTTTTTTTGATGCTTATAAGGTAAATAAATAAACATTATTATCTTATATATTATTTTTATATTATTTTATATTATAACTTTTTTGATTTATTATCTAAACCATATAAAGACATATATATTGTTGTATATATATACTTAATTATGCCAAATTTAACTAATGAATTTTACACTTTGACAAATAATAGAAAAACTGTTCATTATATAGAAACTGGAACATATTTAGGTAATGGCATAAAAGATGTGTTAAATAATTATGATAATATTCATTCTATAGAATTGTCTGACAGATGGTATAATTATAATGTAGAACAATTTGCAAAATACAGTAATGTTAAAATGTATCATGGAGACTCTAAAAAAATATTACCGGAACTACTTAATAATATCAAAGAACCCATTACTATATATTTAGATGCTCATTATAGCGGGGGGACAACAGCTTTTGGAGAAGAGGAAGTGCCTTTGTTGTATGAGCTTGAAATATTACAAAAAAGAGAATATGATGATATTATTATAATAGATGATTGTAGATTACTTGGTAAAACAGGTATATGTGGAGCCGGCGATAATCACCCAGTATATCCAACAATGACTTATGACTGGACGGGTATTACTAAAAATAACATTATGAAATTACTGAAGGACGATTATATATTATTAGAAAATAATAATCATATATATACAGATGGTGCTACAGACCAATTTATACTTGCTAAAAAAAATATTTAAGTTATAGTTGTAATAGTTGTAATAGTTGTAATAGTTGTAATAGTTGTAAAGGTATTATTATGATATTTTTATTTATAATAATATCTTATAAATCAATAGCTTAAAATATGAATATATATATGCTTATTGTTACTCTAATAATATTGACATCTTTTCTAATAGCCGTGTATTTAGGGAAATATTACGCAAGTATTCCGGCTCTTGTAGTATTTATTACATCAGTTTATTTCTGGTCTAATCCAGAAGATAAGACGAGGATGTATATTGATATTATAGCAGTTCAAATAGGAATGTATTTTTCAATATTTTACGCATATTCATATATGGATTCCAAAAAGTTCAGGACATATATAAGTATTCTGGCTGCGGGCCTGATATATTACCTATTTGCTATATTAATCTGGAACCTGAACCCGTATATAACAGAAGAAAACGCTGGCTTTTACAAAACAATCACATTAATGCTACACAGTATGGGAACGCTCATCGCAAATTACTCAAATGTTTTTATGTATCTGACAGTACTATAAGAGCAAAAATTGATATACATTTATATTTATAATATATATAAATGACGAGTTATATAGATACTTTGCCCTGCGATATAATTGAGAAAATTATAGAGGATACTCTTGATGCTCACGAAAAAACCATAGAAAAAATAGAGAAGATGACAAGCATCATAAAGCATAAAATACAGGGAAGTTTTGATAGCGACGGCGGATTGAATATAAATAAAACACAGCACGGATATTTTTTATCATTCGGTAATATCAGAAATAAGTATATTAATCTTAGAATATCCGCGCTATTGATTTTGGCATCATTTAAGAATCGCGAATATAAACCGCTCCCGAGCTTATTATCGCCCTATTGTATATATTATAGCTTAGAAGAAGAGGGAATAAAAAAGCTTGCGGATTATGCGAGCTTTTCGCGACCTATTAAATTGGCATTTTCCAGAAATTATACGAATAGCAATAGTAATGTATATATCAGCCAGACATATAGAAACTTGATAGGCCTTGATATTCTAAGAGAAACTGCTGAATCTGTAGCTATCACCTGCTGTTATAATAAGACAAATATAGAGTACTTAAAGAAAATCTCCAAAAATAGCGGCGACCATTACGATATATTTATTGAAAACGAAATAGAAATGGAAGATAACATAGATTATTATCTTGTATGTCTGGATTACAATAATGATATCGGTGTCGATTAATTTTACCCACACCCAATATGTTCAGCTTATAACTAAAAAAATAAAAAATTGATGCATTCACCATACATATATTGTACCGTATAATGACAGCCATTATTGCGATTGCGATTGAAAACTACACCAAGATGTTTGAAGCGTATCCTGACGAATTGAGAGAGTTTGCAAAAGAAAACGACATTGAACTCCCGACTATCACGGGCAAGCGAGGGCAAGCGTTGGCACTTATGGCTCAGCCAGAGATTAGAGGACAGTTTTATGTAGATAGAAAGACGGCTGAATTATTCTTCAAAAATATCAATATGTATTCGGCGGATGTTATTCAGGCCTTCAATAAAAGTACGGGTATCAAAAGGATGGATGTAAAAGGCAAATACTGTCTTAAATATCCCTTTGAAGCTGATAAAGTAGATATTGACAAGAGAAAGGACGCTAATATTAGCGGAGATAGGAATCTTTATATCAATACAGTTAAAGAATGGCATAGGGAGTATATTATCGATGTTCCAAATGAAAAATGGCAGGTGGGACATCTTGACCCTACAATTGGCGACTCCTCTGAAAAAAATCTCGCATATCAACCGCCTATTCAAGGAAAATATAGAGATAGGTTCAAGTTTTGCAAAAGTTTCATCAAAATGTGGCCGACTGCTAAGGAACTCGTGAATAAAAATAAGATTAGTGAGTATTATACAGACGAGGAACAGAAGATTTTATATGAAGCTCTCAAGAAGAAGTTTGAGACCTAAATGGTTGTTGTGGCGGCGACTGCTGTAGCTGTGGCTGTAGCCATATCTGCCAGCTCTTCTTCTATGCGCTTTTCTGTAATTTTAATGTATTCTGTGTTAATATCAAAACCTATATATTTTCTTTTTGACTGAATGCAGGCCACTGCTGTTGTCCCGCTTCCCATAAATGGATCCAGAATAATTGCCCCTTCTTTTGAGAATAATTTTAGGAGATGTGCGATTAGGCTTACGGGTTTAACAGAGAGATGCGTATTATATTCACCTTTCTCTTTTTTATTTGGCTTAGAAACTAAGAATACTCTATCCATACTCTCCTCAATATTATCCGTAGTAATAATATTGGAAGGAAAGAAGCCTTCGCCGGTTTTTGTTTCTTCTGATGTATTCATTAATCCAGTTCCATATTTCTGAAAATTATCAATATATCTTCCTTCAATAGGTTTAACCGCAAGACACATCGGTTCAATTGCTGGCTTTAATTGTGGCGTTTTCCAATTATTACAAGCATCTTTGAGAGCCTGCTTTTGTTCGGGATTCATTTTTTTGTCATTTTCAATAATGTGATTTTGTGAGAATGCCTTTACTTGCGATTGCGTATAAATCCAACCGAGCATATCGCGTATTTCAAAGCCGGCATCTTCAATCGCCATAGCCATTGAATGATATAGACGAGGACTGCTAAATGATATGAAAGCTCCGCCTGGTTTAAGAATCCTATAAACTTCCGAAGAAACTTTAGAATAGAACTCATTAAACTTTTTTGACTGATTCCTATCAAACCTCATCCCTTTTGGGAGATTTCCGACAATAGCCGAAGAACCCTTATTGTCAAGCGTTTGCTTATTCCAATCATTTCCGAGGCCATCGAGAAAATATGGAGGATCCGTACATACCATATCAATTGAAGAATCTGGAATCTTCTGCATCATTTCAATACATTCCGCGTGAAATATCTTATTTATCATATCTGACAAATTAATTGACGCGGGCTGTGAAGCAATAATACTCTCTTGGGTTAATAGTGAAATATCAGAAGCTTCTAATAATTTAATAATTTGCGCTTTGGACTTTCCAGAAATACCCTTGATTTGCCTTTCTTTACAAAGCTCTTTGAGCTCTTGAAGCGCCCTCGATTTATAATCCATATCCTTAGTTATCGTAGATGTCATAGATATCGTAGATATCGTAGATGTCATAGATATCGTAGATGATATTTGCAATGTATCAGTTTTTATATCTTTGCCTGCAATGCCTTCTATGCACTTCTCTGTCATATACATTATAATAAGAAAAAATAGATATAATATATATCTATCTAATCTATATTTAGCCTTATCTGTATTTATTTTCCTCTCGTTAAATCTTTTCTCATTTTATCTATGATTTGTTGCCTTTTTTCAGCTACCTCAATATATCTAATAATCTTATTGTGTTCATACATTGCTACTCCAGCCATCCCTCCTGTCATAACAAAGAAACAAATGCTTGCTGTTATCGGTTCCATCGCAATGTAATAAATGTAATGAATGTAATAGATTATTAAATTGATGTCATTTTTTATTTTTTTACATTACATTACATTACATTAGAGCATATATCTGAATAATCCAGATGACTCACAAATGTTCTAAAAAATTGCTAGAAATAAAAAAAATGACAGGAAAGCCAGATATATTTAATTGCCTACCAACCAAATTGATAGAGCCACCCGAAAAGCCTTAACAAGCCTTATTCGCCCGGTTCTCTCGGCCACACCCAGCAACCCAGCAACAGCTACCCAGCAACCCAGCAACCCAGCAACAGCAACAGCAACAGCAACAGCAACAGCAACAGCAACAAGCCCTCTAAATGTCAATCAGGCTGATGGACATTTTTAACACGGAATCTTCGTTGAGCGAGAAGATTTTGGGAGACAATAATGCACCTATTACAGTGTGTATCAACGGTACTTGCTCGATGTTTAACAAAATGACAACAGAAGATGTCGCCCAGCACCGCGAAGAATACTATATTCAGTATCTTCCTATAAAAATTGAAAAGACAATTGAGAAAAAGATGTTTGCGGTCCTGAAAAATCCCCGCAATGTATGTGTATATAAGGAGCCCGAAGAGTACGACGCCGATTTGGAGAAGTTGGCTTCTCATATTAATGAGAATAATCGCGATAGTATTCTTGAAAAGATGATAAATAAGTACAAGGATTATGTCAGAGATTACTACCACACGGGAGGGTATGAGATGTTTGATATATTGATGAAGGAGTTCAGCGTCTTTGTTCAAAAACATATGAAGTACGAGATAACAAGGCGGGATTTTGAAGAGGAAGAAGTAGAAATCTACGACGCCATTGCTGATATGTAAGTAAGTAAGTATATCCTGTATCCCCGACTCACTCTATATTATTTGTATATCTATTTTTTAACTTTAAGCTTTCAGAGCACTAATATGTGTTCTATTAAATTGCTAAAAATATAAAAAATGACGATATGACATACAACATTATAGATAAGCCCTTAAATACTGCACAACAGGACAGCAACCTGCCCTTACCGAAAAAAGTACTAATAGTTCTGTGCACGAGATGTCGTCGGTTAATCTGATGGATATAATTACTACTGAATATTCATTAGGTATCAAGATTTTGACAAATAACAAAGCTCATACTACCGCCTGTATCAACGGTGTATGCCAGGCGTTTAATAAGATGACAGCTGAGGAAAATACCAGGCATCGCGAAGAATATTATTTGTGGTATCTTCCTGAACAAATAGAGAATACAATTTATAACAAGGTATTCTCTATGTTAAAGAATCCGCATAATGTTAAAGTATATAAGAAGCCAGAAGAGTATGAAGCTGATTTGGAGAAATTAGCGATGAAGATAAATAAGAATGGTTGCTATGATAATATTATTGCAAAAATTGTAAATCTATATGAAGAAAATGGAAGGGAGTTTGATATGTCTCGCAATAGCACATCAAGCTGTTATATATTTGGCATATTGATGAAAGAGTGCTATGACTTCCTAAAAAATCATATGAAGCGCGAAATAACAAAGAAGGATTACGACATCGAAGACGAAGATATTGACTGTATGATTGTCAAATATAAATGGTCTTGCAGGGGCTATTAGTAATAAAAATTGATGAGACGATAGGTTTCTACTTAATACAACCGCGCACCGAGATGGACGAGATGGTTATGACAGCTACTGAGAATTTTACAAAGATACTATCAACCAAAGATATAAAGGAAAAATATAACAAGGAGTTATATTGGGGAGGTAATGGTGTAGGCGATAGATGGGCTAAAAAGAAGTTTAATTATAGCGTCGTATATGCAAAGAAGCAACCGGCTTTGTATAGTGAAAATGATGATGATGAAATACCGCCAGAAGTTCTCAGCCAATTTTTACAAACTAACAAAGAAAATGCAGGTATAATTGGGATATTCGTACATTCAAGGAGAACAAATATACAGCGAAGGCCTATTTGTAGTAATATAAAGAAGGCAATCACAAGTTCGCCTTGTGTCGTATGCGGAACACACGATACGATATGCGATCACAAAAATGACCTATATAATGATGTCCGTGTCTTAAGTACAGAAACGCAGGTAATGAGTGATTTTCAGCCACTATGTAATCACTGTAATTTACAAAAAAGACAGGTTTGCAAAACCGAAGAGCAAACAGGGAAATTATATTCGGCTAAAAATATACAGAGATACCGGGTTTATAATTTTGAGTTCCCTTGGGAAAAGAAGGTGTATGATAAAAACGACATAAATTGTAAAAATGCCACATTCTGGTTTGACCCTGTAGAATTTGAAGATAATATTCAATCCTATTCGCGCTATGTCATTCCTATTATTGAAGAGATAAAGCGTAAGGTAAAGGCCAATAAGCTCAAAGTAATACATTAAAAGCGCATAATACTTACGCGAATAGCTTCATAATCTTCTCAAAATATTCGGTTGATATTTCGCAACCTTTGAATTTTCGCCCTGTATTTTTACAGGCTACGGCTGTCGTCCCTCCGCCCAAAAATGTATCTAAGACTACATCGTTTTCCTTTGAATGTTTCTTAATTAATTCCTCAAATAAGCTTAGGCTTTTTTGCGTTGGGTGAAATCTATTCTTGCCGCCTTGAAGCGGGAACATATATATGCCATTATCATATTTACTATTGAATGTCGGCTTCGCCCCTTTTATACCTAACAAAGCAATTTCGCGACAATTTGTTAGATAATTGACGCCCGAATTTAAAGGCTGGGGGTTCGTTTTTATCCATTCAATGAAGCGGATTTGCTTGAACTTGTATTTTTCCATAAGCTCTTTTAGAAAGGAAATTTTCCATAAATCAAAGAATATAATTATAGTCCCGCCGTTCTTCAATTTTTTATAGTATTCGCATATGAATTTTTCCAACATTTCCATATTAAACTCGCTATCCCAGAGACCGTAGTCGGTTTTAACGCCATATTTCTTGCCATATATAGTCCCATATTTCATATAATTATCCTTCTTGTCGTCATTTAATATGCTGTTTTCCGTTTTGTATTTCTCCCACTCTTCTTCGGTTTTTACAAACTCTATATTATTTTCTTCATTATGTTTAACCTTATTATAATGAGCGTTCATTCCAGTTTCTTTTGAAATAATGTATGGCGGATCTGTTAGTATCAAATCCACAGAACCATCTGGAATAGTTGATAAATA
>Ga0209770_10000308_pt1 | contig 27538 bp, 22 predicted proteins | sample LauGreSu1BDMLBDD_2_FD_187572 | JGI IMG/M metagenome (GOLD analysis project Ga0209770, IMG submission 187572) | Freshwater lake microbial communities from Lake Michigan, USA - Su13.BD.MLB.DD (SPAdes) (version 2) | ecosystem: Environmental > Aquatic > Freshwater > Lake | place: Lake Michigan, USA...
GGAGAGCTACAACCGCGAGCGGCCCCACGACAGCCTTGGCCGGGTGCCGCCGCTCACGTTTTTGCCGAGGCTGTTTTCGCCGGGTCAGTCTAATGAACGACTGTTAACTTGACAGGGGAGCTTACGCTGGCAAGCGCTCGGTGTGTCTCCGGCCGACTGGCCCGAGTGCCAGACGCACGAGGCCCACAGCGAGGCCGACGCGCTTCGCCGGCTGCGGGTCCGCGCGTTCGACGTCATCGTCACGCATCCGCACACGCCGGCGGACCGCGACCTGTGGCTCGTGCGCGAGGCCCGGGAACTGCAGCCTGGCATCCGCCCAATCGTGATCGCCCCCGAGCTGACGCCCGACGACATCATCGCGGCGCTGCGCAGCGATGTCTTTGCCTGCTTCACCATGCCGGTGCCCGCCACCGACCTGCGCTATGCCATTGCCGCCGCGCTCGATGCCGAGGACTGGACCAACGGCATCAAGGTGCTGTCGGCGCTGCCCGACTGGATTGCGCTGCGCGTCGCCTGCAAGCGGGTCACCGCCGAGCGGCTGACGCGTTTCATCACCGAGCTCACGGCCGACGTGCCCGAGGACGGCCGGTTTCAGCTGGTCATGGCGTTTCGCGAGGTGCTGCTGAACGCCATGGAGCACGGCGCCGGCTTCGATCCCGACAAGGTCGTCGAGGTGGCCGCCATTCGCACCGCCCGGACAATCGTTTACTACTTCAAGGACCCGGGACCGGGCTTCAACCCGAAGCAGCTCTCGAGCGTCGCGACCGAGGACGATCCTGTCGGCCACCTGGCCGAGCGCGAGGCCAAGGGCCAGCGGGCCGGCGGGTTCGGCCTGCTGATGACGTCGAAGCTGGTGGACGAGATTCACTTCAACGAGTTCGGCAACGAAGTGTTCTTGGTCAAGCATCTTGAATAAGGTGCCAAGCGTGCCTAAGGGTGCCTAAGGGTGCCAGGGGTGTGACATATTCACTCCATGGAACTGGCCGGTAAAGTCGCACTCGTCACGGGCGGCAAGCGCATTGGCGCGGTGGTTGCGACGACGCTGGCTTCGGCCGGCGCGGATGTGGCGCTGGTCTACAACCATTCGCGCGCCGAGGCCGACGCCACGGCGGCGGCGGTGCGCGCGATGGGGCGGCGCGCGGTCTCGGTGCAGGCCGATCTGTCGAGCGAGCTCGATTGCGCGCACGCGGTGGAAGCCGCGGTGTCACACCTTGGCCGTCTCGACATCCTGGTCAACATGGCGTCGCTCTATGGTTCGAAGCCGTTCGACCAGCTGACGGCCGCCGACTGGGACCGCCAGATGGCCGTGGACCTGCGGGCGACGTTCCTGTGTTCGCGCGCGGCGGCGATCGTCATGCAGCGCGTCGGCGGCGGCCGCATCATCAACTTCGCCGACTGGGTGGTGGCCAGCGGCCGGCCCCGCTACGCGGGCTACCTGCCGTACTACGTCGCCAAGGCCGGCGTGAAGGCGCTGACCGAGGCGCTGGCGCTCGAACTGGCCGCCGATCAGATCCTGGTCAACGCGATTGCGCCGGGGCCGATCCTGGCGCCGCCCGACATGAACGAGACCGAAAGCGCGGCCGTGGTGCAGAACACGCCGCTCGGCCGCTGGGGTGGCGAGGCCGAGATCGCCAAGGCGGTGCTGTTCCTCGTGCATTCGGACTTCGTCACCGGCGAAACCATTCGCGTCGACGGCGGCCGGCACGTCAGGTGAAGCGGGCGGGAGTCGGGAGGCGGGAGTCGGGAGTCGGGAGACGGGAGTCGGGAGGCGGGGGGCGGGAGACGGGAGGGGGAGCCAGATGGCTACTGCATGGGATTCGTCATTTCGCGCGTCGCTGGCCGAGCGAGTGAAGCGGCTCACGGCCGATGCCCGGCCGGCGTGGGGCAAGATGAACGCCACCGGCATGCTGGCGCACATCAACGACAGCTACCGCATGGTGCTGGGCGACTTGCCGGTGAAGTCGAAGAACCTGCCTATCCGGTTCACGCCGCTCAAGCAGTTGATCATTTACGTCGCGCCGTTTCCCAAGGGCGCGCCGACAGCGCCGGAACTGCTGGCGCGCTGTGACCGCGCCGACCTGGCCGAGGAACAGCAGGCGTACGTCGAACTGTTGGCCCGCATTGGGGCCATCACGCCCGCGACCCGGCTGCCGCCACATCCCGCCTTCGGCACGCTGACGCATCGCGCTTACGGCGTGCTGATCGCGCGCCACACCGACCATCACTTCCGGCAGTTCGGCCTGTAAGCCGCGGCCCCGGCCTCAGCGGGCCGCCACGCGCGCGAAGGTGTCCTTCATCGACGCCAGGGCCCCGGCCAGCTCTTCGCGGCTGCGGCCGGTGCAGAAGCGCATGTAGCCCTCGCAGTCGGCGCTGAAGTCGACGCCGGGCACGCAGCCGATGCGGGCGTGCTTGATCAGGTGCTCGGCCATGGCCCACGACAGCGACTCGCCGCCGATGCCGGCGTCCTTTGCCCACTCCGCGTTGATCTTCACGAAGGCGTAGAACGCGCCGTCGGGCGGCGTGCCCGAGAACACGCCCGGCGCCGCCTCGGCGAGCCCCTGGTAGAACAGGTCGCGGCGGACCTTGAGCTCGTCGCGGAAGCCGGCGACGCAGTCCTGCGGGCCTTCGAGGGCACCAACCGCGCCGTACTGCGCGATCGACGAGACGTTGCTGGTCGTGTAGAGCACGATCTTGAGGGCGCGGGCAAGCAGCGCCTTGTCCTTGATGGCGAAATAGCCGACGCGCACGCCGGTGATCGCATAGGACTTGCTCATCGTGTAGACCGGGATCGTGCGCTCGTACATGCCCGGCAGCGACGCGATGCTGACGTGTTCACCGGTGAACAGCAGGTCCTCGTAGGCCTCGTCCGAGATCACCCACAGGTTGCGTTCCCTGGCGATGGCGGCGAGCCGTTCGATGTCGGCACGGGTCAGGATGCCGCCGGTCGGGTTGTTGGGCGAGTTGAGGTACAGCACGCGGGTCTTGGGCGTGATGGCCTTCTCGACCTCGTCGATGTCCCAGCGCCAGCCGAGCTCCTCGCGCAGCGGCACCTGCACCGGCACGCCCTGGGCGGCCTGACAAATCGCCATGGTCGGCGGCCACTCGGGGCCGGGCACGATCATCTCGTCACCAGGCTCGAGCAGCGCGTGCATCACGGCGTACAGGCCGTGGGTGCCGCCGTTGGTGATGAGCACCTCTTCGTCCGAGCCGATGGGGATGCCGTTCTTCTTCCGCATCTTCTCGGCCACCGCCTTGCGCAGTTGCGGAATGCCGGCCGTGGGCAGGTAGTGCGTGCGGTTGTCCTTCATCGCCTGCGCTACGGCCGCCTTGAACGTATCGGGCGCGTCAAACGACACGTCCCCCTGGTCGAGCCGGAACGGATCCTTGACGGTGTACATCATGTCGCGGATGCGGACGATGGCTGAGACGGGAACGGAGTCGTAGAATTTACCCATAGCCAGAAATTATAGCCGCTGATGGGTCGCGGGTCATCCATGCCGGCCATCAATGCAGGCCACAGATTCAACACAGATTGGACACAGATGGATTAGGCCCGCGTCGCCGGGCTTCGCCCGGCGCGTCGCGATGGAGCAGGCCGGCGCATTCGAGAGAGCACGAGTGCTTGCTTTCCGCTCTCTCGAATGCGCCGGCCTGCTCCATCGCACGGCCTGGAAGGCCGTCGCGGGCCGCGGCCAACTGAATCGGTGAGTAATCGGGGTCTAATCGGTGGCTGTATTTCTGTGGCCTAACGCGCCGTGGCGGTCACGCCAGCCTTTTCCAGGATCGCGTTCAGCGTCGCGGCCGTCTTCTTCGTCGGCAGGTTGCTCACGTAGAAGTGCTTCGCGCCGAGGTCGAGGAGCGAGCGGATCGTCCGGGCGCAGACGTCGATGGGCGTTGCCCCGGCGGCGAACTCGGCCTTCAATTCCGCCACCGGCACCGGCAGGAACTCGCGCAACATCTCGAGTGTCCTGGTGTTGGCGCTGCGGTAGTAGAACACGCCGAACACGCCGGGCAGCGCCAGGCCGCCCTTGCGGCCCGCGTCCAGGAACGCGCTCACGGCGCCGGCCTGGTGATGAGACACGATCTGCGTCAGGTAGAAATCGGCATTCACGTGCGGGTCGAGCAGGAAGCCGACCTGGCCCGCGGGGTTGGCAATGGGATTGGCCCAGCCGCCCAACTCGAGCTCGGGGTGCCGCTCGCGAATCAACTGCCGCAACTGCCACGCGTGCTCCAGGCAGCGCGGCCGGCCGAGGTGCTTGTCGCCGCCGAGGACGACGAGCGACGGGAAGCCGCTCTGCACGGTCTGGTCGGCGTAGGCCAGGCAGAACTGCAGCGAGTGCTTGGCGGTCAGAAACGGGATGATCTGGTGGCGGCCGACGGTGTCGCCCAGGTTGTTCACCAGGTGGCGCAGGTTGTTCTCTTCCTGGGCGCCGACGGCGCTGTCGGTGACCATCACGCGCACGTCGTGGCGCGTCAGTGAGCGGATCGCGTGGTAGGTGTCAATCCACGCGTCCATGCCTTCGCTGGCGGCAAGCTCCGCCCGGGGCGGGCGGAGCTCGACGGCAATCACGCTGGTGGACTCGCCGCGCAGCTGCGAAAGGTAAGAAGACAAGCCTTACTTTTGTTCCTTGATCTTGTAACCGGCCGGCGGCGCAAACAGGTCGGCGGCGAGCGCGCCGGTTTCGACCGAGGTCACCGTGCTCGTTGACGACAGGTTGCCCATCTTGGCCATCATGCCGGCCATGGGCCCTTCGCCGCCCATCTTCATGGTGGTTTCGATCTCGTAGGGAATGCCGCCGGTGGCCGCCAGCTGCTTGTACATCTCGGCCATGGCCTTGGCCTGCCCGGGCTGGCCCTTGGCGCCGCGCGGGTCGCTGAAGATCCAGCCCTTCTCGGCGGCGCCCTTGTAGAAGCCGATGTATTCGGCGGTGCCGGGGGCGCCCTTGACCACCCAGATCGGCCCGGTCATCGTCACCGTCATCTTCATGCCGTCCTTGCCGCCGATGGTGGCCGGCACGATCACTTCCATGTCGTAGCCGCTGGCGGTCTTGCCCAGCAGCTGCTTGCTCTGCCCGTTCGGCTTGATCGAGGTCTTCATGCCGGCGGTGTCAACGGCGTCCGCGAGGTTGGCGCCAAAAGCCTGCATGTCCCACGCGTCGGCTTCCTTCTTCTTCGAGTCGAAGGAGTACAGCCGCTGGCTGTCGACGTCGAAGATCATCGTGCGGGTGGTATCACCATTGACGGTGTCGGTCCGCGTCTTGTTGCCCTTGATATACGTCGTCGTCACCATGGTGGCGGACATGCCCATGCCCTTGCCGCTGGCCGTGGTCTTCACGGTGACGTCGGCAAACGAGGGCGTGGCAAGCGCCAGGACGAGGAAGGCCGCGAAGGTGAGCCGTGCCATGTCTGTCATCTCCAGGGAGGAAGACTGATTATAACGACTTGGAGCTTGAGGCTTGGTGGGTCCCAAGTCCCAAGTCTCAGACCTACCGCTGCGACGAGGTGGGCCGGGGCTTGGCGTTCTTGCCCCATTCGTTGGCCCAGTTCAGCATTTCCGCCACGGTGTGCAGCACCGACTCGCGCGCGACGTAGCCGTGCGCCTCGTTCGGCAGGGTGACGTAGCGCACCGTCGCGCCGTGACCCTTGAGCGCCATGTAGAGGCGTTCCGACTGAATCGGGAACGTGCCGCTGTTGTCATCGGCCTCGCCGTGAATCAACAGGATGGGCTCGTTGATCTTGTGCGCGTAGTTGAACGGCGACATCGCCGCGTAAATCTGCGGCACCTCCCAGAACGTGCGCTGCTCGTTCTGGAACCCGAACGGCGTCAGGGTGCGGTTGTAGGCGCCGCTGCGGGCCAGGCCGGCCCGGAAGATGTCGGAATGCGCCAGCAGGTTGGCCGTCATGAAACCACCGTAGCTGTGACCGCCGACGACGACGCGGTTGGCGTCGGTGACGCCGAGGCTGACGGCGCGATCGACCGCGGCCTGCGCGCTCGCCACGAGTTGCTGGATGTAGGTGTCGTTCGCGGTTTCGCCCGGCCCGACGATCGGCATGGTCGGGTCGTCGATGATCGCGTAGCCCTGCGTGAGGAACAACAGGTGCGACGCGCCGCTGATCGACGTGTAGCGATCGGCGGAGCCGGTGACCTGGCCGGCGTTGGCGGGATCGGTGAACTCGCGCGGATAGGCCCAGAGTAGCGTCGGCAGCGGGCCTTGCGCCGGCGTCCAGCCCGGCGGCGTGATGATGGTGGCCGACAACTCGACGCCGTCGTTGCGCTTGTAGGTGACGAGCTGCTTCTGGATGCCCTTGAGCTGCGGCGCCGGGTCGGCGTACGACGTCAGCGCCACCCGGGTGCCGGCCTTGAGGTCGCGCACGTAGACGTTGGGCGGATCGCTGCGCGTCTCGTGACGCGTGAGGATCTTCGAACCGTCGTCCGAAAGCACGCCGATCACCGCCTCGTACGAACGCCCGGTGGTCTGGAACAGGCGCTCGCTCTTTAGCGTGGTGAGGTCAAGCCGATCGATGAACGGCCGCGCGCCTTCCGGCGCGGCGCCCGTGCCGGCGAGGAAGATCGCGTTGGCGTTCTGCTGGATGGTCGAGACCCCCGATGCCCGCTCGTGACGCTGCGGCGTGCCGGGATTGCCGTAAGAGTCTTCCTGGCTGCGGTCCCACAGCTTGCGTGGTGCGGCGCCCGGCCGGTCGATCACCCAGGTGCGGGTCCACCGCCGGGCGCGGTCATTCTCGGTCAACAGCACCGCGCCACCGTCGGTCCACGACACGTTGCCGACGCGATATTCGGTGCGGGCGAGCTCCGATGGCGCGGCCGTGAACGGCGCGCTCATGGCCACCACCTTGTCGCGATGCGGCACCTGGGTCTTCGGGTCGCCGTTGTCGAGCGCCTCCGCCCAGACCACCGTCGCCGGCGCCAGCGGCTGCCATTGAAAGTTGCGCGGCCCCGGCATCACGCCGCCGTTCGGCACGTTGTCGGCCACCGGCAGTTGCGCGATCGGCTTGACCGGCGCACCCTGGCGATTCCACACCTCGATGCTGGCGGCAAAATTCTGGTACGGCACCAGCCACGAGTACGGCCGCGTCGCGCGCCGGACGAGGATGAACTGGCCGTCGGGCGAGGGCGCCGCGGTGACGAAGACCGCCGGGCCGCCGACCGCGGTGCGTTGACCGGTGGCGGCGTCCACGAAGGCGAGCTGGCTGGTCGCGTAGTAATCGAACAGCGCCTCGTCATGCGCGCTGGTCAGCAGGTCCTGATAGGTGCGGACGGGCGCGGTGCCGCCGCGATGTTCCTGGATGTTGGGACCGGTTGGCACGCCCATGGCCGGCGCCGCGCCCCGGCCCGGCGACACGAACTCGCACAGCATCGAGCCGCCGTCGCCGACCCATTCGCAGGGCGCCCCAAGGGTGGCGTTGAGTTGCGCCGGCGTGATCGACTTCGCCTGCCCGGTGGCGGAGTCGCCCACCCACAGCTCGATGCCGTTGTCGCGCTGCTGCGTAAACGCGAAGCGCTTGCCGTCGGGCGAGAAACCAATCCAGGACAGCATGGGATTCGGCGGCACCGTCACCGGCTTGTCGCGCCCGTCGGCGAGCGACTTCAGCGTGATCGCGCGCGACAGCTGCGGGCGATGAGGGCCGTTGGTTCTCGGGTTGATGCGAAGACCGGCGAGCCGGTGCATCGGTTGCGAGAGCTGGGCAATGGTCGGCATGCTCGTGCGTTCGAGCAGCGCGACCACGTCGCGCGACGGGCTGAGCTCAACCGCCGGCGGCGGCGGCGCGTCGAGAATGTCGACAATGACCTTGGGCGGCAGCAGGTACCCCCCCTTCGCCAAGGGTTCCACCTTCGCCGAGGCTACGGTGGACAGGACGGGGGACGAGCCCGATGCCGCGGGTTGGGCGGGAGCCTGGGCAAACAGCGCCGTGGCGCCGGTGAAGAGGATGGTCGCGAGGGCGAGGATGCGCATGGGCGGAGTATAAGGTGTCTGACCGCGCCAGGTACCCCGCGGGGTCAGAAGCCCGGCCGCTTTGCCAGCCGAGCTTCAACCTCGGCCGCAGCCAGAGGCAGCACCAGGATCGTGAAGGGCAGGAGGTGGCGCAATTCGCGAATCACCACCACCATCCAGGCCAACACCACGTAGCACCCGAGGGTCAGGCCGAGCGACAGCAACAGCGGGTCGGTGGCTCGCCGCCAGGCTCGCCACGCCCACAACCAGGCCAGATTCAGGAACAACAACACCTTGAAGTTGTCTTTGAGGGCGGTGACGATCACCGGCCATTCCCACACGAGGAACGGCACGTTGGCGCGGACGATGTGCCACCACGCCCAGTCCTGGAGTGGCGCGGGATAAGCCGTGCGCAAGATGAGGTTGGGAACGGCGAAGGCCACCGCGCAGGCCGCCAGCGCGCTCCACGGCGCGCGCCGCCGCCACGCCTCGAACGCCACCAGGATCACGATCAACAGCACGGTTTCCTTGGCCCACGCGCCGACAAACGCCGCGGCCGCCGCCAGCGCCCACGCCCGGCGGCGCACCGCGACGACGCCGGCAAACCAGCAGAAGATGCCAAGGTAGTCGTTAGTGAAGTAGATGCTGTAGCCCTCGGATGCAAACGCGGCGGCCGTGACCAGCAGATAGGTGACCGTCGCAAGAGCGGCCGCGAGGGTGCTCACCATCGACCCGGCAAAAGTGAACAGCAGCCATGCCGACCCCGCCAGCGACAGCGTCTTGATTGCCAGGTCGATCAAGTGCGGATCGAGCCCGGTGACCGCCTCGATGGCGCGCACCAGCGCGAAGCCCACCCCTTCGCGCGCACCCATGACGCCGCGTCGCGCTTGGTCGCCGCCTCGTAGGGTGGAGTACGACGCCCTGGGCGACGCGCAGAAAGCCTCACTCGACGGACCTCGCCTGAAACACTTAGCGGGAACCCTCTTGGACCGCTATCAGGCCGCAGCGGCGCGGGCAGGCAGGAAGCTGCGGCCCGACTACGCCAACATGCTCACGTTGGTTCGCGACGGCGGGGTGTCTGCGCTGCGGAACGCGCTGCGCGATTCTTCGCAATTGCTTCCCGTGTTGGCAGTCTTGGGTCTAAGTGGCGAGGTCGGAAAACTCGCCACGCAGGAGCGGACGGACGACCGTCGTCGCCCGTCTCAATGAAGTGACGTTCTCGCTCCTCGTAACGTTCTTCGACGGTCAGTGGCGGCTTCGTTGGAGTTTTAGCCATCGCTTAACCCTAGACCTGACGGCACCAATAACCTAATCTACGCATAGAGATACCTAGATATGGCACAAGGAACCGTCATGCCGGCCCCGAAATTTATCGGGTTCGACAATTCAGGCAACATCGTCGCCGCTGGGTTGCTCTACACCTACGCAGCCGGTGGCGCCGTCACGCCGCTCGCCCTGCGGCGTCAGCAGGTAGATGCTGCCGTGGTTCTCGACGAGGAAGTCGGGGGTGGTGTCCATTAGCGCACCACCCACAGCATGCGCCACTGGTAGGGGAACGCCTGCGTGCCGGCCAGCGTCTTCTGGTACCACTGCGTCGACAGCTCGCGAAACGTCATATTGGTCGCAAGGTCGAAGAAGTGAATGGTGACGTACGAGGTGTAGACAGCCCAGAAGCTGAAGACGAGAAGGGCCGCGACGAGAGCCGCCTTTTCACTTTTCACTTTTCACTTTCGACCCCTTGCTTCCGGCGGCCAGGCCGGCGGCGCGGCCCGTCGCCCACGCCCACGCGAAGTTGTGGCCGCCGATGGGGCCAAAGGCGTCGAGCATCTCGCCGCAGAAATACAAACCGGGGCAGCGGCGGCTTTCAAGCGTGCGCGGCGCCACTTCATCGAGCGCCACGCCGCCGCCGGTGACCTCGGCCTTCTTGTAGCCTTCGTCGCCGCTGATCGGCAATTCGTATGCGGTCAGCCGGTCGATGAGTGCGAGGCGCTCCGTTCGTTTCAACGCGCTCGTCCGGCGGTCGGCGGGCACGCCGGCTTCGGTCATCAACCGCTCGGCCAGCCGCGCCGCCACGTGCCTGCTCACCAGGCTGAAGACCAGCGCCGACGGCGCGTCGAATTCCTTCTCCCACGCTGCCGCGTCCAACGGGCACCACTGGGCCCGGATGGTCCCACCTTCGCCAAGGCTACGGTGGGCAAGCCGGGTTACCAGATGCGAGATGTCCAGCACGCTGGGCCCACTGTACCCGCGATGGGTAAAAAGAAACCCGCCCGACGTTTCAATGCTCTTCTTGCCCGACTTGCCGCGCAGCCGCACGTCCAACGACACGCCGGACAGCGCGGCATGCCCCGGCGCCGAGGACAGCAGGGGCGTCAGGGCGGGATAGGTATCGATCATCCGGTGGCCCAGGCCGCCGGCAATGCGCAGGCCGGTGCCGTCGCTGCCAGTCAGGGGCACCGACATCCCGCCGGTGGCCAGCACCACCCGGGACGCGTGGATGTCGCCGGCGGAAGTCTGTACCGTGAAGCCGGCAGGCAACCCTTCCCCCTTCGCGCCGGGGGCCCCGGCGGACCAGGAAGGGTCGCCCCCCCCACTCCTTTGGCCAGGCTGAATGCCCGTCACGGTGGTTCCGAACTGCAGGCGCACGCCGCGCTCCCGGGCGTGGGCGACCAGGCCATCCCGGATGTCTTTGGCCCGGTTCGATTGCGGGAACAGCTTGCCGGATTGCTGCTCGAGCGCGAGCGCGATGCCCAGGTCGCGCTCGAAGAAGTTGCGCTGTTCGCGCAGCGGCCACGCGCGCAGCATGTTGCGCATCAGGTGAGCCGGCGCATCGGTGACGAACCGCTCGGGGGCCAGCACCGAGGGCAGCACGTTGCAGCGGCCGCCGCCGCTGATCAGGATCTTGCGGCCGCCATCGGCGGTCCGCTCGATCAAGGTGACCTCGGCGCCACCGGCCGCGGCAAACGCCGCGGCGACCAGTCCCGCGGCGCCGGCCCCGACGATAACGACGGTCACTACCGGAACAGGCTGTCGACGGCGAGAATGGTGACGGGCCCGAGGTTGAGGGCGCGAATGGGCCCTTCAATCACTTTCAGGTCCCCCACCACGACGACCGCCATCTTCTCGGGCTGGATGAAGCGGGCGGCGGCGCGCTGCAGGTCGGCGGCCGTCACCGCCGTCACGCTCGGCACGAAGTTGCTGAACGTGGCCTCGGGCAGGTTGTAGACCACCAGCTCCTCGAGCTTGCGGGCCATGTCGCCGGTGGTCTCGAACTCGCCGGGGAAGCCGAGCGCGACGTAGTTCTTCGCCTTGGCCAGTTCCTCGGCCGGCACCGGCGTGAGAATGCCGTTCAGCTCGTTGAAGAACTCGCGCACCGCGTCGCCGGTCTTGTCGGTCTGGACGCCGGCGGCGGCCAGGAACGGGCCGGCCGACAGCCGCATGTCGAACCCGGAGTTGGCGCCATAGGCGTAGCCGTTCTTCTCGCGCAGGTTCTGGTTGAGCCGCGAGGTGAACGAGCCGCCCAGCACGGTGTTCAACACCTCGAGCACGGCGTAGTCCGGGGTCGAGCGCGCGACGCCCACCCAGCCAATGCGGATCTGCGACTGCGCGGCTTCGGGCTTGTCCACGAGATAGACCTGGCGCTTGCCCAGCTGCGGCGCGTTGGGCACCGCGGCGACGAGCGGCGCCATGCCCTCGGCCTTCCAGCCCCCAAACGCCTTCTCGAGCATGGGGAGCGCCGTGGCCGGCGTGAGGTCGCCCACCACCAGCAGCGTGGCGTTGTCGGGGCGGAAGTGCGCGCGATAGAAGGTTCGCAGGTCGTCGGCCGTGAGCGTCTCGATGGTGGCCGGCAGGCCGTTGGCCGACGTGCCGTAGCGGTGCGTAGGGCCAAACACCACGCGCGGGAACGCCAGCTGGACCAGTGCCGCGGGGTTGTCGCGGGCCTGCAGCAGCGCCGTGAGCCGCTCCTTGCGCAGCCGATCGAGCTCGCCCGCCGGGAAGGCCGGCCGCAGCGCCACGTCGGCCATCAGCGGCAGCGCCTCGGCCAGCTTCGACACCGGCACCGACATGCGGACCGCCGACGAATCAAACGAGCTGGCGGTCGAGAGGTTGGCGCCGAGAAACTCGATGGCATCGGCCAGGTCGAGCGCCGAGCGCGAGCCGGCGCCTTCGTCCAGCATGGCGGCGGTGAGGCTGCCGACGCCGTACTTGCCAATCGGATCGGCGGCGCTGCCCGAGCGCACGATCAGGTTGATCTGCGCGAGCGGCACCTCGTGGTGCTCGACCATCCACACCGCGAGCCCGTTCGACAGCTGGTGCTTCTGGATGGCCGGCAGCTTCAGCGACGGCGCCGGCCCGATGGCCGGCGGCTGCTTGCGATCGGGCTGCTGGGCGGCGAGCGTGACCGACGCGGCCAACGCGACCAGCCCGGCGACAGCCGGGCGCCAGATGTTCAGCGCCTTCTTCATTTCTTGTCTCCCGGAATCACGCTGAGCTCCACGCGTCGATCTTTCGGCAGGTAGCGATCGACCGCGGCCTGCACGTCGGCGGCGGTGACGGCGCGATACCGCGCCAGGTCCTGGGCGAAGTAATCGGGCGTGCCGGCGGCCTTGAAGTAGGCGTTCATCTGGTCGGCCTTGCCGCCGAAGCCGCCGACGCGCTCCATGTTCCGATAGAACGACGCCTCGGTCTGGTTGAGGGCGCGCGTCATCTCGCGTGCCGCCGGCGCTTCCTTGCGCAGCTTGTCGAGCTCTTCATCGATCACCGCCTGGATCTTGCCCAGGTCCTGGCCGGGACGCGCCGTGGCCATGATCAGGAAATTGCTGCCGAGGGCCTGCGACTGCTGGAACGCGGTCACGTCTTGCGCAATCTGCAGGTCGTAGACCAGCCGGCGATAGAGCCGCGAGTTCTTGCCGCTGCTGAGCAGGTTGGCGATGAGGTCCATGGTGGCGTCGCCGGGCTGCAGCAGGGCCGGCGTATGCCACGCCAAATAGAGCCGCGGCAGCTGGACGCGATCGGTGATGGTCTTGCGCTTGACCCCGTCGAGCACCGCCGCCGGCGGCGCGAGCTTCTCCACGGGCTTACCCCGCGGCACGTCGGCAAACCACTTCTCCACCAGCTTGCGCGTCTGCGCGATGTCGAGGTCGCCGGCAATGACGAGGCTGGCGTTGTTCGGCACGTAGTAGGTGCGGAAGAAGCGCGCCACGTCCTCGAAGCTGGCGGCCGACAGGTCCTCCATCGACCCAATCACCGGCCAGCTGTAGGGATGGTCAGGCGGATAGAGCAGCGCCGACAGCTCGACGAAGGCCTGGCCATAAGGCTGGTTGTCGACGCTCTGGCGCTTCTCGTTCTTGACCACGTCGCGCTGGCCATCGACCTTGCCGGGAGCCTTGTCGTCGAGCAGGAACCCCATGCGATCCGACTCGAGGAAGAGCGCCAGTTCCAGGGCGTTGGCCGGCGCGTCGATGTAGTAGTTGGTGCGATCGGTGTTGGTCGAGCCGTTGTTGTTGGCGCCGGCGGCCTCGAGCCAGTTGTCGAAGTCGCCCTCGGGCACGTGCCTCGAGCCTTCGAACATCACGTGCTCGAACAGGTGGGCGAACCCGGTGCGGCCCGGGCGCTCGTTGGCCGAGCCCACGTGATACCAGACGTTGACCGCGACCACCGGCACGCTGGGGTCGCGGTGCAGGATCACGTTCAACCCGTTGGGCAGCGTGAATTGGGTATAGGGCACGCTGAGCGCGGGCGCCTGGGCCTGCAGCGCGCCGCCGCCGGGCGCCGGCGGCGCCGCGAGGATCAGGGCCGCGGTGGCCAGGGCCAGGAGCTGGGATGAACGGGCGGGCGTCATCCGCCCAGTCTAGCGCAACGATCTACTTCTTTCGCCGCGTCAGCATTTCGTTGGCGGCCTCGGAAATGGCCACCACCGCCGGGTGCTTGAGCCGGCGCTCCACCGACACCGCGAAATAGCGTTCGCGCACCGCGTCGAGGCGGCCGACCGGCACCACGCCGTACTGGCGCATCACTTCCTTCTCGATTACCGTCGGCGCCACGAACAACCCCGCGCCGGCCTGCCCAAACGTCGTCAGCAGCGCGCTGTCATCCACCTCGGCGACGATGCGCGGGCGGAGGCCTTGTTGGTCGAACCAGAGATCGAGCGTGCGGCGCAGCGTCTTGCCGTCGGTCGGCAGCAGGAACGGCGCGCCGTCGAGCGACTGCGGAAAGTTCTTGCGCCGCGGGGCGGCCAGCTTCGCGGTGCCAAAGACGGTGACCGTGGTTTCGCCGAGCGGGTGGCTGAACGCCTTGACCTTGATGGTCGGCGAGATGGGCGTGTCGGCGATCACCAGGTCAAGCGCGTGGGTGGCCAGCTCGGTGAGCAATCGCTCGGGCGCGCCGTCGCGGCAGACGATCTGCACGGGCGGCGTGAGCCGCAAGGCGGGCTCGAGCAGGCGATACGCGATGATCTTGGTGACTTCGTCGGCGACGCCGACCTGGAACCGCACCGGCCGGCCCGTGGGCCGGTCCTTCAGGGTGTCCATCAACTCGCGGCCGATCGAAAAAATGTCGTCGGCATAGCGATAGACGACGTGGCCGATCTCGGTGAGGACGAGATTGCGGCCGGCCCGCTGAAAGAGCTTTTCGCCGAGCTGATGTTCGAGGGCGCGGATCTGCCCGCTGATGGTCGGTTGGGCCAGTCGCAGTTCTTCGCTCGCCCGCGCGATGGTGCCCTGGCGCGCGACGGTCCAGAAGTACAACAGGTGGTGATAGTTGAGCCACTCCATAGAATCTCGGGATCCGGGATCCGGGATCCGGGATCCGGCATCCGGCGTCCGCGAATCGCAGTTCTCTACGATATACTTTTCGTTTCCACCGTGACTGATAAACCGCTTGTTGCCGTCATCATGGGCTCCACTTCCGACTGGGACACCATGGCTCACGCCGTAGAGATTCTCGAGCGTTTCGGCGTCCCGTTCGAGAAAGAAGTGGTCTCGGCCCATCGCACGCCGGTGTGGATGGCCGAGTTCGCGCAGGGCGCCGAGGCCCGCGGCGTCCAGGTGATCATCGCCGGCGCCGGCGGCGCCGCGCACCTGCCCGGCATGGTCGCGTCGCACACCGTCCTGCCGGTGCTGGGCGTGCCGGTGAGCAGCGCGTCGCTGCAGGGGCTCGATTCGCTGCTGTCGATTGTGCAGATGCCCGGCGGCATTCCCGTGGGCACGCTGGCCATCGGCAAGCCCGGCGCCATCAACGCCGGCCTGCTCGCCGTCGGCATCCTGTCGCTGACCCGGCCCGAACTGCGCGAGCGCCTGCGCACGTTCCGCGCCGAGCAGACCGCCAAGGTTCGCCAGGACGCCCTTCCGTGAACCGCATCGTGCTGCCTGGCGCCACCATCGGCGTGCTTGGCAGCGGCCAGCTGGGCCGCATGCTGGCGCTCGAGGCGCGGCGCATGGGTTACCGCGTCCACACGCTGTCGCCCGGCGTCGACACGCCCACCGGGCAGGTCGCCGATCTCGAGGTCAGCGCCGAGTACGACGACCTCGAGGCCATTCGCGCCTTTGCCCGCGGCGTCGACGTGATGACCTTCGAGTTCGAGAACGTCTCGACCGACGCCGCTGATGCGGCGGCGGAGCTCGTGCCGGTCAGGCCCAGCGGCTCGGCCCTGCACATCACACAGCAGCGCGCGCGCGAGAAGGGGTTTCTGGCCGACCGCGGCTATCCGGTGACGCCGTTTGCCAAGGCGCAGTCCCTCGACGAGCTCGCGGTGGGCCTCGGCCTCGTCCGGCTCCCGGCGATCGTCAAGACCGCGGCCTTCGGCTACGACGGCAAGGGCCAGCACCGCGTCGACCGCATCGAGGACGGCGAGCGCGTGTGGGGGTTGATCGGCCACCAGGAAGCGATCATCGAGAGCGTGGTCGACTTCACCCACGAGATCTCGGTGGTGGCGGCGCGCGGCCTCGACGGCGAGTTCGCCCATTACGGCGCCATCGAGAACCTGCACCGCAATCACATTCTCGACCTGTCGGTGAGCCCGGCGCGGGTGCCTGAGGGAATCGCGGGCGAGGCCGTGCACCTGGCGCATCGCGTGCTCGACGACCTGGGCTACGTCGGCGTGCTGTGCGTGGAGTTCTTCGTCACCCGCGACGGCCGGCTGCTGGTCAACGAGATCGCGCCGCGGCCGCACAACTCCGGCCACCTGACCATCGATGCGTGCGTGACATCGCAGTTCGAACAGCAGGTCCGCGCGGTGTGCGGGCTGTCGCTGGGCGATACGACCCAGGTGAGGCCGGCGGCCATGGTGAACCTGCTGGGAGATCTGTGGGTCGATGGCGAGCCCGACTGGGCCGCCGCCCTGGCCGTGCCCGACGTGAAGCTGCACCTGTACGGCAAGGGCGATCCGCGCGTGGGCCGCAAGATGGGGCACATCACGGCGCTCGGCGATTCGGTGGACGAGGCCGCCGCCAAGGCCCTGGCGGCCCGCGACGTCCTCTGCTGATCACTTGGCCACCTAGTCCGCGGTGATCGACAGCCGCGGATTGGTGCGCCATTTGCCGCGCGTGAAGTCGGGGAAGTCGACCGCGCGGCTCTTCTTGGCCGTTGAATCCACGCTGAGGCCGACCACCGCGCTCAACGCCGCGGCGTCGTAGACGTTCATGTCGGTGGGCAGGCCGTTCCTCAGGCAGTGAATCAGGCGAAGGTCTTCGATGAAGTCCATGCCGCCGTGCCCGGCCCCGGCGGCGCGCGCCTCGACCGCCTTCCACAGCGGATGATCGAACTCGTCGCGCATGGCGGCCATGTCGACCCACTGGTGCGGCTTGCCGCGGCCTTCGATGTAGACGCGATTGGGATACCCCTGGAACATGCCTTTGGTGCCCTGCACCAGGTTGATGCGCGAGTACGGCCGCGGCAGGTTGGTGCAGTGCTGCACCATGATGGTCCGGCCGCGCGCCGTCTTGATCAGGCTGGTGTTGACGTCGCCGAGGGTGAAGCGCTCACTGCGCTCAGGAGCGCCCTCCGGAAAGTGATCGCGCGCCCAGTCCTGGAGCCCGCGTGACGGTCCGCTCATCGACACCATGTAGTCGAAGCGATCGCCGCGGTTGATGTCGAGGCAGTTGGCCACCGGGCCGAGGCCGTGCGTGGGATAGGGATTGCCATCGAGCTTGCGCGACCACGCGCGGCGCCACAGGCCTTCGTCCTTCTTCTCGAACTTGATCTCGCGCAAGTCGTGGAGATAGCCCCCCTCGGCGTGCACCACCTCGCCCAGCACGCCCTGCTGGACCATGTTGAGCACCAGCATCTCGGGACGGTCGTAGTTGCAGTTCTCCATCATCACGGCGTGGCGCTGGTGTTTCTCGGCCGATTCGACGAGCGCCCAGCAGTCGTCCACCGTCATGGCGGCGGGCACCTCGGTGGCGGCGTGCTTGCCGGCCTTGATCGCCGCCAGCATCACCGGCACGTGCCACTCCCACGGCGTGGCGGTGAACACCAGGTCGAGATCCTCGGTGTCGCACAGCCGCTCGAAGTCGCGCGGGCCCTTCGCATACACGGCCGGCGGGGGATGTCCGGCCGCGGTGATCGCGCCGCTGGCCCAGGTGGTGCGTTCCTCGCGCACGTCGCAGACGCCGGTGATGCGGCACCCGGGGATCTTCAGGAAGTTCTCGAGATGACTGCCGCCCTGCAGGCCGATGCCGACCATGCCGATGCGGACGAACTCGATGGGCTTGGCGGCGAGCAACCCGTCACGCGGCTGTGCCGCCTCGTCGAGGCTGCCGATGGTCAGGGCCGCCGCGCCGCCGATCTTCAGGAACTCGCGCCGATTCAAGCCATCCATCGCTTACCTCGCCGGCATCAGCATCATGGTGGTCACCGCCGGTCCGGGCAGAAACGGCGTGGCTTCGCCGTCGCGCCACGCGCGGTACTGATCCGCGTAATGCGGCGACAGGGGATGCCCGCTCTGGCCCGTGGGAATGTGGAGGATGCCCTCGTGCTCGCGGCCGGGCGACACCACCATGCGTTCCGACGGCCCGGTGCGCGGCGCCTGCGCGCGCGGCGTGTAGACGTCGCCAGGCAGTGGCTCTTCGGGCATGTTCATGTAGCGGCCAATCAGTGGAATGCCCGACGCCAGCGGGTGCAGGAACTGGCCGAGGTTGGCCTCGCCCCATGGGCGGTCCGCGAGCCGGCTGCCGTCGCTGGTCAGTTCGCCAATGGCCTGGTCGACCGCGGCCAGCATCCAGTCGTCCCACGACGAGTACTTCGGATTCAGCAAGTGCGCCGGCCGCTCGGTGACGAGCTGCCATACCGGCCCTTCGCCGCGAAGTGATCGCGAGTAGTCGAAGCCAGGGTCGACACTCCTCGCCGGCGCCGTCAGCGTCGTCATGACGTCGCGGACGAAGGCGGTGCGGAACTGGCGAACGAGCCGATAGGCAACCGAACCGGGCGAGGCGCGCCCGGTCCAGGTGGACTCGACCAGGTGCCTGAACTCGGCCCGTGGGCCGGTGGTGGCGTTGGCCAGCGTCTGCAGCAGCAACGCGCGCCACCGTTCGAGATAGAGCGCCCGGTCGTCGAGCTGGATCGCCAGCATGTCGGCCGGCGTGGCCTTGGCGATCGTGAGCAGGCGATCGCGAATCAGCCGCGCGCGAATGCCGTCGGCGTAGCCGCCCTCGCCGAGCACCGCCAGTTGGGCGCCATCGACGACCGGCGCGTTGGCGGTCCAGATGCGGCCGCCGGCGGGGTCGACGATCTTGGGGAAGTCGGCGGGCGTGAGGTAGCCGTCCCAGCGCCGCGAGCCGTCGGCCCACGATTCCGGCGTCATGCCGTCCAGCCCCACGCGCCTGGGAATGGCGCCGCCAACGGTCCACGCAATGCGGCCGGTGTCGTCGCCCATGGTCACGTTCTGGTTGGGCATGCCCAGGCCGGCGATTGCGGCCAGCATGTCATCAACGGTGCGGGCGCGTTCGGGCCGGGTGATGTCGGAGGCCAGCAACGACGCGTCGTGCGCCACCCAGTGCTGCGCGTATTCGCGGCCGCGCGCGTCTTTCCAGACGACCGGCCCCCACGTGGTCCAGCGCACGGCCAGCGTGCGCGCCGTGCCGCCTTTCACGGCAATCGTCTCCTGGAACACGTCGAACGGCTTTGGTCCGTCCGGCGTCAGGTACTTGCCGCTATCGCGGGGGTCGGGTTCGATGCGAACCAGGTCGCTCCAGTCGCCGCCGGTGTTGGTAAAACCCCAGGCGACGTGGCCGTTGCTGCCGACGACCAGGCTGGGCAGCCCGGGCAGCGTGACGCCGGTAATCTTCTGGGGCGCGCCGTCGGCATCGGGAAACGCGAGCGACGCGCGATACCAGATGATCGGCACGCCGATCGACAGGTGCATGTCGTTGGCGACCAGGGCCGCGCCAGACGCGGTGTGGGCGCCGTCGACCGCCCAGTTGTTGCTGCCGATGATTTCTGCCGCGTCCGGATCAGGTTGCCACAGAGGCACAGAGGCGCAAAGAAGACATCCTTTTCTTGCTGTCTTGGCATTTAGAGAAATGGCTCTGGGTCTTTGTGCCTCTGTAGCAGCTAATCTTCGAAGGTCGAAGACGTCCGGCCCGGGGACTGCCGGCCGGACACTCCCCTGGCCAACAACGGGGGTGTCCCATTCCGATCCGTACGCTGAGAAGAAGCGGAACATGGACTCCGGTAGCGCATCGCGCATGGCGCCCTGGGTCTGCTCGAACAGCGCCTGCCGGCCTTGCAGGGTATTGAACATGGCCAGCACCGTGAGAATCGTGTCCTCGGGCCGCCACGGTTCCGGCGCGGCTCGCAGCACGAGGTATTCGGGCGGCAGCGCCCGCAGTGCCTGCAGTCCGGCGTTCACGCCCTCGGCGTAGGCTTCGAGCACGGCGCGGTACGGCGGCGCGGTGCGCTCGACCGCGCGATGCGCCACGTCGCGCAGCCGGTGGATGCGGGATTCCTGGTCCACGCCAAGCGCGCGGGGCCCGACCAGCGCCGACAACTCGCCGGCCGGCTGGCGGCGCTGCAGGTCCATCTGGAAGAACCGATCCTGCGCGTGAACAAAGCCCAGTGCGCGGGCAACATCCTCGCGCGACTCGCCGGCGATGGTGGGGATGCCGAGGGCGTCGCGATCGATGCGGACGGCGGCGCCCAGGCCGGCCACGGCGGCTTCGCCATCGACCAGGGGCAGGCTGGCCCGCAGCTGCGACCGCGCGTAAACGCCGCCGCCAATCACCAGCAGGACAAACAGGATCAGCGTGGCAATGAGAAAGCGAAGCAACCGCCGCACGGGCTGATATTACATCCCCCATTCTGATCGCAAGCGGCGGATCGCGGAGGCGGCGGGCACTGGCGTAACTTTCACTCATGATGCAGAGTGAACTCGTGGCCCGCCCTCTTGGCACCCCAGGCACCTTAGGCACGAGCGCCGCCAGCGCGCTCGACCCCCGGTGGAAGTCCCTCGCCGAGCGCGACAGCAATGCTGACGGCACCTATTTTTACGGCGTCACCTCGACCGGCATCTACTGCCGGCCGAGCTGTCCCAGCCGGCGGCCGCGCGCCGATCGCGTGCGGTTCTTCGACACGACCACCGATGCGCGCCAGGCCGGGTTCCGCGCCTGCAAGCGGTGCCGGCCCGACACGGTCGGTCTCGCGCGACCGGGTGTCGACGCCGTGCGGCGGGCATCCGCCTACCTCGCCGCGCACGCCGATCAGCAGGTGACCCTCGGACAGCTCGCCCGCGTCGCGGCCCTCAGTCCTCATCACTTGCAACGCCGCTTCAAAGCCATCGTCGGCCTGTCGCCGCGCGAGTTCCAGGCCGCGGTGCGCGCCGGCAAGTTGCGGACGAGCCTGCGGGATGGCCGCGACGTGACAACGGCGATCTACGAGGCCGGTTACGGTTCGCCGAGCCGCGTGTATGAGGCGGCGCCCACCGGCAAGGGGATGTCGCCGTCGCGCTACCGCCGTGGCGGGGCCGACATGGTCGTGGGGTACTCGACGGTGTCGAGCCCGCTCGGCCACGTGCTGGTCGCGGCCACGGCCGGCGGCGTGTGCGCGGTCAAACTCGGCGATTCCGAGGCGTCACTGCTGCGCGATCTCAAGCGCGAGTATCCGGCCGCCGACATTCGCGAGAACCAGCAGATCCGCACCGCGTGGGTGAAGGCCGTCATCCAGCACTTGCGCGGCACGCAGCCGTCGCTCGACCTGCCCATCGACGTGCAAGCCACCGCTTTCCAGTGGAAGGTGTGGCGCGCGCTGCAACAGATCCCCTACGGCGAGACGCGCGCCTATGCCGACGTGGCCAAGGCCATCGGCCAACCCAAGGCAGCGAGGGCCGTGGCCCGCGCCTGCGCCACCAACCCGGTTTGCCTGGTGGTGCCATGCCACAGGGTCATTCCTTCCGCTGGGGGGACAGGTGGTTATCGATGGGGGGCCGAACGGAAGGCCAAACTGCTCGCCAAAGAGGCGCGGGTGCCTAAGGTGCCTAGGGTGCCTAAAGGTGCCTAGGGTGCCTGGGGTGCGCAGGCGGTGTCATGGTGCGCAAAAACGTGTGACCCCTCAGGCACTTTAGGCCCCCTAGGCACACTTAGGCACCATAGGCACCTTAGGCACGTTAATATTCGGGTCGTGCCTTCAACTCGCTACGGCATCTCTCCCTGGCTTGATACCGTTCCCGTCAAGAAGCGGCCCGAGTTCCCCGCGTTTCGCGGCGTCATCACTCATCCGGTAGTCGTGGTTGGCGGCGGCATGGCGGGAGCCATGGCGGCGCAGGCGTGCGCCGCGGCCGGCATGAAGGTCATCCTGCTCGAAGCCGGGCGCGTCGGCCAGGGCGGCAGCGGCCGGGCCACCGGACTGATTTCGAGCGAAGCGTGCGCGTCGTATCGCGACCTCGAGGCGCGCGCCGGCAAGCGGGCGGCGCGGGCGTTGTTCGAGGCCACCGCGCGGGCGCCGCGCGAGCTGGCCGCCACCGTCAAGCGGCTGGGCATCAGGGCCGATCTCGAGTTGCGGGATGCCATCCGCGCGCTGCCGGCAGGAGCCTCCGACAAGCTGCTGCAACGCGAGCTGGCCGCGCGGCAGGACGAAGGCCTGGCGGCGTCGTGGCTGTCGCCCGCCATGGTGCAGCGCCAGACGGCGCTGGCGTCGGCCGGAGCCATGAAGCTGCCTGACTGGGGATTCGTCGATCCCTACAAGCTCACGCTGGGCTTCCTGTCGGCGGCCATCAAGAAGGGCGTGAAGGTCTACGAGCGCTCGCGGATCAACAAGATCACCTTCAATCGCAAGAACGCCACGGCGTTTCTCGACGGCGGCGCCATCACCACCGAGAACCTGATCATCTGCATTGGCGAGCCTACGAGCCTGTTCAAGCCGCTCAAGCGCCACCTGAAGCACGAGGATCGCTATGCCGTGCTGACCGAGCCGCTGCCGGCGGCAGTGCGCGCGGAGCTTGGCCAGCAGGCGGCGCTCGTCACCGACCTGGACGCGCCGCCGCACCAGCTGTGGTTCACGGCCGACCACCGCGCGCTCTTCACGGGCGCCGACCAGAAGCGGCCGGCCGATCGGCTGCGCGAGCAGACGCTGGTGCAGCGGACCGGCCAGTTGATGTACGAGCTGACGCGCCTCTATCCGGCCATTTCCGGGGTCGCGCCGGCGCACGGCTGGGACGTGCCGCTCGCCCATCCCATTGACGATGTGCTCTACGCCGGGGCGCATCGCAATTTCCCACATCAGCACTTTGCCTTCGGCACGTCGCACGATCCGGCCCGGGCGTTTCTGGCCAGCCGGCTCATCCTAAGGGCGGTGCAGGGCAAGCCCGATAAGCAGGACGTGCATTTCTCGTTCGCCCGGAATCTATAGGAAGGGCTATGGCGGACTCAGGCATCTTTCGCATCAATCCCCTACAGGGCTGGCAGCGAGACGCCATCCTGAAGGCCGCGCAGTTGATTCGCGAACGCTTCGGCAATCCGCCGGCCGAACCGCAGGCCAGGCAGGCTCACGACGGCCTGCTCGAGGTGCTCGACCCGGCCCGCCGCACGGTCAGGCTGCAGCGGGAACTGGGTGAAGCCACGCGCAAGGCCGCGCTGACCGAGCGGGCCGAACGCCGGGCCCGCGAGCGCCGGGCCAACGACCGCCGCAAGGCCAACCTGGGTCCGCCGACGGGCGTGCCCGAGCGCCGCAAGGGCGAGCGCCGGTCGGGCGAGCGTCGCGGCCGCCGCTAGCCGGTCGTTCCAGGCAACCCTAAAGGGTTGCCTCCACCAACCCCAAAAGGGTTGCCTCCACCAACCCCAAAAGGGTTGCCTCCACCAACCCCAAAAGGGTTGCCTCCCAACCCCAAAAGGGTTGCCTTCACCAACCGCGCTCATCCGGGGGAACCCGGATGTCAAAAAGTGCATCCAATCGCCATGGCACGGGGCCAGACCCTCCGGAGGGGTCTATACTGGCCCATTGAACTTCGATCCCCTTTTTTGGAGGCATTACTCCCCATGTTCCGTATTCTCACGGCGTTCTTCCTGAGCCTGGCGCTGGCCTCGCCAGCCTTCGCGCAGTCCACGGCCATCAACGGCACGCTTGAAGGCACGGTGAAAGACGATCAGGGTGCAGTGCTCCCCGGCGTCACGGTAACGGTGTCGAACCTCGACACCGGCGACCAGCGTGTTGTCGTCACCAACGAGCGCGGGCTCTATCGCGCGCCGCTGCTGTCGCTTGGCACCTACCGCGTGGTGGCCGAGCTGCCGGGCTTCAAGAAGTTCGAGCAGACCGGCGTGTCGCTGCGGGCCGGCCAGACGGCGGTGATCGACATTTCCCTCACGGTCGGCGCGCTGGCCGAGACCGTGCTGGTGACGGCCGATTCGCCGCTGATCGACCTGGCCAAGATCGAGCAGGGCCGCACGCTGAGCGAGCAGGAAATCAAGACGCTGCCGCTCACCTCGCGCAATCCCTACAACTTCGCGCTGCTGCAGCCCGGCGTGGTCGGCTTCGAGACCAACGAGTTCGGGGTGCCGCGCATCACCGCCAACGGCGCGCTGCTGCGCGTGAACTACCAGGTTGACGGCAGCAACAACACGCAGAAGGATCGCGCCGGCCTCCGGCAGATGCCGATGTCGGAAGTGATGATTCGCGAAGTGAAGGTCGTGACCAGCGGTTACGCGCCGGAGTTCGGCCAGACCATGGGCCTGGTCTACAACGCGATCACGCCGTCGGGCACCAACACCTTCAAGGGCCAGGGCAGCTACCGCATGCAGCGCCAGTCGATGGTGGAGATGCCGTTTTTCACTGCCGCCGGCGCGCCCAAGCCGCCGACCGACGTCAACGTCTACACCTTTGACCTCGGCGGCCCGCTCGTCAAGGACAAAACCCACTTCTTCGGCGGCTACGAGCACACCGAGCGCGACCTGTCGGGCCTGAGCGTGATCACCATCACCCCGGCCAACCAGGCGGCGCTTGGCCTGACCGAGCCGGCGTACATGCCGCGCGGCCTCAACACCGAGTTTGCGATTGGCAAGATCGATCACCAGATCAACCAGGCGAACCGGCTGTCGGTGCGCTACATGTTCTTCGACAACTTCATCACCGCCAACGTCGGCGGCGGCCTGGTGTCGGTGCAGCGCGCCAATGACTTTGCCGATCGCCAGCACTCGACGGCCGGCCAGCTGATCTCGACCCTCGGCGCGAACATGCTCAACGAACTGCGCGTCCAGTACGCGACCCGCGCGCAGAGCCGCGTCGCCAACCCGCTGTCGGGCACCGGCCCGGCCATCAACGTCACCGGCGTGGCTAATTTCGGCGGCTCGGTGGCGAGCACGGCGGACGTCGGCTTCGGCTTCACGCAGAACGTGATGCAAGTCAACAACAGCACCACGCTGCTCGGCGGCAACCACTCGATCAAGGCCGGGCTCGACCTGCAGTGGGTGGCCGACACCCGCACCTCGGCGGCAGCCCAGCTCTACACCTTCCCCAACACCGCGGCCTACCTGGCGGCCAAGGACGGCACCAACCGCTTCGCCTACACCACCTTTACGCAGTACTTCGGGCTGCCGAACCTGGAATACAACACCGCGCAGTACGGGTTCTTCGTGCAGGACGACTGGCGCGTCAGCTCGGACTTCAAGCTGCTCTACGGCGTGCGTTACGACCTCTACGGCGTGCCGGACGCCAACCCCAATGCGCCGATTGCCACCTCGCGCTCGTTCCCGCAGTCGAAGAGCAACTTCGCGCCGCGCGTCGGCGCGGTGTGGACGCTCGGCGCCGACAAGAAGACGGTGCTGCGCGCCAACACCGGCGTCATGTACGACCAGACGCTGAACGCGATCTACGAGCAGACGCTGCAGAACGACGGCACCAACGCGCGCGCCTCGGCCTCGTTCACGCCGACCCAGGCCGGCGCGCCGGCGTTCCCGCAGGTGCTCAGCACCGGCTCGGGCGCGACGCCCAACCTGGCGTGGACGGTCGATCCCGACTTCAAGGTCGCGCGGTCGTGGCAGAACAACGTGCAGTTCGAGCGCGCCCTCGGCGACCACTACTCGGTGGCGATCGGCGGCTCCTACGTGACCGGCTACAACCTGCCGGTGGTCGCCAACATCAACCTGATCAACCCGGTCGGCGCCACTTCGGACGGCCTGCCGGTGTTCAGCACGGCGGTCAACGCGGGCACCCGGGTCGATCCGCGCTACAACGTCATCAACAGCGTGCAGTCGCCCGGCGACTCGACCTACAAGAACATGACGCTGCAGATGACGCGCCGCACCTACAAGGGCATTGGCTTCGACCTCGCCTACACGCTGGGCAAGAGCGAAGACAACGCGCCGATCACCGGCGTGCTGTCGGTGCAGGGCGACCCGGGCCGCACCGACGTGACCAACCTCGATCGCGACCGCGGGCCAAATGTCCTCGACCAGCGCCACACCTTCGTCGGCAGCATCGTCGCCATGCCGGCCTTCGAGATGGACGGCGTCGGCGGCGCCATCCTGAACAACAACGTGTTCGGCCTGGCCATCCAGATGGCGAGCGGCATCCCCGTCAACCTGCGCAGCAACCTCGAGCTGAACAACGACGGCACGGCGAGCGATCGCCCGTCGGGCGTCGCCCGCAACTCGCTGACGCTGCCCGCGCGCAAGAACGTCGACTTCCGCTACTCGCGCAAGCTCCGCATTGGCGGGTCGATGGCGGCCGAGATCATCGCCGAGGTGAAGAACCTGTTCAACACCGAGCAGGTGTCGAGCGTGAACGCCAGCGTGCCCACCAACGCGCAGGGCGTGCCGCTCGGCGTGCTGCCCACGTCGGGGGACCAACTGACGCCGACCGGCGGCTACGAACAGCGCCAGTTCCAGCTCGGGTTCAAGTTCACGTTCTAAAGAACCGGACGGGATCCGGGATCCGGGAACCGGGAACTGGGAGTGACTCCCGGACCCGGGTGCCTGGACCCCGGGTCCCGGATCCCGGGTCCCGGAGTCCAAGCAATGCGTCGTATCCCTCTTTTCCTCGTCATTCTCGGCATCGCCGCCGCTTCCGCCCACTCCACCGCGCAGCACCAGCTGGTGCCGGTGTCGCAGCTGAAGGGCGAGTCCGCGCTCGAGCTGGCGCTCCGCAAGCTCGACACGGTCGGCAACTTCATGATGACCACCGCCCATCCCGACGATGAGAACAACGCGATGCTCGCGTATTTCTCGCACGGCAAGGGCTTCCGCGCGTCGCTCGTCACGGCCACGCACGGCGAGGGCGGCCAGAACGAGATTGGCCCCGAGTTGTTCGAGGCGCTGGCGGTGCTGCGCACCGAGGAGCTGGCGGCCGCGCACCGGTTCGACGGCGCCGACCAGTACTTCACCCGCGCCATCGACTTCGGCTTCTCGTTCAGCGTCGAAGAGACGCTCGAGAAGTGGGGCCACCAGGAAATTCTCGGCGACTACGTCCGCATGATTCGCACGATTCGTCCCGACGTGATTGTCGGCTTCGTGTTCGACGGCGACGGCGGCGGCCAGCACCACCAGACCTCGTCGCGCCTCACACTGGAGGCGTTCCGCGCCGCGGCCGACCCCACGAAGTTCCCCGAGCAGATCAAGGACGGGCTGCGCGCGTGGCAGCCGAAGAAGTTCTACTACACGGCCGGCTTCGGCGGTCCTGGCGCCAACAGCGGCGTGCGGGTCGGCGGCGTGCCTGGACCCGAGGCGCCGACGCCGCTCACTTTCTCGGGCGGCGATACGTTTGATCCCATCCTCGGCCGGACCTACAACGAGCTGGCGAGCGAGGCGCGCAGCATGCATAAGTGCCAGGGCATGTCGCAGCTGCTGGCGTTGCCGGCCCCGGTCGGCGGCGGCGGCGGCGGGGGTGGCCCGATGGGTCCTGGCGGCGTGCGCAACTATCGCCTGCGCGACACTGTGCTCGATGGCGGTGTCGGCCGCGCCGATCGCGAGGTGTTCGACGGCGTGGACACCAGCCTGCGGAGCGTGTTGGCGTTCGCTCCCACCGCGCCCGCTGAGCTCGGCGCCGGCCTCGACCGCATCAGTTCGGCGGTGGCCGAGGCGCGGCAGGCCATGGCGGCGGGCGGGACGACCGCGGCCGTCGCGCCCTTGACGCGCGGCCTCAAGGCCCTGCGCGACGCGCGCGCGTGGCTC
>Ga0209770_10000309_pt1 | contig 27524 bp, 26 predicted proteins | sample LauGreSu1BDMLBDD_2_FD_187572 | JGI IMG/M metagenome (GOLD analysis project Ga0209770, IMG submission 187572) | Freshwater lake microbial communities from Lake Michigan, USA - Su13.BD.MLB.DD (SPAdes) (version 2) | ecosystem: Environmental > Aquatic > Freshwater > Lake | place: Lake Michigan, USA...
CGCGCAGGCCGACGGCATCCTCAGCTGGCGCGGACGGCTGACGGCGTTTGCCGCGGCGGCGGTCCTGGTCCTGACCCTCGGGGCGGTGCTGTTGCCGGTGTTGACGGGCCGCTCGACCGTGGTGCTGGCCGCGCAGATGGCGCTCGATCACCTCAAGTGCTTCGTCATCGACGGCGATGTCCGCGGTCCGGCCATCACCAAGGGCGAGGCCGAAAGCCTGTTGAAGCGGGAATACGGCTGGACCATGAGCGTGCCGGACTCGGCGCCGGCCGAGGGCCTCGAACTGCTGGCCGTGCGCCATTGCCTGTATGGCGACGGCCTGGCCGCGCACCTGCTGTACCGCGCCAACGGCCAGCCGGTGTCGCTGTTCATCATGCCCGGCCTGACGCGGCCGGCGGCCGAATTGAGCGTGCTTGGCCACGACGAGGTGGTGTGGACGGCGGGCGATCGCACCTACATGCTGGTGGCGGGCAAGGGCAGCACGGCCGGGCTGGCGCGCGTGGCGTCTTACCTCCAGAATGAGGCAAAATAGCGGGATGGAACAGCACGACGGTCCCCTCGACGCTTCTCCCGCCGCCTCGCCTGACGCGCCGCCATCCGGCGGCTCGAAGATGCGCATGATCGCCATTGGCGCGACGGCCGTCGCGCTGCTCGGCATCAGCATTCCGTTCGTCTGGCAGCCATCCGCCGAATCGGACCGATCGGCCACGCTTTCAGCCGACGTAACGCCGGCGGCGTCGCACGGGAGCGGCGGCGCCGCGCCCGACGCCGGCGCCTGCATGGCCGACGCCAAGCCCGCCAACTTCGACTTCACCATGAAAGACCTCGACGGCAAGGACGTGTCGCTCTCGTCCTACAAGGGCAAGGTGGTGCTCCTGAACTTCTGGGCCACCTGGTGCGGCCCGTGCAAGGCCGAGATCCCGGGCTTCGTCGGACTGCAGGAAAAGTACAAGGACGATCTCGTGATCGTCGGCTTCTCGGTGGACGATCCCGCCGACAAGGCCAAGGCGTTTGCCGCCGAATACAAGATGAACTACCCGATCCTGCTCGGCGAAGGCCGCGAAGACGTGCAGGACGCCTACGGCCCGATCTGGGGCATTCCCGCATCGTTCCTGATCAGCAAGGACGGCAAGGTCTGCCGCAAGCACCTGGGCATTGCGCCCACGGCGGTCTTCGAAAAAGAAATCGTCGCGTTGATGTAAGATCAACGCATCATGTTGAAGGGATTCGCGCACGCTCGCCTGGCTTGCGGCTGCAAGCTCGGGTTTCGCGACGGGTTGGCTGGCAGCCCGGTCCTCGTCATGCTCGAGACGAAGTCGACCGGCTGCGTGAACCCGCGCCACGTGTCGGGCCTGCCGTTGTACGACTACCGCGAAGCGCTGCGTCCTTCGACCCGCCTGGGCCCTCCGGGCGAAGAAGAGTTCGAAGAAGAGAATTAGACGGTGCCGGCGGCGTTTGCAATTGCGGTGTTCTGGCTGGTCCAGGCATCCGCGGTGACGGTAGTGCTGGTGCCCTTCGAGTGGTCGTACGCCGGCCTGTGGGCTGGCTCGCATTTCCTCCGCGCCCTCGGCCTCACCATCATCTTTCACCGCTACCTCGCGCATCGCGCGTTCCAGTTGTCGCGCGGCGCGCGGTTCTTCTGGGCGCTGCTCGGCACGGCCGCCATGCAGAAGGGGCCGCTCTGGTGGGCCGGCAACCACATCGACCACCACAAGTACGCCGACCGCGAGGGCGATCCGCATAGCCCCGCGCTGAGCGGCTTCTACCACGCGCACATCGGCTGGTTCCTGAACGACGCCAAGTGGGACGCGCTGCCCGGCACCAATCCGGTGATACGCGACTTCGGGCGGGCGCCGGAACTGGCGTTTCTCGATCGGTATTTCTGGCTGCCGCCGCTGGCCCTGGCCGTCGGACTCTACGCGTACGGCGGGATGGCCTGGCTGGCGTGGGGCTTCTGCCTGCCGACGGTGACGCTCGCGCACGCCACGTTCGCCATCAACACCGTGAACCACTTGTGGGGCACGCGCCGTTTCCACACCATCGACGAGTCTCGCAACAACGCGCTGACGGCGTTTTTCGCCGTGGGCGAGGGCTGGCACAACAACCACCACCGCTACCAGCGCGCGGCGCGCAACGGTTTCTACTGGTGGGAGTTCGACCTCACCTATTGGGTCGTGCGGGGCATGGCCGAGATCGGCCTTGCCTGGGATTTGCAGCCCGTGCCGGAGCGCGTGTATCAGGAAGCCGCCGCCCGGACACCGGCGTCGCCGGTCCCCGACGCGGGCCTATAGCTCGCGCAAGGCCGCCGGAATGGGCAGCCGCGCCGCCCGCAATGCCGGGAACAGCCCGCCAATCAGCCCCATCACCAGCGCGTAGATCACACCCATCGCCAGCAGCGGCGGCGTGACCTGGAAGGCGAACGCCACCTGGCTGAAGGTGCTGAAGTTCATTGTCGACGTCTGGTAGCCGTTGAACGCCAGGTACGAGATGACGCCGCCAATCGCGCCGCCGATCGCGGCGAGCGCGAGCGACTCGGCCAGCACCGACACCACCACCGACGTGGTATTGAAGCCCAGCGCGCGCAGCGTCGCGATTTCGCGCGACCGCGTCGACACCGCCGTGTACATCGTCAGGATGGCGCCGAACACCGCGCCAATGCCCATCAGCGCGGCGATGGCGAAGCCCACGCCCCGGATCAATCCGCTGAGCGCGCGCGACTGCTGCGCGTAGTAGTCGGCTTCCCGCCGCACCTGGACGTTGACCTGCGGGTTGGCGGTCAGCCAGTCGCGGAACGTGGTGAAGCTGTCGCTCGAATCGAGCTGCGCCAGCACGGTCTGGTAGCTGTTGCCGCGGCGGTAAGCGCCCTGCAGCACCCGCGCGTCGCACCAGATCTCGGTCTCGCTGACGCCGCCGTCGGTCTCGAAAATACCGACTACCTTCCAGGTGTCCTGCCCCGACTTGAACTCGTTGCCGACGGTGAGGCCGGCGAACTGGCCGCTGGCGCCACGGCCGACGACGATTTCGTTGGTGCCGAACTCGAACATCCGGCCCTCGATGAGCGAGGCTTCGCCGCGCACCGCCATCGCCGTCGGCTGCACGCCCCGCATCGGCACGTTGGCCGGGGTGTTGGTCGAGATTTTCGGGATGTCGATGATCACGTAGAGTTCGGCCGACGCGGCAGCGTTCTGGCCGTCGCGGCGCAATCCGGGCGCCTGCTTGATGACGTCGACTTCGACGCCAGACAGGCCGCTGGTCAGTTCGCTGTCGGCGCCGCTGCGCATCACGATGGCGCGCGACGGCGAGCCGGAGTTCTGCATCGCCGCGGTGAAGCCGGCGGCGATGGAGAGCACCGATACCAGCACGATGACCACGCCGGCAATGCCGACAATGGCGACGCCCGACGAGCCCAGGCGCTGCGGGATGGTGCGGAGGTTGAGCGCGGTGACCGCGAGGGTCTGTCCGATCCAGTTGAACACTTAGGCTCTCCTCAGGGCATCGGTGATCTTCAGGTTCATGGCGGTCGTGGCCGGCAGCGCGCCCGCCAGCAGGCCGAGGGCCACGATCAACCCGGCGCCAACCGCCACGTCGCGCGCCGGCAGCACGAAGATGGGCAGCATGCCGCCGGTCGGATCACCTTGCTGCACGAACCCCCACGCCACGGCCAACCCCAGGCCGCCGCCAATCACCGCGATCAGCACCGACTCGCTGAGCACCAGCGCGAGAATCGCCACGTTCGAGAACCCCAGCGTCTTCAGCACCCCGACCTCGCTGGTCCGTTCGCGCACCGACTGCGCCATGGTGTTGGCGGCAACGAGCATCATGGTGAACAGCACGGCGATGGTGATGGCGACCATGATGGCGCCAATGTCGCCGATCTGTTTCGCGAAGCCCTCGACGAACCCTTTCTCGGTCGTGGTCTTGGTTTCAGCCGAGGAATTGGCGAACATCTCGTCGAATCTCGCGCCCATTTGCTGCGCCGTCGAGGCGTCGGCGATCTTGACGATGTACCAGCCCACCAGGCCTTGGCCGCCGCCGCGGTTTTCGTCCAGGTAGTCGTAGCGGAAGAAAAACTGCGTCTTGTCGACCCCGGCGTCGCCGTCGTAGAGGCCGGCGATGTTGAACTCCCACACCTGCCCCTGCTTCGGCTGCCAGATCGTGCCGACGATGGGGATGCGGTCGCCGACCTTCCAACCGAAGCGCCTGGCCAGGTCGACGCCCACCAGCACCCCTTGCCGATCGGCCAGCCACGCCTGCATGTGCTCCGGCGACACCTTGTACTCGGGATAGAGCTTCAAGAACGGCTCGGGCTCAACCGCGATCTGCGCGAAGAAGTTGGCCGGGTCCTGGTAGACGCCGCCGAACCACGTGTTGTGCGTGGCCATCGTGACGCCCTCGGTGGCGTTCAGCCGCGGCAGGTACGACACCGGCAGCGGCATGATCAGGCTGACCTTGTGGATCAGGATCAGCCGGTCGAGGCCGGCAATCTCCACGCCGAACGAGAACGCGCCGCGAATGGTCATCAACAATCCGAACAGCAGGAAGGCGACGAACACGGAGAGCAGCGTGAAGATGGTGCGGACCTTCTTCCGCCACAGGCCGCTCCACAGCAAGGGGAGGAACTTCATGCGAGCACGCCCGCCATCAGCACGCCCTTCTCGAGGTGCAGCGTGCGCTTGGCGCGCTCGGCGGCGCGCGGGTCGTGCGTCACCATGACGATGGTCTTGCCGTGGTCGCGATTGAGCGCCTGCAGCAGGTCGAGAATCTCGTCGCCGGCCTTGCGATCGAGGTCGCCGGTCGGTTCGTCGGCGAGCAGCAGCGTCGGGTCGGTGACAATCGCCCGGGCAATGCCGACGCGCTGTTCCTGGCCGCCCGAGAGCTGCCGCGGATAGTGCCTGGCGCGATCGGCCAGGCCCACCACCCGCAGGGCGAGGTCGACCCGCTTCTTGCGCTCGGCCTTCGACAGGTTGGTGAGCAGCAGCGGCAGGTCGACGTTGCGTTCGGCCGTCAGCACCGGCAGCAGGTTGTACAACTGGAAGACGAAGCCGATGTGGTGCGAGCGCCAGCGCGACAGCTGGCTGCCCGAGAGCCCCGCGATGTTGGTGCCGCCCACCTCGATGCTGCCGGCCGACGGCTGATCGAGCCCGCCCATCAGGTTGAGCAGGGAGGTCTTGCCCGAGCCAGACGGTCCCATGAGCGCCAGGAAATCACCCTTCGGGATCTCGAGGTTGACGCCTTTCAGGACATCGATCCGCTCGCTGCCGCGGGTGAAGTACTTGTGGACGCCGTTGACCTTGACGAGTGCTTCCATGAACGTCTGCTCCTGATAAGGCCAGCTCTAAAGCGCTGGCCTTCTGGCACTACTTGATGGTGATCTTCATGCCCTCGGCGAGTTCCGGCGGCGGTGCCACGACCACGCGATTGCCGCCTTTCAAGCCGGCCGTCACTTCCAGCCGGTCGCCGTCGGTGCCGCCGGTCTTGATGGCGCGGCGTTCGACCGTGTCTTGCGTGACGAGGAACACGTAGCTGCTGGCGCCATCCGTCTTGACGGCGCCCTTGGGCACCAGCGTCATGGCCTGTGCCACCGGGGCGGCCGCATCCGCCTCGCGCAGGAAGGTGACCTTCACCCCCATGTCGGGCAGAATGCGCGGGTCCAGCGCGGTGAACCCGATGCGCACCAGCACCGTCGCCTTCTGCCGGTCGGCCGTGGGCACGACCGCGATCACCTTGGCCGGAATCTGGAAGTCGGGGTAGGCGTCGAGCACGGCGGTGACCGGCTGCCCGGCGCTCACGCGGTTGATGTAGCTTTCGTTGACGTCGACCTCGATTTCGAGCGAGCGCATGTCAACGATGGTGCTGATGCCGGTGCGCGTGAAGCCGCCGCCGGCCGACACCGGCGACACCATTTCGCCGGGTTGCGCGTCCTTCGACAGCGCGACGCCGCCGAACGGGGCGCGAATCACCATGTCGTCGATGGCCGTCTGCTGCAGCGCCACCTGGCTTTGCGCGACGTTGATTTGTTCGCGCAACGAGCTGATTCGCGCGACGAGCGAGTTGACCTCGGCCTCGGCCTGGTCGATCGCCGAAGGCGTCGTCAGGCCGTCCTTCATCAGCTGCTGCTGCCGGCGCAGGTTGAGGCGGGCCTCGGCGAGCCGGACTTCACTCTCGGGAATGGCCTGACGCGCGGCCTGGAGCTGGGCGCGGGCCAGCGCCATGGCCGCCTGCAGCGACGAATCGTCGAGCCGCGCCAGCACCTGGCCCTCGCGCACGGCCATGCCTTCTTCGACGTTCACTTCGATCACCTTGCCGGTGACTTTCGACGAGACCGTGGCGCGCCGGCGCGCCGTGACGTAGCCCGACGCGTTCAGCACCGACGCCTGGGTCCCGGCGGCCCGCTCGCTGACCGCCACGACTTCCACTTCGACCGGGCGTTCGCGGCTGAGCCAATACCAGGCGGCACCACCGGCGCCGCCCAGGATTAGCAGGAGCACCACCCATTTCACCCATCGGCCACCGCCGGTGTCGAGCGGCTCGCGTTCGATGCGCAGTGCAGACAGGTCGTTGATCGAATCGGTCACGGTTTGGCTTCCATCGGAACCCGCAATAGTATGCGAACAAAAGGCGAAGAGCAATGCCTGTTGAGCAACTACCTACTAGCTGACGTTGTTCGGGGGGGGCGCCGGTTCGACACCGCGCGACACGTGGGGGGCTGGCCGTCGACCGACCGGATTACCCCCTAAACGGGTCGGGCGGGTCGGGCGGGTTGGACGGGTCCTTCGCGCGGCCCGCCTGCTGGACGGCCTTGCGCAGGACGAACTCGATCTGGCCGTTGAGGCTGCGCAGATCGTCGTTCGCCCAGCGCTGGAGGGCCTCCAGCAGGGCAGGGTCGACACGAAGGAGGAACGGCTTGCGCTCGGCCACGGGACCTACTGGTAGATGGTGCCCGTGTTAATCACCGGCTGGGTGTTGCGGTCTCCACACAGCACGACGAGCAGGTTGCTGACCATGGCCGCCTTGCGGTCCTCGTCCAAGGTGATGATGGACTTGTTCGACAGCATGTCGAGCGCCATTTCCACCATGCCGACGGCGCCTTCGACGATCTTCTGGCGCGCGGCGATGATGGCGCCGGCCTGCTGCCGCTGCAGCATGGCCGCGGCAATCTCGGGCGCGTAGGCCAGGTGGCTGATGCGCGCTTCGATCACCTCGACGCCGGCCTTGACCAGGCGGTCGCCAATCTCACGCTTCAGGTGGTCGGCCACGGCGCTCGTATGCCCCCGCAGCGACACCTGTGCATCGTCGTGCGCGTCGTAGGCGTAGCTGGTGGCCAGGTTGCGCAGCGCCGCTTCGCTCTGCACCTTGACGTAGTGTTCGTAGTCGTCCACCTCGAACACGGCTTCGGCGGTCTCGAAGACCTTCCACACCACGACGGCGGCAATCTCGATCGGGTTGCCGTCGATGTCGTTCACCTTGAGGTGCGAGCTTTCGAAGTTGCGGATGCGCAGCGAGACCTTCTTCTTCATGAAAAAGGGGTTCGCCCAGCGCAGTCCCTGGTCCTTGGCAGTGCCGGCATACGCACCGAACAGTTGCAGGACCTTGGCTTCGTTCGGGTTGACCATGAACAGCCCGGCCATGAAGAACGTCGCCAGGGCGATGCCGATAGTGGCGAAGATGACTTCCGGTGCCGATTCCTCACGGACGTTCATTACGAGCATCCAGAGCAGCGCGGCGTCGAGCAGGATCAGGACTAAGAGCACGGGTAGACCGGGCAAACCGTTGTGGACGCGTTCGCGAATCACGGGGTTTCCTCCTTGGCCGCCGTAGCTCCCGAAGGGAGAGCGTAGGTGGGCTTGACGATTCCAATTTGATATCACTGAGATATCTACTGTCAAGGCTGGAATAAACTGCTACCGCTCAGGGGTTTATAGACAAAGTGCGGATTGCTGTCGTCGGTGGAGGGATCTCAGGGTTGTCGGCGGCGTTCGTACTCTCGAGGGCCCACGACGTCACGCTGTTCGAGAAAGATAGCCGGTTAGGCGGTCACGCGCACACCCACGACGTCGTCCTGCGAGGCCAGTCGTGGCCGGTGGACACCGGGTTCATGGTCTTCAACCCGGCCACGTATCCCAACTTCATCCGCCTGCTCGGCCAACTCGGCATCTCGAGCCGCGAAAGCGACATGTCGTTCAGCGTCCGTTGCCGACGCTGCCGGATCGAGTTCTCGAGCGTGGGACTGCGGGGCCTGTTCGCGCAGCCCGCGCGGCTGACGAGCGTGACGCACTGGCGGATGCTGGCCGATGTGCTCCGCTTCTTCCGCGCGGGCCGCCGCGCGCTCGAGACCGGCAGCGCGGAGGCCGCAACGCTTGGCGAGTTTCTTCAGCTCGGCGGTTTTGGCGCCGGGCTGATCCGCCACTTCGTCGTGCCCATGGGCGCCGCGATCTGGTCGGCGCCGGGGGCCGACATCCGCCAGTTTCCCGCTGTCTCGTTCCTGCGGTTTCTCGACAATCACGGGCTGTTGCAGCCGAGTGGGCAACCCGTGTGGCGCACCGTCGCCGGTGGCAGCGCGCGCTACGTGGCGGCGCTGGCCGCCCGGCTGGGGGCCGGCGTGCGCGTCGCCACGCCGGTCCGCTCGATCGTTCGCGACGAGGCGGGCGTGACGGTGGCGACGGCAAACGGCGCCGCGCACCGCTTCGATCGCGTGGTCATGGCGACCCACGCCAACGACGCGCTGGCCTTGTTGGGCGACCCCAGCCGCGAAGAGACCGCGGCCTTGTCGCGATTCCGATACTCGGTGAACGAGACCTGGCTGCATAGCGACGACGGCCTCCTGCCCGAAGCGCGCGCCGCGCGCGCCTCGTGGAACTGCGAGTTGGCGGATTGCACCGATGACGCGTCGGCCGTGTCGGTGACCTACGACCTGAACCGGTTACAGGGGCACACGCCGGGACGGCCCCTGTTGTGTTCGCTCAATCCCCTCACCCCGGTGCGCGGCGACGTCCTTGCCCGCATGACCTACGAGCACCCCGTGCTCGATGCCGCGGCGTTCGACGGCCAGGCCGCGATTGCGCGGCTCAACGGCGCGCGCCACACGTTCTACTGCGGGGCGCATCTTCGGTATGGCTTCCATGAAGACGGTGTGATCTCGGCGCTCGCCGTGACGAAAGCGTTCGGCCTTGAGCTCTAGCCTGCGCTCGTCGCTGATGGTGGGGCGCGTCATGCACGAGCGGCTGTCGCCGCAGCGGCACGGCTTTCGCTACCGGCTGTATATGCACCGCCTGGTGCTGGACGAACTGCCGGCGCTGTCGGGCCGTCTTCGGCTGCTGGGGATCAACCGCTGGCGGCCGGCGGCGTTTTTCGAGGCCGATCACCTGCCCGGTGCCGGCACCTTGCGCGCGCGGGTCGAATCGCGGCTGCGCCAGGCAGGCGTCACCGCGCCGGTCGGCACCATTGAACTGGTCACGCACTGCCGCGTGTTCGGCTACGTCTTCAACCCGGCCTCGTTCTTCTTCTGCTACGGCCCGGACGAGGCGCTCGCCGCCGTCGTGGTCGAGGTGAACAACACGTTCGGCGAGTCGCATGCCTACGTGCTGGCCGTTCACGACCAGCCGGTGACGGCGAAGAAGGTGTTCCACGTCTCGCCGTTCATGACGCTCGATGGCACCTATCGCTTCGCCTTCGAGGTGTCGCCGTCGCGCCTGGACGTGCGGATCGATCTCTACCGGACGGGCCGTCCGGTGTTCGTTTCGCGGCTCGCGCTCGAGCGCCGGCCGCTCACCGATGCCGGCCTGGCGCTGGCACTGCTGCGTTACCCGCTGGTCACGCTGGCGGTGACTGGCCGCATCCATTGGCAAGCCCTCCGCCTGTGGTGGAAGGGCGCCACCTATTACCCGAAACCGCCCCTCGATCCCGAGGCGGCCCGCACAGGGAGTTCAGAGTGAAGAGCGTGGAATTGACGGCCGGCTCGGCCGACGTGGCGGCCTCGAGCCTGGCCGACCGGGTGATCGCCCCCGTGGCGCGGCGCCGGTTGGTCGCGTTGCTGGCGGCCGTGAAGGTCGGGCGGCTCACGGTGCACCTGCCGGATGGCTCGGTCGTCGAGGCCGGCGAGGCCGAGTCCGACCTGCATGCCACCATGTGGATTGCCCGCGACGCTTTTTTTCGCAAGTTCGCGCTCGGCGGCGATCTCGGCGCCGGCGAGTCCTACATGGACGGCGATTGGCGGACCGACGACCTGTGCCGGTTCGTCGAGCTGGTGCTGCGCAACCAAGCCCACCTGCCGCTCGATTCGTGGCTGTCGCGCCTGATCAACCTGCCGAACGACTGGCTGCACGTCCGCCGGCGCAACAGCCGGCGCGGCAGCCGCCGCAATATCGGCGCGCACTACGATCTCAGCAACGAGCTGTTCGCGACGTTCCTGGATCCGTCGCTGGCCTACTCGAGCGCCGTCTTTCACGGTGGCGACGAATCGCTCGCCGACGCGCAGCGCCAGAAATTCGAGCGCTGGTGCGAGGTCCTGCGCATCGGGCCGTCAGACCACGTGCTGGAAATCGGATCGGGATGGGGCGGCTTCGCCATGCACGCGGCCCGCACGCGCGGCTGCCGCGTGACCGGCATCACGGTGTCGGCCGAGCAGTTGAAGCTGTCACGCGAGCGCGTCGCAGCCGCAGGACTGGCCGACCGAGTGTCGTTCGAGTTCTGCGACTACCGCGACGTGCGGGGGCAGTTCAGCCGCGTGGTGTCGATCGAGATGATCGAGGCGGTCGGGGAGCGCTATTGGCCGTCGTACTTCAAGAAAATCGATGAGGTGCTCGCGCCCGGCGGTCTGGCCGGCATCCAGTCGATCACCATGGTGGACCATCGCTTCGACGAATACCGAAAGCACTGTGACTGGATCCAGAAGTACATCTTCCCGGGCGGGTTGCTGCCCTCGATCCGCGAAGTGGCGAGCGTGTGCGCGGCCGATACCCGCCTGGGCGTGGTCGCGCTCGAAGACCGCGCGCTCGACTATGGGCGCACGCTGCTGGCGTGGCGCCGGACCTTCTTCGACCGCCTCGACCAGGTGCGCGACCTCGGCTTCGACGATCGCTTCATCCGGATGTGGGAGTACTACCTGGCCACCTGCGAAGCGGCGTTCCGCACGCGCAATCTCGGCCTCGTCCACTTCGTGCTGGCGCGGGCGGGCGACGACCTGACGATCTAAAGCCGATCAGAAGGTCTCGCTAGTCGAAGCCGATCTTCAGGTCGGCCACGAGCGGCAGGTGATCCGACGCCATCTTCGCCATGCGGTCGCGCGGCAGCGTGACCTTGAGGACCTCGACCTTGCCCTCGTAGTAGATGTGGTCGAGATGGAGGATGGGGAAGAAGCCCGGGTACGTGCGGCGCCGGCTGAGGTGCTTGCTGAGGTCGATGCTCTGGAGCCGTTCGGCCAGCAGGTCGTTGGCGCCCAGGTGCCGCGCCCACTCGTTGAAATCGCCCAGCACAATCTTGGGCCCGCTCAGGCGGCGATCGTGAACCAGAGTGGCCAGGCGCGCGGCCTGGTGCCGCCGCTCCATCAACGACGTGCCCAGGTGCACGTTGTAGAAGTGCAGGGTGTCGTCCTCGAGGCCGACGTCGACGCGCTGCACCCCGCGGTGCTCGCACGTCTTCCAGGTCAGGTCGTACTGCACGTGATTGCGAACCGGAAATCGCGTCAGCACGACGTTGCCAAACAGCGCCGTGCGCAGGTGCCGCGTCGGCGCCATCACCCAGCCCATGCCCAGGGCCGCGCCGAGCTCCGCGGCCTGCCCGGGCCTGGTGGGGCTGGCCCCCACCACTTCCTGCAGCGCCACGATGTCGGCGTCGACCGCGGCGAGCACGGCGGCAATCCGTTCCAGGCGGGTGCGGCCGTCGAGGCCGCGGCCGCGGTGGATGTTGTAGGTGGCGACGCGGACCGTCCGCGTCCGCTTGGGTTCGTCGACGGCCATCAGCCTCTATCGTATCTTGTCGGCTTGGCTTGGGCGCTTGGGGACTTGCGGACCTGGGGTACGCTGTAGGCATGGCCAAGTTGGAAAGCGAACGCGAACTGACGTGCCCGTGTTGTGCGGCCGTGCTGACGGTTGACTTGAACCTCGGCCGCATTGTCAGCCACGAGGCGCCGCCCAACCCGGACCGCCCGGAACTGGATCACGCTCACCGCATCCTGGCTGAACAGGCCGCCAAGCGCGACGCGCTGTTTGCCCAGTCGTTCGAGGCCGAGAAGAACAAGGGCGATGCGCTGTCGAAACGATTCGAAGAAGCGTTGAAGCAGGCCAAGAGAGAGCCGGTCTCGAAACCGCTGCGCGGGTTTGATCTGGATTAGGGCGGGGCGGCACTAAAGTGCCGCCCTTCCGGCCCGGACTCTAGCGGTATTCCGCGGGCAGGGGTTTCCACTTCTCGCGGCCCCGGTAGTAGGTCGGCTTCCGGTCATCGTTCGCCTTGCGATACGCGCGGTATTTCTTCAACAGCTGCCGGTAGCGGCGGGTCGAGCTCGTCAACTTCTTGTGGGGCAGGTCGATCAGCATCTGCTCCACCTTCCACACGCTCTTCTCCGACAATCGCCAGTCGTAGTTCCCCATCGCCTCGGCCAGGTTGGCGACGCCAAACCCTTTCACCCGCCCGGTGTAGTCCACATACGCGTCCATGTAGCTGCGCGCGAGCGCCCGCGGCGACCGGAACACCGGCTTGCGGCCATGCAGGCCCGGATCGCGGGAGCGGGCGACCGCGCCCCAACGGCCGTTCTGCTGGTAGATGAAGATGACGTGGTCGAGCCAGTCCTGCGACTCGAGGCTCATCACGAGCGGGGGATAGCCGTGCTGCTCGAGCACGACCGCCGCAAACAGCGCCGCCTCCATGCAGTGGGCCGTGCCCAGCCGCACGACCGGGCGAAAACTGTGTTGGCTCTCGCCGCTCTTCTCGGTGTTGTACGGCAGCGCGTTCAGCCACCGCTGGACCTTGGCCGGCGTGTTGAGCCGCGCGATCAGGGCGCGTTCCGCGCGCGACAACGCGCGGTCCGTGCGCGACAACGCACGGTCCGTGCGCGACAACGCACGGTCCGTGCGCGACAACGCACGGTCAGCGCGCGTGAATTGCCGTTTTGAGTTCATCGACAAGGGCAGCGGCGGTCCACGCGTTGCTGTCGTGAATCGAGACCATGCGGCCGCGGGGATCGATCACGGCGGTGCGCAGGTTGTGCGTAATGGTGCCGTTGGCCTCGCGGATGACGTTGACGCCGAACGTCGCCGCGAGGCGGTCAACCACTGCCTCGTCTGCCGTGGCAAAACGCCACACCGCGGGATCGGCGCCGGCCTTCGCGCCGTGCGCCCGCAGCACGGCAGCACGGTCGTGAGCGGGATCGAAGCTGATCGACAGCAGCCGGAGCTTGCCACGCAGGGCCGGGTCGGCGGCCGCCAATGCCTGGATCTCCGCGAACCGGCGATCCATCAGCGGACAAAACTGCGGCAGCGGGCAACGGGTGTAGACGAATGTCACCACCACGGCCGACCCGCGCCAGTCCGACAGCCTCAGCGGCTGGTCATCCTGATCGACGAGCGGCGTGTCGGGAACCTCGGCGCCCGGTTTGAGCAGGGTCACGCCGGCAGCGACGGGAATCTTTGTGTTGGCGTCCTCGGGAATCGGGGCCGTGCCCGTCTTGGTGATGTCCGACAGCCATGCCAGGTCGGGCGCCACATGCAGCGTGGCCGTGATCAGGTCGCCGGGCTGCCGGCCCTGCAGCCACGCCGGCTCCTTGACCTTGTAGGGCATGGTCATGGCCGGCATGAACCCCTTGATGTCGCCGTGCTTCACCAGGATCTCGGCGGTCTCGGCCCTCACGGCCAACACCTGCCCCTGCAACTCGTAGCTCCTGGTTTCCGTCGCCGGTGGAGGCAACCCGTTAGGGTTGCCGGTCCCGCAGGCCGTGGCGGCCAGCAGCATGGCCAGGACGAGTGGCGCGCCTCGATGCATCACGACCATGATAGTCTGCGCCTCGGACGGAAGACCACTAGTGGCCAACGACTTTGCTTTTGAAATGGCGGCGTCGGCCGTGCGCTTTGGCGCCGGCGTCACGCGCGAGGTGGGCGCCGACCTCGCCGAACTCGGCGTCAAGCGCGCGCTCGTCATCACCGACCCGACCGTGCGCCGCCTGGCGCCGGTCGAAACCGTGCTGACGTCGCTCGAATCGAGCGGCATCGCCGCGACGGTCTATGACCGCGTCCGCATCGAGCCCAGCGACGAATCGTTTCTCGACGCCATCACCTTTGCCAACGATCACCCCTTCGACGCCATCGTCGCCGTGGGCGGCGGGTCGACCATCGACACGGCCAAGGCGGTCAATCTCTACACGGTCTACCCGCCGGCCGACTTTCTCGACTACGTCAACCCGCCGATCGGCAAGGGACTGCCCGTGCCCGGTCCGTTGAAGCCGCTGATGGCCGTTCCGACGACCGCGGGGACGGGGAGCGAGACGACGGGTGTCAGCATTTTCGACTTGAGCCGGATGCACGCCAAGACCGGCATCGCCAGCCGTCGCCTCAAGCCCACCCTCGGCTACCTGGATCCCGAGAACACGCGCACGATGCCGCCCGAGGTGGCGGCCTCGAGCGGCCTCGACATCCTGAGCCACGCCATTGAATCGTTCACGGCGCTGCCGTTCACCGGGCGGCCGCTGCCCGAACGCCCGGCGTTGCGGCCGGCCTATCAGGGGTCGAACCCGATCAGCGACGTATGGTCGCTGCAGGCGCTTCGCATGGTGGCGCAGTACATCGTGCGTGCCGTGGACGATCCGTCGGATGACGAAGCGCGCGCCAACATGCTGCTGGCCGCGTCCTATGCCGGCGTGGGCTTTGGTAACGCCGGCGTCCACCTGCCGCACGGCATGTCGTATCCCGTCTCGGGGGGTGTCAGGGGCTACCGCGCCCCGGGCTACGACGCCGACCATCCGCTGGTGCCGCATGGCATCTCGGTAATTCTCAATGCGCCGGCCGTGTTCCGGTTCACCGCGCCGGCGACGCCCGAGCGGCACCTGCAGGCGGCCGCGGCGCTTGGCGTCGACGTCTCGGGAGTGAAGAGCGCGGATGCCGGCCGCGTGCTGGCCGATCGCATCACCTGGTTCATGCAGCGGCTCAAGACACCGAATGGCCTGGCCGCGCTCGGCTATACCTCTTCGGATATTCCGGCGCTGGTCGAGGGCACGCTGCCCCAGCACCGCGTCACCAAACTGTCGCCGCGTCCCGCCGGTCCCGACGAATTGGCGCGGCTGTTCGAGGGAGCGATGCGGGCATGGTAGCGTGCGTGAGCCTCAGGGCTTGCTTGGGGGCTGGGCGGCTTGGGGACTTGAGTAAATGATTCTGGTAGGGACCAGCGGCTACAACTACCCGGAGTGGAAGGGCAGTTTCTATCCGGCCGACCTGGCGGCGTCGAAAATGCTGCCGTACTACGCGAGCAAGTTCCGCACCGTCGAGATCAACTACACCTTCTACCGCATGCCCACCGCGAAGATTGTCGCGGGCTGGGTTGCGCAAGTGCCGCCCGGGTTCCGGTTCACGCTGAAGGCTCCCAAGCGCATCACCCACGACAAACGCCTGCGCGCGGCCGAGGTCGCCGACTCGCTGAGAACGTTCGTTTCGGTCGCCGGCGAACTCGGGCCGCAACTGGCGGCGCTGCTGTTCCAGTTGCCGCCCAACCTCAAGAAGGACATCGTCCTCTTGAACGAATTTCTCTCGCTGCTGCCGCCCAAGACAACGGCGGCGTTCGAGTTCCGGAATGCGTCGTGGCTGGACGATGAGGTGCTCGACGCGCTGCGGGCGCGCAACCTCGCGTTGTGCGTGGCCGACAGCGAGTCGCGGCAGACCCCGGCAATCGCCACCGCCGATTACGCCTACCTGCGGCTGCGTGATGAAGGCTACGGCGACGCCGAGATTGCGAAGTGGACCGAGACCGCCAGGCAACTGGCTGCCACCTGCTCCGACGTGTTCGTTTATTTCAAGCACGAAGACGAGGGCAAAGGTGCCGCGTTCGGGCAACAAATGATCGGACTACTTACAGGAGGGTAGGAGGTCAGGAGAAAATGAAATTGCTCTTGAACTCTTGATCTCCTGTTCTAAGGATGTGTCGAATGATGAAGCGTTTGTTGGTTGCCGGTGTCGTGGCTCTGGGCGCGTGCGCGCCGCAGGCCCAACCCGGCCCCACCTCCGCGCCTGGACCCTCCAGCGCTACGGTGGGCAAGGCCAGTCTGGATGTTGTCGAGTTGAGCGCCACCGACGCGCTGGCGAAAATGGCGGCGGGGGAGCTGACCTCGGCGGCGCTGACGCAGGCCTATCTCGATCGCATCGCCAAGGTGGATGATGCCGGCCCGACGCTGGGGGCGGTGATCGAGCTCAACCCGCAGGCCGTGGCCGACGCGAGGGCGCTTGATGCCGAGCGGAAGGCCGGGAAGCTGCGCGGGCCGCTGCACGGCATCCCGATCCTGCTGAAAGACAACATCGACGTGGCCGGCATGGTCAACTCCGCCGGTTCGCTGGCGCTCGCCGATAACCGGCCCGGGGCCGATGCCTTCGTCGCGGCGCGCCTGCGGGCGGCCGGGGCCGTCATTCTCGGCAAGACCAACCTCAGCGAGTGGGCCAACTTCCGCTCGACCCGATCGACCTCGGGCTGGAGCTCGCGTGGCGGGCAGACGAAGAACCCCTACGTGCTCGATCGCAACCCCTGTGGCTCGAGTTCCGGTACCGGCGCCGCCATCGCGGCCAGCCTGGGCGCCATTGGTGTCGGCACTGAAACCGACGGCAGCATCATCTGCCCCGCGTCGGTCAACGGCCTGGCCGGTCTCAAGCCGACAGTGGGCCTCGTGAGCCGCAGCGGCATCATTCCGATTTCGGTCTCGCAGGACACCGCCGGCCCCATGGCGCGCACGGTATCGGATGTGGCGCTGCTGCTGAACGGCATGGCGGCGGTCGACACCGCCGACCCGGCGGGCCCCGCGGCCGGGGGCAAGATCGCCGCCGACTACACGGCGTTCCTCAAGGCCGGCGCGGTCAAGGGCAAGCGCTTTGGCGTGCTGCGCCAGGCCATGGGCTATCACCCGGACGTCGACGCGGCGACCGTCCGGGCGATCGAGGCCCTGACGGGCGCGGGCGCGGAGGTGATCGACATCAAGGTGCCGACCTACAACGCGTGGAACGACGCCGAGTTCAGCGTCCTGCTCTACGAGTTCAAGGACGGCTTGAACAGTTACCTGAAGCACAGCGGTTCGCCGCACGGATCATTGGAAGCGCTGATTGCCTGGAACAGGGCGAACGCCGCGCAGGCCCTGCCGTTCTTCGGGCAGGAGATCTTCGAGCAGGCGCAAGCCAAAGGGCCGCTCAGCGAGCCGGCCTACCTCAAAGCGCGCGCCGATGCGCGACGGCTGGCCGGCAAGGATGGCCTGCTGGCCGTGCTGGCGAAAGAGAAACTGGACGCCGTGATCGCGCCGAGTTTGTCGCCGGCGTGGCCGACCGACCACGTGCTGGGTGATCACTTCGTCGGCGCCGGCTACGGGATGTCGGCCGTCGCCGGCACGCCCAGCCTGACCGTGCCGATGGGCGCCAGTCATGGACTGCCGCTGGGCCTGACGTTCATGGGGCCTGCGTACAGCGAAGGCGAGCTGATTGGGTTTGGCTTCTCGCTCGAGCAGGCGATGAAGGCGAGAACAGCGCCGGAGTTCAAGCCGACGCTGTTCCCCTAAGCACCCTCAGGCACCATCGGCACCCGTTGGGCGCCTATTTCTTGGCTGCCGAGAACGTGCCCGTCGCCAGCCCGCCGTAATCGGCCTCGCCCTCGATCTTCGCGCCGTCGATCTTGCCCGTGTAGGTGATGGTCATCGGCGAGCCGTTGTAGGCAATGGTGATCACCAGGGTGATCTTGTTGCCCTCGACGGCGACGCTGTCGTAGGGCCGCTCGCCTTGTGGGCTCTTGCCGACGGCGACCAGCTTGTCGCCGTCCTGGCGGACTTCCATGACCGACTTGAACTCGCCTTCCGGCGACACGGTGGTGAGATCCCAGGTGCCGAGCGCGGCGTTCTGGGCAAAGGCGGTAGAGGCCGAGAGCGCGAGGGCGAAGGTAGCGACCACGACGCGAAGAGTTGTCATAGCTGGTTCCTCAGGAAATCAACGGCGGTTCGTTCCGCGAAGTAGCCATCATAGCCGTTTGCCTCGCCCGCGGCGATGGGCTCGACGAAGGCGCAATGGCCGCCATGAGCGGTCACGACGACCTTGATGTTCGGATTGTTCCGGACCGGCGGGGCGTCGAAGATGTGCGGCGGCACGAACGGGTCGTCCGCGGCGCTCAGGATCAGGGCCGGCCGCGCCACGCGGTCGATGACCCGCATCGCGCTGGCGTGATGGTAATAGTCGCCGGCGTCGCGGTAGCCAAAATGGGGCGCGGTATAGCGATTGTCGAACGTCCGGATCGACCACACCTTCCACAGTCCCGTCAGGTCGAACTGTCCCGGGAACGTCCGTTCCTTGCGCCGCATGCGGCCCTGCAGGTTGCGGCAGAAGTTCCACTCGTAGATGCGGTTCTCGCGTCGTTCGATCCACTGCGTGCAGACGTCGAGTTCGATGACGGGTGAAACCGCGGCGAAGGCGCGCGCCTCGGGAAAGTCGCCGGCGCCCAGTTCGCCGGCCAGCTTCATGGTGATGTTCCCACCCAGCGAGTAGCCGGCCACGGCAAAGCGCGACAGGCCGTCCCGATCGCGCAGTTCGCGCAACACGAACAACGGATCGGCGGTCAGCCCCGAGTGGTAGAGGCCGCGCGACAGGTGCTCGGTGCCGCCACAGTTGCGCTGGTTCAAGCGCACCACGTTGAACCCGGCCGCCAGCGCCTTGTCGGCCATGCCGCACATGTAGTGCGCCTGGCTGGAGCCCTCGAGACCGTGCAGCAGCAGCAGCGTCGGCGCGGCGGCGCGGTCGGGCTGCCAGTTGCAGTGGGCCAGGACGCGGGCGTCGGGGGCGACGTCGAAATAGCGGGACTCGGTGGCCGCCAGCGAGGCAAACCCGCGCTTGCGAGCCCAGGCATAGAGCGTCATCTTGTGCCCGCCGGCCCAGCGGGGAAGGGGAGAGAAGGTGCCAAAGGTGCCAGGGGTGCCTGGGGTGTCAACAGGGCGTGGTGCGGACATGGGCATGGGCGACTGAGCTATGTTCCCACGGACCAAGGCTCGAGCGCCTTGGCAACCAGAATCGACGGGCGAATCGAAGGATAATTGCCGCCTACCGATGAACAAGACCAGCGACCTGATGGCGAGGTGCCTGAGGATTGGGAGAACCAATACCTTTACTACTTCATTCGGTCGCCCCTATTTCGGCAGATGATGACGAAGTAAACACAACGACGATCAATCAGATTACACAGGGCAACCTGCGTTCGACACTCGCCCCAATCCCGTCTCTCGCCGGCCCCAGGCAACCCTGAAGGGTTGCCTCCACCTAAGGGCCGATGATGTGCAGGCGGGTCTTCCACCTTCGCGCTGCGCGCTACGGCGGACAAGAAAGACCCGCCTTTACGGCCGAGAGATTCAATCTGTGTGAATCCGTGTTTAATCTGCGGCCGCATTTTGATCTGCGGCTGTATTCAATCGGTGGCCGCCGGGATAAAATCGGCGGCCATGAAGACGACACTAAAGCTTGGTCTGGCCCTCGCCGCGCTGTCGGCCACGGTCGCGGCCCAGGGACTCCAGTATCCGGCGACCCGGACCGTCGACCACGTCGATGTCTACCACGGCACCAAGGTCGCCGATCCGTATCGGTGGCTCGAGGACGACACGTCGTCCGAGACCGCGGCCTGGGTCGAAGCCCAGAACAAGGTCACGTTCGCGTACCTCGACAAGATTCCCTATCGCGCCGAGCTGACCAAGCGGCTGAAGGCGCTCTACGACTACGCCAAGTTCGGCTCGCCGTCGCGCAAGGGCGACTACTACTTCTTCACGAAGAACGACGGCCTGCAAAACCAGAGCGTGCTCTACATCCAGAAGGGCCTTAACGGGGCGCCTGAAGTCTTGATCGACCCCAACACGTGGTCGCCAGACGGGACCGTCCGGCTCGCCGGCTTCGAACCGTCGAAAGACGCCAGGCTGGCCGTTTACGGCGTCTCGCGGAGCGGCTCGGACTGGCAGGAATACCACGTGATGGACCTGGCGACGCGCAAGGTGCTGAGCGACAAGATCGAATGGGTCAAGGTGTCGAGCATTGCGTGGCGGGGCGACGGCTTCTATTACAGCCGCTATCCGCAGCCCGCCAAGGGCACGGAACTGTCGTCGATCAACGAGAACCACCAGGTGTATTACCACCGCATCGGCACGCCGCAAGCGGCCGACGAACTGGTGTTCAGCGATCCGAAGAACCCGCAGCGGTTCCACACGCTCGACACGACCGAAGACGAGCGTTTCGCGGTGCTGGACGTGTCGGACCGCGGCACCGGCAAGCAGGGCAACGCCGTGTTCGTGATGGACTTGTCCAAGCCGGGCGCGGCGTTCACGCCGCTCATCCCCGAGATTGGCGATGACACCTACAGCGTGCTCGAGAGCGTGCGCGGCGAGCTGATTGTCTTCACCGACAACCACGCCCCCAACGGCCGCGTGGTCCGCATCGATCCGGCCAGCCCGGCGCCGGCCAACTGGAAGACCATCATCGCCGCGAAGGGCGACACCATCGACACCGTGCAGGTGGCCGGCGGCAAGGTGATTGCCACCTACATGAAGGACGTCGCGTCAAAGGCGTACGTGCACAACCTGGAGGGGGCGCTCGAAAACGAAGTCGACCTGCCTGGCCTGGGCAGCGCCAGCGGCTTTGCCGGCAACATGGACGACACCTCGCTGTTCTACACGTTCCAGTCGTTCACCTACCCGACGTCGATCTTTCGTTACGACGTGGCGGCGCGGAAGAGCTCGCTGTTCCGCGCGCCCGAGATTCCGGGCCTGGACGTCACCCAGTACGACACCAAGCAGGTGTTCGTCACCAGCAAGGACGGCGCGAAGGTGCCGATGTTCCTCGTCCACAAGAAAGGGCTCGTGCTCGATGGCAACAACCCGACGTTGATGTACGGCTACGGCGGCTTCAACATCGCCACGACGCCCGGGTTCAACTCCCTGCGCATCGCCCTGCTCGAGCAGGGCTTCGTCTACGCCAGCGTCAACATGCGCGGGGGCAGCGAGTACGGCGAAGCGTGGCATGACGCGGGCACCAAGCTGAAGAAGCAGAACGTGTTCGACGACTTCATCGCCGCCGCCGAGTGGCTGGTCGCCAACCAGTACACGTCGCCGGCGAAGCTGGCGGCCCAGGGCGGGTCGAACGGCGGCCTGCTGGTGGGCGCCGTCATCAACCAGCGGCCGGACCTGTTCCGCGTGGCGATTCCGCAGGTCGGCGTCATGGACATGCTGCGGTTCCACAAGTTCACCATCGGCTGGAACTGGATTGCCGACTACGGGTCGAGCGACAACGCCGGGGAGTTCAAGGCGCTGCTGGCGTACTCGCCGCTCCACAACATCAAGGCCGGCGGCAAGTACCCGGCGACGCTGGTGACGACGGCGGATCACGACGACCGCGTGGTGCCGGCGCATTCGTTCAAGTACGCGGCGACCCTGCAGAAACAGGCGAGCCCGGAACGCCCGGCGCTGATTCGCATCGACACCAAGTCGGGTCACGGCGCCAGCAACGTGACCAAGCAGATCGAGGCCACGGCCGACATTTATGCGTTCATCATGTTCAACTTGGATGTGACCCCAAGGTTTAGGTAAGCCAGGGCCACCGATGACACCGATGGCGAACGGCGGCCAACGCGCGCGAAGCGCGCGCAAGGCGAGGGCCCACGAACGCGGGTTACAAACCGCGACAGCGAAAGACATCAGCGGCTTGTAACCCGCGGTTGTGGACCATCGCCGGCGGCTTTGCCGCCGGGCTGCCGTTTCGGCATTGGCATCTGCGTAATCTGTGTCATCTGCGGCTAAACTGTTCCATTCGTCGGGCCCGGTGAAGGAGTTGAAACGATGTTTTTGAAACATGTGTGTGTGATGGTGGGCTTATCGGTGGTGATGGCCGGCGCTCCGGCGGCGGCCCAGACCAATGCCAAGCTGACAGGCTACAAGACCGAGGCCGTCAAGGGCGTGGACGAGATGGCCAAGCTCGCCCAGGAGATGGTCGACTCGGTGTTCAGCTTTGGCGAGCTGGGCATGCAGGAAGTGGAAACCTCGAAATACCTGACGGCGCAGCTCGAGAAGTTCGGCTTCAAGATCCAGCGCGGCGTGGCCGGCATCCCGACCGCGTGGGTGGCGACCTACGGGTCCGGCAAGCCGGTGATTGCCCTCGGGTCCGACATCGACGGCATCCCTCAGGCGTCGCAGAAGCCGGGCGTCGCTTATCCGGATCCGATCATCGCCGGCGCGCCGGGGCATGGTGAAGGCCACAACACCGGCATGCCGCTGAACATTGTCGCCGCCATCGCCGTGAAGAAGATCATGGAGCGCGACAAGCTGCCCGGCACCATCATGCTGTGGCCGGGCGTGGCCGAGGAGCAGCTGGCGTCGAAAGCCTGGTACGTCCGTGACGGCGTCTTCAAGGACGTGGACGTGGTGCTGTTCACGCACGTCGGCAACAATCTCGGCGTGTCGTGGGGCGAGGGCGGCGGCAATGGCATGGTGTCGGTGGCGTACACCTTCGAGGGCGAGACGGCGCACAGCGCCGGCGCGCCGTGGCGCGGCCGCTCGGCGCTCGATGCCGTCGAGCTGATGAGCGTGGGCTGGCAGTATCGCCGCGAGCATCTCCGCCTGTCGCAGCGCTCGCATTCGGTGATCACCAACGGCGGCGACCAGCCCAACGTGGTGCCGCGCAACGCCAGCATCTGGTTCTATTTCCGCGAGACCGACCAGCCGAACATCAAGGCCTTGTGGGAAATCGGCGACAAGATGGCCGAGGGCGCGGCCCTGATGACCAACACCAAGTGGAGTTCACGCATTCTCGGCACCGCGTATCCGCAGCACATGAACAAGGCGGTGGCCGAGACGATGTACGAGAACATCAAGACCGTGGGCCTGCCGGTGTGGAGCGCGGACGACCAGGCGCTGGCCAAGGCGCTGCAGAAAGAGCTCGGGAACGCCAACCAGGAGGGCCTCGCGCTGAAGCTGGGCAACCTGGGTGTGCCGAACCCCGACCGCGAGAACACCGGTGGCGGCTCCGACGACATCGGCGACGTGTCGTGGAACTATCCCACGGTGACGCTGCGCTATCCCGCCAACATCCCGGGCCTGCCCGGTCACAATTGGTCGAGCGCCATCGCCAGCGCCACGCCGATTGCCCACAAGGGTGTTGTGGCCGGCGCCAAGGTGCAGGCCATGACCGTGCTGGACCTGCTGACGCGGCCCGAACTGGTGCAGCAGGCGTGGGATTACTTCAAGAACGTGCAGACCAAGGACGTCAAGTACGTGCCGTTCCTCAAGAGCGACACGCCGCCGCCGACGCACCTGAACGAAGACATCCTCGCCAAGTATCGCGAGCAGATGAAGAAGTTCTACTACGACCCGACAAAGTTCGGGACCTATCTGGAGCAGTTGGGCATCAAGTACCCGACGGTTCGCCAGTAATAACAAACAAGAGATCAAGAGAGTAGGAGTCTGCGATCAACATGCTCCTGATCTCTTGATCTCCTGTCTATTCGGAGGAGTGCGATGAAATACGTTCGTTACGCAATTGCCGCGGCGCTGGTCGGATCGTTGGCCGCCAACGCCGCGGCGCAGGACAGCGCGAAGCTGGCCGAGCAGAAGAAAGAGGCCGTCAAGGGCGTGGACGAGATGGCCAAGCTGGCGCAGGAGTTGGTCGACTCGGTCTTCAGCTTCGGCGAGCTGGGCATGCAGGAGGTCGAGACCTCCAAGTACCTGACGGCGCAGCTCGAGAAGTTCGGCTTCAAGATCACGCGCGGCCAGTCGGGCATTCCCACCGCCTGGGTGGCGACCTACGGGTCGGGCAAGCCGGTGATCGCGCTCGGCTCCGACATCGACGGCATCCCGCAGTCGTCGCAGAAGCCGGGCGTGGCCTACCACGACCCGATCATCGAGGGCGCGCCGGGCCACGGCGAGGGCCACAACACCGGCATGCCGCTCAACATCATTGCCGCGATCGCCGTGAAGAAGATCATGGAGCGCGACAAGCTGCCCGGCACCATCATGCTGTGGCCGGGCGTCGCCGAAGAGCTGGTCGCCTCGAAGGCCTGGTTCGTGCGCGACGGCATGTTCAAGGACGTCGACGTCAACCTGTTCACCCACGTCGGCGCCAACCTCGGCACCGGCTGGGGCCAGCAGGGCGGCACGGGCCTGGTCTCGATCGAGTACACCTTTGAGGGCGAGACCGCGCACAGCGCGGGCGCGCCCTGGCGCGGCCGCTCGGCGCTCGACGCGGTCGAGCTGATGAGCGTCGGCTGGCAGTACCGCCGCGAACACCTGCGCCTGTCGCAGCGCTCGCACTCGGTGATCACCAACGGCGGCGACCAGCCCAACGTGGTGCCGCGCAACGCCAGCATCTGGTTCTACTTCCGTGAGATCGACCAGCCGCACATCAAGGAACTGGTCGAGATCGGCAACAAGATGGCCGAGGGCGCGGCGCTGATGACCAACACCAAGGTCACCTCGCGCATCCTGGGCACGGCCTATCCCCGCCACATGAACAAGGTGGTGGCGGAAACCATGTGGGCGAACATCCAGGCCGTGGGCCTGCCCACGTGGAGCGAGCAGGATCAGATGCTCGCCAAGGGCCTGCAGAAGGAACTCGGCAACGCCACGCAGAACGGCCTGGCCGTGAAGCTCGGCGAGCTGGGCAAGCCCGTCGCGCTCGAGGACAACAACGGCGGCGGTTCCGACGACATCGGCGACATCTCGTGGAACATGCCGACGATTACCCTCAGCTATCCCGCCAACATCCCCGGCTTGCCCGGCCACAACTGGTCGAGCGGCATCGCCAGCGCCACGCCGATTGCCCACAAGGGCGTGGTCGCCGGCGCCAAGGCGCAGGCCATGACGGTGCTCGACTTGCTCACCAAGCCGGAACTGGTCAAGCAGGCGTGGGACTACTTCAACAACGTCCAGACCAAGGACGTGAAGTACATCCCGTTCATCACCCGCGACACGCCGGCGCCGACGCACCTGAACAAGGCGATTCTCGAGAAGTACCGCGAGCAGATGAAGAAGTTCTACTACGACCCGACCAAGTTCAAGACCTACCTTGAACAGCTCGGGATCGAATACCCGACGCTGCGGAAGCAGTAAGGTGGCGGCAACCCTGCAGACAGGGGTGGAGGCAACCCTTTAGGGGGTGCCTAAACACCGGTCTTCAAGTAGCTGGCAACAGCCCCGACGAGGCGATCGACCTCCTCGGGGCTGTTGTAGAAATGCGGCGAGGCGCGCAAGCCGCCGCGATCCGCGCCGCCGCGCCCCGCCGTGCCGATCTTGTCCTTGTCATACAGCAGTTGCCCCAGCTTGCCGGCGTTCAGTGAGCCCGGCTGGAACGACACGACGGCGGCATTCAGTGCCGGGTTCGGCGAGGTCCACACCTTGACGTCGGGCAGCTTCGACAGTCCCGCAATCAACTGGTTCGCCAGCGCCCGCGAGCGCTGCTCGATGGCCGCGCGGCCGACCTTGGCCTGGAACTGCAGCGCCTCGCGCAGCGCGATCATGGTCGCCTCGTCGCGCTGGCCGAAGCTCTCGAACGTCTTCGAGATGCCGACGGCGCCCGGATACGCGCTGTAGATTGAGGGCCAGATCTTCGTGTGGGCGCGGGCGTTGATGTAGAGCACGCCGCACTCGCGCGCGCCGCACGCCCACTTATGGGCGCTGCCGGTGTAAAAGTCGGGCGCGATCTCGGCCAGGTTCACGTCGAGCAGGCCGAACGTCTGCGCGCCGTCCACGAGTGACAGCACCCCATGCTCCGTGGCCAGCGCGCACAGCTCCTTCGCCGGGAACAGGTCGCCCACCGTGCTCGACAGGTGCGTGAACGTCAGCACCTTGGTCTTCGGGGTGATCGCCTTCTTGTAGGCGTCGAGGTAATACTCCATTCCAGGGTGCGGGTTCTTCTGGGCGATCTCGATCACCGTGAAGCCGAAGCGCTTGGCCTTCTCGTTCCACGCCACCAGGTTGCTGGGATGGTTGTCGTGAAAGACGATCACTTCATCCCCGGCCTTCAAGTCGAGGCCGCTCGACACCATGTTGTTGGCTTCGCTGGTGTTGCGGGTGATGACGACCTCTTCGGGCGTCACCCGCAGGAAGTCGGCCAGCGCCTTGCGCGTGGCCTCCTTCTCGCCGGTCAGCCGCGCGCGGTTCTGGCCCGACGGATCGCGATCGACGCTGTCGGTCTCGCGCCGCAGCGCGTCGAGCACCGGCCGCGACGCCGGGCAAAGGTTGGCCGCGTTCAGCACGCCGAGGTCGGGCGGCATCACGAACTGGCCGCGGACCGCCTTCCAGAAGGCCTCGCCGGTGCCGGCGGTCCCGGGATTGAATGCGGACGCCTGCGGCGCCGTCTTGGCCCACACGGGATCGGCGAACAAGGCCGCGGAGCCACCGAGGGCAAACAGACGGGCGAAATCGCGACGAGTCACTGATGCAGCCATGGGCCGCAGATTACTCCAAAAACCCAGCCACAGATTAAACGCCGATTAGACACAGAACAAAAAAGGCTTTTCTAGAATCTGTGAATAATCGGCGTTTAATCTGTGGCGGTCTTAAATCGGCGGCCGTTTGTCCCCGGATGGTCCGTAGATCGACGGGATCGGGACGCCGAGCATCCTCAGGTAAACGGTCATCTGGCCCCGGTGGTGGACCATGTGGTTCAGCACGAAGGCGCGCATCACCGATGCCTTGGGCATCGTGAAGACCTCCTGGCCGCCGGCCTTCAGCTTCCACGGCGCGTCGAATTCGCCGTCGGTCTTGTTGACGAGGTGCGCACGGGCGGCCTTGAGATTGGCGTCGAACATGGCCAGGACCGCGGCGCGCGTGGCGGGCGGCCGATAGTCGGCCGGCCGCGGCGTCATCATGTCAATGCCGTCCTGGTCCATCGTGGTCGTCGCCCACAACGGCATTTCGGCCAGGTGCTCGGCCAGGCGGCCCAGCGTCACGCTGGTCGGGTGCGGCCGCCAGTCGAACTGGCCGTCCGGCACCCGGTCCAGCACCTTCCGCGTCTGGCCCATCTCGCGGTCGAATTCGGGAAGCAGCGCGTCAATCAGCGGCATCCCGTCATTCTAGCGCCCTGCTACTGCTTGGGCTTGGCCTCGCCTTTACGCGTGCCCTTGCCGAACACGGTTTCCAGCGTCTTCGCTGTTGTCTTTGCGAAGTCCTGGTCGACGTTGTTCTCGAAGTCCGCGCTGAAGTTGGTGTCGAACTCGTAATCGAACCGCTCGGCGAAGGCTGCCATCTCGTGCTGGAGTGCCGAGAAGTCGAAGTCGTGTTCGACCAGGGCTTCCCACCTCGCATCGTCCCACCCCGGCGGCTTGGGCGGCTTGGGCACCGGCGCGGGTGC
>Ga0209770_10000311_pt1 | contig 27115 bp, 24 predicted proteins | sample LauGreSu1BDMLBDD_2_FD_187572 | JGI IMG/M metagenome (GOLD analysis project Ga0209770, IMG submission 187572) | Freshwater lake microbial communities from Lake Michigan, USA - Su13.BD.MLB.DD (SPAdes) (version 2) | ecosystem: Environmental > Aquatic > Freshwater > Lake | place: Lake Michigan, USA...
GCGCCATCTTCGCCGTTGGTGCTGGCGAAGCCCTGGAGCAGGACCGTCCAGTCCGAATCGACTCGGATCGTGGTCCCCAGGTTCACCGTGGCGTTCACGATCGTGTCCCAAGGATCGGCACCTCCGATCGCGTTGCCCAGCGGCGTGCCGGTGCCGAAGTCGTACCAGTTGCCATCCCACTCGATGCCCGCGCTGACGGCCATGCCACGATCGACAGGCGTGCTGACATCCACCGCGCCGTAGGCACGCAGGATCGACAGGTCCCCGCCGCCGGTGAAGGTCGCCGGCGCCTGCCAGACCACCCCGCCACCGACCAAGAAGGTGGAACCACGCCCGATGGCAGCGGCTTCCTGCTGATCGATCGGGCGCTCGATGATGCTGGTGTCCTGAGCAAGCGCCGCGCTTGCCGTGAGGCTGAGCAAGGAGATGACGATGACGTGATCACGCCGCATCGACGCAGTCTACGGTGCTGGGCAGATCGTCCGGGGCCACCTAGCATCGCGCTCCATGCGGCTTGACCTGACCCCGCTCCTGCGACGACCGTTGGGTCAAGCCTTCCTCGTGGCGCTGCTGACGGCGCTCTGCGTGCTGCCGGGCATCGCAGCGCTTCCCACGATCGATCGCGATGAAGCGCGTTTCGTCCAGGCTACGCGCCAGATGCTCGATTCGGCCGATTGGCACGGTTACATCGTGCCGCGCTTCGGCGACCAGCTCCGGCTGCAGAAACCGCCCGCGATCTACTGGGTGCAGAGCGCGAGCGTGGCCGCGCTCGGCGGCGTGGACCGCGGTCCCGAAGCGATCTGGATGTACCGGCTTCCGGGTGCGATCGCAGCGATCGCCACGGCGCTCGCAACGTGGTGGCTCGGCCGGAGCATGTTCGGCGCGCTCACCGGCACCCTCGCGGGCATCCTCATCGGCATCTGTCCCTTGGTGGCGTTCGATGCTCACCAGGCGCGCGCAGACCAGGTCATGGTCGCGGTCACCACGTGGATGATGGTGCTGCTCTGGAGACTCTGGCGCACGCGCGATGCAGCCACGCCATGGTGCACGCTGCTCGGCCTTTACGGACTCTGCGCCGCCGGCATCCTGCTGAAGGGGCCGATCACGCCCTTCGTCCTCGGATCGACGGTGCTCTGCATGGCTGCAGCCACCCGCAGGTGGTCGTGGATCGTGCGTTCACAGCCATGGACCGGTGCAGTGATCGTGCTCTCGATCGTGGTGCCGTGGGTCATCCTCGCTGCACGCGAGATCGGCGGCGACACGATCGCGGGCGCGATCCGCCGCGAAGTATTCGAACGCGCAGGCAGTGGCATGGAAGGCCACTGGGCTCCGCCCGGCTATCACCTCGTGCTGCTTCCTGTGCTCTTCTTTCCGGGCTCGCTGCTTACGGGCCTGGCGATCCAGTGGGCGTGGTCACGTGCCCGTCGCGCCCGAAGCACCCAGTCGCTGCCTGCACGGCTCTGGTCGAGCCTGGCCTCGCGTGGCGGACGCCAGCCCGAGCTCTTCCTGCTCTGCTGGCTGGTGCCGACTTGGATCGCGTTTGAACTCGTGGCGACCAAGCTGCCCCACTACGTGCTGCCCTGCTACCCCGCGATCGCCCTGCTGTCCGCCCGTGCCGTCGTGGGCGGCATGTCGAGCCTGCCACGCGCACTCGAGCCGGTGAATCGGTTCGGCTACGGCGTCTGGGCCGTGATCGGCTGCCTCATCGGATGGATGCCCGCCGGATTGATGCTCGCGCTCGACCAGGCAGGCTTGCTGACCGATCCGAACCTCGGCTGGTCGCTGCCACTCGCCTCGAGCGCGTTCATCATGGTCGTCGTGGCAGGTCTCTACGGCAGCGTGCTCATGTGGCGCGCCCGGATCAGCGCACTGCAGGGCGACTTCGGTTCCGCCATCCGCCGCGGCATCGCCATCACCGTGATGAGCCTGGTGTGCACCATGGGCATTGTGCTCCCGCGCGTGCCCGCTCCGTGGATCACCACGCGGATCCTCGATCATGCCTGGCACGAAGCATCCAATCGCGGCCTTGCGTCGTTGCCGCCGATGGCGGCCGTTGGCTATGTCGAGGATTCCCTGCTGTTCGAATCCGGCCGCCGCGTCGAGCGGCTCAGCCCCGATGCGCTGGCAGGATGGATCGATCGCCATCCTGATGGACTCGTCATCGCGAGCACCGATCTGTTTGATGGAAACGGCGTGATCGCCGGGAGCGCCGCACGACTGCAGCCCATCGAATCGAGCCGCGTCCGAGGGTTCAATTACAGCAAGGGCCGCGTCGTCGAGGTCATGCTCTACCACGTCGTGCCACTGCACTGAACCGGAGCGGATGCCGGCCACCGCGCACGCCACAGGGCCATCACCAACCATGGCGTGACCCAGCCAAGCGCGCTTCCCGCAAGCATGTCACCCAGCCAGTGGCTGTTCTGCACGACGCGCGAGGCGGCGACGAGTGAGCCCAGTGCGACCCACAGCGCCACGAAACGGGGCCACCTCAGCGCGGCAAGCGCCGCCAGCGTGAAGGCCGTGGTGGCGTGGCCGCTTGGATACGAGTTCCGGACGTGCTCGATGATGAAGGCCGGGAACGCAAAACCGGATTCGCCATTGAAAGCACCATCCGCCACGAAGGCACGAGGCCTCCACCTCGCCAGCGTGGCCTTCAGGATGCCCGAGGCGATCCCGCTCACGGCAAGCGAGACGATCGCGAGGAAGCACCACCGTGCTGCATCGTGCGCGCGCCGCAGGTGGAAGACCGCGAACCCGATGCCGAACGCGATGAACCAGTACAGGCTGTCACCGAGTTCGGCGACCCACGCAGCGCCGGCAGTCCAGCCACGGTGCGCATGCATGAAGCGAGCAACCGACTCGTCGACCGATCGGATGCTCAGGATGGACAGCACCGCCAAGCCCAGGCCGATCCACAGGTGCTTTCGCCACGAAGCCGCCATGGCCGGAGGCTACCTGCCCGGCGCGCGCGCCACGTCGGGTAGCGTCCCTGCATGCAGCCGGTCCCATCGATCCTGGCCTCGGTCGAGACGCTGCTGTCCTCGATCTCCGCGGCGGCCGCTCGCGACCAGCCATCCATCATGCTGGCGGCATCCGATTGGACCTCGAGCGCCACCAACCTCGTGCAGTACGCCGAGATGCGAAGCGCACTGCCTGCCGGGTTGCAGGCCGATCTGGTGCGACTGGGCCTGAGTTCGCTGTCGCGTCGCGAGGCGCATGTCGAACCCACGCTGCGTGCGGTCCATGCTGCGCTCGTCGCCATGAACGGTGGCGATTGGAACGACGAGTCGCCGGCGACGGCCATGGATGCCGGCGTCGCCGCGCTCGAGCGGCATGCCGACGAACTGCTCGGGCCTGCGCACCCCAAGGGCACGCGCATCATGGTGAGCCTGCCCCCTGCCATGGCTGACGATCCATCGGTCGCCGATCGTCTCATCGAAGCCGGCATGGATGTCGCGCGGATCAACGCCGCGCACGGCAACCCCGAGCAGTGGCGTGCCAACGCTGCAGCGCTGCGTGCCGCCGCTGCACGAGCCGACCGCACCATCCGGCTCTGCGTCGACCTAGCGGGCCCAAAGGTCCGCACTGGAACCTGCAGCAACGGTCCGATCGAGATCCGGCCTGGTGATCGGCTTCACCTTCACGCCGACGACGCGATCTCGACGGGCTCCAGGCGCGAGCCCGACGGCTCGCTCGCCGCACCCCACCGAATTGCCATCACTCCCCCCGAGCTCCTTGGCGCGCTCAAGGCAGGCCACCGTGTGCTCATCGATGACGGCAACATCCGGGGGCGATGCGTTGCAGCCTCGGGGGCAGGGGCCGATGTCCTCATTGAGCGGGTCCGCAGCGGCGCTTGGCCGCTCAAGGACCGCAAGGGCGTCAACGTTCCCGACAGCGACGTGCCGATTCCATCGCTGACCGCGGCCGACCTGGCCACGCTCGATGCGGTGGCGGGCATGGCCGACATGGTTGCGTTGAGCTTCGTGCGCAGTCCCCGGGACATCCTTGACCTGCACCGGGCGCTCGATGCACGCGGCCTCACCGGCATGGCAGTCGTCGCCAAGGTCGAGACGCCGCAGGCGTGCCGGGACCTGCCGGCGATCCTCCTTGCCCTCATGCGGCGTCCGGCATGCGGAGTCATGCTCGCCCGAGGCGATCTCGGCGTCGAGATCGGCTTCGAAAACCTGCCCCTCGCGCAGGATGAGGTGCTCGCACTGTGCGAGGCGGCCCACATGCCCGTGATCTGGGCCACGCAGGTCCTCGAGTCGATGACCGAGCATGGCTTCCCCACCCGTGGCGAAGTCACCGACGCTGCGGACAGTGCGCGAGCCGACGCGGTCATGCTCGGGATCGGCCCATGCTTGCTCGACACGACCGCTTTCGTGCATGACCTGCTCACGCGGATCCAACGCATCCGGGCGCGAAGCCGGGCGCTCCTGGTCCCCTGGGGAGGCTGGAACCATGCCTGAGGCCGGCGCAGACGTGGCTCGCTGGATCCTCGATGGCGGCGCGATCACCGCGATCGTGCTCCTAATCGAGGCAATCGGGATCCTGTGCGCACTCGATTCAGTCATGCGCGCACGGACGCCGCAGGGCTCGATCGCCTGGGCGTTGGCCCTGGTGTTCCTGCCCATCGTGAGCGTGCCACTGTATGTGGCCTTCGGCCAACGCCGATTCGATGGCAAGGTGCTCGCACACCGCCGCGGTCGCCACGCGCTCGACCGTCGTGTGGGCGAGGTCATGCGGGCCACGGCCTCGCTGCACTCGCTGGATCCCGCACTGGTGTCGCTGGCACCGCTCTGCCGTGTTCCCCCGACGCGGGGCAACGACTGCGAGCTGCTCATCGACGGCAAGGCCACCTTCGACGCGATCGAGCGCGCGATCGATGCAGCAGCACGCTGCATCGCTTTTCAGTTCTACATCATCCGCGATGATCGACTGGGCCGCCGCATGGCCGCTGCGCTGGCTCGTGCCCGGGCCCGCGGCGTGCGGGTGATGGTGCTCTATGACGCCATCGGCAGCATGCACTTGGCGGAAGGCTGGTGCGATCGCCTGCGAGCCGAAGGCATCGAGGTCAGGGCCTTCAGGACCTCTCGCACCGCGCTGCCGATCAACATCAACTTCCGCAACCACCGCAAGGTGGTCATCGTCGATGGAAACGTGGCCTTCCTTGGCGGACTCAATGTCGGGGACGAGTACATGGGCGAAAACCAGGCGTTCGGCCCCTGGCGCGACACGCACGTACGCATCGCCGGCCCTGCCGCGCTGGCGGTGCAGCTGTCGTTTGCCGAGGATTGGCGATGGGCCACCGGCGAAGAGCTCGCGGACGTGGAGTGGGCCGTGCCGCAGGAACGCGGCCACGATCATGTGGCGATCCTGCCGACCGGCCCTGCCGACAACCTCGAGTCGTGCTCGTTGATGTACCTCCACCTCATCAGCCGGGCCCAGCGACGGCTCTGGGTGGCGTCACCGTATTTCGTCCCGGACCAGGCCACCTTCGCCGCGCTGCAGCTGGCCGCGCTGCGGGGCGTGGATGTGCGCGTCATCATGCCGCTCAAGCCTGACAACGTGCTCGTCCGCATGTCCGCGCTGACCTTCATCCCTGAAGCGTTGGCCGCCGGGATCCGCGCCTATTCGCACACGGTCGGGTTCATGCACCAGAAGGTGATGCTGAGCGACGACCTGGCGTGCGTCGGCACTGCCAACCTCGACAACCGCAGCCTGCGCATCAACTTCGAGATCAGCGCGCTCGCCCACGGCGGCACCCTGGCGCAGCAGGTCGAAGCGATGTTCCACAGCGACTTCCAGGGCTGCCACGGCATCGGAGCGCGCGCGTGGAGCGGACGGTCGTGGTTCTTCCGAGGCGCATGCCGGGCTGCCCGGCTCATGGCACCGATCCAGTAGACGGTGCCCCGCAGCGCGCATCCAACAAGAACGGGGCGCCTCGTGTGAGGCGCCCCGCACGATTGCGATCAATGATTGTCGTGATCTCAGGGGCGCGAACGAACGGCCACGAAGCCGCCAAGCGCCAGAATCGCCATGGCACCGCTGCTCGGAATCAAGGCGAAGCGAAGGTCCGACAGGCTCGCGAAGGAACCCGATCCCGAGAGGAACGGGCGGTACGTCACCGACGTGATGGTGACATCACCCTCGCTGACCCAACCGTAGAACGAGGACTCAGAGCCCACCGCGGCTGCAAACGTGGTGCCGTCGGAAAGCTTCATCAGGACGTTGCCGCTCACGACATCATCCGCCTGGTTCGTCAGGAAGGTGTTGGCTCCGAAGGCCATCACACCGTTGCCGGCGAAGGCAATGGTCAGCTCACGGTTGCTGGCAAAGGTGCTCAGGAACCGATCGCCCGAGGGCAGCGTGCCCAGGTACAGGCCACCCAAGGCCGACGCCGACCAGGCGGTTCCGCCGGTCACGCCCTGCAGGGGGCTGGTCACCACGCCGACTTGGTACGCGTTCAGGTCGATCGACTGGTCCTGGAAGGACTGCAGGCCGACGAACGACTGGTACAGGTCGAGCGAGTTGACGCCGACGAGATCCGCGTGCGCGGACGAGGCCACGAACGCGGTCGCGGCAACGAAGCAAGTCATACGAAACATGGTGATCTCCGAGGGAAGTGATCACCTTCCTTATCCCTCCAACGCTTTGATCTTGCTCCGCCCCCTGAAGCCGGGCATGATGCCCGGTCGATTCCCCGCACGCAAGCCACCTCAACGCACTTTGCAAAAACAGAACAAACACCGCGAGGTGCTTGTCCTGTAATAACTGTTTTTTCGGCGAATCAGCGACGTCGTCGGCCGACCAGGCCGGCAACGGCCAGCAGCGCCGCAGCGCCGGGCGCCGGCACCACGCCAAAGCAGAGGTTGGTTGCGGTCACGTACGCGTTCGGCTGCACACCGAAGGGCGAAATCGTGATCTGGCTGATGGCGGAGCCCAAGCTCACGAACCCGCTGAAGGAGTTCGCGTTCTGGATGTTGGCAATGTAGGAACTGCCGTCAGCCAACTCGACCTGCACCAATCCGGGCAGGAACCCGAAGTTGATGTCCGTGAGGAAGAAGTTGCCGCCGATGGCGTACACGTCTCCCGAGGAGAAGCTCATGGTGAGCGCGGCGTCGGCGTTGTTGGTGCTGAGCTGGCCACCTGGGCCGACGTAGATGCCGCCGAGCGCGTCGGCCTGCCAGGCAGTTGCCCCGCTGCCGCCGCTCAGGGACGAATAGAAGCCGCTGTAAGCGCTGAAGTTCTCGCCAGCAAGCGAGTAGCCGCCCTGCTGGCTGAGCAAGTCAAACACGCTCTTGTCGTTGGTGGTGATGAACTTGGCGTGCGCCGATGAAACCAGGGCAGCCACAGCAAACGATGCGAACACAAAACGCATGGGGACTCCTTGTTGCCCTTTTCCCAAGGGAATGTGGCCGTCACGCGACGACCCAACCCCAATTTGCCTTCCTCGCATATGACCTCACGGGACGAGGCCGCCAGGAGCATGCGCCAGACCCGGCTTGAGGCAAGTGAGCCTCCATGAATCGCGCCAGATTTCTGTGGTTTCGTGTTGGCACCGGGCTCGGCGACCAAGGACAGACGGAAAGGCGGCCTTATTCTTGGGCGTAAGAGGCCGTCCCCGTGCACATTCGTCACCTGAGCATCCATAACTTTCGCGGGCTCCTCAAGCTCGAGCTCCGACTGCGACGCGACAGCACGGTGCTTCTGGGCGAGAACCAGTGGGGCCGGACGAGCCTCAGCCGAGCCCTTGAGGCCGTTCTGGGCCCAGATGACCGGGTCCTTTGCGATCGGGACAGAACCGTCGGGGCAACCGCACCCATCCAGATTGGCCTCGACATTGGCGAATCCATTCCGGGGGAGTTCGATTGCTGCGCACCCCTGTCCTCGCTCCCGTGCACGATCTTCGGGCACCGCGTCGTTCGGCTCCTGCTCACCCACGCTGAAGGAAACACGGTCCCGTCGATCCTCGACGGCATCGGGCGGCCCGTCGAGCTACCGCCAGCCCAGGCGCATGCCGCCCATCTTGAACTTCGCAGGCAACTCCCGGTCATTCGACTCTCGTTGTGGGACGCGCAGGACGAACTCCCGGGCTCATCGCTCACAGACACAACCTGGATGGCTGCCATGAAGGCTTGGATGTCACCCGACCGGGACGGACCGCCTTCACGACGTGCGCTCCTGCAAAGCGCCGAGGCCGCAACGCAGGAACTTTCCGATCGTCGCCTGCGGGATGCGGCCAGCTTGGATCTCGCGTCTGAGCTTCGAGCGCTTCCTGGTGCATGGCGACACTCGGAGCACCGGCCCGCGAATGCCGATCGCATCTGCGCCATGCTCATCGCGGCCCATGCGCTGCTCAAGGCTGACCGCCGAGGTGCGAGCGAAGGCGTTCGGCCCATTCTGCTGGTGGAGGACCCCGAGACGCACCTGCATCCGACGCTGCTCTCCAACCTCTGGAGCCTGGTCGAGCAGTTTCCCGCGCAGCGACTGGTCACCACGAATTCGCCTGACTTTCTCGGCGCGATCGATCTGCGCGCGATTCGTCGCCTGGTGCGACGGCCAGACCGAACGGTTGCGCATGGCGTGAAATCGAAGGATCTCTCCGAGAGCGATGTCCGACGGCTCTCGTATCACATCCGGACCCTTCGGGGCGGTGCCTTCTTCGCGCGCGCGTGGATCTTGGTCGAGGGCGAAACGGAGTTCTGGAGCCTGCCCGGCGCGGCATCGTTGCTCGGACACGACTTGGATGCCGAAGGCGTTCGGGTCGTGGAATTCGCGCAGGCTGGACTCGAATCCGTCCTGCGATTGGCGGGATCGCTGGCCATGCCGGTGCATGCGCTCGTGGATGGCGATGCGGCCGGGCGAGGCTATGCAGAGATCCTCCAACGGCACGATGCCATCGCCCCATGCCGGCTGACCGTGCTGCCCGCCAACTCGATCGAACGCTACTTCTGGGACCGCGGCCTGGATGGCGCGATCCTGGAATCTGCCTACGGCGCCGATGCCGGCTCCAGCAGGACCCCGGGCCGGGCGATCGATGACGCCATCAGGCGCCACACCAAGCCGGGACTCGCGCGCCGATTGCTCGATGCCATGTCGGTGGACCCGGAACGATTGGTCCCCAAGGAGCTCGGGGACGTGGTGGCTAGTGCGATCGGATTGGCCCGCCAGTGGGTCCGCGGCTGAACGCGCCCCCAAAAGCAACCGCCGGCGCGGAGAAACTCCGCGCCGGCGATGATCATTGAGCTGATCAGTCCTGAGGACGGTTCAGCGGCGACGGCGGCCAGCGAGGCCAGCGAGGCCGAGGAGGGCCATCGCGCCCGGGGCCGGGATGACGCCCAGGTCGAACGAGCCGTTGCCGAAGATCGCGGTGGTGGTGCCGGCGACCTTCCACGAGAGCTGCATCGAGTGGCTCGAAGCCTGGCCCACATCGTCACCGGAACGGACGACCTGCATCAGGAGCATGCGGTAGCCGCCCTGGGTGCCGCCAGCGAGGATCGCGTTGGCCGTGCCGGGGGTCGCGTCGTACCAGCCAGCGCCAGCGTTGACATCGCCAACGGTGCCGCCGTTTGCAAAGCCGGGGTCAAGAGCGCTGCCCCAACCCGAGGCCGTCGCGAGACCGCTCGCGGTGACCCACGAGTCTTCGCCGCGGTCAGCGGCCGAGACCGACGAACCAGCCTGCCACGTGCCGACTTCGCCGTCAGCGACGAAGAAGTCCTGGTGACGGGCGTTCATGGTGCCCGAGACGTTGACGAAGCTGAAGGCGTTCAGGAACACCAGGTTGCTGGCGCTGAAGTTCGCGTAGACGGAGTAGCGGGTGTTGCCGCCGGCGGTGGTGCCACGCTCAACCGAGAAGCCGGTGAAGCTGGCGGAAGCGGCCGAGGCGAGGGTCGAAGCAGCAACGGTAGCGAGAACGAAACGGGTCATGGATTTCTCCTCTCAGGACTCCGGGGCGGGGGGATGGAACACCATGCCTGCCCCAAATGGGCATGGATCAACCTTCTCCCTCGAACACATAGATCGAGGGTTGCTTGGATTGGCGCCACGCCAAGCCAAGCGAACGATTTGTCCGACTCCTGGGGTTTCCAGACCCAGGGTCCTGCACGCAAGGCGCGCAAGGTTGCAGCACGGGCTTTCCTTCCTCGTACCGCGATGTCGGGTGGTCCCTTTTCCCAGCCCAACCGCATCCGTGGGGGATGCAGAATGACAGTAGCCCGGTCTCATCAACGGGCAAGTTCGTCGCCCAGTTTTTTGGGAGGAAAGTGGGAACCGCCGTTATGCGCGACTTCAAGTCTCTGCTGGTCAACGGCTTGCGAGATCGTCAGGGAACCGCGAAGACCATGCCCGAAGCCCGCCTCGGCGAACCTGGCCCCGTTGTCGTGCGTTCTCGCGCTCCCCTACCCTCCGCAGACTCAAGGCCCGCGCGCGGCCTTCGGGGTTCTGCATCAACCTAGAGGTGAGACCACACATGGAAGCGGCCATCGCAGCACAAGGGTTGCGCAAGCGATTCGGTTCATTCGACGCGGTGCAAGGCATCGACCTCATCGTGAAGCACGGTGAAGTGCTCGGATTCCTCGGGCCCAACGGCGCGGGCAAGAGCACCACGATGCGCATGATCACCGGGTTCCTCGCGCCGACTGCCGGCAGTGTTCGCATCTGCGGCACCGACATGCTGGCGGAACCGCTGAGGGCCAAGGAGCACATGGGCTACCTGCCCGAGGGTGCGCCCTGCTACCCCGACATGACCGTCGCGGAGTTCCTGGGCTTCATCGGTGCCGTACGCGGATTCGATGGGGCAGAGCGCATGCGCCGGGTCGACGCCGCGGTCGAGCGCACCAACCTGCAGGGCGTCTACCACCAGCCGATCGAGACGCTCTCGAAGGGCTTCAAGCGGCGCGTCGGCCTGGCGCAGGCGATCCTGCACGACCCGCCGGTGTTGATCATGGACGAGCCGACCGACGGTCTCGACCCGAACCAGAAGCACCAGGTGCGTGAACTCATCCGCACCATGGCCAAGGACAAGGCGATCGTGCTGAGCACGCACATCCTCGAGGAGGTCGAGGCGGTCTGCACGCGCGCGGTGATCATCAACCGCGGCACGATCGTCTTCGACGGCACGCCGCAGGCACTGGATGCCAAGGCCCCCGCCTCGGTCGCCCGCAACCGCCTTGACCACGTCTTCCGCACCCTGACCACCGCCGACACGGAGTCCCGACGATGAGCCGCCTCGCACCGATCGTCCGCCGCGAGTTCTCGGCGTACTTCAACACGCCGCTCGCTGCGGTGTTCCTGGTGATGTTCCTCTTCCTGACGGGGATCTTCACCTTCAACGTGGGCCAGCTCTATGAGCGCGGCCAGGCCGACCTGCGGCCCTTCTTCGACTTCAATCCCTGGCTCTTCCTGTTCCTGGTGCCCGCGATCAGCATGCGGCTCTGGGCCGAAGAGCGCCGCATCGGCACGATCGAACTCGTGACCACGCTGCCGATCTCGATCCGCGACCTGGTCGTGGGCAAGTGGCTTGCAGCATGGGCGTTCGCGTGCGTCGCGCTTGCGCTCACCGTGCCCATCTGGCTGACGGTCGAGTACCTGGGCGAGCCGGACCGCGGAGCGATACTGGCCGGCTACGTGGGCAGCGCGCTGATGGCGGGCGCGTTCCTCGCCATTGGCAGCGCACTGAGCGCCGTCACCAAGAATCAGGTCGTGGCGTTCGTCCTGTGTGCCGTGGTCTGCTTCCTGCTGCTCATGGCCGGCTACCCGGTCGTGCTTGACTTCCTTGGCGGCTGGGCGAGCCCCGGAGTGGCCGATGCCGTGGCGAGCGTGAGCCTGCTCACGCACTTCGAGCCGATGGAGCGCGGGGTCATCGACCTGCGCGATGTGCTCTTCTTTGCGGCCGTGGTGGCCGCGTTCCTGTGGCTGAACATCCTGCTCATCGAGTGGAAGAAGGCGGACTGAGCCATGACCAACGCACGAACGATCGGGATCATCGGTGCCTTCGCAGGCGTGACGGTGGCGCTGTGCGCCTTCGCTGTCGCGAGCACGTACGCGGTCCGCGGCCTTCGCCTGGACCTGACGGAGGATCGCCTGTACTCGCTCTCACCTGCCGTCGCGCCGCTCGTGCAGCGGCTCGATGAGCCCGTGAAGCTCGACTTCTATTACTCCGCCGAGGCGGCGCAAGGCATGCCGCAGATCCAGTCGTACGCCAACCGCGTGCGCGAGTTCCTGCAGGAAGTGGCGCAGGCGAGCAAGGGCCGCATCACGCTGCGCGTGATCGATCCCGCTCCCTTCAGCGAGGCCCAGGACGAGGCCCGGGCTGCGGGCATCGCGCCGCTGCGTCTTGATGGCTCGGGCAAGGAGCTGATGCTTGGCCTGGTCGCGAAGAACTCCGTCGATCAGTCCGAGGCGATGCCATTCCTCGATCCCAACAAGGAGCCATTCCTCGAGTACGACGTGATGCGGCTCGTGCAGTCGATCGGCAAGCTGAAGAAGCCGACGATCGGGCTGCTGTCCTCGCTGCCGCTCGCCGGCGGCGGCGTGAACCCCGCCGACCCGCGGCAGCCGGCCGAACCCTGGCAGATCTACCTGCAGCTCAAGCAGCTCTATCAGGTCAAGGACATCGCCACGACCGACTCGGCGCTGCCGGAGGGCCTCGACGCACTCGTCATCGTGCATCCGCGCGAACTCTCGACGGACCTGTTGCGCTCGATCGACTCCTACGCGCTGAAGGGTGGTCGCATCCTGGCGTTCCTCGATCCGCACTGCGAAGCGCAGCCCTCCGAGGATCGCTTCAGCGGCGGCTCGGGCGACAAGTCGAGCGATCTGGGCCCGCTCACGCGGGCCTGGGGCATCGAGTGGACGCGCAGCAAGGTCGTGGCTGATTCGACCTACGCGCAGCGTGTGCGCGTGCGCAGCCAAGGCCCCGTGCAGGTCATGGACTACCTGATCTGGCTCGCCCTGCGAGAAGACGCGCTGGCCAAGGACGATCCCAGCACGGGTCGACTGTCACAGGTCAACTCACAGACCATGGGGGCGATCGACATCCGTGAGTCGAACAAGGCCGCCGTGAAGCCGCTGATCGAGTCGAGCGCCGAATCGATGCGGCTGGACGGGGTGCGGATCCAGTTCTTCCCCGACCCGGAAGGCTTGATGCGCGACTTCAAGCCCGAGGGCAAGCGCAACGTGCTCGCGGTGCGCGTGCAGGGACCGATCGAGGCGGCATACGACGAGGCCGGCAACCCGACCATCGCTCCGCCCGAGTCGAGCAAGCCCGTGATGCTCGCGCCCGATGGGAAGGAAATCCCCCCTGCAGCCCCATCTGCACCAGCCCCCACACCCGCGGCGACAGCGCCCGAATCCGCGCCCGAAGCGCCAAACGCCGCGTCGCCCGCCGGGAAGGGACCGTTCCAGGATCCGGCACCGGCAGCGCCGAGCGTGCCTGCGCCCGTACCTGCGACTGCGCAGCCCGCCAAAGCGGAGTCAGGTGCCTCCCAAGTTCCGGTGGCACCTCCGGCCTCGCTCGCCAAGGCATCGCGCACCGGTACCGGCAACATCGTCATCGTTGCCGATGCCGACCTGCTCTCCGACCAGAACTGGATCGAACAGCAGCGCATGGGCAACCTCGTGCTCGGCTCACGCGTGATGGCCGACAACGGTGCGTTCGTGCTCAACGTGCTCGAGATGTTCACCGGAGACGAGGCGCTCCTGAACCTGCGCGCACGCGGCAAGTACCAGCGCCCGTTCGATCGTGTGGAAGAGATCCGCAAGGCGGCCGAAAAGCAGTACCTCGACCGCGAGCGCGAGCTGCAGAACCAGATCCGGCAGTCCGAAGCACGGCTCACCGAGCTGCAGGCCCAGAAGACTCCGGAGAATCAGCTGATCCTGTCGCCAGAGCAGGAAGCCGAGGTCGTCAAGCTCGAGGAGCAGACGCTGGCCGCGCGCAAGGAACTGCGTTCGGTGCAGTTCAACCTGCGCCGCGAATACGAGGGCCTGGGCACCCGTCTGATGCTGGTCAACGTGGTGGCGTGGCCGCTCGTCGTCGCGGGGCTTGCTGCCATCATGCTCCTCCGCCGTTCGCACCTGCACCGCACCACCAAGAAGGCCTGACCCATGAAGCGACCGATCCTCGCCATCAGCATGGTCGCGGCGGCACTCGTCGTCGTGGCGATCCTCGTGAAGCCCACCGCCGAGACCGGCGAATCACCCAGCGGCAAGCGTGAGGCGCTCCTGGCCACGCTTGCCCCGCGCGCCAAGGAGATCTCGACGATCGAACTGGCTCAGGGCGCGAAGACCCTCCGCCTGCGCAAGGACGGCGACGGCTGGATCCTGCCCGACGCCGGCGGCTTCCGCGCCGAGACCGTGCGCGTGAACGAGATCCTCGCCGCACTCGCGAGCCTGGAGAAGATCGAGGCCATGACGAGCGTGAAGGAGCGGCTGGGGGAGCTGAGCCTGGCCTGGCCCGATGACCAGGGTGCGGCCAAGCTGGTGCGCGTGCTGGCGGGCGAGGCACCGATCGCCGAAGTCGTGATCGGCAAGGAGCGCTTCAGCCCGGAGGCGCAGTTCGCGCGGCTCCTGGGTGAATCGCAGGCGTGGAAGTGCTCGGGCACGTTCCGCAGCACGCTGGAGCTCGTGAACTACATCGACCGCCAGCTCATGACGCTGCCCAGCGGCGATCTGGATCGATTCACGCTCGGCGGCGTCGAATTCACGCGCGGCGAGGCCGGTGCTTGGACCGCCGCACAGGTCGAGCCCGCGGCCACGCTGCTCGAGACGCAGCGCGAGAGCGCACAGCGCACGATCCCCGAACTCCTTGCGCGCCTGGAGATCGACGATGTCCGTGCCGCGAAGGAACACGCTGAACACCGCCTGATCCGGGTGATCTCGCGTTCGCGGGCGATCGACCTTGACATCGCGAAGGATGGCAACGATCTCTGGATGAAGATCAACGTGGAGCGCCTGCCCGACCAACCTGAGCCGACCGACGAGGTCGAGCGCGACCGCGTGACGAACCTCGACCAGGCCGGCACCCGCTGCGCGGGCTTCGAGTTCAAACTGCCGTCGTGGCGCGCCACGAGCCTGTCGGCGATCCTGTTCCCGCCGCCACCGGCGCCGGCGAACGCCGATCAGCCCGCGCCCGGTACGCAGCCGACCGTGATCTCACCCGCCGGCGCACCATGAGGCGGCTTGCGCTCAGGTAGCGGGCAGTTGCGGCGCGACTTCGCGTGGCGGCGCACTCAGCGACTGAAGATCCCGACGAGTTCCGCCTTGCCCAGCACGTGACCCCTCATCGCCGAGCGGAGCTCGCGTGCCGTGAAGACCTTGTCAGCGGGGAAGTCGGTATCCAGCGCCACCACCGTGAAGGTGTAGTGGTGATCGCCCGAACCTTTGCCCGGCGCCGGGCCGAGGTAGCCCTCGCCCTTGGACTTGCCCCAGCCGGTGAAGCCCTGGCGCATGCCCTTGGGATCATCGAGCGTGGCGGCACGCTTCAGGCCACGCGGCAAGCCCTTGCAGTCGGCGGGGATGTTCCAGGCGATCCAATGGATGAACTGGCCCGCATCGGGATCGTGGCAGATCAGCGCGAAGGACTTGGTGCCCGCTGGCGTGCCTTCCCAGGTGAGCTCCGGCGAGACGTTCTCGCCATCGGTCGAGTACTCAACGGGCAAGCGCTCGTTGTTCTTGAATGCGGGGCTCTTCACCGCGAACTCTGCCTTGGCGGCATCCTTGGGCGCTGCGGCGTCAGCGGGCTTCGCCGCGTCGGTCGTGGCGGGAGCGGTGCCGGGAGATGCTGGTGCCGATGCCGGCGGCGCCTGCATGGCAAGGGCCGCAACGACAGGCAGCGCGAACGACGCAAGGACGATCGAGGAGAGCGTGCTCATGCTCGGGAGCGTACCGCGCGCTTGCGCTCGGGCCGTACCATCGTTGCGTGGATCAGGCCCCGGATGCCCATGACGTGCCGTTGCAGAGCCTGCACGTAGGCGTGACCGCGGCCATGGTCATGCGTCTCGCAGGCGAAGAGGCCGCGCACACCGATGCCGGCCGGACCTTCGTGGCCACGCTCGACACCGGAGCAGGCCGCGAGATGGCCGACCACGTCGCCGAGCAGTGGCCGCATGCGCGCATGCATTTCGTGCTGCGCAAGTGGCAGCTCTGGACGTGGATGAATGCCATCGCCGTCAACGCGCCCGCAGTAGGTCGCCAGGTCGTGGTGCTCGGTGCGGGCTGGAGCGCGATGGGCATCGACTGGGCACATCAGTTCATCGATGCCCGCATCTGGGAGGTCGACCTGCACCATCAGCGCGACAAGGAAGCGCTCGTGCAACAGCTCTTCCCGGTCGCTGCCAACCGCATGCGGATGATCGAGGCCGACCTGTCGAACCTCGGCACGCTTCTTTCGGGACTTCGAGCGAACGGCTGGCGCGCGGATCAACCGACCCTGTGGGTCGCCGAGGGCCTTGCGTACTACCTCGACCCCAACCGCTTCGCCGCCTTGCTGCGAGCGGCACTCACCTTCAATCCCTCCAACCGAGCCGTGATCGAGTTCGGGCTGGCCCATCACCTGATGCGCGAGGATGTTCGCGCACGCACGGCCGCCTACCACGGTTACCTGGCCGCGCAGATCGGCCTGCCTGCCCTGCAGTCCTTCGATCCCAGCGAGTTCTGCCTGCGCAGTGGTGCGATTCCACTGTCGTGGGCCGATCCAAGCTCCATGGAACTGGCGCGCAACGGCCGCGCCCTCATGTTCACGAGCCCAGACGACAGCGGCATGCGCATGGCCGTGCTGGGACCCGCATGAGCACGGTGCCGATGGCATCCATCGACCTTCCGGTCCGCGTGCGCTACGTGGAATGCGATCCCATGGGTGTCGTGCACCACACGGTCTATCCGGTCTGGTTCGAGATGGCGCGCACGGAACTGCTTCGATCCAAGGGTGGCAGCTACCGCGCGATGGAAGAGGCCGGGCTTCTGCTCGCCGTCGTCAAGCTCGAGGCCCGGTACCGCGCACCGGCCCGCTACGACGACCTCGTCACCGTGCACTGCGAGCTGGTGACCAGCGGCCCCGTGAAGATCGAGCACCGCTACCGCGTCATGCGCGACGGTGCACTGCTGGTCGAGGGCGCCACGACGTTGGCGTGCATCGACCGCGACGGGCGGCTCCAGCCGGTGCCTGCCGACCTGGCGTGGAACGCGGGCTGACGGCGCATTCGGCTTGGCTCGCTGCATCGCCCGCCATCGGCTGCGCCCATACCATCCCCGACCCAATCAAGGACATCTGCATGACCCAGACCACCAGCGCCGCCACCCGTACCGAGACCGATGCCTTCGGACCGATCCAGGTCGCCTGCGACCGCTACTGGGGCGCGCAGACCGAGCGCAGCCACCACCACTTCCCCTTCGGCGACACCATGCCGCGGCAGATCATCACGGCGATGGCCATGCTCAAGAAGGCCTGCGCCATCGCCAACAACGGCGCCGGCCGGCTGCCGAAGGAGAAGATGGACCTGATCGTGCGTGCGGCCGACGAAGTGATCGCGGGCAAGCTCCACGACCACTTCCCGCTCAAGGTCTGGCAGACCGGCTCGGGCACGCAGACCAACATGAACGTGAACGAGGTCATCTCGAATCGCGCGATCGAGCTGGCGGGCGGAACGATGGGCAGCAAGAAGCCCATCCACCCCAACGACGACGTGAACATGGGCCAGTCGTCCAACGACACGTTCCCGACCGCGCTGCACGTCGCCTGTGCGCTCGAGGTCGAGCGCGAGGTGATCCCTGCGGTCACGCGCCTGCGCGATGCCTTCGCGGCCAAGGCCAGGGAGTTCGACGGCATCGTGAAGATCGGCCGTACCCACCTGCAGGATGCGGTGCCGCTCACGGTCGGCCAGGAGATGAGCGGCTGGGTTGCGCAGCTCGATATCGCCCTCGAGGCGATCCGCGCGACGCTGCCGTTGATGCACCGGCTGGCGATCGGAGGCACCGCCGTGGGCACCGGCCTGAACGCGCCCAAGGGCTTCGGCGAGAAGGTCAGCGCGGAACTCGCCACGGCCGCCGGCGTGCCCTTCGTGAGCGCTCCGAACAAGTTCCAGGCGCTCGCCGGCCACGAGAACGTGGCGGTCGCGCACGGATGCCTTGCCGCGCTCGCCGCCGGCATGATGAAGATCGCCAACGACGTGCGCTGGCTCTCGAGCGGCCCGCGCTGCGGCATCGGCGAGCTCGTGATCCCTGAGAACGAACCCGGCAGCAGCATCATGCCCGGCAAGGTGAACCCCACGCAGTCCGAGAGCATGACGATGGTCTGCGTGCAGGTCATGGCCAACAACCAGGCGATCCTGACCGCCGCGAGCCAGGGCAACTTCGAGCTCAACGTGTTCAAGCCGGTGATCGCCTACAACTTCCTGCACAGCTGCGAACTCATCACCGGGACCTGCGACGCGTTCCGGGAGTTCTGCGCCGAGGGCATCACCGTCGACGAGAAGCGCGTGGCCGACCTGGTCGACCGCTCGCTCATGCTGGTCACGGCGCTCGCTCCGCACATCGGCTACGACAAGGCCAGCGCGATCGCCAAGAAGGCGCACCATGAGGGCACCACCCTCAAGGAAGCAGCTCTTGCTCTGGGCTACGTCGATGCAGCGACCTACGACCGAATCGTGCAGCCCAAGGACATGGTGCACCCGGCCTGACAGCCCGGGTCACTGCACGCTGTCGGGAACCTCGATGTAGACGTCGACGACCTGCCCGGGCTGCACGCGGTGCGTGCCCTGTCCGAGTTCGTAGATGACCTGCACCACACGGGTGTCGATGCGCTCGGCGGCCTCGCCGGTCAGCGTGCGCTTGGGCTGGACCAGCGGCACCACGCGCAGGAACTTGAGCGGCAGCGAGCTGCCGGGCACGCCACGAAGGCTCGCCTGGGCCTTGCCGCCCTGCGCAAAGCGTGCGAATTCGACCTCGTCGATGTCGACACGGACCTGCATCGGATCGATCGATCCGATCGCCAGCCGACGCCCACCGGGCGGCGCGTATTCACCCGGGCGGACATCGACGAAGAGCACCGTGCCGTCGATGGGGCTGCGCACGGTCTCGCGGTGGAGCTGGGCTTGCGCTGCCTGGACCTGTGCGTCCGAGCGCTGGACCCGCGCTGCCGCCACCTTGGCCGACTGTTCGCGGGCCACGCGCTCGACCTGCGGCACGACCTCGGCCGCGCCGCTTTCCATGAGGGCCTTGAGACGAGCCTCTTCATCCACGAGTTGCGCCATCGCCACCGCGCGCTCGGCCTCGGCCAGACCGAGCTCGGCCCTCGTGCGCGCGTGGTCGAGTTCCCAGAGGATGTCCCCGACCTTGACCGCATCGCCCTCGGCGACCGCAACGCGCCCGACCACGCCGGCATCGGCTGCATCGACGTAGGTCACGCCGCCCAGCGGCTCAACCAGGCCCGTGGCTGCGATGCGACTCTCGAACGGGCTTGGTGCAGGCGACACGGGAACGGGCACGTCGAGCGTGCGGAACTCCATCTTCTTCACGGCAGCCACGGTGGCAACGAGGCCGGCAACGGCCAACACGGGCAGGACGATGGTGCGCAGGTTCATGCGTGCTCCTTCGGTGGGACATCGGTGCGCGTGACACGGCCATCGTCCATGTGGATGATGCGGTTCGCGAAACGGAAGATGCGTTCGTCGTGCGTGATCACCACCACCGCATGGCCATCCTCATGTGCCACGCGGGCGATCAGTTCCATCACGCTCTGTCCGGTGGCGCCATCGAGCGCGCTCGTGGGCTCATCGCACACGAGCAGCCGCGGATTGGGTGCGAGCGCACGCGCGATCGCCACGCGCTGCTGCTGGCCGCCGGACATCTGCAGCGGCAGGCTGCGCTCGCGCCCGCCAAGACCGACCTTGCGGAGCATGTCACCCGCGCGGCCCATCGCTTCAGCGCGCGGCGTGCCTTGGATCAGCAGCGGGATCGCCACGTTCTCCTGGGCCGTCACGGTGGGCACGAGGTTGAACTGCTGGAAGACGAAGCCCACGTTGCGCCCACGCCACGCGGTGCGCGGGCCGTTGCGCAGGGCCTGCGGATCCACGCCGAGCACGCTGCATGTGCCACCGTCGCGCCTGAGCAATCCGGCAAGGATCGAGATGAGCGTGGTCTTGCCGCAACCCGATGGGCCGACGAGCATCACGAGCTCGCCGTAGGGCACGCGCAGATCGGCACCAGCGAGCGCGACCACGCGATTCTCGCCCTTGCCGTACGCCTTGGTCACGTCGGCGGCATCGATCGCCAGGTTGGTTGCCACGGCGCTCATCCCTGGAACACGCTCTTGGGATCGAGCCGGATCACGCGAATCATGCTGATGAGGCTCGCGCCCACCACGATGACCAGCACGGCTCCGGCCGTGATGACCGGGATGTGCCAAGTCATCACGAATGCCAGTCGATCCGGATTGTTGGACAGCCCGAACGCACTCGCGAGACCGAGACCGAGACCGAGACCGATCGCGCCAGCGACCACCCCCTGCAGAGCGACCATGCGCAAGAGCAGCCAGGAGCTCGCACCCATCGCCTTCATCGCGCCGAAGTACTTCAGGTTCTCGAGCGTGAAGTTGTAGAACATCTGCCCCGCGATCGCGACGCCGACGAAGAAGCCAAGGGCGATCGCGATCCCGAAGTTGATGGGGATGCCTGTCTCGCGCATCCAGAAGCCGATCGTCTTCCACTCGAACGGCGATGCAGGCAGCGCACTCAGCCCCGTGCGTGCCTCGATCTGGCGCGCAAGTTCCGCGGGATCCTGCCCCGGCTCCGCCTTGACGAGCACCATGCTCATGACGCGACGGACGGCGGGCTGGAACTGCAGCGCGCGCGAGTAGGTCGTGTAGACCTGCGGCGCGTACTGGAAGCTCTCGCCGTTGTCGCAGATCCCCACGACGACGGCACGGCGTTCGTTGAGTTCCATCTCGTCGCCGACCTGCATCGGACGATAGACCGGCTTGCCGTCGGGGCCGCGCTCGCCCGTGGCCATCCGAAGTTCCCGCGCGAGCCGACGATTGTCCACGATGACGGCATCGGCCTGGCGCAGGTCCGCGACCTGTCCATCGAGCATCGTGTGCGGCCCGCCGATCAGCGTGGCGTCGTCGATTCCCACCACCTCACAGACGGTCCGCCGACCATCTCCGAGCTTGACCCCAAGCAGGCCCTTGAAGAGCGGCACGGCCCAGGCGACGCCCGGCACACCCCGCACGCGCTGAAGGTCCGTATCGCGCAGCGCCTTGGCATCGTCGACCGAGAGCAAGTCGGGGTCCGTGACCCAGATGTCGGCCTGCGGGGTGTCGCGGATGAAGGCACTCGTCCTGCTCATCAGGCCGACGAAGATGCTGGATTGCTGGGCGATCAGCAGGCTGGCGAAGGCCAGACCCAACAGGATCCCGTAGAACCGGGCCCCGTCGCCAAAGAGCATCTTGATCGCGATCCGCAGCATGGGAAAGAGCCGAACTCTATCCGGCGGCGTGTCCCATGCGGCGATCCCTGCGACAATGCCCCGCGATGGACCCCCGCGACAGCCAAGCCTTCGAGATCCTCGTGCGGGAACACGCCGACATGCTCATGGCGTATCTGCGGGCCATGGCTTGGAACGACGCGCTCGTCGAGGATGCCTTCCAGGAAGCGATCATCGTGGCGTGGCGGCGGCTGCCTGACTTCGATCGAAGCCGGCCCTTCGCACCGTGGCTGCGCGGGATTGCGCGCAACACGCTGCTCGGGCTCGCCCGCAAGCAGCAGCGCCGCCATGAGATCGCCGGCGAGGCGGCCGTGCTGCACATCGAGGAGCAGCTCGCGCGCATCGAGAGCACACCCGCCGATCGCTTCGCCGACCGGCTGCAGCCGCTCATGGACTGCATGCAGCGGCTCGCGCCCGAGCAGCGCGAGGCGGTTGAACTCATCTATGCGCAGTCACTGGACCCGCGTGTCGCGGCGGCGACCGCCGGAACCACCGATGAGACCTTCCGCAAGCGCCTGTACCGGGCACGGCTGCAGTTGGCGGAATGCCTGCGAATCAAGGGTTTCCTCAATGGAGCACCGGCATGACGATGCATGACGACGACACCAGGGACTCGGGCCCCGACGAGCGGCTTGTGCACGGCCTGCTGGCTTCGCTCGCAGCGGACCACGCTGCGCAGCAGGATCGGCGGGTCCGTGCCGCGATCGCACGGATCGACCCCCGCGAAGGCGTGCTCGCGCGTCTGGGGCGATTCGGCGTGGCACGGTTCGCTGCGGCGGGTGCGCTCGCCGCCACGCTCACGATCGCCGTGGTGCTCTCGATCGGCCCCGCAACGAACTCCGCCTACGCCACGTTGCAGTCGATCTCAAACCGGCTCGCCACCGGCAATCGCTCGTATCGCCAGACCATCGTGCTCGCCAACCGGGATGGCACCGAGTCCCTTCGGGAGGCGATGGTCGACGTCGGAACGGGTCGCCGCTTCGTCTTCGCCATCGATCTCGATGCCCTGCCGCTGGGGCCACGCGTACCGGGCGAAGCCGGCGGCCGACAGGGCAAGGGGACCGGCCAACCGGGCATGCGCGGCGAGCCGGGACCACCGCCGATGGCAGGAGGTCGTGGCCGACGTGGACCGGAGCACGCTGATCGACCGAGCCCCGATGCCCCGGACCCTGCGGCCCCCCCTGGACCGATGCCTCGCGGTCCTGATGGACCCGGATTCGGGGATCGTCACGGCGCGCCACCCATCGCCTGGGGCTTCGATGGCACCGAGTATTGGCAGATTGACCTCGCCGGCGTCGTGACCCGCAGCTTGGATCCGCTGCGCATGCGCGATCCCATGCCGCTCATGGGCGGTCCTCCGAGCGATCAGGACAGCGAGAACGATGACGAGGAACTGCTAACGCTCCAGCCCCTGCTCGATCGACTCGAGAGCGGATTCGATCTCACGGTCGTGACCGGCACTCAGGCGCGCACGGCCGAGGGCGAGCCACTGGTCGTCATCGAGGCCACGCTTCGACCCGAGGTGGCCGCCGCCGCCCGGCCGAAGATGCCCCAAGACGAGCCCAAAGAACGCGAGGGGCCATCGATCCGGAAAGGTCGTCGCGGCATGCGCGCACCACCTTTGCCGACTCGCGTGCGGCTAGTGGCCGACGCACGGACCAACGAGCTGGTCTCCGTGGTCGCGGACTGGCCCGAGGGCAGTCGATTCCTGCGCCGAATCGTGGTCGAGCGCGTAGCGCCACGTGCCTTCGATGACACCTGGTTCAGTCCGGACCGCCACGGCCCTGTCGCGTCGCTCCCGACTCGGGATGGCTGACTCGACAGTCCGGAGTTTGGGCCAACTTTCTGTCCCGCGACTCGCTTTGGCCCCCAATCGGGCTACTGTTTCAGAAGTGCCTGAATCCGTTCAGGGCCCCCACGGAGAATCCTGCATCATGAAGAACTGCCCCACGAAGGTTGCTGTTGCGTTCACCCTGCTCGCAGGTTCGATGGCCGCCGCCTTGAGCGCCGTACCGACCTTCGTGCCGCAGCCGGAGCACGGGTGCAGCGCGGGGTGCAACCACCACGTCGAGGCCAACGGCATCCAGTGCGCTGACCTGCCCGCGGGCCTGCCGATCTCGATGTGCTTCACCGAGGATGCCGATCCTGCATTCGTCGCGCAGGTGACGCAGCGCCTGATCAACGTCTGGCTCAATGGTGGCATGGATGGCGGGCTTGCTTACGAACTGCAGCCTCGGTGGAACCTGAATGGCAGCAGCGCCCAGGGCCAGCCTGTGCAGATCCGCTGGTCGATCGTTCCCGATGGCGTGACGATCCCCGACGAGGTTGGGCTCGGCATCGGCAGCGCGCCGAACAACGTGAACGCCACGCTCGCGGCCCGCTTCGGATCGCTCGAGAACGGCAAGAACCTGCTGCGCCAGGTCTTCCAGCGCTGGAGCGACCTGACCGGATTGTCGTACGTCGAGGTCACCGATGACGGGGCTGCGTGGGGCAGCGCGGGCGGCGCCACGCGCGGCGACGTGCGCATCGCCGGGCGCGGTCTCACCAGCACCTCGATCCTGGCGTACAACCAGTTCCCCAACAACGGCGACATGGTCCTGAATTCCGATGCGGGCTGGGGGCCGACCACGAACAACTACCGCTACTTCCGCAACATCGTGGCCCACGAGCACGGCCACGGCATCGGCTTGGCGCACGTGTGCCCAGCGGCATCCGTCAAGCTGATGGAGCCCTTCATCTTCACCAACGTGGATGGTCCGCAGATCGACGACATCCGTGGTGCGCAGCGCCAGTACGGCGACAACCTCGAGGCAGCATCCGATGCGCTGGCCAACGCGGCCATCCCAACGAACGCCGAGGGATTGACCAGCTACACGAACCTCTCGATCGACGACAACAGCGACGTCGACCTCTGGAAGATCGTGGCCACCGCAGGCACCAAGGCCTCGCTCACCGTGATCCCGCAGGGCGGCACGTACACCGCTGGGCCGCAAACCCAGGCGTGCAACACCGGGACCAGCATCACGGCATCGTCGATCCACAATCTGAAGATCGACGTGCTGAACTCCGCCGGGACCATCCTGACGACCCAGGACGTCAACACCGTGGGACAGGCCGAGGTGCTCTCGAACTACGAGTTCACCACCGCCGGCACCTACTACCTGCGCGTTGCCCCCGTGACCACGACCAACGACCTCCAGCTGTACACCGCCAACCTCACGCTCACGCCGGTGCCGGCCCTCCCGGCCGACACCAACGGCGACGGTGCAGTCAATGCGGCGGACCTCGGCGTCCTTCTGGCTGCGTGGGGTTCGTCACTGGCCATCGCCGACATCAACGATGACGGCATCGTCGATGGCAACGACCTCGGCCTGATGCTCTCGTCCTGGACGCTTTGAACGGCGCTCAGGCCGGCAGCGGCAGCAGCATCCCCTGCACGATCGATTCGGGCAGGTCCTCCATGCGGATGGCCTGCCCGATGTCGTAGATGCCGACCGTCGTACGCCGGATGGAGCGGCAATGCCCGCCGGTCCCCAGCGCGGTGCCCAGGTCGCGGGCAAGGCTTCGGATGTACGTCCCCTTCCCGCAGTGCACGCGAAGCGAGAGCATCGGGAAGTCGTAGGCATCGATCTCGATGCCGTGGATCATGACCGGGCGCGCCGCGAGCTCGCGCGCCTCTCCCGATCTCGCGAGGTCGTAGGAGCGCCGCCCCTGAACCTTGATCGCACTGAAGGCCGGCGGCCGCTGCATGACCTCGCCGACCCAGCGCGAGCATGCCTCTCGAACGGCTTCGAGCGTGGGCGCGGGGGCCGCGACCTCCGTGCGCTCACCCTCGTTGTCATCGGTCGTGGTGAAGGCGGAGAGATCGATGGTCGTCTCGTAGCGCTTCTCGCCCGCCATCAAGCGATCGATCGACTTGGTCGCGCGGCCGATCGCCACCACCAGCACACCGGTGGCCAAGGGATCGAGCGTGCCCGCGTGCCCCGTGCGGGCCTTGGCCGCGCGGTACCTCACGCGCTCGACCACGCGCATGCTGGTCATGCCAAGCGGCTTATCGATCACCAGGATGCCGTGCAGGTCGGGTGGCGCAGCAGGAGCGCTCATGCCGCTACTCTAGTGGCCCACCTTGGACAGGTGTCCGAGCGGTTGAAGGAGCAGCATTGGAAATGCTGTATACGGGTAACCGTATCGGGAGTTCGAATCTCCCCCTGTCCGTTGGCAACCGCTGCGTGGCTCGGATCCCCGGGTCACGCAGCGGTTCTTCTTTTCCGGCAAGTCCGGGCCGTCGATGGCTCAGCGACAGCGCTGCATCCGAAACACCAGCGGCGGATCGGCAGGCTTGCCCTCGCGGGCCTTCGGCTGCACGGTGAGCACGAGCACATCACCACCTTCGCGCGCGTACGTGATGCGCTCGAGCTCGCCCGCGTTGGCTCGTTCCGCAGCGGGCACGAAGGTCGCGCTGTCACTGCCTGCACGCTCGAGTACGAGCTCCATCGGCTCGGTGCGCTTGGGGTCAGGCTCGAAGTTGCCGTGGATATGCACCTGGCGCAGGACGACGCGATCCTTCTCTGCCACGATCTGCGTGAACTCGTAGAAGGGCACCGCACCGTTGCCGAGGATGCGCCGGAACGAACCCAGCATGGCCGTGCCACGCGGCGGCATCCAGTGCTCCTCGATCATCGCACCGTTGGCCTGCTGCTGAGTCCAGGCGCCTTGCATGAAGGCCAGCGGTTCGAGCGCCGTTGCCGCGGCGGGGCCAACGGCCTTCGTCGACTGCGGGGCGTCCTTTGCGATGGTTGCACAGCCGGCTGAAACGAGCACGGCGACGAGGAATGCTGTTGATCTCATGGGTGGGGCACTCTATCGAGGCTTGGAAGTCGGCTCGATCCTGCAGCATCGCCACCGCTGGCATCGAGGGCATCGCAGCAGCTTGATGGGTCGGCCCGCGGCAGCAAGACGGATGCCTGGAAAAGGGAAGGCGTTCCCGCAGGTCAGGCATCGCGCCGACCACGCCCGGGCAGAGCGGGCATGGAGATCAGCAAGCAAGGAACGAAGCCCGCGCATCACAGCGGCATTATGCGGCCGTTCGGCGAGGACGCAGATCCCGCTATACTCCTTCCCCTCTCGGGCTGTAGCGCAGCTTGGCTAGCGCGTTTGACTGGGGGTCAAAAGGTCGTGGGTTCAAATCCCGCCAGCCCGACTCCTCACTCCGAAGCGGAAGGCCCCAGCGCCTTCCGCTTCGTCGTTTCGGGGTCGGTCTGCGCGGCGCTGCGCGCCGCTGCGGCCTGCGGCCGCGCGGGCTTCTGGGCCGGCTGCGCCGGCCTCAAATCCCTTCACTCCCGCTCATCAACCCGATCCGATTGGCCCCAGCGCCTTCCGCTTCGTCGTTTCGGGGTCGGTCTGCGCGGCGCTGCGCGCCGCTGCGGCCTTCGGCCGCGCGGGCTTCTGGGCCGGCTGCGCCGGCCTCAAATCCCTTCACTCCCGCTCATCACGCCGGTGCACAAGGCCCAAGCGCCTTCCGCTTCGTCGTTCCGGGGTCGGTCTGCGCGGCGCTGCGCGCCGCTGCGGCCTGCGGCCGCGCGGGCTTCTGGGCCGGCTCCGCCGGCCTCAAATCCCTTCACTCCCGCTCATCAACCCG